>Ga0157373_10001617_pt1 | contig 17202 bp, 13 predicted proteins | sample C65metaG_FD_113460 | JGI IMG/M metagenome (GOLD analysis project Ga0157373, IMG submission 113460) | Corn rhizosphere microbial communities from Kellogg Biological Station, Michigan, USA - C6-5 metaG | ecosystem: Host-associated > Plants > Roots > Rhizosphere > Soil | place: USA: Michigan... | reverse complement strand
TGGCTGTTCTACACCGCCATGACGCACTCCGACGCCAACCGCTGAGGCCCGGCCATGAGCAAAAGAAAGCTTATTCCGTTGCTGGTGTACATCCTGTTCCTGCTGGTGCCGATCTACTGGCTGTTGAACATGTCGTTCAAGAGCAACACCGAAATCCTTGGCGGCCTGACCCTTTTCCCACAGGACTTCACGCTGGCGAACTACAAGGTCATCTTCACCGACCCGAGCTGGTACACCGGTTATCTCAACTCGCTGTATTACGTGAGTTTGAACACGGTGATCTCGCTGAGCGTGGCGCTGCCGGCGGCGTATGCGTTTTCGCGCTACCGTTTTCTCGGCGACAAGCATCTGTTTTTCTGGCTGCTGACCAACCGCATGGCGCCGCCGGCGGTGTTCTTGCTGCCGTTCTTTCAGTTGTATTCGTCGATTGGCCTGTTCGACACACATATCGCCGTGGCCTTGGCGCACTGCCTGTTTAACGTGCCATTGGCGGTGTGGATTCTCGAAGGCTTCATGTCTGGCGTGCCCAAGGAAATCGACGAAACCGCCTACATCGACGGCTACAGTTTCCCCAAGTTCTTCGTGAAGATTTTCATCCCGCTGATCGGTTCCGGCATCGGCGTCACGGCGTTTTTCTGCTTCATGTTTTCCTGGGTCGAACTGCTGCTCGCGCGCACGTTGACCTCGGTAAACGCCAAGCCGATTGCGGCGGTCATGACGCGTACGGTGTCGGCCTCGGGTATCGATTGGGGCGTGCTGGCAGCGGCGGGGGTGTTGACCATTCTGCCGGGCATGCTGGTGATCTGGTTTGTTCGCAACCACGTGGCCAAGGGCTTTGCCCTCGGTCGGGTCTGAGGAGCTGATGATGGAATGGATGAGCTGGACCACGCCTACCGCAGCATTCTTCATTGTCATCGGCCTGATTCTGGTCGGCATGACGACGTGGGAATTGCGCTCGCCGAGCATCCTGCGGCGAGGTTTTCTGCCGATTGCCACCACCCGTGGCGATCGTTTGTTTATCGGTCTTCTCGGCAGCGCCTACCTGCATTTGCTGGTGATCGGCGCCACCGACTGGAGCATCTGGGTAGCGTCCGCGTTGTCCCTGGTGTGGCTGTTGGCTGTGATGCGTTGGGGCTAGTCGAGTCGTTCGGCAACGCGGCTCCACAACTTAAACAGGAGGTCTCTATGTTCGACAAAAACAATAAGCTGCGACATAGCATTTCATTGGCAGCCATGCTGGCACTCAGCGGTTTGAGCGCCGCCGCGTGGGCGGATGCCTACGAAGACGCGGCGAAAAAATGGATCGGCAGTGAATTCAAACCGTCGACCCTGACGGCCGAGCAGCAACTCGAAGAGTTGAAGTGGTTCATCAAAGCGGCCGAGCCGTTTCGCGGCATGGACATCAAGGTCGTTTCCGAGACCCTGACCACCCATGAATACGAGTCGAAAGTGCTGGCCAAGGCGTTCAGCGAAATCACCGGGATCAAACTCACCCACGACCTGCTGCAAGAAGGCGATGTGGTCGAGAAAATGCAGACGGTGATGCAGTCGGACAAGAATATTTATGACGGCTGGGTCAACGACTCGGACCTGATCGGTACTCACTTTCGCTACGGCAAGACCGAATCGATCACCGACCTGATGGCCAATGAAGGCAAGAACTTCACCTCGCCAACCCTCGATATCAAGGACTTCATCGGTATCTCGTTCACCACCGCGCCGGACGGCAAGATCTATCAACTGCCCGACCAGCAATTCGCCAACCTGTACTGGTTCCGTGCTGACTGGTTTGAACGTGCGGATCTGAAAGCCAAGTTCAAGGAAAAGTACGGCTACGAATTGGGCGTGCCGGTGAACTGGTCGGCCTATGAAGACATCGCCAAATTCTTCAGCGAAGACGTCAAGGAAATCGACGGCAAACGCGTTTACGGGCACATGGACTACGGCAAGAAAGACCCGTCGCTGGGCTGGCGCTTCACCGATGCCTGGTTCTCCATGGCCGGTGGCGGCGACAAAGGTTTGCCCAACGGTTTGCCGGTGGACGAGTGGGGGATCCGCGTCGAGGACTGCCATCCGGTCGGCTCCAGCGTGACTCGCGGCGGCGACACCAACGGCCCGGCGGCGGTGTTCGCCACCACCAAGTATGTCGACTGGCTGAAGAAGTACGCGCCACCGGAAGCGGCGGGCATGACCTTCTCCGAATCCGGTCCGGTGCCGTCGCAGGGCAACATTGCGCAGCAGATCTTCTGGTACACCGCGTTCACCGCCGACATGACCAAGCCGGGCCTGCCGGTGGTCAACGCCGACGGCACGCCGAAATGGCGCATGGCGCCATCGCCGCGTGGGCCGTATTGGGAGGAGGGCATGAAGCTCGGTTATCAGGACGTGGGCTCGTGGACGTTCATGAAATCCACGCCTGAGAAACAGAAACTGGCGGCGTGGCTGTATGCGCAGTTTGTGACCTCGAAAACCGTGTCGCTGAAGAAAACCATCGTCGGCCTGACGCCGATTCGTGAGTCGGACATCAACTCGCAAGCGATGACCGATCTGGCGCCGAAACTTGGTGGTCTGGTCGAGTTCTATCGCAGCCCGGCCCGCGTGCAATGGACCCCGACCGGCACCAACGTGCCGGACTACCCGCGTCTGGCGCAATTGTGGTGGAGCCACATCGCCGAAGCGGCCAGCGGCGAGAAGACCCCGCAACAGGCGCTGGATGGTTTGGCCAAGGATCAGGACGCAATCATGACGCGCCTCGAACGCTCCAAGGCTCAGGCGGTTTGTGCACCGAAGATGAATCCGGAGCGCGATGCTCAGTACTGGTTTGATCAGCCGGGCGCACCGAAACCGAAACTGGCCAACGAGAAGCCGAAGGGCGAGACCGTGAGCTACAACGAACTGCTGAAATCGTGGGCGGATGCGCGTAAGTGATAGGGGAACTGTGAAAGGCGAACGGCACCGCAAGGTGCCGTTTTTTTTTTGCGCCTGATCTACCGCAATCGCGAGCAGGCTCACTCCTACAGGGGATTGAGGCGTACGCATCATCTGTGAACGACACAAAAACCTGTAGGAGTGAGCCTGCTCGCGATTGCGGAGTGTCAGATAACAAAGATGTGACTGACCCGCCGCCATCGCTTGCAGGCAAGCTCCTTCAGAATGCAGTGGTGTTCACAAAACTCAAAAAAACCCTGCCCACTGCAGCATCTACTAAAGGGCATCGATCAGTGCCAGCTTCATGCTTGAGTTTCTTCAAAGGCATCAAGCATGGCATCAGGCAATGACGAATCGAAATCATCAGGCAGCACCCACTTGCCTTTCATAGCGCCAATTCGTGGTGTGCCGGTTTTTCCTGTGTGAGCGAGAAGGCGCTGCGCCCGACCTTGGACTGCCAGAGTCTCGATTTCTGCAACCAACTCACAAAACATGTCTCTGCTCATAGTGCCCCCCATCGTTCTTCTACCTGCAAAGACCTTCACCATAGAACTACCCACTCAAGGCTGGCTGTAGGACGAAGCGGATGTTAGGGCGGGAGCTTTCGGAGTTTGTGCAGAGACGAGAGCGTATCGGTAAGAAATCGTACAAAACTCGCGATTCCCATTCTGACATTCAACATGGATATCGCCTGATCCGACGCTTTCGCGAGCAAGCTCGCTCCCACAGGTTTCGGCGGCGTCCACTTATTTTGTGATGACTACTGTCTCTGTGGGAGCGAGCTTGCTCGCGAAGGCAGAGTATCAGGCAATGCAGATGTTGAAGGACCCACCGCCATCGCGAACAGGCGAAGGCCTACAGGTTTTAGCGGTGTCCACAAAACCTGAGTACCCCGCAAATCACTGTGGGAGCTTGGCTGCAAGCGAAGGGGCCATTGGCGGCACCGCCGGAAACCCAAGCCTGAACACGGTCATCGCCCCCGGCAAACTCTTAACCTCCGCCACACCCTGATGCAGGCTCATGATCGAGCGCACGATCGCCAGGCCCAACCCGGTACTGCCCTGCGAGCGTGAGCGACTGCTGTCGACGCGGTAGAAGCGGTCGAACAGATGTGGCAGGTGTTGCGCCTCAATCCCGGCGCCGGGGTTGCTGACCAACAGGGAGGCCTGAGTTGCACCTTGTTCGATCAGCAACGTCACGGTTTTCCCGGCAGGACAGTGGCGCAGCGCATTCGACAATAGATTGGAAATCGCCCGCTGAATCATCAGCCGATCGCCCATCACCGTCGCACTGCCAACGACATTCAAATGAATGTTCTTATCCTGCGCCGACAACGAAAACATCTCCGCGACCTTCGCCACTTCAACCTCCAGCGCCACCGCTTCAAACGGTGCCAGCGCCGACGGGTGACTGACCTGCGCGAGAAACAACATGTCCGAGACAATCCGCGCCACACGCTCCAGTTCCTCGGTGCACGACACCAGCACGTCCTTGTATTCCTCGGTCGTGCGCTCGCGGGACAAGGTCACCTGCGCCTTGCCCATCAGGTTATTGATCGGGGTGCGCAACTCATGCGCCAGATCATCGGAGAATTGCGACAACTGCTGCACCCCGGCATCGAGCCGATGCAGCATGAAATTGATGCCTTGTGCCAGTTCACTCAGCTCCTGCGGAATGTTCACCACGGACAGCCGGTGTTCCAGATCCTGGGTCGAAACCATCGCTGCGACTTTGCGAAACTCGCGCAGCGGCGCCAACCCGCGTTGCACCGCGCCCCACGCGGTCAGGCCGATAAACACCAGCAACAACGGCAAGGCAATCAGCGTCGAGCGTAGATAGGCGCTGAGGAGGGCCTCATCGTGGGCGTTATCCACTGACAGCAGCACCGGCACGCTGCTGCTGTCCTTGAGGCGAATCAGTTTCGAGGCGGTGAGGAATTTCTTGCCTTGCGCGTCGGTGCTGTCGCTGTAAGTCAGTTGATCGGTGGTGGCGCGCACCGCTTTCAATTCGACGCGCGGATCGCTCAATCCCGAGCCGGATTTGAGCAGCGGCGAGCGCTGATTGAGGCGGTCGTAAATGGTCAGCGTGAGGTTGTCATGCCCCATCACCTGATCGAGCAGAATATGCGGCTTGCCGGTGATTTCATTGGCATCGACGTACAACGACAGGCTGTGCTCCACCTGCGCCATCTTCTTTTCCAGGCTGTCTCTGGCAAGCGAATTCAGCTCATGGGTCAGGGCGAAATAGGCGAGGATCGCCAGAAACACCACCAGCAGCGCGCCGAGAATACTCACCGTCAAACCGAGGCGCATCGACAGGCTGGAGGGTTTCATTCCCGCGCCTCCAACACATAGCCGACACCGCGCAGGGTGTGGATCAGTTTGCTGTCGAACGGGTCGTCGATCTTCGCCCGCAAACGGCGGATCGACACTTCGACCACGTTGGTGTCGCAGTCGAAATTCATGTCCCACACCAACGAGATGATTTGTGTGCGCGTCAGCACTTCGCCGGACTGGCGCATCAGCAGATGCAGCAGGGCGAATTCCTTGGTGGTCAGGTCAATACGCTGTTGCCCGCGAAACGCGCGATGGCGACCCGGATCGAGTTCCAGATCAGCGACTTTCAGCACCTGCGGCACCGGGATATTTTCGCTACGACGCATCAAGGTGCGCACCCGCGCCAGCAGTTCGGGAAACTCGAACGGCTTGACCAGATAATCGTCGGCACCCAGATCGAGGCCGCGAATCTTGTCGGCCAGACGCCCGCGCGCCGTCAGCATCATCACCCGCGTCGAATGGGTGCGACGCAGTTGTTCCAGCACGCCCCAACCGTCGAGTTCCAGCAGGTTCACGTCGAGAATAATCAGGTCATAGGCCTGTTGTTGCGCCAGATGCAGGCCATCGGCGCCGGTGGCGGCGTGGTCAACGACATAACCACTTTCGGTCAAACCCTGATGCAAGTATTCGGCAGCTTTAAGCTCGTCCTCGACGACAAGGATTCGCATGATCTTTCACCACTTTTATTTAATGGGTATTTAATTTAAAAGCCCCTCACCCTAACCCTCTCCCGGAGGGAGAGGGGACTGAGCGTGGGATATTTCAGAACTACGCCGACGTGAAAGAACGTTACTGAATCCATAATCAACTTGATGTAACAGGTCGATAAAAAACGCCAGACACTTCGGTCGGCCCCCTCTCCCCCCGGGAGAGGGCTGGGGTGAGGGGAGTGCGGACAATAAAGGTTGTAGCGGCTACAGGGTCAACGCCCAAGTGCTTTAGATCAGTGTTCTGCGACAGTAGGTCGCAGTGCTAACCACCAAATTCTCTTGAGTTTACTTACGGCAAGTGCTGTTCAGCAGATAACTACCGTGTTTTTGTTTCGATGTATTTCGATAACGCTGCTAGCACTTCGCATCCTAGAACAAAACAACTTCCCCAAACCGTGGATAACGGATTTGTAATGTTCCAGTCACCTTGTCGATAAGTTCAAAACCCTACCGTGGCGGCATCCGAGATTCTTGAATAAAGGAAGTCTTCCATTGCCCGGTTTAATTAAACTGACGGCGCAATCACGCCTGAAAAAAACCGCCAGCGTCATCTTGTTGCTGGCCTGTACCAGCCTTGCAAACGCAGCGACCCTGACGCTGGATCAAGCCCTGCAAGGCGCCTTCGCCAGCAACCCGGATTTAGCCGCCGCGCAATGGGAAATCGGTATCGCCGAAGGTGACCGCCAACAGGCCGGCCTGATCCCCAACCCCGACATGTCGTGGGAAGCCGAAGACACTCGGCGCAATTCGCGCACAACCACGGTGATGCTCAGTCAACCGATTGAACTGGGCGGCAAACGCGGCGCACGCATCGATGTCGCCAGCCGTGCGCAAGACGCTGCCAGCATCGAACTGGAGCGCAAGCGCAATGCCTTGCGTGCCGATGTAATTCAGGCATTCAACAGCGCGCAAACCGCGCAGCAACGCTTGCAGCTGTCGCGCCAGTCGCTGCAACTGGCCGAGCACGGTTTACGCGTGGCGCAGGGGCGCATCGAGGCGGGTAAATCGTCGCCGGTTGAGGGCACGCGGGCGCAAGTGCAGCTCTCGGAAGTGCGCCTGGAGCTGAGCCGCGCCGAACGCGATCAGGCCACCGCGTACCAACAATTGGCGCAAGTCATGGGCGCGGCATTGCCGACGTCGACCAAGGTGCAGGCGCTCACGCAAAGCATGCCGGCCGTTCCACCACCGACAAGATTGCTCGAGCGCTTGAACGAGACCGCCGAACTGCGTCTGGCCAAGTTGCAGATCGACCAGCGCGAAGCGTCATTGGGCCTGGAAAAGTCCCAGCGCATCCCCGATCTCACCGTCAGTATCGGCAGCCAATACAGCGAAACCGAGCGCGAGCGGGTCAATGTGGTCGGGCTGTCGATGCCGATTCCGCTGTTCAATCGCAATCAAGGCAACGTGCTCGCGGCCGCGCGCCGCACCGATCAGGCGCGGGATCTGCGCAACGCCACCGAGCTGCGTTTGCGCACGGAAATCCAGACCAGCCTTGAGCAATGGCAGACCGCCAACGGCGAAGTCACCGCGTTCAACCAGACCATCCTGCCCGCCGCGCAAAGTGCGGTCGACAGCGCCACCCGTGGTTTCGAAATGGGCAAGTTCGGCTTCCTCGATGTGCTCGATGCGCAACGCACCTTGATCAGCGCTCGTAGCCAGTACATCCAGGCCGTCAGCGAAGCCAGCGACGCCCGCGTACGCATCGAACGGATCTTCGGCGACCTCAGCGTCAGCCGTTGAATTTCACTTTTCAGACAACTGCGCGATGGCTCGGCGCAGAGGAGTTTCCATGGATAAAAAATTGATGGTGGTCGCGGTGGCGACGTTGGCCCTGGGCATTGGTATCGGCTCGCAGTGGGCCGGTAACGCAAGCATCGACGCGCATGCCGACGAGGCTTCCGAACATGCCGATCACGCCGAAGAGGGTGCAGCGGCTGACCATGCCGAAGAGGGACACATCGAATTGAGTGCGGAGCAGATCAGTGCTGCCGGCATCCAATTGGCTGAAGCAAAGGCGCAGAACATCAGTCGTGGCCTGCCGTTCCCCGGCGAAGTGCGCTTCGACGAAGACCGCACCGCCCACATCGTGCCGCGCGTCCCGGGTGTGGTCGAGTCGGTGGCGGTCAACCTCGGGCAAACCGTGAAGAGGGGCCAGTTGCTGGCAGTGATCGCCAGTCAGCAGATCTCCGATCAACGCAGCGAACAGGCGGCCGCGCAACGTCGCCTGACCTTGGCGCGCACCACTTATGAACGCGAGAAAAAGCTCTGGCAGGACAAGATCTCCGCCGAGCAGGATTTCCTCCAGGCGCGCCAAGCGTTGCAAGAAGCTGAAATTACCCTGAGCAATGCGCAGCAGAAGATCAGCGTGCTCAGCGGCAGCGTGGTCGCCACTGGCGGCAATCGCTACGAACTGCGCGCGCCGTTCGATGGCGTGGTGGTAGAAAAACACCTGACGCCGGGCGAGGTGGTCGATGAGGCCACGGCGGCTTTCACCCTCTCGGACTTGTCGCGAGTGTGGGTGACGTTCGGCGTTTCACCGAAGGATCTGAACAAGGTCCAAGTAGGCAAAACGGTCACCGTCAGCGCCCCGGAACTCAACGCTGAAGTGGTTGGCAGTGTGGCTTACGTCGGCAGTTTGCTTGGCGAACAAACCCGCACCGCGACCGTTCGCGTCACCTTGGAAAACCCGCAAGGCTCATGGCGCCCCGGTCTATTCGTCACTGCGCTGGTGGCGACCGACAGCCGCGAAGCGCAAGTCGCCGTACCGGAAACCGCGATCCAGACCGTCGAGGACAAACCCACGGTGTTCGTGCGTACCGACGACGGTTTCGAAGCCCGCGCGGTAGAACTGGGCAGCCGCGCCGCCGGCCATGTGGAAATTACTCAAGGCCTGGAACCGGGCGTGCAAGTCGCCAGCGCCGGCAGCTTCGTCCTCAAGTCGGAGCTGGGCAAAGCCTCAGCCGAGCACAGCCACTGATCCGGAAGACTCCCATGTTCGAACGCCTGATCCAGTTTGCCATCGAGCAGCGCATCATCGTCCTGCTCGCCGTTCTGCTTATGGCCGGCCTCGGCATTGCCAGTTATCAAAAGCTGCCGATTGACGCCGTGCCCGACATCACCAACGTCCAGGTGCAAATCAACACCGGCGCCGCCGGGTTTTCGCCGCTGGAAACCGAGCAGCGCATCACCTTCCCGATTGAAACCGCCATGGCCGGTCTGCCGGCACTCGAACAGACCCGTTCGCTGTCGCGCTCGGGCCTGTCGCAGGTCACTGTGATCTTCAAGGACGGCACTGACCTGTTCTTCGCCCGTCAATTGGTCAACGAGCGTTTGCAGATCGCCAAGGAGCAATTGCCCGAAGGCGCCGAAGCGGTGATGGGGCCGATTTCCACCGGCCTCGGCGAGATCTTTTTATGGACAGTGGAAGCCAAGGAGGGCGCACTCAAGGACGACGGCACCGCGTACACGCCGACCGATCTGCGGGTGATTCAGGACTGGATCATCAAGCCGCAATTGCGCAACGTACCCGGTGTCGCCGAGATCAACACCATCGGCGGTTTCGCCAAGGAATATCAGATTGCGCCGGACCCGAAACGCTTGGCCGCGTACAAGTTGACTCTCACCGATCTGGTCACTGCGCTTGAGCGCAACAACGCCAACGTCGGCGCCGGTTACATCGAGCGCAGCGGCGAGCAATTGCTGATCCGCGCGCCGGGGCAAGTGGCGAGCACCGAGGACATCGCCAACATCGTCATGGCCAATGTCGACGGCACGCCGATCCGGGTGAAGAACGTCGCCAGCGTGGAAATCGGCCGCGAATTGCGCAGCGGCGCGGCCACGGAAAACGGTCGTGAAGTGGTGCTCGGCACGGTGTTCATGTTGATCGGCGAGAACAGTCGCACGGTCTCGCAAGCGGTCGCCAGCAAGCTCGAGCAGATCAACAAATCCTTGCCGCAAGGCGTGATCGCCGTGCCGGTGTACGACCGCACGCACCTGGTCGACAAAGCCATTGCCACGGTGAAAAAGAACCTCATCGAAGGCGCGATTCTGGTCATCGCGATTCTGTTTCTGTTCCTCGGCAACATCCGCGCGGCACTGATTACCGCGATGGTGATTCCGCTGTCGATGCTGTTCACCTTCACCGGCATGTTCAGCAACAAGGTCAGCGCCAACCTGATGAGCCTCGGCGCGCTGGACTTCGGCATTATCGTCGACGGCGCGGTGGTGATTGTCGAAAACACCCTGCGTCGGTTGGCCCATGCGCAGCAGCATCACGGACGTTTGTTGACCCGCGCCGAACGCTTCAAAGAAGTCTTTGCGGCGGCAAAAGAGGCGCGGCGACCGCTGATTTTCGGCCAGTTGATCATCATGGTCGTCTACCTGCCGATCTTCGCCCTGAGCGGCGTCGAAGGGAAAATGTTTCACCCGATGGCGTTCACCGTGGTCATCGCTTTGCTTGGCGCGATGCTGTTGTCGGTGACCTTCGTGCCAGCGGCAATAGCGCTGTTCGTGACAGGTAAGGTCAAGGAAGAAGAGGGCGCAGTAATGCGCGGCGCGCGTCGTGTGTATGCGCCGGCGCTGGCTTGGGTCATGTCCCATCGCGCCGTTGCTGTTGGCGCGGCCCTGGGCGTAATTGTGCTTAGCGGCGTGCTCACCAGCCGCATGGGCAGCGAATTTGTGCCGAGCCTCAGCGAAGGTGATTTTGCTTTGCAAGCGTTGCGTGTACCGGGCACCAGCCTGACGCAATCGGTGGACATGCAGCAGCGCCTCGAGACGCTGATTCTGGCGAAGGTGCCGGAAGTCGAGCGCGTGTTTGCCCGCACCGGCACCGCCGAAATCGCCTCGGATCCGATGCCACCGAATATCTCGGACAGCTATGTGATGCTCAAACCGAAAAAGCAATGGCCGGACCCGGACAAGTCCCGCGAAACCCTGATGGCCGAGTTGCAGGCTGCCGCCGCGACGTTGCCGGGTAGCAACTATGAACTGTCGCAGCCGATTCAATTGCGCTTCAACGAACTGATTTCCGGCGTGCGTAGCGATGTCGCGGTGAAGGTGTTTGGCGATGACATGGACGTGCTCAATGCCACGGCGGCGAAGATTGCTGCGGCGATGCAGAAGGTCAACGGCGCATCCGAGGTCAAGGTTGAGCAGACTACCGGGTTGCCGGTGCTGACCATCAACATTGATCGCGATAAAGCCGCGCGCTACGGACTCAACGTGGGTGATGTGCAGGACACCATCGCCGTCGCGGTGGGCGGGCGTCAGGCCGGGACGTTGTATGAGGGTGATCGGCGTTTCGACATGGTTGTGCGTTTGTCCGATGCCATGCGCAAGGACATCGACGGACTGTCGGCGCTGCTGATTCCGGTGCCCGCGCTGAGCGGCGCTGCGAATCAGATCGGCTTCATCGCGCTGCAAGACGTCGCCAGCCTCGACCTGGTGCTCGGGCCGAATCAGGTCAGCCGCGAGAACGGCAAGCGACTGGTGATCGTCAGCGCCAACGTGCGTGGGCGTGATATCGGTTCGTTTGTCAGCGAGGCCGGTGAGGTGATCGAGCGTGATGTGCAAGTCCCGGCCGGTTACTGGACCAGTTGGGGCGGGCAGTTCGAGCAACTGCAATCGGCGGCCAAGCGCTTGCAGATTGTGGTGCCGGTGGCGTTGCTGTTGGTGTTCGGGTTGTTGTTCATGATGTTCAACAACCTGAAGGATGGCTTGCTGGTGTTTACCGGGATTCCGTTTGCGCTGACCGGTGGGGTCATGGCGCTGTGGTTGCGCGATATTCCGTTGTCGATTTCGGCGGGTGTCGGGTTTATCGCGTTGTCCGGGGTTGCGGTGTTGAACGGGTTGGTGATGATTGCGTTTATTCGTAATTTGCGGGAAGAGGGGCGCTCGCTGTCGGACGCGACTCATGAGGGTGCGTTGACGCGTTTGCGGCCGGTGTTGATGACGGCGTTGGTGGCGTCGCTGGGGTTTATTCCGATGGCGCTTGCAACCGGCACCGGTGCGGAGGTGCAGCGACCACTGGCGACCGTGGTGATCGGCGGAATCCTGTCCTCCACGATCCTCACGCTGCTGATCTTGCCGGCGCTTTACCAACTCGCCCATCGCCGGGATGAGGAACCGGTTTCATCTGAATAGGTAATCCCCCCTGTAGGAGTGAGCCTGCTCGCGATAGCGGTCTATCAGTCAGATCTAAATTGACTGACCCACCACTATCGCGAGCAGGCTCACTCCTACAGGTTTTGTGTTCGACTTCAGAAGAGCGCCCTGGAGATAACGGATATGTAATTTCCCCGCCACCGTCACGATAGGTTCGGATTGTTACCTTGATCCCGTCAGTTACTTAAACGAGGAATCAAAGATGAAACTTGCCCAACTCACTGCCTTCGCGGCCGCTCTGGCGATCTCTTCCGTGGCTCTGGCCGAAGGCGGTGGCGACCGTACTTTCGAGCGGATGATGACCAGCAACGACCGCTCCATGGAACTGTTCGTCGCCAAGGAAAAAGCCGCCGGCAACCCGGTGGTCGTCACTGACAAGAAAGACGACAAAACCCGCGATCTGTAAGCCTGGTGCACCTGAACAAGCCCGTTATCGCGCATCGATGCCGGGCTTTTTTTACGCCCGGACGGGAAGGAAATGGATATGAAAGTACTCAAGTTGATCGCATTCGCGGCTGTCATGGCGACGTCGGTAAATGTGCTGGCCGAAGGTGGCGGTGATCGCACTTTCGAACGCGCACTCAGCGCCAACAGCAAAGCCATGGAACAGTACGCCGCCAACCAGGGCAAAGCGCCGCCGGTGGTGAAGGATTACGAATATGGGATGAAGCTGGACGTGGTCAAAGTGGTGAGCGTGGTCAAGCCACAGCCTGCGTGCAAAGTGGTGCCCACCGCGATGACCTACGAGGACTCCAAAGGTCAGATCAATACCATCAAGTACAACGTGATGGGCGTGTGTCGCAACGGCGGGAGCTGAATCCTTTACGGCGAAACGCGGCCCGAGCCTTCGGCAGCTCCTACAGGGGCCGAATTGCAATATCACGCTGCGTATTTCAATTCGTGATGTTTAAAGGTTGTGTGTGAAGTGCAGAACCTTCCCACAATGTTTTCAGGTTGTCCGTCGGACGTCAGCTCTCTAGCCTGTGGGGGTCGCTGCCAATTCAGCGATCGGGATTGGAACCCCGCGGATCAACTGAAGCAAGACGCACTGTTCATGACGTATGCTTGCGCACTTTCATGTGTGCACTCCGTTATGGCGGCTGTGCGCGGGAGACTTCGAGTCTGTCGGGTTTGCTCAGTTGCCCGGGTTCCAACCTGCGTACAGCTGCCACCCTTTCGCGTGGAACCGAAAGGGCCAGCTCCACCTTCAAGCTGAGTAAAACATTATGAAAAAGCCAACCCCGAATCCCCCCGAAACAGACGCCATCCCCGACGCCAACTCAACATCGCCTTACGCCTCCGTCGACACCCGAAAACTCCACGAAGCCGCCGACCGCGCCCTCGATTTCTACCTCAAACCGTCGGCCGCCATCATGTCCGCACCGTACATCCCCAACCAGATGTTCCTGGTCAATCCCAAAGCCGATACCGAATCATTACTGGCCAACGCCAGCGAATCCCTGGCCTCTGCCACGGTGATGCTCGGCGACTTCGCCGCGCTATTAGGCGGCACCCATCGCAAGACCCTGCTCGGCATCGCGCAGGTCGTCATGCTTGGCGAACTGGCGGTGAACAGAGCGCTGGATAACGTAGATCCTGCGGCGTAGCTATCAATGGCCGGGTTTTATCCGTTGTTTTTGCGTTGACCTCAAAATCCTGCCCCCTCACCCCAGCCCTCTCCCCCGAGGGGGCGAGGGGGAAGGGAGCAGATCTTCAAGCCATTCAAAATCAGAGTACGCCCCGGTTTTTCAGGTCGGTGTATCTTCAGCAACCAGCTCGGTCCGTTCCCTTTCCCCCAGGGGGGCGAGGGGAGCAGATCTTCAAGCCATTCAAAATCAGAGTACGCCCCGGTTTTTCGGGTCGATGTATCTTCGACAACCAACTCGGTCAGTCCCCTCTACTCGAGGGGGAAGGGAGCAGGCTTTCAAGCCATTCAAAACCAGAGTACGCCCCGGTTTTTCAGGTCGATGTATCTGCAACAGCCAACTCGGTCAGTCCCCTCTACCTCTGGGAGAGGGCTAGGGTGAGGGCCGGGCCTAAACCTGGAAAACATAACCACGGCAAAACGCAAAGCAAAAAAAGCGCCCCGAAGGACGCCAAAAGATTCACCTCTTACCAAAGGAGCAAGGAGCTTCTAAAGGTGAATTTGTATCAGCCGCGCAATCAAAGAATCGCCAGCGGATACTCGACAATCACCCGCACTTCATCCAGATCCGACTCGAACGCCGTGGCGCGGGTTGTGGCCTGGCGCAAGCGCAGTGACAGATCTTTCATCGAACCGCTTTGCACCACGTATTTGACTTCGATATCGCGCTCCCAACGTTGCTGATCGGTCAGCGGATTGCCCTCGGCATCGCGGCGCATATACACGGCGTTAGCGTTTGAATAATCAGCGTCGGTGCCGCGTGCGTAACGGGTCATGAACGACAGACCCGGTACGCCGTAGGTGCTCATGTCGAGGTCATAACGCACCATCCACGAACGTTCTTTCGGCGAGTTGAAGTCGCTGTACTGGATCGAGTTGTCGAGGAAGATCGAGTCGGACTGGCGCAGGTAATCGAAGTCGTCATTACCGTTGTTGCGCTGGTGGGAGAGGGCGACAGAGTGGGCACCAAGTTTGACGCCGACGCGGCCGCTCCAGATGTTGTTGTCGAACTCGCCGAGCAGTTGCTTGCCTTCATCGACGGCCTTGTAATAGTTCAGGCCACCGAACAGCGACAGGTCATCCGAGAGCGGATAAGTCCAGGCAGTGCCGGCGTAGTACTGATTCCACGCATCCTTGAGACGGCTGGAATACAGACTGAAACTGAGGTTCTTGTTCAATGCGTAATCGCCGCCACCGTAAGCAATCCACGGCGAATTGACCGGGCCAGCGTAGAACGTGGCGAAGTTCTCGCGCATGTCGCTGGACGCCGGCTGGCTCATCGCATGCAATCGGCCACCCTGCACCGACAAACCTTCAATGCTGGTGTTGGTCGCCGTCACCCCGCGAAAGCTCTCCGGCAGCAAGCGCGAGTCACCGGCCGCGACCATCGGGTTGGCCGGGAACACATCCCCCACCCTGACCACCGTATCGAACGCCCGGATTTTCGCGGCGCCGCCGACCTTGGTGTATTCGTCCCGCGCCTCGCCGTCACTGTTGACCGGCAATACATCAAACGAACTGCGCCCACCGTTGCGTCCGTCACCGGTATCGAGTTTCAGACCAATCATCGCAAATGCATCGACACCGATCCCGACGGTGCCTTGGGTAAAACCGGATTCGAACTTGCTGATCACCGCATGCGACCAGGCCTCGGAATAACCGTTGCCGGTGGGGCTGGACTGGCCGTTGCGATGATCACGATTGAAGTAGAAGTTACGGTTGAGCACCGTCAGGCTGCTGCCTTCGACAAAACCTTCAGGCTTGTCTTCAGCAAACACCGTGGACGGCCCGGCGCCGACCACCACCGCTAAAGCGGCCATCGATATTTTTGTAGGGTTAACCATCAAACACTCCTTGGGTTTGGCAGAACGGGAACGTGCTTCGGCGTGGGTTTTATTGTTCGACGGGGCAGGGCCCGCCGGCATGGTCGCCGGGTGACATCGTTGCAAACTGCGGATAACGTCGAGGTGATGGGGGAATTACAATTTCGTCATGTGGTTATATGGATTGAGTGAACGCCACACAAACCTGTGGGAGCGAGCTTGCTCTGGGCGGCGTTCCGACGAAAGCGGAGTGCCAGGCTCTGAAGAGGGTTGATGTGCCGACGCCTTCGTCGGAACGCCGCCCGGAGCAGGCTCGCTCCCACAGTAATCCGGATGATTCTGATAGATCACATGTGAGCGGATGTGGCTTTTATCTTTCGAAGGTATCCAGCAAGCCATGTGATACAGATGCATCAATTTCGGCGGGAAGTATGAGTTTGCCTTTCATGGCGCCGATCCGTGTTACCCGGGTCTTCTTCAAGGTGATTTTGCCTTGGCGTTCTTCGGCTAACGCATCAAGGCCATTCATCAATTCTGAATAAATATCCCGCTTCATGGTTCGTGGATCTCCACTTGATATGTGATCCCCGAATTTAACGAAAAATGTCTTCTACGGAATGTCAGCCATTGCTCAGGGGTTTGCAGGCAAATTCCTAAAAAGGGGAGGGCGTTGAGATCAAAAGACCTCAGTCTTCGGCATCTCCTAAAGGCTGTGATCTTTTGACGGTAACTCTACAAAACGAAACTGGCACTCGAAGGTGCCGTTTTGCGTAGCTAGTAGACTTTTGTGCTTCTACGTTACTTGCGATCCAGCGCTATTTCTTTACGGTTAATGACTTTCTCGTTCACGACGCGACGTACAACCGGAACAGAAGGTTTATGGGGAGGTGTCGGTCTGGTCGCGTCCTCAGGTTTTGATTGGCCATTTGTGTTGTTCATTTCTGATTTCCGCTGGAGTTTTATTTTCTCGTTCCTGAAGACGGACTCGATTTGGATCGATGTCTTTTACGTCGAACAAGATAAGCAAAAAGCCAAATTCTGGCTGTAGGAGGAACCCAACAGTAGGGCGCGAGATTTCGGGGATTTCAGTAGGAAGGGCATAGCATTGGTAAAAGATCCCACAAAAACAAAAACGGCACCCGAAGGTGCCGTTTTCATTTCTAGCCAGCCGAACTATCAGCCCGCCAGACCCGCCTGCTGAACCAGAGTCAGCAATGGCTGCGGGTACACACCCAGGAAGAACGCGACCAGGGCGATGGCCAGCAGCATTACGCCGCCTGCCTTCTGTTCCCAGTGCAGCTGGGCGTCGTGGCGACGCAGGTTTGGCTCGATCAGGTACAGGGTGACCATCACGCGCAGGTAGTAGAAGACGCCGATGGCGCTGCCCAGTACCAAGGAGCCGACGAGCCACCATTGGTGCGATTCAACACCGGTAGCGATGATGTAGAACTTGCCGATGAAGCCAGCAGTCAGCGGGATACCCGCCAGCGACAGCATCATCACGGTCAGGACGGCGGTCAGGTACGGACGACGCCAGAACAGGCCGCGGGATTCGTACAGGGCGTCCGCGTCACGGCCGTTGTGCGGCGAGGACATCA
>Ga0157373_10001616_pt1 | contig 17204 bp, 3 predicted proteins | sample C65metaG_FD_113460 | JGI IMG/M metagenome (GOLD analysis project Ga0157373, IMG submission 113460) | Corn rhizosphere microbial communities from Kellogg Biological Station, Michigan, USA - C6-5 metaG | ecosystem: Host-associated > Plants > Roots > Rhizosphere > Soil | place: USA: Michigan... | reverse complement strand
GTCTGGGCCAAGATGGAAAAAAGCAGCTGGATCCAGGACGGCGACGTTAAAGCCCCCCGCATCGTCTACCTGTTCAGCGACCCTAACTGCCCTTACTGCAACATGTTCTGGGAACAAGCCCGTCCGTGGGTAAAAGCCGGCAAAGTGCAGTTGCGCCACATCATGGTCGGCATCATCCGCGAAGACAGCCCCGGCAAATCCGCCGCGCTGTTTGCCGCCAAAGACCCGCAAAAGGCCCTGGAAGAACACGAAGCCGCCGGTAAGGGCAGCAAGTTGCAGGCGTTGGAGAAGATTCCGGCGGATATCGAGGCCAAGCTTGATGGGAATATGAAATTGATGGATGAGCTGGAGTTGTCGGCGACGCCGGCTATCTTCTATCTGGATGACAAGGGTGGGTTGCAGCAACAGCAGGGGGCACCTTCGCCGGAGAAGTTGGTGAAAATTCTAGGACCAAAATAATCTATCACCTCGTCACTGAAACAAGAATGCCCGCGCAATGCGGGCATTCTGTTTATCGAGCGGCTTAAACTTCCTCGAGCAGGAAATCAATCATGTACCAATCATTACCGGCCCCGTTTGCCTCATGACTGAAAATATCCAACAACGCACTGTTAGTGCTCGCCACAAATGTAAACCCAAGCGTATGCCAAGCAAGATCAGGAAGCGTTAAGATGGACGTTTGCCGTATCGCGCCCAAGCTCAACGACAATTTTGGAGCGGGAGCGTCATAACCATACTGGCGAACTTTGACGGAGAATCTATACGTATGACCGCTTTCAAGATCACTGAACGCTCTCTGTAAAATCGGTCCAGCGGAGTTATTACTGTACGTGAAGTTTTTAACCGCATAACTCAGTTTCCCGTCCGGGCCATTGACTTGTTCGATCGAGAGATCTCGGGGGTCACCCACGCCCGCACCCGCCTTCCAGGGCTCTAATGTCTGGTGATCAAACACTGTTAGATCCCGGTATTTTTTCTTGAAGGTCAGGTCGAGCTTCTTAAACTCAATCGCATTCTCCAAAGCACCACCCACTTTCGTCGTTACTCTGAACGCAAAAGTCAGGAGCGTGTTGTTTCGGAACTTTTCAAGATCTAAACGGTTTATCGATTTCTGCAGCCCATTCGTCACATCGCTCTGAATCAGAGGTTCGGCAACAGCGATTTTAATTGTCAACGAAGCCCCATCCGCCTCCGCGGTTCCGATGACTTCCAGCCAAGCGATCTGCCCAATTAAAATAAACCACCATGGTTCCAACGTGATCTTAGCATCGCCTGGAAATGCACGTAGATCCAGAACGTCCAATGTAGCCTGCTCGACTTTAAGAGCCGTAAGGCGCACAGGCACGCTGACCTCCAGATCCAAATCTCCCGATGTCTGAAGCTTGCAGGCACTGTTAACGGTGTAATTGATAGTTAGTGTCTCTCCAGCAGCATGAATCACTTCCTCGCGATCAATACTGAAGTCGACATAACCCGCAGTGGAGTTGCCCTGCTTAGGTGGCACCGGCACATCCGTGCCATCCGATCGTTTCACGTTCAACTGGATTTGGTGCTTGGCACTTATGTGCGGGTAGGCAACCCGAACGGTCATTCCATTCCGGGCGTTGTAAATCGTCAGTTGGTTGCCCACAGCTTCGCACACATTCGGCGGATCCAACGCCAGTGCTTCCTGATCAATGTTGAACGTTTGAACCGGAAACCGGAATGCCGTCGACAGATCGCGTTTCCCATCAAAGCTCACCGCTGCATGCAGCTCGAATTCGCTGCAGTCCGCAAGTTTTTGCAACCCTACCCGGCTAATCGCTGCGTCGACGCCGCTCGTCAGCCAGTCAGGCAGGAGCGGCTCATCCGTCAGCACAGAACATTGAAAGGAACTGCCGTCCTCCTGAGTGCCGGTGATCCAAACCCAGACACTTTGCCCAAGCTCAGCATAGTCCCAGACAGGCACCAGTACGGTTGCATCGTCTTCGAATGTCGTGAGGTCCAGGGTGCGCCCCGTTGCTTGTTCGATGCAGGGCGTGGTCAATTGAGGACTCAGTACCTGGATCACACACTCGGGGGAGTGCTGAGGCGGGGAATTGTTTAATTGGACGCTATAGATCAATGTCAGCTTCTGGCAGAACAGAGCTGCGAAAATCTCAGCGGGGACATTAAACGAAAGACTCAGATCGCCCGGCTTTACGTCCTGGCAACCGAGCGGTATCGGCCCATAATTCGGCCCTCTGGCTTGCACACAAACCTGATGGCCTTCGGTCATGCCTGGGTAGGCCACTATTGCATGTCCGCCCCGAGTGGTGTTGACCGGGTTGACCTGCCAGTTACCAGGGGAAACCTGCACCGCTTCCTGAAGACGTGGCGGATTCAAATTCAGTGAAGGGTCGACACGCAGCAGCACCGTAGAGCGTTGATGGAAATCCTGAGCATTTCTAGGCAGCGGGTTCACACTCGACACCGGCGCCTCAGGTTGACAACCGCTCCAGATAACCCCCGAATGGCAGGTACAGGACGAGTAGTCATCCAAACGCCCTAGCCAGGCCCGCGACAGCCTAAACTCGAATACAAACCCCTCATGCGCTTCCTCTTCAGTCACGACATGATCAAAGGCCACCCATTCAAATAATGGCGGTATATGTTGCTCATTACCCGCGACAACAATAAACAATCGCGAGCCTGCCCGAATCATCGGCCAGGCCTTGATCCGGATAGTTTCATCCCCTGTGAACTTGAACATGTTCAACCACGGGGTGCCCCACTCCAATTCGGCATGCGCGAACTCAGGCATTGACTCACGCAGATGCTCTTCGCGGACCTCTTGAATCTCAAGTTCAAGTACCAGTGACTCTTTGCGTGCACCACCGACAACAGCCTCGTACCAGATCAGCACCGTATGCCCGATGCCGGTACTGATCCATTGCCAGGGAATATCGGCGACATTGCCGCTCGCGACGGTGATCGGCGGAAATGTCACACAGGTCGAGCCTTTGATTGCGAAATGCACAACGACCTGGGTACTACCCTCGGGAAGCGTCAGTGTCGCAGTCGTACCTTGGGCTGCATCCAGAGGGTAGAGCACGCTGTTGTTCGCAGCGTACTCGATGACCGCAAAGGGTAATTCGGGCTGGGTTACCTCCGACGAGGGGGCAAGCACAGTGCTTTCGGCCTTAGTGAGGGGTTGTTTGCTTGGGATCGGTTTTTTAGCCACGATAAGACTCCTGTCCAACGTTAGATAACGGTCATCTAACGCGCGGAACAGGAGCCTTGCCTACTGTCAGAATTAACAGTTCTGACGAAGCCCTACGTTGCTGCCGACCAACGGCCCTCTCACAACCCCTCCAACTCCGCCATCAAATCACTCAACCGATCTACCTTCTCGGCACTGACCTCATTGGCTGCCAGCCCGTCGATATACTCGGCCAATTCCGCCACCGTGCTGCACTCGAACATTGCACGTAGCGGCACATCACGTTGCAGGGTCTTCTGCACCCGCGAGGCAATCTGCGTGGCCAGCAACGAGTGCCCGCCCAGTTCGAAGAAGTTGTCCTGCACCCCTACCCTCTCGACTTTCAGCACCTCGGCCCAGATGGCGGCCAACGTAGCCTCCAGTTCGTTGCGCGGTGCCAGGTAGTCCTGGCTTTGCAGCTGGCCGATCTCCAGCGCCGGCAACGCCTTGCGGTCGAGTTTGCCGTTGGCGTTGAGCGGCAGGCGGTCGAGCCAGAGCCAGTGCAGCGGCACCATGTATTCCGGCAGTTCGGCGCGCAGGCGTTGCTTGATGCGGTCCAGGCGTTCGCTTGGGTTCAGTGCTTCATCCGCCGCCACCAGGTAGCCGACCAGGTGCTTGCCATTCATGCCTTCCTGCACGCCCACCGCCGCATCGCGCACTTCCGGTTGTTCGTGCAGGCGCGCTTCGATTTCACCCAGTTCGATGCGGTAGCCGCGAATCTTCACTTGGTGGTCGACACGTCCGACGTACTCCAGCACGCCGTCACTGCGACGGCGCGCGAGGTCGCCGGTGCGGTAGAGTCGTTCGCCCGGTGCGCCGAAGGGGTTTGGCACAAATACGGGCGCGGTGCGCAGCGGGTCGCTGACGTAACCGCGGCCGACACCCGTGCCGGCCACGCACAACTCACCCACCGCGCCTTGCGGTACCAGTTCCAGTGCGCCATCCAGCAGGTACAAACGGTTGTTGTCGGTGGGCGTACCAATCGGCAAATAGGTGCCTCGGGTAGACGCCAGGTCGACACGATAGAACGCCACATCGTCCGAACACTCCGCCGGGCCGTAAGCGTTGACCAGCCCAATCTCCGGATAACGCTGCAACCACTGGTGCGCCAGTTCCGGTGGCATCGCTTCGCCGGTCGGCAGCATCCAGCGCAGGCCATCCAGGCCGATGCGGTCCTGTGCAAGCATGCCCTGGATCAATGACGGCACGCTTTCCAACACGGTGATGCCCTGGGCCTGGACATGTTCCAGCAGGCCCTGGGGATCATGCGCGATGGTGTTCGGCACGATGTCCACCCGCGCGCCGAACAGCGGCGCAGCGAGGAACTGCCATACGGAAATATCAAAGCTCTGCGACGCGGTTTGCGCAATCACATCCGCGTCGCTCAAGGCCAGGTACGGCACTTTGCTCAGTTGGTTATTGAGCATGCCGCGCTGTTCCACCATCACGCCCTTGGGCAGACCGGTGGAACCGGAGGTATAGATCACGTAGGCAAGGTTATCCGGAGCGCTGTAGACACCGGGGTTTTCACCACGCGCGGGTATTTCCTCCCACACCAGAAGCTGGCAGTCAAAACCGTCCAGCAACTCGATGGCTTGCTCACGGGATGCTTCGGTGCACACCAGCAATGGCGTGCGGCTCAAGTCGAGGATGCTGCGCAGGCGCTGGCTCGGCAGGCCTGGGTCCAGCGGCAGGTAGCCGGCACCGGCCTTGAAGCTACCGATGATCATGCCGAGCAGGTCGAGGTTACGCTCGGCCAACAACGCCACCGGTTGATCCAGGCCGACACCCGCTGCCATCAGCGCGTGGCCCAGGCCGTTGCTGCGACGGTTCAGTTCGTCATAGTTCCATTGCTGGTCGAGGCAACTGGCGGCGATGCGCTGCGGATGAGCGGCGACCTGCTCTTCGAACAGCTCGATGTAGCTGCGCTCCAGCGGGTAGTCGTGCTCGCTCTGGTTGCAACCTTCCACCAGGAACTCACGCTCCTGCTCGCCAATCAGTGGCAGGTCGGCCATGTCACCCTGGAAGCCTTGGACCAGCGCCAGCAGCAGGCGCTTGAACTCGCCGAGCATGCCTTGCACGGTGGTTTCGTCGAAGTAGCGTTGGTCGTAGGACAGGTGCAGCCCCAGGTCATCACCTGGATAGCACACGGCGGTCAGCGGGAAGTTGGTGTGGGTGCGGCCGGAATCCGAGGTGGCGTTCAGGCTTTGTGCACGGTCCAGCACCGAGACTTCCACCGGGGCGTTTTCGAACACGAACAGGCTGTCGAACAGCGGCTGGCCCTTGGGCAGTTCGCTGTGTTCCTGGATCGTCACCAGCGGCAGGTACTCGTACTCGCGCAGTTGCATATTGCTGTCGAGCAGACCGCTCAACCACTGGCGCACGCTGCACGCTTGACCGTCCTCGGGCAGTTTCACCCGCAGGGCGATGCTGTTGATGAACAGGCCGACGGTGCGTTGCATCTCGGGCATTTCCACCGGGCGCCCGGCCACGGTGACACCGAACAGCACGTCGCGATCGCCGCTCAAACGGCGCAGCACCAGCGCCCACGCCGCCTGGGCGAAGGTGTTGACGGTCAGCTGGTGAGCCTGTGCCAGTTCGCGCAGTTGTGCACCGTCGCGGGCATCGAGACGGGTGTAGCAATCGCCCACCACCATGCCGCCGCTGTGGCCCGCGTGTTCACGCAGGAACGGCCGGTCGCTCGGGATTGGCGTGGTGCGCTCGAAGCCTTGCAGGTTCTGTTGCCACCATTGGCGTGCCTCATTGAGGTTCTGGCGTTGCAGCCAGGCAATGTAGTCTCGGTAGCGCGGCGGCGTGGCCAGTTGCGCGTCGCGGCCTTCACCGAGGGCCATGTAGAGCTCGAAGAAGTCATTCATCAGCAATGAACGGCACCAGGCATCGATAAGGATGTGGTGGTTGCTCATCATGAACCAGTAACGCTCGGCGCCGACGCGGATCAGGCGCAGGTGGAACGGTGCCTGGTTGAGCAGATCGAAGCCGGCTTCGCGCTCTTGCTTGAGCAGCGCTTGCAGGCGCGGCTCCTGCTGGTCCTCAGGATCGTCGCTCCAGTCCAGGTACTCAATCGGCGTGCTGCCGGGTGTGTGGATCACTTGCAGCATGTCTTCGCCGACGTTCCAGCAGAACGACGCGCGCAGGGCTTCGTGGCGGGCGATCACCGCCTGCCAGGCCTGGGCGAAACGCTCGGGGTCCAGGGCGCTGTTGATGCGGTAGCGGTCCTGCATGTAGTAGAGGCCGGTGCCGGGCTCCAGCAGGGTGTGCAATAGCAGGCCTTCCTGCATCGGGGTCAGCGGGTAGACGTCTTCGATGGTGCTGGCGGCAATCGGCAAGCTGTCGAGTTGCGCCTGGGTCAGGTGCGCCAGCGGGAAGTCGGACGGTGTAAGACCACCGGCGTCGTCCTCCAGACAATGCGCGACCAGGCTTTGCAGCTCGGCGAGGTAGGCATCGGCCAGTTCATGGATGCTCTGTTGATCGTGGCGTTCGCGGCTGAAGGTCCAGCGCAGCACCAGCTCACCACCATACACCTGGCTGTCGACGCTCAACTCGTTGGGCAGCAGCGCGTCCGGGTCATGGGCCAGGCCGGCGGATTCATCCAGCGGGTGGAACAGCGCATCGGCGCCGAAGCTCTGGTCGAACTGGCCGAGGTAGTTGAAGGTGATCTGCGCGCTCGGCAGTGCGGCCAGGGTCTGCTTGCACAGGTCATCGGCGAGGTAGCGCAGCACGCCATAGCCCAAGCCTTTATGCGGCACGGCGCGCAGTTGTTCCTTGATCGCCTTGATCGAATCGCCCTGCCCGGTTTGCGGGGTCAGGCGCAGTGGATAGGCACTGGTGAACCAGCCGACGCTGCGGGTCAGGTCGATGTCATCGAACAGGGTTTCGCGGCCGTGGCCTTCCAGTTGGATCAACGCGCAAGCGTGACCGCTCCAGCGGCACAACACGCGAGCCAAGGCGGTCAGCAACAGGTCGTTGACCTGGGTGCGGTAGGCGCTTGGGGCTTGCTGCAGCAACTGGCGGGTGTGTTCGGCATCCAGGCGCACGCTGACGGTGTCGGCATCGCGGTTGCGCAGCGACCCTTGTGGGCGGGCCACCGGCAATGCGGCGTCAGGGCCGGCCAACTGGTGCTGCCAGACGCTCAATTCCTCACGCAGGGATTCGCTACCGGCATACGCCTGTAAACGCGCGGCCCAATCACGCAGGGCACTGGTCTTGGCCGGCAGGCTGACGGACTGGCCATCGTTCAACTGGCGATAAACCGTTTGTAGATCTTCCAGCAATACACGCCACGACACGCCGTCCACCACCAGGTGATGGATCGCGATCAACAGGCGTTGCTGCCCCTCGGGCCCGTCCACCAGCAAGGCGCGCAGTAGCGGGCCGTGCTCCAGGTCGAGGCTGCGTTGGGTGTCGGTGAACAGCGCGGTGCAGTGCGCCATGTCACGCACTTGCGCCTGCATCAGCACGCCGCCTTGCGGCACGGCCCTGTGTTCGGCGTGCCATTGGGCGTCGCGCTTGGAGAAGCTCAGGCGCAAGGCGTCATGGTGTTCCAGTACCGCCAGCAGCGCTTGTTCCAGGCGCTGGGGGTCGAGCAACTGCAGCGGCTTGAGGACCAGCGCCTGGTTCCAGTGCTGACGGTTCGGGGTCTCGGTGTCGAAGAACCAGTGCTGGATCGGCGTGAGACCCGAACTGCCGGTCAGCAGGCCCTGCTCTGCCGTGACCTGCTCGGAGCGCGTAGCCACAGCAGCCAGGGTCTGCACGGTCTGGTGCTGAAACAGTTCGCGAGGGCTGAAATGAATCCCGGCCTGCCGCGCACGGCTGACCACCTGGATCGACAGGATCGAGTCGCCCCCCAGCTCGAAGAAGTTATCGTCCAGGCCGACTTGTTGCACGTTCAGCACCGCGCACCAGATCGCCGCCAGGGTGCTTTCCAGTTCGTTGCGGGGTGCCACGTAGTGTTGGCGGTTGGCTTCGGGATCCGGCTGCGGCAAGGCACGGCGGTCGAGCTTGCCGTTGGCGGTCAGCGGCATGCTGTCCAGCACGATCAGGTGCGCGGGCACCATGTAGTCCGGCAGGTGCGCCTTGAGATGGGCCTTCAGCGCATCACGCAGCGCGACGTGCTCGGCATCGCTGACCAGATACGCCACCAACTGTTTGCCGCTCGGCGCATCCAGCGCCAGCACCACCGCTTCGCGCACGGCGTCATGCTCCAGCAGGCGTGTTTCGATCTCGCCCAGTTCGATACGGAAACCGCGAATTTTCACCTGGTGGTCAATACGCCCGAGGTACTCCACCAAGCCATCGACGCGCTGGCGCACGAGGTCACCGGTGCGGTACAGGCGCCCGCCGTTGCGCGCAAACGGGTCCGCGACAAAACGTTCGGCGGTCATGCCCGGACGCTGGTGATACCCCTGCGCCAGACCCGCACCGCCCACGTATAACTCGCCGGTCGCGCCTTGCGGCACCAAGGCCAGATCGGCGTCGAGAATATAAGCCACGCGGTCACCGATGATGCTGCCGATCGGCACGCTGGCGGCGCCCTCCTCCAAGTGCTCGGGCGCCAGGCTGGCCAGCGGCATCACTACGGTTTCAGTCGGGCCATAGGCGTTGAAGAACACCTGGGGCTGGAACGCGGCACGGATGCGCTGCAAGTGTTCGCCGGTGAGGGCTTCGCCGCCGGTAATGCACATACGCACCGGCATGGTCTGCTGCCGGGTCGCCAACCACTGCGCCAACTGACTGCCGTAGCTCGGGGTGAAGCCCAGGATGTTGATGCCATGGGTGCGGATCAATCCGCAGATTTCCTCGGCATCCCACTGCCCCTGAGCCCGCAACACCACCTGTGCGCCACTGAGCAGCGGCACCAGCAGACGCTCGGTGGCCGCATCGAAGTTGATCGAATAGAAGTGCAGCTCGCAGTCATCCGCGCGCATGCCAAACCGCTCGATCACCGCCGCGCAATGCATGGCGATTTCACCGTGGGATACCACCACGCCTTTCGGCTTGCCGGTGGAGCCGGAGGTGTACATCAAGTACGCCTGGTGTTGCGGCAGGCTGATAAACGGCAGCGCATCGGCCGGGTAGTTGGCCAGCACCGGCAAGTCATCCTCCAGACACCAGCACGCAACAGTGGCCGGCAACTCGCCGAGGGCCTCGAACATCGCCGCATCGCTGAGCAGCAGGCCGATGCCGCTGTCTTCGATCATGTAGTGCAGGCGGTCCAGCGGGTATTCCGGGTCCAGCGGCACATAGGCACCGCCGGCCTTGAGGATCGCCAGCAGGCCGATGACCATTTCCAGGGAGCGCGGCAACGCCAGGCCGACACGCACCTGCGGGCCGACGCCACGTTCGCGCAGCATCCAGGCCAGGCGGTTGGCGCGGGCGTCGAGTTCTCGGTAGCTGAGGGTCACGCCAGCAAAGGTCAGCGCCGGCGCATCGCCACGGGCTGCCACCTGCTGGCTGAACAGTGGGTGGATGCACTGATCGAGACGGTGCTCGCCGTTCTCAATGCCCAGGCTGTCTTGCAACACACGCTGTTCATCCGCACCGAGCAACGGCAATTCGCTGAGGCGTTGCTGCGGATCCGCGATCAAGGCTTCCAGCAGATTGCGCCAATGGGCGGCCATGCGCGCAATGCGTGGCTCGTCGAACAGGTCAGTGCTGTAGGTCAGGCAGCAACCCAGGCGATGGTCGAGGTCGGTGACTTCCAGGTTGAGGTCGAACTTGGTCGCCCGCGCATCGTTGGCCAGGTATTCGACGGTCATGCCGGCCAGTTGGCGGCTCTGTTGGAATTCCCAGCGCTGCACGTTGCACATCACCTGGAACAGCGGGTTGTACGCCGCGCTGCGCGGGGGTTGCAGGGCCTCCACCAGGTGATCGAACGGCAGGTCTTGATGGGACTGACCCTCGATCACGGTGTGGCGCACGTGCTCGAACAACTCAGCGACATTCATCTGCCCATTGAGCTGGCACCGCAGCACCTGGGTGTTGAGGAAGGCACCAATCAAGCCTTCGCTTTCAGGACGGATACGGTTGGCAACCGGGGCGCCGATACGCAAGTCGGTCTGGCCGCTATAACGGTAGAGCAGCACGGCCAGGGTGGCGGTCATGGTCATGAACAGGGTCAGGCCGCGCTCGGCATTGAAGGCACGCACGCGGGCAGCGAGGTCGTCGCTGAGGTCGAAGCGGTACAACTCGCCCTGATGGCTTTGCACAGGCGGGCGTGGACGGTCGCCGGGCAGTTCCAGCAGCGGGTGTTCATTGCCCAGTTGCGCAGTCCAGTAATCCAGCTGACGCTGGCGCTCGCCGGACTCCAGCCACTGGCGCTGCCACACGCTGTAGTCGAGGTATTGCACGGGCAGCGGCGCCAGCGGCGAGTCGCGCTCGTCGATAAAGGCCTCGTACAACGCGCTGAGTTCACGGGCAAAGATGTCCATGGCCCAGCCTTCGGTGACGATATGGTGCAGGGTCAGCACCAGATAGTGTTCCTGCTCGCCGGCCTTGACCAGGCACGCACGCAACAACGGCCCGGTTTCCAGGTTGAACGGCGTGTGTGCCTCATGATCAGCCAGTCGCTGCAGGCGCGGTTGACGGTCGGCTTCGCTCAGCGCGGAGAAATCCTGCCAATCCATGCGCAGCCCGGTCTGCGGCGAAACGTTCTGATAAGCCACACCATCGACGCTCGGGAACGTCGTGCGCAGGGTTTCGTGACGCATGATCAGCGCTTGCAGCGCCGCTTCGAAACGCCCCACGTCCAGCACGCCGCGCAAACGCGCCATGCCGCCGACGTTGTAGGCCGGGCTGTCCGGTTCCATCTGCCACAGGAACCACATGCGCTGCTGGGAATAGGACAGCGGCACGGGTTGGCCGCGGTCGACCTTGGCGATGACGGTCTGTTGGTTGCGTTGTCCCGAGGCCTGGATCAGGCCGACCTGCTCGGCAAACGCCCCCAGTTCACTGGCGTCGAACAAGGTGAGCAACGGCAGTTCCACATCACAGGCCTGGCGGGTGCGGGAAATGATCTGCGTGGCCAGCAACGAGTGGCCGCCGAGGGCGAAGAAGTCATCGCGCAGACCAATGCTTGGCAGACCGAGAACTTCGCGCCAGATCGCGGCGATTTGCTGTTGCAGCGGCGTTTCGGGTTCGACGTGTTCACGCACTTGCCACACCGGCTCCGGCAACGCGCGGCGGTCCAGCTTGCCGCTGGGGCTCAATGGCATGGCGTCCAGGCGCATCAGCAGCGCGGGCACCATGTATTCCGGCAACTCCGCGGCCAGGGCGGTTTTGACCTGTTGTTCGTCCAGGTCGCCATGGGCGGTGAAGTAGCCAATCAACTGCCCGTCACGCACCAGCACCACAGCTTGAGCGATGCCCTCCTGGGCGAGCATGCGCGCCTCGATTTCTTCCGGCTCCACACGGAAGCCGCGCAGCTTGACCTGCTGGTCGAGACGCCCGAGGTACTCGATCACACCGTCGGCGCTCCAACGGGCGCGGTCACCGGTGCGGTACAGGCGGGCGCCTTGGTGATCGGCGACAAAACGCTCAGCCGTCAACCCGGCGCGGCCAAGGTAACCCCGGGCCAGGCCGATACCGCCGATGCACAGCTCACCCGGCACGCCCAGCGGCACGGGGTTGAGCTGCTCATCCAGCACGCGGCAGATCACGTTGCCCAGTGGCCGACCAATCGGCGAGCGCTCGCCGTCTTCTGCGCGACAGTGCCAGTGCGTCACGTTGATCGCGGTTTCGGTCGGGCCATAACGGTTATGCAATTGCACGGCTGGCAACTGGGCCAGAACGCGGTTGCGCAGTTCGGCGGGCAAGGCTTCCCCGCCCGAGAACAAGCGCCGCAGGCTGGTGCATTCGGCCACCAGCGGTTCGTCGATAAACAACTGCAACAGCGGCGGCACGAAGTGCAGCGTGGTCACGCCGTGTTCCTGCACCAACTGCGCGATCCGATGCGGGTCGCGATGCTCACCGGGCCCGGCCAGTACCAGGCGGCACCCAGTGATCAGCGGCCAGAAGCATTCCCACACCGACACGTCGAAACTGATCGGTGCCTTCTGCATCAGCACGTCGGTTTCGTTGAGTGGATAAGTGGCCTGCATCCACTGCAAGCGCTCGGCCAGCGCGGCATGGGTGATGCCCACGCCTTTGGGCTGGCCGGTGGAACCGGAGGTGTAGATCACGTAGGCGAGGTTATCACCGTGCAAATGCAGGCCGGGCGGCTGGGTGGGCCAACTGTCCAGGTGCAGGCTGTCCATGGCGATGACGCACACGCCGCAGGCAGCCGGCACCTGCTCCAGCAGCGCGGTCTGGGTCAGCAGCAGGTGAACGCCGCTGTCCTTGAGCATGTAGGCCAGGCGCTCGGTGGGGTAATCCGGGTCCAGCGGCACGTAAGCGCCCCCGGCCTTGATGATCGCCAGCAAGCCGATCAACAGTTGCGGCGAACGTTCGGCGGCGATGGCCACGCACACGTCCGGGCCGACGCCTTTGTCACGCAGGTAATGGGCCAGGCGGTTGGCCTGGGTGTGCAATTGGGCGAAGGTCAGGCTGCCGCCGCCCCAGACCAGCGCGGTGGTGTCCGAGGTCTGCTGGTTGAGCAGTTCGGGCAGCCACACTTGGGCCGGTGCGCAGGGTGCTTCGCTGTAAAGGGCTTGTTCGTCGTGCTGCATCAGCATGAGGTCGCCGATGGCTTGCCGGGGCTGTTCGCAGATGGCGTGCAACAGGTTGATGTAGTGCTCGGCGAGGCGCTGGATGGTCGCGCTTTCGAACAGTTCATCGGCATAGTCGAACGACAGGCTCAGGCGCCCGTTGCGGTCTTCTTCGGTGTGCAGTTGCAAATCGAACTTGGCTTCGCGGCTGTGCCACGGCAACTCGTCGGCGAGCATGCCCGGCAGGCGGCGCAATGCGCTGAGGTCGCGTTGCTGGTGGTTGAACATGACCTGGAACAGGCCCTGCTCGCGGGCCTGCGGGAAGGCCTCCAGCAGTTGTTCGAATGGCAAATCCTGATGGGCCTGGGCGCCCAGCGCAGCCTGGCGTGTCGCGGCCAACAGTTCAGTGAAGGGCAAGCGCCCATCCAGCTCGGCGCGCAGCACCAAGGTGTTGATGAAGAAGCCGACCAGGCCTTGGGTTTCCTGGCGCGGGCGGTTGGCGTTGGGCACGCCGATGCGGATATCGCGTTGGCCGCTGTAACGGTAGAGCACGCTCTGGAAGGCTGCCAGCAACAGCATGAACGGGGTGGACTCGTGGGTCCGGGCGGTCTGGCGAATGGCTTCGCTGAGGCCCGCGCCAAGGCGCACAGTGTGGCGTGAGGCACTGTGACGATGGTGTGCGGAGCGCGGGTGGTCGGTCGCCAGGCTCAGGGTGGGATGCTCTTCACCCAACTGCGCTTTCCAGTACGCCAGTTGACGCTGGCCTTCACCTTCGGCCAGCCATTGGCGCTGCCAAGTGCCGTAGTCGGCGTATTGCAGGGCCAGGGGCGGCAGCTCCAGGGTCTGGCCCTGGACTGCGGCGGCATAGAGGCGTGAGAACTCGTCCATCAGGATATTGAGCGACCAGCCGTCGGCGATGATGTGGTGCAGCGTCACCAGCAGTTGGTGATCTTCATCGTCCAGACGCACCAGGGTCACCCACAACAGCGGGCCTTTTTCCAGGTCGAACTGGGTGCGCGCTTCGTCTTCGCGGATCTGTTGTGCACGGGCTTCGCGCTCGGCAACGGGCAGGTCGCTGAGGTCGATGACTTGCAGGTCGAAATCGGCCTTGGTATCGACACGCTGGAAAGCCTGGCCGTCGCGCTCGTAGAAGCGTGTACGCAGGGCTTCGTGGCGCTGGATCAGTTGCTGGAAGCTGGTACGCACCGCGTCTTCATCCAGCTCGCCGCGCAGGCGCAGGGCGCCGGGGATGGTGTAGGCGCTGCTGTGGGGGTCCAGTTGCCAGGTGATCCACAGGCGGTTCTGTGCCAGGGATTGGGGCAATTCCTCTTGGCGCGACAGGCTGTGGATCGCGCCTTGGGCGACGCCGCCGTCCTGCTGCAACTGCGCAACGCTGGCGGCAAAGCCTTCCAGGGTCGGTGCTTCGAACAGCATGCGCAGGTTAAGCTCCAGGCCGAGGCGTTCGCGCAGGCGTGCGACCACCTGGGTGGCGGTGATGGAGTTGCCGCCGAGTAAGAAGAAGTGGTCATCGGCCGCAACCGTCGCCACCTGCAACTGCTCGCACCAGATCGCCGCAATCTGGTTGTGCAGTTCGGATTCCAGCGCCCCATCGCTCTCCTGCGCGTGCAGGTCCGGGAACTGCGCATAGCTGTCGAGGCTACCGTCCTTGTGACGAAGCGCACAGGCCGCGCGCTGCAGCTTGCCGCTGGAGGTCTTCGGCAAGGCGCCAGGGTTGAGCAGCACCACCACGCTTGGCGCCTCTTGATACGCCTCGGCGACGGCTTGGCGAATCGCCTTGATCAGCGCCTCGGGCGCCAGGATTTTCTGCACACTGCGGCTGATTTCAGCGGCAATGCCGATGCCTTCCAGGCCCTGCTCATTCACTGCAAATGCGGCGACCCGGCCTTTGCGTACCACCTCCACTTCGCGCTCGATGGTCTGCTCGATGTCTTGTGGGTACAGGTTGTGGCCGCGCACGATCAGCAGGTCTTTGAGGCGACCGGTGATGTACACCTCACCGTCACGGATGAAGCCCAGGTCGCCCGTACGCAGCCACCTACGGCCGGCATGTTGCACAAAGGTCTTGGCGGTGGCTTCGGGGTTACGCCAGTAGCCGTGGGCGATACTCGGACCCGTGGCCCAGAGTTCGCCGACGTGGTTGTCGGGCAGCTCGGCAAGGGTATGCGGGTCAGCGATCAGCACCGCGTGTTCCGGCTGGCGGGTGCCACAGCTCATGATCGCACTGCCCTGCCCCGGCTCGGCGCGATTGGCGGCCAGGGCCTGATCGTCGACACGCATCGCCGCAATGCCCTGGCCACGGCTGCCGCCCGCGACAAACAGGGTCGCCTCGGCCAGGCCGTAGGAGGCAAAGAAATGGTTCGGGGTAAAACCGCAGGCGGCGAACTTCTCGGCGAAGCGCTCCAGGGTGTCGAGGCGGATCGGCTCGGAGCCGGAATAGGCCACGCGCCACCGGCTCAAATCCAGGCGCTCCAACGCGGTCTCGCTGACCCTTTCGCTGCACAGGCGATAGGCGAAGTCCGGACCGCCGCTGATGGTGCCGCCGTATTCACTGATCGCTTCCAGCCAACGTAACGGTCGCCCGAGGAAGTAGGCCGGCGACATCAGCACGCAGGGCACACCACTGAAGATCGGTTGCAGGAGACCGCCAATCAGCCCCATGTCGTGGTACAGCGGCAGCCAACTGACGATCACGTCATCGGGGTTCAGGTCGATGCCGAAACCGCGACGGATCAACACTTCGTTGGCCACCAGGTTACCGTGGCTGACTTGCACGCCCTTGGGCAACGCGGTGGAACCTGAGGTGTATTGCAGGAAGGCGATGTCGTCCGGATGCAGGTCAGGGGCGACCCAATTGCCGGCACCTTCCAGCCGATCGACGCTCAATACGGGCGGCGCATTTTCGAGCTGCGACAAGCCATCGGCGAGGCTGGCGATGGTCAGCAGCAGACGCGGTTCGGCATCGCTGATGATCGACAGCAGGCGCGCCTGATGGTGGCGACGGGTGGACTCCGGCGGATAGGCCGGCACCGCGATCACACCCGCGTACAGGCAACCAAAGAACGCCGCGACATAATCCGGGCCACTGGGGAACAACAGCACGGCACGGTCGCCCAGGTCCGCATTGGCCTGCAAGGCGGCGGCGATGGTGCGGGCACGCTGATCCAGATCGCGATAACTGAGCACAACGCTGTGCTCGGCGGACTCGGCGAGGAAGCGCAAGGCGACCTGGTCAGGGGTCTGCGCAGCACGACGTTGAAGGGACTGGACCAGGGTAGGGGGAAGTTCGAAGGCGTCCATCATGGGGTTCCTGCCTGAAATCGGCTTACGGGAAATTCGAGAATTCGGGGGGGCTGGTTCAGCCGACGGCAAGTGGACGTGCCACGCCATTGCGCCATCGGGCCAGGTGTTCCTCGGCGTAACGCCGCATGCAGCGCAGCACGGCGCTTTCGTGCTGTATGAGGAAGAAGTGGTGGCCGTCGAACATGTCCAGGGAAAAGCCACTGGCGGCATCCAGTTGCCAGTCGAGCAGTTGGTCGGCGCGCACGCTGTCCTGTTTGCCGCCAAACACGTGAATCGGCATGCCCAGCGGTGTGCGCTCGCCGTAGCTGAAGCTGCCGCACAGCAGGAAATCCGCGCGCAGGATCGGCAGCATCAACTGCATCAACTCGGGGTTGGCCAGGGCTTCTTCGGCGGTGCCTTGCAGCTCGCGCAGGCGGGCGATCAGTTGTGCGTCGGTCTTTTCGATGGCGTATTCGCTGACGTCGCGGCGTGCCGGCCCGGCCGTGCCGGAAGCGAACAGGGCCAGCGGCGGCGGCACGTCGCGCGCACGCAGCGCATGCGCCAACTCGAAGGCGAGCAGGCCGCCGAGGCTGTGACCGAACAAGGCGTAGGGGCCGTTCAGGTCGCGGCTGATTTCATCGGCGAGCTGGGCCGCCAACACCTTGATGTCGCGCTGCAACGGCTCGTCCATGCGCATGCCACGCCCGGGCAATTCCAGTGGGCATACCTGCAACCACTCGGGCAGGGCCCGGCGCCAGCGCGCGTAAACCATGGCGCTGGCGCCCGAATAGGGCAGGCAGAACAGGCGCAGTCGGGTCGGCGCACTCATCGCGTGACGACTCCAAACTGAAACACGCTGTATGCACGATAAAAACCCATTTCGTCCTCCTGCGGGTGCTGATCCTTGGCCGTTTTGCTAACGGACCTGTCACCCAGAAGAACGGACGGCACCGGCAAATAATTAGTCGCCGGGTACGAGCGAGACGTGGTTCACACCTAACAAGAAAGCATAAGATTAGTTC
>Ga0157373_10001614_pt1 | contig 17222 bp, 11 predicted proteins | sample C65metaG_FD_113460 | JGI IMG/M metagenome (GOLD analysis project Ga0157373, IMG submission 113460) | Corn rhizosphere microbial communities from Kellogg Biological Station, Michigan, USA - C6-5 metaG | ecosystem: Host-associated > Plants > Roots > Rhizosphere > Soil | place: USA: Michigan... | reverse complement strand
TTCGGTCGATCTGGACCAGGTTACGAATGAGAACCTCGTCAGGCTGTTCGAGGAGCACGTCGAACCGGGATTGATTCAGCCGACTTTCATCACGGACTTTCCGAAGCCGATCTCGCCGCTGTCGAAGGGTTCACCTGCGGATCCGAATGTGGCCGAGCGTTTCGAGTTGTACTGCGCGGGGATGGAGCTGGCGAATGGGTTTTCTGAGTTGAACGATCCGGTCGAGCAGTACGAGCGTTTCCTGGACCAGGGAAAACAGCGCGAACGCGGCGATGAAGAAGCGATGCTGATGGACGAAGACTACATTCGCGCGCTGTCGTACGGGATGCCGCCGGCGGCAGGGATCGGTATCGGGGTCGATCGGCTGGTGATGTTCCTGACTAACCGGACGACGATCCGCGACGTGATCCTCTTCCCTCACATGCGCCCGAAAACGGAGTAGGGGGTTACACAAAAGGCACATAAAGGAACACAGAAGGCACAAAAATTGAAAAGGTGATTTTGTGCTTTTGTGTTCCTGTATGTGCCTTTTGTGTACTGCTTACTGCCCGGCCTTGCGTTTCAGTTCAGCGAGGCGCTCGTCGGAGAATGCCGGTTTCTGGCCCTGCTCCGGCATGAGTTTGAGGTAGCGTTCCATCGCGTCGAGCGCGCCTTTGTAGTCGCCAATCTTCTCACGCACGCGGCTCACGTCGAGAAGAAACTGCGCGTTGGTCGGCGCCGCCTGCGAGAATGCGGCTTCCGCGAGTTTCAAATCACCTTTCAACTCATACAAGCGCGCGAGATGGAAATAACTGATCGGATAACGCGCGCCGTCGCGCTGCGAAACCTGAAGCAGGTGCGGCAAGGCTTCGTCGTAGCGCTTGAGACTCAACAGCGCGTAACTCAGCTCGAGGTTCGCCGGTGGAAAGTAACCATCATGCCGGCTCAATACACGACGAAAGTCATCAACTGCTTCCGTCAATTTCCCGCGCTCTGCGGCAGCACGCGCGCGCTGCAGATAGTCGAAACTCTCTTCGTCGAGTGAAAGCGACTTCGGAGCAGGCGCAGCCGGCACTGCCTTGACCTCGACCGGTTTCGATTCCGCGGCTACTCTGGGAGCAGCCGTCACTGGCTTCGACGCAACTTCGATCTTCTCTTCGGTGCCGATCGTCGACAACGCCAACGCCGCTGCATCGTGTTTCGGATCGACTAACAACGCTCTGCGCCATTCACGCGCCGCAAGATCCTTCTGACCTCGCGCTGCGTAAACACGGCCGAGGTTGTAGCTCGCTTCAGCATAACGAAAACTCTCGAGCTTCAACGCCGTAAGCAGCGCATCATGAGCCTCATCCCATCTGCCGTTACGCAGCAGCAAGACTCCGAGGTTGTTGTATGCGCGGGAATATCTTCCTTTGCGTTGCTCGATCGCGATGCGGTAGGCCTTGATCGCAGGTTCACTCTCGCCGAGCCGCGCGTACGAGTTGCCGAGGTTGTAGAAACCCGCTGGATCGAACGCATTCGAATCGACGATAAGTTGCAATTCCGCGAGCGCCTCTTTTCTTTGTCCCTTGCTTGCTAGTAGGTCGGCGAGCTTTAGTTGTAAGCGGATTCGGTCCGGCGCGGTCGGGGCGCCTTCGATCTGCTCGCGCAAACTCGTGACCGCGTCCTTCGCGTTGTCGACGTTTTTCTCAACTGCCGTTTGAGCGAACGTATTGAGACTTGCCGTTGTAAGCAGGATTAAAAAGAAGACTATCTTTTTCATTGTTCTTACACCTTGTCACCGCAAATAAGCGACAACGGTACCTCCAAAACCCACTGCCCAACCGCGGTTCTTGTCTGTAAAAAACACTCGTTCGAGCGGATGCTCCGTGCCGCTTCTTTCCGTGGTCCAATGCTCGCCGCCGTCAGTCGTGTGAATGATCGTTCCTTCTGCGCCCACGGCCCAGCCTTCATTTGCATCGACAAACTTCACATCAAACAGATCGACGGCAACGGTCGATTCCTGTCGTTGCCACGTGCGGCCGCCATTCACCGTGCGGTAAACACTGCCGGCGCTTCCGACGGCCCATCCATTGCGATTGTCGACGAACGACGCGGCTGTGAAACGAACTGACTTCTCGACCTGCGGCAACTGCGACTGGTACCACGTATCGCCACCGTCGGACGTTTGAATGATCGTCGCACCCGCGCCGACTATCCAACCACGATCGTCGTCGACGAAAATGCCGCCGAGTAACAGGCGACGCGTCGGCGATCGGAGTGCTACCCAGGTCTCGCCGGCATCGCGGGTCGTGTAGATCGCGCCTCCTTCACCAAACGTCCAGCCACGTCCCTTGCGAGTGAAGACCGCGCGGACGAGAATCGAATCAGGATTGAAATCTTTGAGCTCGAGTCGCTTCCAGTTGTCGCCGCCGTCAATCGTCTTCATTAAATAAGCGCGGGGCTCGTCGACGGCCTTGAGTTGATATGTGTTGACTTCGCAAACAAGCCAGCCATTTTTATCGTCGATGAAGACGATGTCGCGCACGACATCATCGGTCGATGCGCCGCGTACTTTCCAGGTGTTGCCACCGTCGGTTGTTTGCAGCAGTGTGCCTTTGCTTCCGACGGCCCAACCGCGGTTTTGATCGAGAAAGTAAACGGAATGAAGCCACGCCATCGTGCCCGCGCGCTGACGAGCCCACGTGCCCGTCTGTGCGAACACCGGCGCGGCGAGAAGCAGCAGAAATAGAAGCGCTTTGATCATTGGGCGAAGCCGTTTGCAAACGAGGTGCGGCCACGGAGTGCCGCCCCTACGGTATCCACTGCCGGGGCAGGCCGCGTGGCCGCCTTTGTGTCAACTGTACGGGGCGCGCCGTGGCTGCCTTTGTGTCAACTGTACGGGGCGCGCCGTGGCCGGCCCCGTGGCAACTGTAGGGGCGGCACTCCGTGGCCGCCCCTCGTATCAATGCAGTTAGTAACCGATTGGAAGGCCGAAGATGCGGGCGAAGTTTAGTACGGAAGTGAAGCCCATGATCTGCTGGAACTTCTTCAGCTTATTGCCCGGCACAACGATCTGATCTCCCGGCACGAGGTAGGTGTTGTCCGGAGCCTTGCCTTTGTAGATCGCTGAAACATTCACCGGAATCTGAGCGAGCACGCCGCTCGTCTGCCGCCGCAACACGACGACTTTGCTCTTGTCACCCGTACCCAGCACGCCGCCGGCTTCAGCAATCGCTTCGGTCACGGTCATGCGGTGATTCATCAGGCGAACGCCTGGTTGCGCGATATCGCCAACGATGCTGTAACGGTACGACGCGGCTTTGTCGAGTGAGACTGTGACCTGCGCGTCGATGATGTACTCGTCGTATCTCTTCTTGATGATGTCGGCGACTTCATAGACCGTCTTGCCGTTGACGAAAACTCCGCCGGGTATCAGCACGAGTGAGACGCGACCGCTCGGCGGTACGGTAATACCCGCGCGCGAATAGCGAGGCTGATTGAAAACCTCGACCGAAATCACGTCTTCCGGCCCGAGCCGGTAACTGTTGAAGAAGTTGTTGTAATACGGACTGATCGCAGCTTCTTCTTCCGACATCTGCTCCTGCCGGTTGGCCTGCGCTTCATTCGAAACATCTGCTGCAGGGCGCGATGTGTCGTCTGGCTCGAGCCTGTCGGTCTTAACCGGTTTCTTTTGATCCTGGTCGTTGGTCGCGATAACTCGCGGCCGCGGCTTTTGCGGATCGTTCTGGGGGGACTGAGCCGCAACCTGAATGCTCATTGCGAAGAGCATCACTGCGGTAGCAAACGCTATTCGTCTGTTGTTTTTCATCTCAACCTCCAAACCGGATTCATTGGGCGCCCCGCCCAAACAAAATTATCTTGATCGTCTCAAACATGATGATTGCATCGAGTATCAAACTCTGGTTCTTGATGTAAAAGAGATCGTACTGAAGCTTCTGACGAGCGTCTTCGATCGATGCTCCGTACGGATACTTGATTTGCGCCCAGCCGGTTAATCCGGGAGCAAGCAGGTGTCGCTGTTCGTAAAAAGGAATCTCTTCCGCGAGTTGGGCCACGAAGTGTGGACGTTCAGGACGTGGGCCGACGAAGCTCATCTCGCCTCTCAAAATGTTCCAAAACTGCGGTATCTCGTCCACGCGAATCTTGCGAATGATGCGGCCGACGCGCGTCGTGCGAGAGTCGTCTTTGGTCGCCCAAACGGGGCCGTCCTGTTCCGCGTCAACTCTCATCGAACGAAACTTCATCAGCACAAACGGGCGGCCGTTCTTCCCGACTCGTTCCTGCTTGTAGAACACCGGACCGCGCGATTCCAACTTGATCAGAAGCGCCGTGACGAGCGCAATCGGCAACGAAACAATCGCGCCAATGAGAGCCACCATCCAGTGCACGCCAGTGCGCGAGAGTTCGGTAAACCTGGCCTGTCGCCCACGACCTGTAAAGATCAACCACGACGGCCGGAGCATGCTCAACGACACGCGACCCGAAAGCCGTTCATAGAACGAAGCGCCTTCTTCGATGTTCACCTGTCCGGCCAGACTCAGTTGCAATAACTTATTCGTCGGTAACTGTCCGCGCCGCTCGCCCATTGCGACGACGATCCGGTCGATGCCTTCGCGTTTCACGATTTCTTCGAGTTGTTCGGTCAGGCCGATAACGCGCGGATTGATCAGGCTCTTACCGAGCAGGTCGGCATCGTTGCCGACAAAACCGATGATTCGATAACCCGCGTCAGGCCGGTTGAGCACTTCGCGCGCGAGCTCTACCGCGAGGTTGCCGGAGCCGACGATTAGAATGCGCTCGCCGAAATTTGGATGGCCCATGAACCAGTGAATCGAAAGTCGCCACAGGACCATCAAGCCAAGCGCGAGCGGCAATGCAATCAGTGAAATGCCTCGACCGAGCATCAACCCGGGAAACATGTAAAACGAGAACGCCAGCGCGATCCACGCGAGACCGAGCGCCTGGACCAGGCGCAGCACCAGCTCGCGCCGGTCGTGCATCACGAGAAAGTCGTACAAATCGAAGAGGTAAAAAGCTGTGAGACAGAAGAACCCGGCAACGGCGGCTTTCCAGTAGCCGTTCTTCTCCGCGAGCTCGAATGCCGCTCCCTGCGCTCCGACGCGCAGGTACACGGCGGAGATGATCGCGCCGTAGACCAGACCCGCCTCGGCGAGAATCAGCAATATCGTTCGTCCGTTGAGGCGTAGGGCTCTCAATTGACGATTGCAACCTCCTCTTCAACTCTTCCCGGCTGCGGTACCGGCGGCAGTTCAGTAGTTCTTTTTTCGCGGTTGTAATAACGGTGCTGGTAATAGTAGGAAGCAGGATCGGGCTGCTCCTCGGTGCGATTGAGCACGATGCCGAGCAGACGCTCCTTCGGCATCTGGTCCAACAGTTTGTCGACGGTCGAATAGCGCGTCTTGCCGGCGCGTATGACCATCAGACCGGCATCGGCTTTCGACATCAGAACGTTAGCGTCCGTGAAGATTCCCAGCGGAGGCGCGTCGATGATGATGTAGTCGAACATTCGTCTCACTTCGGAGAGCACGCGCGCGTACGTTGGTCCTGAAAGCAACTCGGCAACGTCGTCGCGTGGCCGTCCACCAGGCAGCAAGTGCAGACCGGAAGGTTCGAGGCGCACGATTGCGTCTTCGAGTGAAAGCTCTCCTCCGAGAACTTCTGACAATCCACCTTGCGCGTCGATGGCGAGATAGTCGGTGGCGCACGGTCGTCGCAAGTCACTATCGATAAGGAGGGCGCGGACGCCTTCTGTTTGGGCCAACAGCCAGGCGAGATTGAGCGCTGTAAGAGTTTTGCCTTCGCCGATGCCGGCGCTGGTGACGACGATCGCTCGCATTTCGCGACGTTCGCCAGCCTCGAGGATCTTCGTTCGCAACCCGCGATATTGCTCGGTGTAAGCGGAACGAGGCTGGCTGACTGCGATCAAATGTGGTTCGACGCGCGCGGGAGACACGTCAAAAGTGACGAATCCCCCGGCACGCGCCGAACTGGCAGCGTCCAAAGTTGCCCCAGCATCACGCGAAGCTATTCCGCCGGGGAGTGCCGACCCGTCGGGTACATCCGCAGTGTGCGCAGTGGACGCTGAACGTGGCGCCGTTTTTCCGGCAACAGACATGATTGAGGAACCGCTAAACAACTGTTCCTCGATCTGTTGCGCCGAAGGCAGCCCGGAAACTCTGGGGCGTTCTTCGCGACGCTTTGATTCTTTTGCCTTTTCAGCGCTTTCCGTTGATTCGGTGGCGCTGTGTCGTTTCATGGCATCAAAAACTCTTCCCATCGATTCACCTCATTTTTGAACTTTGACATCTTTGTGCTTTGTTCTTTGTGTCTGACGTGACCAAAGATCAAAGTACCAAGTCCAAAGTACTAATCCTTCTCGCTGCTCGTCGTTCCCGCGTTCCATAACTCAGCTCGTCCTGCGGGAGAAAAGATTCTCGCGGGAGCTTCGCGTTCTTCTCCAGCCTGTCCTCTCGCCGAGCGTGGCAGCATGTCAAACGTCTCGGCCACGTCCTCGATAATCGAACGACTGATCGTTGCGTCGCCCGCTGCATAACCTGCGAGCAGCGCGTTGTCGCAAAGATTGTTTATGTTGCGCGGAATGCCGTCGGAGCAACGGAATATGTAATCGACTGCTTCCGGTGAAAAAACGTCTGTGCGCTCAGCGCCGGCGACGAGTAAACGCGAAGTGATGTAACGATCAGTTTCTTCGACGTTCGGCAGCGGCTTGATAACGCAGCGCAAAGCGATTCTCTGTTTCAACTGACGGAGATCCGGATTGTTCAAAACTCCTCGCAATTCAGGTTGGCCGGTTAACACGATCTGCAACTGCTTCGCCGTGTTCGATTCGAAGTTTGACAGCAGACGAATCTCTTCGAGCACGTGCGGAGACAGTCCCTGCGCCTCGTCGATGATCAGCACCGTGCGCAATCCACGCCCATGGCGCGACTCGAGCGCGCGGCCCAATTCAAGCAACAACTCCGACTTCGTTTCCCATTTCTGAACGTCGAGCAAAGTCGCAACGTGCTGGTAAAACTCAGGCACTGACAAGCGCGGATTGAAGATGTAAGCCACGAGCACCGTTCGATCGAGACGCTCCATCATCCAGCGCAGGATCGTCGTCTTGCCGGTGCCCACTTCTCCAGTCACCACCACCAGTCCCTTTCCGCTTTCGATGCCGTAGTGGAGATTGGCCATCACTTCCGTGTGCGACGGAGTGAAGTAGATGAAGCGCGGATCGGGCGTCAGCGCGAATGGCAACTCTTTTAGACCATAAAACTCTGCGTACACTCTTTTGGACCTCCAGTCTCGCGGCCAGCCTTACGAACGACCTGATGCCTGCATCAGGACTTCAAAAATGTTCGAAAGCCTGAGCGCCAATGCCAGCATGGGAATACTCACTACAGTCGCGACCATACCCGCGACGAGCAACAATTTGCGGCGGCGCGGCAGTGAACGAGCTTCCTGCGGCGTTAACAATTCGGGCACAGCAAGAAGAACCGGAAGACCGGTGTAGTGCCGCGCGTCTTCCGAGTTTTGAATCGTGAGCAGGCGCGGTCCTTCAACAGCTACTACCAGCAGGAGTCCGAGGCCAAAACCAAACGCGAGACCCAGCGTCGATAACATCAAACGCTTCGGCGCAACCGGTTGGGCCGGCAGGTTGGCCGGGTCGATAACTTCGATTCCCTCGCCCTGGTGTTGACTCGTCGCTTCAGCGCCCAGCGTGATTCTTTGCTGTTGCTGGACCAACTGATCGTAGGCGGCTTTCTTCGTTTGATAATCGCGTTCGATTGCGCCGAGCGCGACTTCAACTCCGGGCACCTGGTTCAGGCGCTCGACGATGCCGGCAATCGCCTTTTCATTGTCGGCGAGCAGTTGCTGCTGGCGCTTGATTTCGCCCTCGACCATTTTGAGTTCCGACTCGGCCACCCTGACCTGGACCTGTGGTTGATCTCTGAGCTTCTTTTCTTTCTCCCTGATCTTTTCCTTCCACTCGTCGATCATTTTCTGCATTTCATCCGACACCTGATCGACCTCCTGTTGCTTCGCAATCACGTCCGGATGAATGTCTTTGTACTGTTGCTTGAGCGCGGTCAGTTCGCCTTGCAAGGCGGCCTTGCGCGTAACCAACTGCGAATAGGCGAGCGTTGTTTTAGGATCGGTAATGTTCTCGGCAATCGTTTCGATGTTTTTAGAAGCGGTTTCCTTGAGGAGGCTCACATTGTTCTGCTGAGCTGCGCGCCGGTCCTGCAGCCGGCCCACCTCGGAAATCAAAGTCTTCTGTTCCTCACGAAGTCCCGTGAGCTGATTCAGTAACGACTGCACTTCAGACGGAAGTTTGCCGACGTTTCCCGCCATGAATGATTCACGCTGCTTATCGACCGCGTTCAGCGCTTCTCGGGCCTGGCTCACCTGGTTGTCAAAAAACGTTTGGGCGGCTTTGCTTGTGTTCAATGCTTCATTCGTCTGGAAGTTTATGTACTTGCCCGCGAGCTCAACCGTAACGGCCTGCGCTACTTTAGGCTCCCGGTACCTGAAGCTGATGTTGAAGCCGTGCGTAATATCGTTGCGGCTTCTGTTCACGTCGACGTTGATGTCATCGCGCGTCCGCGCAATAGCAGTCTCCATTGGCAAGCCGCGCAGTCGCTCGACCTTGTAAAGCTCATACTTCTCCACCAGCGGTTCGAGCGAGCTGCGACTCGTTACGACCTGGTTAATCGCCGTCAACTGGCGGGTGATGCTGTCTTCGCTCAGCTGCGGCACCATACCAGTCGGCAGGTTCGACGGTTTGACGACAATGAGCGTCGTTGACTCGTAGATATTCGGGAGCCGGTAGACAACCCATGCGACTGCGGTGGTGATGGCAATAACCGGGAGGATAATTAACCATTTCCGGCGTCGCAGAATCTTGATGTATTCACCGGGTTTTCTTTGCCTGAAGTCAACGCTCATAACGAACTCCTATTCATTTTCATTTGTGACTTTTGTGTTCGATTCCGTCAGGACACAGAAACACAAAGGTTACATCGTGGCTAAGGCCTTCTTTGCCTCTTCAACATAGGGGAAAGGAGCTTTCTCAGAAAGTTTGATTGCGGCTTGCAGTGCGCGCCGTGATTCGTCCTTCGATCCTGCTTCCTTCAACGCCATTCCGAGGTGGTACTGGTAAGCTGCGCTGGGAGAAACATTCCTGACGCGCGCTTCTGCTTCATTAATCGACACGGCCTTGCGCAGTTGTTCGACAGCCGCCGCGTGCAGGTTCTTCTTGTAGTAAACCCAACCCAGCGTATCGAGGAATCCCGCAACGTTCGGGTTCTTCTGTACAACTCCCTGGGCCAACCTCACGGCTTCGTCAAGATTGCCTTTTCCGGTGTCTGCATAAAGCCACGCGAGATTGTTGGCAGCGATGATCGAATTCGGATCCTTTTCGAGTGCCTTGCGGTAATTCTCGACGGCCGCGTCGTAGTTCTTCCGCTGGTCCTCGAGCATTCCAATCAACGTGTAAGGCGTGGCGTTGTCCGGCCGCAGTGCGATGATCTTCCGGTACTCGGCGATGGCGCGATCTTCCTGTTTGGAATTGATGTAAAGCGACGCGAGCGCCGAGTAGGCCGGCAAATAATTCGCGTCGATTTGAAGCGACTTGTTCAACTCGGCTTCGACGGCCTGAGCGTTTTGCTGGTAGCCGTACACCTGTGCTTTCAGGTAGTGCAATGAAGCTACGTTTGGATACGCGTTCAATGCTACGTCGATCTGACCGTGAGCCTTATCGATCTGGTTGCTCTTCGCGTACAGCGTGATCAGACCGTTGAGTGCATCAAAGTTCGTTGCGTCCACTTTGAGCGCGGTCTCAAACGACTTGATCGCGTCTTCTGGTTTGCCCTCGGCGAGAGAAACGAGCGCCAGGCTGTTATGAACAATCGGATCGTACGGAGCGATGCTCTTTGCGGCCTCGAATTCCTGCCGAGCGGCCGCGTTATTCTTCAACTGAAGTTGAGCGGTGCCGCGAACCAGGAGTGACTTTTCGCGAATCTCGGCGAGTAACTGCGGCGAGTTATCGCGATCGGGCGCAGTCTTCTCCAAACGCCCGAGCAGATCGGTCGCGAGTGTCATCGCGGCCATGTTGTCGCCGGCGCCGAGCGTGAGCTGAAGGTTCATCAACTTCGCGGGCAAATAATCCGGATAGTTTTTCTCGAGATCGGCGGCAAAAGTGCGAGCCTGCTCGAGTTGGCCCAACGTGAAATTGATCTGGGCCATGAAATAAAGTGCGGTGCGAGAGTTCGGTTCCTGTCGCAGCACGTCGTTCAGATCTGCAATCGCGCTCTTGAGACTGTCTGGTTGTGCATTCTGGGAACGGATGCGCGCACGGAGCAGCAGCGCTTGCCGATCGTGCTGGTCTTTCTTCAGGATCTCGGCGATCTGAGCGTTCGCACCCTGCACGTCGCCACGCGTCAGCAGGATCTCGCCAAGGCGGTAGCGACCCTGCATATAATCCGGCGACTTGGCAATGATGCCCTGGTAGATCTTGACCGCGTCATCGGTGCGACCAACGGTTGAATAAAAGTCTGCCAGCACGGCCTGATTCTCCGGTCTGTCCGGTGGCAGTGCAGCCAGCGTCTTGTACGACTCTTCCGCTTTATCCCAACGACGGTTAACCAGGTAGTAACTGGAGAGCACAAAACGCGCGGCGCGGTCCGTTGGCCCAACTTCCACGGCCTTGAGCAACTCGGCTTCAGCTTCCGTCGGGCGATTGGCTTGCGTCAAAAACCTGCCGTATTCCGTGTGCGCTATTGACGAGTTGGGATCGACTGAAATCGCTTGCTTGTAAAGGTCCTCGGCTTTGACGGTCTCTTTTGTATACAGATAGAAACGAGCCAAACTCAGATACGACTCGACACGCTTTGGATTCAAGTCGATCGCGTGCTTCAGTTCGTCAAACGCTTTTTCATATTGGTTCTGAGCGAAGAGCACGCCACCCCACAGGATGTGGCCTTCGATGTGGTTCGGATCTTTATTGAGAACCTGTTTTGCGAGTTGCTCTGCCTCGCCGACGATGTCGGCTCGACCGCGGTTGCCGGTTAGATAGTAATTACCGAGTTTGACTCGGGCGTCGAGATTCTCTTTGTCGAGACTTACAGTCTTCCGCAGTTCGTCGAGCATTTCAGGAAAACGCTCGAGACCTTCGAAAGAGAGGGCGAGGCCCCAGTGCCCTGCGGCGAGCTGATCATCGAGCTGGATGGCGTTACGAAACTCGAGCGAGGCTTCCTGAAACTTCAATTCCTTCAGGTATGCTTCGCCTCTTGCTACGTGCTCAGCTTTGGCTTTTTCAGGATTGGTGCAGCCGGCCAGAAGAATGGCGGCTGCCAGAAGAAGACAGAAAATACGTATGGTATATCCGCGGCACTCGCTTTTCATTTCCACTTTCGCTCCCGTGGTCGTTGCCCGATAAAAACCGGGGCGCCCTATTAGTGTCTTTTCGGATTCCTCAGAGATTCGCGGCGGGCAAATGCCGTGAATCCGGTAAACCCGAGACATTTCTTCAAAAAGATCAATTACTTACAAATTCCGAAACTCTGCCGTGCAGAACCTCTTACGGCACGAATTCCGGTAACACTGCCGACGCGGCCGCGGCGAAATCGACTGCCGATTGCTCCGCTGCCGGCTCCGAATTTCCAATCGGTACGGTCACACGGACCATCGCGCCGTCAGACCTGCGCAAACGAACACTGTCGAAGACCGTGTAAATCTTGCCCCAGTATTCGCTCGCGACGTTTCGCCCTCTTCCCTGGTACCAGTAGATCATCAGGTTCTTATAATCGCCGTTCTGGATTACATACTTGTTAGCAACAAAACTCGTCCCATCCGGCAGTGGAATCGTCGCTTTTCCAGGCTCGCTCAAGGTCCAACCCGCGCCGGGCAGGCAGTTAAGCGGGCTGTGATACGTGGCGCCGGTACGCTGCGATGCGTAGTAACCAACGTAGAGATTCGCGACCTGCCCTTCGGGTTTTCTGAAGTCCCGCAGCAGGTAATCGCTCGCGCGCAACACGCTGAGAGTTTCATCGTCGAGTATTCGGTCGGTTCCTGTTCTTTGCCACGCACCGATACTCTGGGGAAAGTCGCTCAAATCTTTGCGCTCGACACGTGCTTCGCCGAGATAGGACCAGGCGTTAATCACGGCCCCGGCGAACAGGAGTAGGACCAGCAGCACAGCGAAACGGGTTGAAGACTTCATACCTCTGAGCCTTCGGCCGAGACCGCTGGACTAATAGAAACAGCGGTGTCAGGTTGAGGCGATTTCCTTTCGACTTGCTCGCCCCGAGCCTGAGCCCGCTTAAAGCGATCAAGAATCATGCCAATACCGAACAAAAGGATAAAAGCCACGATATATATGGCCCATCCTGAAAATGAATGGAAGAATCCGTCGGCGACTTCTGTTCCGTAATAGTGCGCTAAGACGCCTGTACCACTCACTCTGAATGCATTAGTCAAAATGGCAATAGGCACTGCCGAGCCGACGATGATCGCCGCGCGCCAGAATCCGTAGCTCTTGAGCCAGCCGAAACGAGAGCCGGGCTTCGGCGGATCGTCTGAAGGCGAATGAGTGAAATAAGCAAACACGACTGCCAGCGTGACGAGAGTCATTAACGAGCGGATTCCACTGCAAGCTTCGACTACCTCGAGTTTTTTGGTGTCGAAGGAGTTGAGTGGTTTTAGCTCGATGATGTTTCCCTGGCGGAGTACGGGAATGCCGAGCATGCTCATGGACCACACGGCGCAACGCGAAGCAAACAACTGCAGTGGGAAAGCGATCTTGTTGAAAATGATTGCGGGAATGGGCAGCGCCAGAAACAGCAGGCTCAATGGGACCAGCAGCAGCCGCAACAAGCTCAAACCCCAGAAATAGACCGCGGTTCCGGCAAGCAGCAGCACCAGCGAGAGTCGCTGCATGTAGAGTTCGGCGCCTGCCACACCAGCCCACAGCGCGAAGAGTGCGAACAGTATTGCGGCGCCTCCCAAAAGCAGGGAGGGCTGGACGCGCGCGGCGGCGAGCTTGTCCCGCTGGGACCAGACGATGTAGCCGATAATGAAAGGGATTAAGAGGCCGTGGGAATAGTTTTCATCGTTCCACCAGTCACGGAGGAGCTTTTGCAGCACCGTGGCGTAGGCAAAAACGATGGCAAAACTGATGGCGAGACCTCGCCACAGTTTGTTGGTGGCCGGGACGACACTCATTCCGAATTCCTTGTTGATTCTCGCGAGAAAAGGGCAATTTTCCTTGCGAAAACCGTAAGCGAACCCATTGAACCCACTAGGATTTATAAACGCATCGAAGCTTATCTCAATTCGGCGTGGAAAACAATCACAAACGCCGGTTTCTAATCGGATCTATAAAAGTTTTAATCGATCGTGGATTCCCGCGAATTAAGTAATTCCTGCCTGCTAATCTTAGAATTATTGCCGTTCTCCGCAGCGTCCCTGTATACAAACTTCAGCGGCTCTGAGGGTTGGGTTGGGGAGTGGGCCGCAATCCACGCGAGGCTGTACGTATACCTCTACGGTCCAATCTTTTCTGAAACCTGCTTCAACGGTGACGATACGTGAGGTGGAAATACTGTGATTCTCTACTAAATAGTTACGAGCTCGTTTTGCGCGCCATTCGGATTCAAAAATGCAAGCTCTTTCACCTGCGTATGACATCAGGTAAGCAATCGATTCCGGCGGTCCAGCTTTGAGACGTTGCGCCAGTAGATCTAAGTGTTTATGTTCCTCCTCGAGTGAAACTCTACTGTATTGATCAATCATCGCCGCGAGGGAGCAATTAGAATTCACTGTTAAGACGCATGATTTCTCATTGTGAAGTTGCGGAGGGCCTCCTTCAGCTTGGACGTCAATTCTAATCTCACTTACGCCGGAGTTCAGCCGTGGCTTCAACATAATATTCCTGGTGCCTTGTCCCGACACTATGGACGCGTCTGAAACGCTCCATTTAAATACAATTCGGTCTAAAAGTTCATAATCATTGGTGCCTAAAACATCCGCACGCAAACTGATTGTAGAGGTACCGCTAACCGGATAATTGGGACAGAAAAGATCGACCAATAATAGGCGTGGTGGTCCAACCCGCTGGGTTGTGCCCACCGATATTGACGTGAAGGCAACAATGCAAATAAGGCAACTAACTATCACCACGTAGCGGCTGCCTCGACTTTTTCGTCCAGACTTTGCTGTTCCGTTCATGCTCGACTCCTGTGCCCTTTCTAGGGATTCGCATACTTAGGCAAAAGCTTATTCTTCTCCTTCAAGCAAGCATTATCTATTGCTCCGTGCGCAAGGGTGCTCGCCGCAAAGTCGCTACCCCAGCGTTGTATGTCACGCTGTGAGAACTCAGAGTAAGTCTTCCGGTACTGCTCCACCGTCATTACATAACCGAGTTCATTTCCTACGGATGCCAGAATGGGATCTGAAAAGTGATTGGGCATACCAATTCGTTCATAATCTGGGAACGGGAATTTGTTTGAGTAGGCCCAGTCCAAATCCGGGAGCATCCCCGCCCAGTGGATCATCTCACCGATCATTGTAAGGATACTGCCCGTTTTCGTGGGGTACGCACTGAAACTAACAGCTAAAACTCCTGCGATACCCGTCCCAACACTGTTCGACCCACCGCTCCCAGCGTCGTACACGATTCCGTACTTGTTGAATTGCTCGATTATGTCTCTGATCGTTCCAGCATCATGTCCTGTACTTTTTTTCAGTTCCGTAAGAATGCCGTTTAATGCGGCTTCGCACTGAGGGTTGTCGGAAAGAAACTGTGAAATATCATCCATGAAAGACTTTACTTCCTCTTTGCTCATTCTTCTCGCGTTCTGCGGAATTTCTGGAACTAGGATCCCGAATGTATGTGAGTAATACTCTGGCGTTGTCCACTCACTCTGAACACCTTGTACTTCCCAGGGAACAAGATAAACGTCGAATAGAAGCAGTCGGGTCGGCCCCAGTCTCCCTAAGATCCGATTGAGTTGTGATCGCGTCATCGGCAGTCCATCCAATGTGTAGCCACTAACGTAATCGAACGGATCGCCGCCTTCAATGTATAGCGGTTCGTCTTCTTTTATCTTCTCGTATGTAGGCTGTTCCAATTGAACCATTCCAGCCCATGGATCCTCACTGCCGACTTCAGCGTTATCAGGATCAAGTTCCTGGCGATTGGGCACTCGTTCGGCTGCGGTAGTTACCCAGCTGTTGACTCCCGGATTCGTATGATGCCACTCGACTGTACTCGACCCGGACGATAAGTACTGTTTTGCTAGACGAATGCCATTGACATAAACGTAGCCAAACCTCTTCTCACCATTCGGACCCAACTCCACAACTTTCTCGCCATCCAAAGGCGAAGAATACAAGTAGTAAGTGGTGGTAATAGTTTCAGTAATGTTCGTGTTGGGACCACCATTAATCAATTCCTGGCTGCGATGCGTCTCTATGCGTTTCGCAACTTGGCCATTCCCATCATAAGTTTGCGCTATTTCCACTTTCGGTTGGAACTCCGGATGATTCGGACTGCCTCCCACGGGAGAACTCCAGTCAACAAAATTCAACTGCTTGCCGGCCGCGTTGTAAGTATGAATATCGTTTTGATGGGTGAGTAAATTGCCTTCGGCGTCACAACCATCATTGGGCTGTCGCGGAATACAAGGTGAGTTACCGGTCTGAGTAGTACGCCAAAAGCGGCCACTTTTCTGAAGTCGATTATCGAATGCATCATATTGAAAACTTTGACGGTAAGGGCTGTCCGCGTTAGGAGTACTCGCTGGTAAGCCTCGCGCTTCTCGTCCGGAGTAAGCTTCCTTTAGCCTACCTCCGTGATCGTACTCAAGCAACCGATCGAATCGATCGTCACTTGCATCAGACGCGTAACGTGGGCGTCCGTCTGCGTAGTAGTCATACGTCCACGTCATGGTTGCATTCTGGTTTAGCCCAACTGCCAGATTTGTCAACGAAGCACTGGTGGGTAATAAGCGCGAATTATAGCTAGCTTGCTGAGAGAGCCCATTGCCAAAACTGATCGCCTTTAATCCACCCCATGCTCTGTAGTGCAAAGTAGAAGCGTAAGTAGCCACTCCGCCAATTAGATTATTCTCGCCTGTCACAGCGGTTATTTGCCCGATCTTGTCATAGTTGTAATTGATGGTGGTATTCGTGTGGTCGGTAATCTTTTTTAATTTGCCCGCCAGATTGTGATGATAGTTCAAACTGTAGCTAGTGCCTGCGAGTGGACCACTGAACTGCCTTGTTTCAGACGTAAGCTGCGAAAGGTTGTTGTATTGATAGTTGATGTTACCTGTGTCATCTTTCATTGACAGCCGATTACCGACTCCGTCATAGGTAAACGTGACCGGGCCCGGAACAGCGACTCCCGAATCACCCGCTGCATAGCTTGCGCCGGTTTTCAGATGCCGAGCGTTATAGGTAAAGGTTTGCGACGCTCCCCGAGCATCTGTAATCGAGTGGATGGTGTCGTCAGCATGGTAATTCCAAACTGTCAGCGTGCCAGTAGTTTGATATGGTGAATGTTTGCTCTGTTGGCGACCATAACCGTCATACGTCGTGGTTGTGTCTTGAAAACTGCTGCTGCCTTCAACGCCTGCATATTGTCTGATCTGCGTTACTTGATCGCGAACGTTGTAGGTATTAACTGTAGTAGAGTACACACTTCCATTTTCCCAAATAAACAGTTCAGTTTTAACGATGCGGCCAAGAACATCTGCGTACAGCATCTGCTTACGCCGTTTCGAGATTCCGCCGTCAATCGTGCCCTCGTCAGTCAATGTAACGATTTCACCGCCCGCGCAACCGCAACCAGAGTACGAAGCTGTTTTCGTTGTGCCATCCTGGTTTGTGGTAACGAGTGGACGGCCTTTCCAGTCGTATGTCTGCTGAACGTAAATCCAGCCTGCCGCCGCGTCGTCACCAGCCGTTACCCATTGTGACGGGTGGCCGCTGGCGTTCTTCTCGGTCGGGTTCGAGGTCTTGATCGTGCGGCCCATCACGTCGTAGACCGCTTTCTGGCCGCTGAAACCACCGATACTGCCCGGATGATCGGATGCTGTGGCCACAACACGCCCGGCGCCATCCGTGATCCGGAAGGAATGCGCTTCGCCTAGCCCATCTTCGATCGTCGCGTAAGTGTCGACGCGAATGAGCGTGCTCGAATATTCGAAGCGTGT
>Ga0157373_10001613_pt1 | contig 17234 bp, 13 predicted proteins | sample C65metaG_FD_113460 | JGI IMG/M metagenome (GOLD analysis project Ga0157373, IMG submission 113460) | Corn rhizosphere microbial communities from Kellogg Biological Station, Michigan, USA - C6-5 metaG | ecosystem: Host-associated > Plants > Roots > Rhizosphere > Soil | place: USA: Michigan... | reverse complement strand
TTGACGAAAAAGGCGACTTTATTGAAGGGTATTATATTGTTGGCCTTTTGGCAGAAGCTTTCCTGCAAAAGCAACCAGGCGCAAAAATCATTCATGACCCACGCTTGAGCTGGAACACCATTGATGTGGTGAGTGAAGCGGGCGGGGTGCCGGTAATGTCGAAAACCGGGCATGCTTTTATTAAGGAACGCATGCGTGCGGAAGACGCTATTTATGGCGGTGAGATGAGTGCGCACCATTACTTCCGTGATTTTGCCTATTGTGACAGCGGTATGATCCCGTGGTTGCTGGTGGCTGAATTGGTCTGTGTTAAAGGGCAAACCCTGGGGCAGCTGGTGCAGGACCGCATTGCGGCTTACCCTTCGTCCGGGGAGATCAATATCAAACTGGCACAGCCGGCTGCGTCAATTGGAAGCGTCAAGCAACATTATCTGGCGCAGGCTGATGAAGTGGATTACACCGATGGTATCAGCATGGAGTTTGGTAACTGGCGTTTTAACCTGCGTTCGTCCAACACCGAGCCTGTAGTTCGCCTAAACGTAGAGTCACGTGCAGATGTGGCATTAATGCAGGAAAAAACTGCAGAGATTCTTGATATGCTTTCGAATTCAGCTGTGTGAATATAATCGAAAGGTTGTTGCTGAAGGGGAATAGTGAAGGCGCACCTGAATACATGAAAGCCCCTACTTCTTGTTCGATTTTTGTCACGTATTTATCCGTTTAAAGTACCTCATCTTCCCACTTAGGACACCTGGTAGGTGTAAATGGAGTTTTCATGGCGATTTTAGTCACTGGCGGTGCTGGTTATATTGGCTCACATACCGTGCTGGCCTTGCTGCAACGTGGTGAGGAGGTTGTGGTGTTGGACAATCTGACCAACTCATCTGAAGAATCCCTCCATCGCGTGGAACAACTGACTGGCAAGGCTGCGGTGTTCTATCTTGGGGATGTACAGGATCGAGAGTGTTTGGGGCGGATTTTTGCAAGCCACAAAATTACTTCTGTCATTCATTTTGCTGGATTGAAGGCTGTGGGCGAGTCTACTCGCAAACCGCTTGAGTACTATCAAAACAATGTTACCGGTACTCTCGTTTTGTTGGGGGAGATGCGCAAAGCAGGGGTGCATCAGTTTATCTTCAGTTCTTCAGCGACTGTATATGGTGCCAACTCCCCGGTACCCTATATTGAAACTACGCCGATTGGTGGAACAACCAGCCCGTATGGCACATCTAAACTAATGGTAGAGCAAATTCTACAGGATTTCGCCAAGGCAGAACCTCAGTTTTCAATTATTGCGTTGCGCTATTTCAATCCAGTAGGTGCCCATGAGTCTGGCTTAATTGGTGAGGATCCAAATGGTATCCCTAACAATCTGCTACCCTATATTTCTCAGGTTGCTATTGGTAAACTAGAAAAATTAGGGGTTTTTGGCGGTGATTACCCGACGAAAGATGGTACAGGTGTCCGTGATTATATCCATGTAATGGATCTTGCAGAAGGCCATCTGGCAGCAATGGATAAGTTGAACAATACAGAGGGTTTCAAGGCTTATAATCTGGGGGCCGGTGTAGGGTATTCCGTGCTGGAAATGATCGCCGCATTTGAAAAAGCGTCTAACACTACCATCCCATTCCAAATTTTACCGCGTAGGGAAGGTGATCTGCCTGCTTTTTGGGCTGATGCCGAACTTGCTAAACGCGAATTAAGTTGGGCGGTTCATCGTGATATTGATGTAATGATGCGTGATACATGGAATTGGCAGAGTAAAAATCCAAACGGCTATCGTTGAATTGCGTTAAGTGGCTTCAATAATTGCCGGTGATATTTAGTGTGTTTTGGCATATCACCTATTTAAAATGATGAGAATATTCTTCATAAAAGTTTAAAAATATAGTTGACTGTCGCTACTTAGTGTGGTCTAGAGGGGTCTATGAAAATTATAGTTACTGGCGGTGCTGGTTTTATTGGTTCGGCGGTTGCCCGGCATATCATAAATGATACAAATGACCAGGTTCTGGTTTTGGATAGTTTGACCTATGCCGGCAACCCAGAATCCTTGGTAAGTATTACAGGCAATGAACGTTATTCGTTTGAACAGGTGGATATTTGTAACCGCCAAGAGCTGGACCGCGTATTTTTCGCTTTTAAACCCGATGCTATAATGCACCTGGCAGCCGAAAGTCATGTTGATCGTTCTATTGATGGCCCTGCCGCATTTATTGAAACGAATATTGTTGGTACTTATACGTTGCTTGAGGCGGCGCGTCAATATTGGTCAGGTTTAGATGCTCAGGCGAAGCAAGGCTTCCGTTTTCATCATATATCAACAGATGAAGTTTATGGCGATCTGCACGGCACCGACGATTTATTCACTGAAAAAACACCTTATTCTCCAAGCAGCCCATATTCAGCATCGAAAGCTGCCAGTGATCATTTAGTTCGAGCGTGGTTGCGCACTTATGGCTTGCCAACAATCGTTACCAATTGCTCTAACAACTATGGACCGTACCATTTCCCTGAAAAGCTGATTCCACTCATTATATTGAATGCTTTAGAAGGGAAGCCATTACCAGTGTATGGCAATGGTGCTCAGGTTCGAGATTGGCTATATGTTGAGGATCACGCCCGCGCTTTATATACCGTGATGACGAAAGGTGTTGTGGGAGAGACTTATAATATCGGTGGCCACAATGAACGCCAAAATATTGAGGTGGTTCAAAGTATTTGTCGTCTTCTGGATGAGTTGGCTCCAGAAAAACCTGCGGGAGTCGTTAAATACGAAACATTGATAACTTATGTTGCCGATCGGCCAGGCCATGATATGCGCTATGCCATTGATGCTACGAAGATTGAAGAAGAACTGGGTTGGGCTCCAGAGGAAACTTTTGAGAGCGGTATACGCAAAACGGTTGAGTGGTATCTGGCAAATGAACAGTGGTGGAGCCGCGTAAAAGATGGTTCTTATGCAGGTGAACGCTTAGGGCTGACTAGCTAAACAATTTTAAGGAATTAACAATGAAAGGTATTGTTTTGGCTGGCGGATCAGGTACTCGCCTGTATCCGATTACGCGTGGCGTATCCAAGCAGCTGTTGCCTATTTATGACAAACCGATGGTATATTATCCAATTTCGGTGCTGATGCTTGCGGGGATCAGGGACATTCTGTTGATTACTACTCCGGAGGACTTGCCATCGTTCAAGCGCTTATTGGGGGACGGTAGCAGTTTTGGTATAAATTTAAGCTATGAGGTACAACCCAATCCGGACGGGCTGGCACAGGCATTTATTATTGGCGAAGAATTTATCAATGGAGATCGCTGCGCATTGGTATTAGGCGATAATATCTACTTTGGTCAAAGCTTTGGCAAAAAGCTGGAGAACGTAGCTGAGCGCCCTGAAGGTGCTACTGTGTTTGGTTACCAGGTAATGGATCCTGAACGCTTTGGTGTTGTGGAGTTTGACGAGAATTTCCGGGCTTTGTCGCTGGAAGAGAAACCGGCAGTGCCTAAATCCAATTGGGCAGTAACCGGTCTCTATTTCTACGATAGCGATGTGGTTGAAATGGCTAAGCAAGTTAAACCGTCATCCCGTGGCGAGTTAGAAATTACTACGCTGAACCAAATGTATTTGGAGCGGGGGAAACTTAACGTTGAGATTTTGGGGCGTGGTTTCGCTTGGTTGGATACTGGAACTCACGATAGTCTGATTGAGGCTGCCCAATTTATTCATACTATTGAGCATCGACAGGGATTCAAGATCGCTTGTTTAGAAGAATTAGCTTACCGCAAAGGTTGGCTGACACGGGAACAGGTGGCAGAAGAAGCTCGCCGCCTCAGTAAAACACAATATGGTCAATATTTAACTCAGCTACTGGTGGAGAAATAACATGCAAGTCACCAATACTCGCATTGACGGCGTAAAAATTATTCAACCTAAAGTATTTGGCGATGCGCGTGGGTTCTTTCTGGAAACGTTCGAAAAAAAACGTTATCAGGAAATGTTAAAGATTGACTTGGATTTCGTACAAGACAACCACTCACGTTCCTCAAAAGGCGTTTTGAGAGGTTTGCATTTTCAGAAGTTGAACCCACAGGGAAAACTGGTTCGCGTTGTGCGTGGTGAGGTGTTTGATGTTGTAGTAGATATCCGCAAGGGGTCACCAACCTACGGTGCCTGGGAAGGCGTTGTACTATCGGAAGAAAATAAAACCCAGTTTTGGGTTCCGCCAGGCTTAGCACATGGTTTTGTAGTTCTATCTGAGACGGCTGATTTCGAATATAAGTGCACAGATTATTATAACCCGGCTCATGAAGGTTGTTTATTATGGAACGATCCTGCCATCGGCATTGAGTGGCCCATCGAAAATCCATTATTGTCCGAGAAGGATAAGATCGGGAAGCTACTTAAGGATCTCGCATAATGAAAGTTCTACTCACTGGTGCAAGAGGGCAATTGGGAAGTTGTTTCCAGGATCGTCTTCCTGAGGGATGGCATATTTGGGCTACAGATTCCGATGTTCTGGATATTACCGACTTTGAGACAGTGAGGTGTGCTGTGCTCGAGTACCAACCTGACTTTGTTGTGAATGCAGCGGCATTCACTGCGGTTGATAAAGCAGAAGCAGAGCATGAAATTTCCACGCTGATTAATGAAGTAGGGCCAAAAAACTTGGCTCAAGCTGCAAACGAGGTTGGTGCTCGTTTGGTACATATCTCGACTGATTATGTGTTCGATGGCGAAGCCAGTACACCCTATATTGAAACAGCGTTAACTAATCCTCTCGGGGTATATGGCAAGACAAAACTAGGTGGTGAAATCGGTGTTCTTAATATTCAGCCTGAGGCCTTGATTATTCGTACAGCTTGGGTTTTCAGCGAATACGGTAATAATTTTGTTAAAACAATGCTGAGGTTGGCAAAGGATCGCGATGCGCTGGGGGTGGTTTCCGATCAGTTTGGGTGTCCTACATATGCAGGGGATATCGCACAAGCAATAATTATACTCCTGCAGAGAGAGTCAGACGGCGGAATTTATCATTTTTGCGGTGATGAAATAGTTTCTTGGAACGAATTTGCGGAAGTTATCTTTGCATCTGCATTACGGCAGGGGGTATTAGCCAAAAAACCGATAGTAAATGGTATCACCACGGAACAGTATCCTACGCCGGCCAAACGACCAAAGTATTCTGTCCTTGATTGCGAAAAGATAAAGAGTCAAGGTGTGACTCTTTCCTTATGGAAACAACGCGTCGATGACGTTATTTCTGTTTGTCACAGTGAATAGCGAACCAAGATATAAAAATCTATTTTAATATAAAAACCGTTTGCTATTTTCTTAGAATAGTTATAAACGGTTTTTTATTGAACGCTCACCGTTGGTTGTTGCGTATGTTCTGCTTCAGAGGGGCTGTAATGAGATATGATAATGCGCTAGTTGTGGTTGTTTATAATAAAAGCATAGAGGATTCAATCACTTTAAATACTCTGGTGGAGTATGACTTCCTTAATAGTAAGCTTGTCATTCACAATAATGGACCAAAGAATATCTCCTTAGTTGGTGATGTGGCAAGAAGATTAAACGATAAGTTTAAAGATGTGGAATTAATTAACTGCTTATCTAATTCCCCATTGAGCATATTGTATAACGAATTTATTAATAATAACCTCGATGCCAAGCAATTTATTATATTAGATGATGATTCTACAATTACCGATGAGTTTGTTCGAGCAATAAACGCTAACGAAGCTGATATGGAGCTGCCGCGTATTATATCTCGTACTGATCATGTTACTTACTATCCGATTGAGGCGAAAAAAGTCGTCACTGTCGATCGTGAGCTCGATCCTAGAACCTCATTTTCGATCGGTTCAGGGTTGGTTATTCATCATTCTTTGGTCGAAAAATTCCATAAGCACAATGTTAGTCTATTCGATGAAAACTATGCATTGTATGGTGTTGATGTAAGTATTTTTCGCAGAATTTATCAGTTAATGGATAAAGGTGAGCGTTTTAAAATAAAAACTTCTTCGCACCTCAAACATTCACTTTCCCGCGCTGAAGGGAAGGAAAGTCCATTCCGAATAAAAGAACGTCTTATTGATGTTGCAATCACAACAAGAAGATACCCTACGTTGCGGATGCATGTTCATCTTTTGAAGAGGATTTTAATTAATCTTGTCAGTTTTAAATTGGATAATGTTTCATCAACCATTAAAGCATATTTATCTGGGATGCACCCTCGATGTAAGTCTATATCCTCTCGTCGTCGCTCTTGAACAAATAGACATTATTCTTCAGAGCGATTTTTTAGCCGTCTGTTAACAATTTGACTACTATGCCTTCTATTTTATTTTTCCCGCCGATCGACTGATTTATAATCCTCATTTAAATTATCCTTCAGCCTGAATCCATAATTAATTATCCAAAATAATATCAATCATATTAAATGACATGTGATTTTTTGATAGATCACGGTGTGTATTATTCTAATTAAAAAATTTCAATTCAGGGATATATAATTCCAGGGTGTTGTGAGATTAATTTTATGTAAAATGCAAGGCTGAGTTGTTGCTAATGGTGATATCTTTCATTTCTTATGTTAACAAAGATTGAATTGGTATAATTGGAGGTAACATTTGATACCATCATATAGCGGTTAAAACTGCAGATCTGTATGGATGTTTTGTCTATTCGTGCTACTCTATACCATTTGATTGACTGCTCCGTTTGGGTTTAATTTAAGAGCGGTAGGGTAGCATACTGCTACCTTCATCTGCCGCGGTGCGGCCGTCCCGGCATCGTTGATTTAAGCATTTTACATGAGTAAGTTTTGAATGATTGTACATGACACGAGAGTTGCGGGTGTTAAGTTGATCGAGCCAAAGGTTTTCGGTGACCAGCGTGGTTTCTTCCTCGAGACCTTCAACAGTACTCGCTACTGTGAGCTTTTGAATATCAATTTTGATTTTGTCCAAGATAACCATTCTCGTTCATCGCAAGGCGTATTGCGCGGGTTGCACTTCCAGACGGCGAGGCCACAGGGTAAGTTGGTGCGCTGCGTGCGCGGCGAGGTTTATGATGTGGTTGTCGACATCCGTGCTGATTCACCTACCTTCAAGAAATGGGTCGGGGTGTATCTATCGGAAGAAAATAAAAATCAACTTTGGGTCCCGCCGGGGCTTGCACATGGGTTTGTTGTAGTTTCAGAATTTGCTGATTTTGAATATAAATGCACCGATTACTATAATCCGAGTAATGAGGGCTGCCTACTTTGGAATGATCCAGAAGTGGGTGTTGATTGGCCAGTTGGTGAACCGATGCTATCGCCGAAGGATTTGCAGGGAAAACTTTTTAGAGAGCTTTTCTAATGCGTATACTTTTGACCGGTGCTGCCGGACAGCTAGGGCGTTGTTTTGTTGATCGCCTGCCGAAAGGTTGGGTGCTGATGGCGACCGATAGCCAACAGTTGGATATCACAGATTTTGCTGCTGTAGTCGAGGTGGTTACTAAGTTCAATCCTGATGCTATCGTTAATGCTGCAGCTTATACGGCCGTAGACAAGGCAGAGACAGATCAACATCGTGCTGCTTTAATTAATGTGATAGGCCCTCAGAATTTGGCATTAGCGGCCAATGTAGTCGGCGCTCGTCTGGTTCATATTTCTACAGATTATGTTTTTGATGGTGAAGCTAATATACCCTATGACGAGACAGCAATAACTAACCCTCTCGGTGTATATGGCCAAACTAAACTAGATGGCGAAATTGCAGTTAGCCAAACTCAACCTGAAGCCATAATTATACGGACCGCTTGGGTATTCAGCGAGTACGGTAATAATTTTGTGAGAACTATGCTTCGACTCGGCGAGGAACGGGATGTTTTATCGGTCGTTGCGGATCAATTCGGCTGCCCGACATATGCAGGTGATATAGCTCAAGTTATTATTGTTTTATTAGATAAAAATGTTGTTGGAGGACTTTATCATTTCTGCGGCAACAGTAAAGTAGCATGGAATGAGTTTGCGGAAGCTATTTTTGAGTCGGCCCTGAAACAGGGAAGGCTTCAGAAAATACCAGTTATTAACGCTATTTCCACTGAGCAATACCCAACCCAGGCAAAAAGACCAAAATTTTCAGTATTAAATTGCGATAAAATAAAACAGCAGTCAATATTTTTTTCTTCGTGGAAAGAAAGAGTAGATCTGGTTGTTAGTACTATTTTAAATGGCGTGAAATTTTGATGGTATCAAAATTCACTTATATTCTTCATCATTCAATTGCGAGTGACAGTTTTTGGTGGTTTTTACGACAGTATTCTTAAATGATACTCCATTCTATTAATGTTGAGTGGGATTTTTAATCTAATTAAATGTAGATTATCAAAATTATTATGATGTATTTTATAACCCACGATAAAAAATAAATTATTGATATTTGATTGCCATGACTGATTTTTATTTCCCACTTAAATTATGAACTTATAATGTATTTTTTAGTTTCAACCTTTATTGAAGTTCTTATTTTTTTATTGAACAATGCTAAAAAATCAAAAATATGCAAGCGAGCACTAATCAGTTTTGCTAGTGCCAATATTATTTTAGGAAAACTTAACTTGTTTTTAGTGAGCAGAATGCGTAAAATCTAAAAGTTATAAGGGGCGAATTAAGGCTGGCTTGGCCATTTTTCGTTAAATAGGTATGGCATGTCATGCCAGTTTTAGATTCAAAAGATACTTTCAAAAAAAATTAGTGGATTAAGATGATTAAATCAATAGGGGAGTTAGTGCAGAACCGGCGATTGCTCTTTTCATTAATTAAAAGAGAGATTGCCTTGAAGTATAAAGGTTCTTTCTTCGGTTCAGCTTGGGCGTTGCTACTGCCTATTTTTATGTTAATTATTTACACCTTTGTATTTAGTAGCGTATTCAAAGCGAAATGGGGAGTGCATGCAGATAATGCACCAAAGGGAGAGTTTGCACTTATTTTATTTATAGGTGTCATTGCCTATAATTTCTTTTCAGAGTGTATAACGAGAAGCCCTAGTATTATTACTGGGAACCCTAATTACGTTAAGAAGGTGGTGTTCCCTCTAAATATATTGCCTTGTGTTTATGTGTTTTCCGCATTGTTTAATGCATTTCTGACTATTTCCGTATGGCTAGTATGCTATTTGTTTATTATTGGTATGCCACATTTTTCGTTCCTTCTATTTCCAATAATTTTGTTACCACTTGTTATTTTCTCTCTAGGTGTGAGCTATTTGTTTTCATCTGCGGGTGCTTATTTCAGGGATATCAATCAGGTTACTGGTTTATTGGCTACTGCACTGATGTTTTTGTCACCTATATTTTACCCGGTAAGCGCTGTTCCTGAAAAATTTCGAGTTTTCATGAATATTAATCCGCTTACACCTGCAGTAGAAATGCTACGAGAAATAATGTATTGGGGGAAATATCCTGATTGGCATTTGTTTGGATGGAATTTGGCCACTTCGGTGGTGTTTTTCATGTTAAGTTTTATATTTTTCCTGCGTACAAAGAAAGGATTTGCTGATGTCCTGTAATGATGTAGCCATACGCGTTAGTAATCTGGGAAAAGCTTATAGAATTTATAAAAAAACTAACCATGCAATATATCAAGCTTTTTTTGGAAAACGTAAGAGACTATATACTGAGTTTTGGGCTATTAACAATGTTTCTTTTGAAATAAATAAAGGGGAAACTGTTGCTATTCTCGGTAGAAATGGTGCAGGCAAGTCAACATTATTACAGTTGATTTGTTCGACGCTGACTCCTACTGTAGGTGAAATTTATAAGTCAGGCAAGATCGCAGCGCTTTTGGAGTTAGGTGCTGGTTTTAACGGTGAATTTACTGGGCGAGAAAATATCTATATCTCCGGTGCAATTTATGGTTTGAGTAAAGCTGAGATTGACAAGAAATTTGAAGCTATAGAGCGGTTTGCTGATATTGGGACGTTTATAGATCAACCGGTTAAAAATTACTCAAGTGGCATGTTTGTTCGCTTAGCTTTTGCTTTGATTGTTAATGTTGACGCAGAAATATTGATTATAGATGAAGCTTTGGCCGTAGGTGATGTATTTTTCCAGCAAAAATGTATGCGTTTCTTACGGGATTTTCAGCAAAAAGGAGGGACAATTCTTTTTGTTAGTCACGATACCTCCGCAGTGATGGCGTTGTGCCAGAAAGCTGTTCTTATTCGCCGTGGAGAAGATGGGAATTCTGTCATATTACAAGGCGATTCTGATGTTATCTGTCAGGATTATTTGCGAGATCTTTATGCGGATCCTGAACGTTTGACTAATAATACATTGGCGCATGGTCATGTAAATAGTGGCTATGAAGCTAAAAAAACCATTGAAGGAGACATGTTATTACCTAATCAGTATTACGTCTCTGATATGAATAAAAATGCTGCCTTTTTCGGTCAGGGGGGGGGCAGCATAGAGTTAGTCACAATACTGGACAGTGATGGTAACCGCATAAGCCATTTGAGTTCAGGCCAGGATGTCACTATCTCAGTTATTGTCCAAGCGGAAATTTTCATCAAAAACCCTGCTATTGGCATTATCCTCAAAGACAGTAAAGGGCAATTTATTTTCACAGAAAGCACTGATGCGCATTTCAGAGAAGAGAACATTAGCATTCCTGCTGGTCATCAGGTAGAGGTACAGTTTGCGTTTAAAATGCCAGTTCTCATCCGTGGGACATATAGTCTTGATGTTGCGTTCGCTAATGGGCTTGGTGACGATCATTACCAATTGCAATGGAAACACGATATTCTTGCTATCGAGTGTCTCAGTGGGCGTCAGGTTCATGGCATATTAGGTTTTAATGACCTTAATATTAACTGGAATACAAATTAATCTTCGGAACGGCGTTATGAAATTATTAGAATCAAGATACGGTATGATTTCTGCATCGGAAGATGAAGACTTAATTACTAAGAGTTTGACTGAGTATGGCGAGTGGGCAGAGAATGAACTCACCCTCATTAAAAAATTTATGAAGGAGGGGGATACTGTACTCGATGTGGGGACCTATTTAGGTACCCACTTGCTTGCATTCTCAAGGCTTGTCGGTGACACAGGTAAAGCAATTGGTTTTGAGCCTCAGCTCGGATCATTTAATCGACTTTCTGAAACGGTGTCGGTCAACAAACTTAAAAATGTGGAGATCAATAATTTCGCACTTAGTGATCATGCTACATATTTGGCTAAACAGAAAGATGGTGACGTTCAAAAGTATAATCATGGGTCTTTTTCTTTATTAGATAACGAGGAAGTTAAAGCAACAGAAGAGGCTATAAAAGTAGTCACGCTAGACTCTTTAGAACTTACGCATGTTGATTTTATAAAAATAGACGCCGAAGGTATGGAGTCTCAGGTTCTCTATGGTGGTACTGGAACAATAATTAAATATCAACCGATTATATTCTGTGAATGTAATACTGTAAATGACGGTAATTTAGTCCTTAACTGGGCAAAACAGAATAGTTATCAGGTTGTATCTGTGAATATTCCCGCATTCAACCCTGAAAATTTTAGAAATAACGTTAATGATTTTTTCAACGGCGCTTCTGAAGTTTCACTTATTCTGTACCCCGTATTAAAGCAGCAGCAGGTTAACATAGCGATTTCGGGAACGCCAGCCAGAAGAGTAGTTTCAAAGGAAGATATTTATTTAACATTGCTGGCTAAAAAACAATTTGCAATTGAAGCTACTGATGGTATTCAGTACGATCTTGATTATAGAGATTTCCAGGTTTTCCATGATAATTATAATAAGAATGACTTCGATATTTCTGAAGAGCGTACGGCTAAGAGCATTGTAATTGGTGTCCCTTTATATAAAGGACCAGAGCTGGTAGAACCTCTTTATCTTTCACTTGCAAAATGCTCAGACGAACTTAATAAGTATAATGTTTCTGTGGTTTTCTACAATGATAGTCCTGATTGTGAAGAGCTTAACACTGAGCTGAATCGTATTTTCAGTATGCCGCGCGATTTTTACTTTGAGATTTCGCCGAACGACAAGAACTTAGGGTTTATTGGCACAACAAATAGATCAATCGAATTGGCAAAAGAACGCCATGCTGATCTGATTATGCTTAACTCTGACACCATATTTTTCCCTGGCGTGATTTCTGAGCTCATTGCCGTAGCTTACTCCGATCCTATGATCGGTTTTGTTTCGCCACGTTCAAATAATGCAACAATTTGCACTTTGCCGCATGAGGCGATGTATCAAGAACTTAGCCCACAACAGGCTTTAGATATATTTGAGCATATAAAACCCTCTATGCCGCGTTACACATTTGTACCGACGAGTGTGGGATTTTGTCTATTTGTAAAAAACAAAATCATGCAGGAGGTAGGCGCATTAGATCCTATCTATGGAAGGGGCTACAACGAAGAGAATGATTTCATCATGCGCGCTAACCGGCTAGGATACCGTGCTGTTTTAGCTAATAAAGCGTTGGTTTGGCATGAAGGTGAAAAATCCTTTGGTACTTTAGAATCCAAACGTAATGAGAGAGAGGAACATAACGCTAAGATTCTCTGTGAACGTTATCCTGAATATCCGCAACTAATTAATAATTACTTTCAGTCAGTTGAATATCGCGCCGAGGCACTAGTTTCCGGCGTATTACCAAATTCTGAAGGCCAAATCACTATTGGCTTTGAGTTCACTTCATTAGGTGTTTATCATAACGGTACTTTTGAAGCTGGTAAAAAACTTATTACGGCTGCAGACAAATGCTGGCCAAAAAAATATAAGTTAAAAGTGATTTGTGGTGAAGAATCATGGATTTTCCACAAGCTAGGCGAGTTGTGCAGCGATCGTGTCAGTTGGTGTTCTCCGCAAAATTTTGAAACTAAAATGGCTGCGGTGGTCAGAATTGGTCAGCCTTTTTCTGCTGATGCACTTTCCCAAATGATATATCGGGCACCTACTATCAGCTGTTTCATGTTAGATACCATTGCTGCAGATTGTGGGTATCTGCGATTGAATTTTGATGAGAATATTTGGCGATTTGCACTTAATTGGACTGATGTCATATTTACGAACTCAACTTATACTTGCAGTCAATTTATTCGCCGTTATCCGGTAGGTGAGCAAGTAATGCTCTATCCGACGTTGCACTCAGTTTCTTTGAACGAGTACTATTCGCCAGCTGTATCACTTCGCGAAGACGTCCTGGTAGGCAGTGATAAATGCAAAAAGATTCTTGTCATAGGCAATAAGTTTGCTCATAAAGGCCTCGATCATTGCGTTGCCGCTTTAGCTGAACAGTTCTCTGACGTTCAATTTCTAGTTTTGGGCGGCAATGATTATGAGAATAATAATGTACAAACTTTACCTACGGGGCAGCTTTCTGACGCTGAGATAGAACGCATTTATGATGATGTAGATGCCATTGTCTTCCCTAGTCATTATGAAGGATTTGGTTTTCCGTTGCTGCATAGCTTGGCGCATAAGAAACCCATTCTCCTACGAGATATACCTGTCTACCGTGAAATAACAGCCAAACTCTCAACCGGTCAGGATAATGTACACTTTTACTCTTCGACCGAAGAAATGATCGCATACCTGAAGAATGATGGTATTCCTGCTTGGGTAGGTGGGGCTGCTATTGGTGAGACAAATGGTTGGCAGCGTTCAGCAAATGAAGTTCTTAATGCTTTAGAACTGAGTATGAACCAGATGCAAATTTCACATGTTGCGGAACGGTTACGTTGGTTTGAATTAACTTATTGCAACAGACCGTCGGCCTCTGGTTATGCTTCACCTGCCGAAAATATTGCTGCTCGCTTGGGGGGAATTTCAGAACGGGCCATCGCCTCCCTGCTTCGTAATCAAAGTATTTATCGCTTGGCTCGTGCAGGTTGGCGAGTTGTGAAAAAATTGAAAGGGCGCTAAACCCGAAGTGAGAAGTGATCCGATGAACTAACAAGCTCGGATCATTCGCTTGTTCATAAAGGGGCGGGGTTCGGAGACTGTATAGGTCCCGATTCGCCTTTTTTCATAAAAATGATTTTAAATACGATGACTGATAAACCTAGTGACAACACAGCTATCTTGCTTTGTACCCGGAATGGTGAAAATTATTTGTATGATCAACTTTCTTCTTATGAAAGTCAGACGTATAAAAACTGGTCATTGTGGGTCTCTGATGACGGTTCGACCGATACCAGCCGAGATATTATTGCGGATTTCATTTCGCAATCAGGTATTCGCGGCTATTTGTTAAGCGGACCGCAGCAGGGTTTCTGCGCTAATTTTATGTCACTGGTCGCTAATCCTGAGATACAGGCGACATACTATGCTTTTTCCGATCAGGATGATGTCTGGTTAGATGATAAGTTGGCGCGTGCCACACAGTGGTTGCAATCCATTAAAGCGGATATTCCGGCAGTTTATTGTTCGAGAACGAGGTTGACTGATAGCACAGGGGCTGTGAAAGGTTTTTCTCCTGACCATGAGAAAGCACCAGGCTTTGGTAACGCGTTGTTGCAAAATATTGCCAGTGGAAACACGATGGTTTTTAACCATAGCGCGCGGGAGCTACTAAGGAAAGCGCAGGGGGCCCCAATGGTGGTTCATGACTGGTCTTTATACCAGATCGTCGCCGGCTGCGGCGGGGCGGTATTTTACGATCGACAACCCACTGTGTTGTACCGTCAGCATAACAATAATGTTATTGGCAATGGGATGTCGCCATTACACCGTTTACAAAACTTTATCGCTGCTCATGGCGGACGTACCGCCCAGTGGAACGATCAGAATCGCCAAGTTTTAGCGTGCGTTTCAGAAAATCTTACTCCTGAAGCTAAGCAATCGCTCGCAACATTCAGTGCGATTCGTGATAATAGCGTATTGAATCGGCTGCGTTTGATGCGGCGATCAGGCATATATCATCAACAGTGGATCGGCAGTCTGACCACGCTGACTTATGTCCTGCTTAATAAAATTTAAATTTGGTGTTATTTGTGAAAATTGTAGCTTCCCTCGTGCTATTTAAGCATGAATATCAGGATATTAAGCAGACGCTTTCCTCACTGTTTGCTGAGGATAGCGTGTCTAAAGTGGTGATTGTCGACAATGGTAGCTTCTGCCAGTGGCTTACGACTTTCAGCCATGAAAAGTTGGAAGTGATCCGACTGCCTGTAAATGAGGGATTTGGTGCTGGTCATAACGCTGTTTTTACACGTTATGCTAGCATTGCGCCGTTTATACTGATTTGCAACCCCGATATTTCTTTCGCCAAGGGCGAGGTAGATAAACTTTACCAGTTCAGTCTTGATGAAGGTGTTGGGTTATCAATACCTAAAGTTGTTTATCCGGACGGTAGTCTTCAGCACGGTACAAAACTTTTGCCGTCACCTTACCAACTGTTAATTCGCCGTTTCTTATCCTCTTTCTCACAGACGGTTAACAATAACTACGAATTACGTCAGGCAGATTACAGCAAACCTTTCTTTGCGCCATCATTGTCTGGCTGTTTTATGCTCATCAGCCAACAGGCGTTGCATGAAATTAAGGGATTCGACACCCGTTTCTTTCTCTATCTAGAAGATGTCGATTTGTCGCGCCGAGTTTGCCTCGCTAGCTATCCGGTTTCCTACTTTCCAGGGGCCTTGGTTGTGCATGAATCACAGCGTCGTTCTTATACCAATCTCCGTTTCCTCTGTTATCACATGGTTTCTGCTGTTCGTTATTTCAGCAAATGGGGCTGGTTTTGCGATCGTCAACGCGACAGCTTAAACAAGCGTTGCCTGGATAATCTACCTCTGATAAAGAAAGTCTGAAATAGGAAGAGAAAAGCACTTCTTAGCGCTTCTCTTTTTCAATGTTACCGGTAATGTAGAGGGGGGCTGCATGCAGACTCTTCCGACCACTGCATGTTTGAAGAATGTTATGGCTATGATAGGCACATGCTTTGATATACTCATGTACAATGCCCTCGTTCAACAGTACAGCATTGAACAGTCAATAACCCATTTAATTTCAGTGGATTATTGATTTTTCAAGACTGGTATATATTTCAGACAGGAGTTTCTCAATGTCCAAGCAACAAATCGGCGTTGTCGGCATGGCGGTAATGGGCCGCAATCTGGCACTGAACATCGAAAGCCGTGGTTACACCGTTTCGATCTTTAACCGTTCAGGCGATAAAACTGATGAAGTTATTGCCGAGAATCCAGGTAAAAACCTGGTGCCGCACTACACCGTCGAAGAGTTCGTTGAATCGCTGGAAAAACCACGCCGCATCTTGCTGATGGTGAAAGCGGGTGAAGCGACTGACAAGACCATTGCTTCCCTGACTCCGCACCTGGATAAAGGTGACATTCTGATCGACGGTGGCAACACCTACTATCAGGACACCATCCGTCGTAACCGCGAACTGTCTGATCAAGGCTTCAACTTCATCGGTACCGGTGTTTCCGGTGGTGAAGAGGGCGCGCTGAAAGGGCCTTCAATCATGCCTGGCGGCCAGAAAGAAGCTTACGAGCTGGTGGCGCCAATCCTGGAGAAAATCGCTGCGGTAGCGGAAGGCGAACCTTGCGTGACCTACATCGGTGCTGATGGCGCCGGTCACTATGTGAAGATGGTGCACAACGGCATCGAATACGGCGACATGCAGCTGATTGCAGAAGCCTATTCCCTGTTGAAGCAGGCGCTGAACCTGAGCAATGAAGAACTGGCTGATACCTTTGCCGAGTGGAATAAAGGCGAACTGAACAGCTACCTGATCGACATCACCAAAGATATCTTCACCAAGAAAGATGAAGAAGGTAAATACCTGGTTGATGTGATCCTGGACGAAGCTGCCAACAAAGGCACCGGCAAATGGACCAGCCAGAGCTCTCTGGATCTGGGCGAGCCGCTGTCGCTGATCACCGAGTCGGTATTCGCACGTTACCTATCCTCACTGAAAGGCCAGCGCGTTGCCGCATCTAAAGTGTTGACCGGTCCTAAAGTGACGCCAGTCAGCGGTGACAAAGCCGAATTCGTCGAGAAAGTGCGCCGCGCGCTGTACCTGGGCAAAATCGTTTCCTATGCGCAGGGCTTCTCTCAGCTGAAAGCGGCTTCCAAAGAAAACAACTGGGATCTGCACTACGGCGACATTGCCAAGATCTTCCGCGCCGGCTGCATCATCCGTGCACAGTTCTTGCAGAAAATCACCGACGCTTATGCACAGGACGCGGATATC
>Ga0157373_10001612_pt1 | contig 17236 bp, 15 predicted proteins | sample C65metaG_FD_113460 | JGI IMG/M metagenome (GOLD analysis project Ga0157373, IMG submission 113460) | Corn rhizosphere microbial communities from Kellogg Biological Station, Michigan, USA - C6-5 metaG | ecosystem: Host-associated > Plants > Roots > Rhizosphere > Soil | place: USA: Michigan... | reverse complement strand
TTGATGACCTCGGCGCCCAGTTCGCTCATGTGCTGGGTGGCGTAGGGCCCGGCGCCGAAGTGCTCCAGCGTCAGCACCCGCACCCCTTCGAGAGGTCGTCTCACCAGTAGTCCTTCATGATCTGCGCGGCCCAGGCGGGCTCGCGCACCTCGCCTCTGGGCAGGAAGCCCTTCAGCACCGGCTTAATGTCCACCACGGGCGTGCCGTCGATGGCGTCCAGCCCCTCGACGATCAGGCCGCGGCCCTCGACGCCGACGACGTTGCAGACGCTGACGCCCAGCCGGTTGGGCCGGTTCTTCCCCCGCTGGGCGAAGATGCCGACCAGCGGCCAGTCGGGATTGCCGCGTGGCCGTCTCGCGCCGGTGACGATCTGGTCGTCGGTGACCTTGTCGAACACGAAGACGATCTCGGCGTGGGAGAAGTCCGCCAGCCCGGCCAGCGCCTCATCGGGAATATGCGCTGCAAGCTCGATCCGCGCGCGGCTCTTGCCCCAGTCGTCGTCGACCGCCTCGGCCCGCCCGCCGCGCACGAAGCCCACCGGTTCCAGCGTGATGCTCATGCTCCGCCGCTAGGCCCGGGCGACCCGGCGGTCAAGGTCGAGTAGTCGCATTCCCGTCCCTCCTTCCCTCCCTCCGTCATCCTCGGGCTCGTCCCGAGGACCCATAATCGGGGCAACGAGGGAATAACGCTGGGCAATCGCCGCGCGTTACCCTCTTCCCGCCTCGATTATGGGTCCTGGGCACAAGGCCCAGGATGACGGGGCTTGCTATGGGAATAACGGGAAGCGGCCTTTGCCGAAGCCGCGAAGCGGATGCTAGATCGACGCGACCGGGGAGGACGCCATGGCTGAAACTGGAGAGCTGAAGCCCGCATCGATGCGGCTGGTGGTGGCGGCTTCGTCCGCGGGCACGGCCTTCGAGTGGTACGACTTCTTCATCTTCGGCACGATGGCGACGGTCATCTCCAAAGCCTTCTTCTCCTCGCTGAACGAGACGGCGGGATACATCGCAGCGCTGGCCCTGTTCGGGGCAGGGTTCGCGTTTCGGCCGCTGGGCGCGCTGATCTTCGGCTGGCTGGGCGACCGGGCCGGGCGCAAGGCCGCCTTCCTGATCACCGTCACCATGATGGGCGGCGCCACCTTCGCCATCGGCCTGCTGCCGACCTACGCGCAGGCCGGACCGTTGGCGCCGATCCTGCTGATCCTGATGCGCATCATCCAGGGCACCGCCCTTGGGGGCGAATACGGCGGCGCGGCCATCTACGTCGCCGAGCATGCGCCGCGCGACAAACGCGGGGAGATGACCGGGTGGATCCAGGTGTCGGCGGCGCTGGGCCTGATCGCCGCGCTGATCGCCATCCTCGTCACCCGCACCGCTGTCGGCGAGACAGCCTTCACCACCTGGGGCTGGCGCATCCCATTCCTGATCTCGGCCGGTCTGCTGGCGGTGTCGCTGTGGATGCGGATGAAGCTGTCGGAGAGCCCGACCTTCAAGGCGCTGAAGGAGGCCGACGAGCATTCCAAGGCGCCCTTCCGCGACGCCTTCGGCAAGTGGCCGAACCTCAAGCTCGTGATCCTGGCGCTGCTGGCGGTGATGTTTGCGCAGGGCGCGGTCTGGTACTGCGCCTTCTTCTACACCCAGGTCTTCCTCGAGAAGTTCCTGAAGGTCCCCGGGCCGACGGTGAACTTCCTGATCATGGCGATGGTGGCGGTCAGCGCGCCGCTCTACGTCTTCTTCGGCTGGCTGTCGGACAAGGTCGGGCGCAAGTGGGTGATGCTGGGCGGGATGGTGCTGTCGCTGGCCTTCCTGTTCCCCGGATTTCACATGATGGCGCGACTGGCCAATCCCGCGCTGGCGGAGGCGGAAGCGCGCATGCCGGTGACGGTGATCGCCGACCCGGCCGCCTGCTCGCTGCAGTTCGATCCCGTCGGCAAGACCGCCTTCACTACCTCCTGCGACATCGCCAAGAGCACGCTGGCCAACGCGGGCATCTCCTATTCCAACGAAGCGGCCCCTCCCGGCTCAGTCGCGCAGGTGCGGATCGGCGACACGGTGGTGGCCTCGGCCGAAGGCAGCGGTCTCAAGGGCGAAGCGCTGAAGGTCGTGAAGAGCGGCGTCGAGGCCCGGCTGAAGGGCGCGCTGAAGGGGGCCGGCTATCCGCTGGAAGCCGATCCGGCGCGCATCAACCTCGCGGGCGTCTTTGCGGTGCTGATGATCTTCGCGATCGGCGCCACCGCGCTCTATGGCCCTCAGGCTTCGGCGCTGGTCGAGCTGTTCCCGACGCGCGTGCGCTACACGGCGCTGTCGCTGCCCTACCACGTCGGCACCGGCTGGGTGGGCGGCTTCCTGCCCTTCACCGCCTTCGCCATCGTGGCGGCGACGGGGCGAGGTTACGCGGGCCTCTGGTACCCGTTCGTCTTCACGCTGATCAGTGTGATGGTGACCTTCTTCTTCTGGCCCGAGACGCGCGGGCGGGCCCTGGAAGAGGCCTGACCCAATAATCCGCTCATCCCGGCGAAGGCCGGGACCCAAGCGGGTTATCCGCGTCGCTACCGCTGCGGGTTATCCTCGGCTCAGCTTGGGTCCCGGCTTTCGCCGGGATGAGCGGAGGTGGGATTGGCGGTGAGACGAACAACACGTTTTCCGGATTTCACCAGCTCGGCGATCCGCTCGTCGCTGGCGTCCGCCAGCCGCTCGGCGTCCCGTCTGGCCATCGCGGTGATGTCGGGATTGGCGCCGGACTCCACGATCAGGAAGTCGGCCGCGCCGAGCGCCCGGAGAGACCGCAGCGTGATCAGGTCGGCGGGCCCGCCGGCGTTGATCTCCAGCAGCTCGCCCTTTGCGGCCTGAGCCGCCGAAAGCGCCTCGCGCAGCAGCCGCGCGGCGCGCTCCATCTCACCATCCATCGCGGCCTGGGCCGCCAGTCCGTGCAGCGCCTCGCGCAGGAAGGCCCGGCGCTGGGTCAGGTCGGGCAGGCCCGCGCGGATCTCGTCCTGCAGCTGGCGAAACAGCGCCGCCACCCGACCGATGCCCGGCGGCAAGCGCGCCTCCAGCTCGCTTCTCAGCATGGCGGCCAGCATGGGTGAGGCGCCGCCTGTGCCGATGGCGGCCACCACCTCGCCCCGGTCGACGATGGCGGGCGTGGTGAAGTCCGAAAGGTCCGGGCGGTCGACGGCGTTGACGATGCATTTGGCCAGCGCCGCTGCTCGCGAGGCCTGCTTCACGAAGGCCTCGTCGCCGGCGATGAACGCCAGCAGCGCGCCGGAGTAGGCCTCGATGGTCAGCGCCGCCTCGCCCTCCACCCGCACCAGCTGGCAGGGCGAGCCTTCGAACAGGCGCGCCTTGGCCTCGGCGGCCGCGCCCGATCCGGCGACGACCACCTTGCGGTCCTTCAGCGGAAAGAAGGCTGGAAAGGCGTCCACTTAAGCTCCTCTCAACGCTCCAGCGTCACCATTACCCCAACTTGGGCTGATACCGCTTCGTTAAGGTTCGGCCGTTATGGTTTCCGCGATTTTAACCAAGAGGCCGCAAAGCGCCGCCATGGGCCACGCCGCCTTCATTGCCGAGCCTCCTCGCCGGGCCCAGCCGGGGCGCGTGCGCGCGCTCGGCTGCCGGGTGTGGGATGCGAGCGGCGAGGCGCGGATCGACTTCGACATGGGCGGCGGAGCGGTGCTGCTCGGCCACGCCCACCTGCTGGTCGAGGCCGCCGTCGCCGACATCGCGCCGGACGTGGAGCAGGCCGCCGCGTACGGGCTGATGGGCCTTTCGGACGCCGAGGCCGTCCGCTTCACCGCCGAGGAGTCCCAGGCGCTGCCCGCCGCCATCGGCGCCGTGCGGAAGGTGACCGGCCGCCGCCGGGTGCTCGCCTGCCTGCCCGCTCCCGGTCCTGTCGCCGAGACCGACGACCTCGCCGCCATCGTCATCGACCCGCTGGGCGCCGAGCCTCAGCATCTGGCCGCCGCCCGCGAGCTGGCCGACGCCACCGGCGCCGCACTGATCTTCGACGAGGGCGTCTCGGCCTTCCGCGTCCATGAGCACGGTACGCGCGGCCTGACCGGAGTCGTCCCCGACCTCGCTATCCATGGCTCGGCTATCGCCAACGGCCGTCCCATCGGCGCCATCGCCGGGCAGGCCTCGCTGGTCGAGGCGCTGGACGAGCACGATCTCGCGCCCGCTCGTGCGGACTCGCTGGCGGCCGCCGCCGCGACCTTGCACGTGCTGGCCGAATATCCGGTCGCGCCCCAGCTGCGGGTGCTTGGCGCCGAGCTTCAGGCCGAGGTAGGGCGCCTCATTGAGGTCGCGTCTGCGGAGCGCTTCTTCGTCCTCGACGGCGACCCGACCCTGCCCGTGCCCCTGTTCGCCGCGCCCCAGCTGGAAGGCCTGTGGCTGCGCGAGATGGCGGCCCGGGGCTTCATCGTCGTCGGCCCCCACGCCATCAGCGCCGCCCACGGCGAACCCGAAGTCGCCAGGCTGATCGAAGCCTACGCCGCCATCATTCCCGCCATGACCGCCAAGGGGCTGCTTGAGTCCCTGCTGAGGCGCCCCCCGCAACCTTTCACGGCCCGCGCATGATCCCGACACTCTCCAAGCTCGGCCTCGCGGCCGCGCAGTTCGGCCTTGGCGCCGCCACGCCCCCGCGTGGCCGCACGCCCGAGTCCGAAACCCAGGCCATCCTGCAGGTCGCCGCGCGAGCGGGCATGTCCGTGCTCGACACCTCCGGCATCTATGGCCAGGGCGAGACTCTGCTCGGCGATCTCATCCCGCGTCCCGCGCCCTTCCGCGTCACGCTGGGCGCCGGGCGCTGCGACCGGGGCCCCGATTTTGCCGAGGCCGAGGCGCGCGCCTCGCTCAAGCGCCTGAAGCTGACCCGCGCCGACGCCATCGTCGTCCAGGCGCCCAGCGACCTGTTCGGCGCCCAGGGCGCGGCGACGTGGGACCGCCTGCGCCTGCTGCGTGACGAGGGCCTGTTCGCCAAGGTCGGCGTGGCCGTGCACTACTCCGACGACCCGGTCGGCGTGGCGCTGCGCTTCAAGCCCGACATCATCCAGGCGCCCGCGAGCCTGCTGGACCAGCGGCTGCTGGTGGACGGCGCGCTGGCGAAGATCGCCGACATGGGGATCGAGGTGCAGCTGCGCTCGATCTTCCTCAACGGCCTGTTGTTCCTGCCGCCCGATCGCATCCCGACCCCGTTGAAGGGCGCTTCGGGCAGCATCTCGCGCGTGCGCCGGCTGATCGCCGAGGGTCGGTCCGACCCGCTGCAGGCCGCACTTGGTTTCGCCCTGTCGCGGAAGGAAGCGACGGCCGTGCTGGTCGGCGTCGCGTCGGCCGCCGAATTGTCCGCCGTGGTCGCGGCGGCGGCGAGCCCGCCGCCGGACCTCGACTGGGACAACATGGCCATCGAAGACCCGGAGGTCCTCGAAGACGGCCGCTGGGCCGCCGCCTAGCGCCTGATCCGGAAGCCGACGTAGACCGTCCGTCCGGGCTCGGCGTAGCCCAGCACCTGCTGATAGCGGCGGTCGGCGATGTTCTCGACACGCGCGGTGAGTTGCAGGCCCGGCTCAAGCTCGTACGATCCCGCAAGGTCGGCCACGACGTAGCCCTTCCGGGTCGTCGGCGCGAAGGTGTCGGGGTCCGCGTCGGCCTGCTTGCCCTGGGCCCGGATCGTAAGGCCGCCCCGCAGCCGCTCGCCGTGCCAGTCCAGGCTCGCCGATCCCGAGTGCTCCGGCACGCGCGTCAGCCGCGCTCCGGTCGAGCGGTTCACCGCATCGGCGTAGGCGTACGAGATGCGTGCGCTCAGCTGATCGGTGATCCGCACCTCGCCCTCCGTTTCGACGCCGGTGGTCAGCGTCCGGGAGATGTTCACGTAGGTCCCGCCGACGTAGGCGATCTGGTCGCTCACCGAGAGGCGATAGCCGGTGACGTCCGCCTTGAACCGCCCGCCCGTCGAGCGCCAGGCAAGGCTGGCGTCCCAGCCCTCGGCCTTCTCCGGCTGCAGCGGGACGGCGGGCGTGTAGCAGAAGTCGCAGACACTCTGGGAAATGGTCGGCGTCTTGAAACCCTGGCCGATGGAGGCCGAGGCTATCAGCCCCCAGCCGATCTCGTAGGAGCCCGCGATCCGGCCGGTGGTCTGGCTCTGGTACTGATCCGGGTCGTCATAGCGGACACTGGCTGTGACTGACGCGCGCTCGATCGGCCGCCAGCGGGCGACCGCGAAGGCCGAGGTCTCGCCGAGGTTGGCGACGCCGATGCTGACCGTGGCGCGGGTCTCGTCCCGTTCGGCCCCGACGAGGAAAGCGAACGTGTCCGCCGCCCCGCCCTTGCCGCTCGTCCAGCGCCAGTCGTTGCGGCGGGCCTTGTAAGCGCCGAAGTTCGACCGTTCCGTCTGATAGCTGCTGTAGAGCAGAGTGTGCTCCAACCCGAACGCCTCGCCCCTGGCGCGGCCGTAGCCGGACCAGGTGCGGTTTTGGGCGGTGTCGCTAGTGTCGCCGAAGGTGAAAAAGGGCGGAGCGTAGCCGTCGAGCTGAACGTCCCCCTCCGTGTAGCGAAGCTTGCCGTCGAGCGTCAGCGCGGGGCTGACCGTGGCGCGGCCGTTCACGCCCGCCGTCCAGCTGGTGAAGCCGTCCCGCTCAGTCCCGTTCGCCGCCGCGGAGATGCCGTCGGTGCTGAAGCCGGACGCCGAAATCCCGATGGCGCGATCCGCATTGGCTGAGCCCGCCGCCAGTGTCGCGCGGGTGGTGTTCAGCGAGCCCCCCTCGAAACTACCGGAGAGGCCGTTCAGCTCGCGAGTGGTGAAGGCGATGACGCCGCCGATCGCCTCCGAGCCCCAGATGGAGCCCTGCGGGCCCGACAGGATCTCGATGCGGTCCACCTCGGCGAGGTCGAGGCTGGAGAAGTCGTAGGTCCCGGCGGGCGTCGAGGGATCGTTGACCGGCACGCCGTCGATCAGCACCAGAGTCTTGTCGGCCGAAGCGCCGCGGATCTGCACGCCCGCCGGGCCGCCGAACGCGCCGTTCCGGAAGACCGACAGGCCCGGCACGGTGTTGAGGATGTCCGGCGCGAACACGGCCTGCCGGTTCTCGATCTCCTCGCGGGTGATCACGTGAACCGAGGGCGTTTCCTCGACAAAAGCGGGAAGGCGGGTGGCGGTGACGATGACCTCGTTCACCTGTGTCTGGGCGAGGGCGAAGGTCGGAAAGGCCAGGAAACTGGCGGTGAGCAAGAGCTTGCGCATGGCGCGGTTCTCCAAAAGGAGCCCGCGCGGCGCCGCGTGGCGGAAGGGTTCAACGCGACCACACCGGCGCGCCGGCCGGCGGTCGCTGCAACGGAAGGGTATGAGCCTTCCCGCGCCGATGGTCTGAACCCGGACCCCGGACGAGCGACGGCGGCGGCAGGTCTCCTGGCTCACGGGTCACAAGGCTTGCGGCCATCGCCTTCCCGGTTTCCCAGTGGCGCCGCTCATGGAGAGCGGATCGGTCGCGGCCCTCGCCGCTTACAGTTGCGGGCACAGCCGGGGCGTCGAACCCCGTTCCCTCTTGGCCCCAATTTGGGGACCGCCTGCGTTCTTAATGCTGCACTGCAGCGCTTGGCGTCAACCCCAGACCCCGTAGGGATCGCCGAACGGCTTGCCGAGCGCCTCGGCGACGGCGGGGTGGGTGACCTCTCCCTTCAGGACGTTGAGGCCCTTGGCGAGGTGCGGGTCTTTGGCAAGCGCATCCAGCCCGCTCTTCGCCAGCGCCAGCCCGAACGGCAGGGTCGCGTGCACCAGCGCCTCGGAGGACGTGCGGGGCGCCGCGCCCGGCATGTTGGCGACGCAGTAGTGGACGACGCCGTCGACGGTGTAGGTCGGATCGGCGTGGGTGGTCGGATGGCTGGTCTCGAAGCAGCCGCCCTGGTCGATGGAGACGTCCACCAGCACCGAGCCCGGCTTCATCTGCTTGAGATGCTCGCGCCTGACCAGCTTGGGCGCGGCGGCCCCGGCGGTCAGCACGGCCCCGATCACCACGTCGGCCTTGAGGATTTCCTCCTCGATGGCGTCGAGGGTGGAGTAGCGAGTCAGCACGCGGCCGAGGAACATGTCGTCCAGCTCGCGCATGCGGGGGATGGAGCGCTCCAGCACCACGACCTCGGCGTTGAGGCCGACGGCCATCCGCGCGGCGTTGGTTCCGACGACCCCGCCGCCCAGCACCACAACCCGCGCCGGCGACACGCCCGGCACGCCGCAGAGCAGCAGCCCCATGCCGCCGTTGTGCTTCAGCAGCGTCTCGGCGGCCGAGAAGACCGCGATCCGGCCGGCGACCTCGGACATCGGCGCCAACAGCGGCAGGCCGCCGCGCGCATCGGTCACCGTTTCATAGGCGATGGCCGCGCAGCCGCTCTTCAGCAAACCCTCGGCTTGAGCGGGATCGGGCGCGAGGTGAAGGTAGGTGAAGAGGATGTGGCCGGGGGTGAGCCGTTTCCACTCGACCTCCTGCGGCTCCTTGACCTTCACGATCAGCTCGGCGGCGGCGAAGACCTCTTCCGCATCGGCGGCGATCTTGGCGCCCGCGCGCCTGTAGGCCTGGTCGGGATAGCCGGCGCCGAGGCCCGCGCTCTTCTCGACGATGACCTCGTGGCCCTGGTGCGCATACTCGCGGACCGCCGTGGGGGTCAGGCCCACCCGATGTTCGCCGGGTTTGATCTCCTTGGGCAAACCGACGCGCATGATCGTTTCTCCTGAAACCGGATTCGCGGGACGAATGCGCCCGCGAGCCGCTCAGGTCAACAACGCGCGTGCCTCAGGCTTTGCCAGTTGCTCGACGAGCTTTGCGTAGTCGGCCTGTCCGCCGACGGTGACGCCGAGGTCGTTCACCAGCCCGTTGCCGAGCCGATAGACCCATCCGTGCACGCACAGGCTCTGGCCGCGCGCCCAGGCGTCCTGGACGAAGATGTCGGAGGCGACGTTCTTCACCTGGTGGATGACGTTTAGCTCACAGAGCCGGTCCAGCCGGTCGTGATGGTCGCCGATGGCCTCCAGCTCGTCGCGGTGGTTCTCATGGACGTCGCGGATCGGGTGCAGCCAGTGATCGACGAGGCCCCGCCGCCCGCCGTCGACCGCCGCCGCTACGCCGCCGCAGCCGTAGTGGCCGACGACCATGACGTGTTTGATCTTCAGCACCTCGACGGCGAACTGCAGCACCGAGAGGTAGTTGGCGTCCTGCGGCGGGGCGAGGTTGGCGACGTTGCGGTGGACGAACAGCTCGCCCGGGTCGAGACCGACGATCTCGTTGGCGGGCACTCTGGAGTCGGAACAGCCGATCCACAGATACTCGGGGCTCTGCTGGCTCTCCAACCGCCGGAAGAATTCGGGGTCAACCTCACGCTTGCCTTCGGACCAGGCGCGGTTGTTGGCCTTGAGTTCTTCAAGCATGGACAGCATCCGGTTGGCGGTCTGGGTGGGCCTGGGCGAAGGCGGGGTGCGCCTGCGCCCGGTCGGCGAGGCTTGTTATCAAAGGCCAGGGGCCAAGGTCCACGCCAAACCGCTGGGCGTTATAGACCTGCGGGATGAGGCAGCAGTCGGCGATGGTCGGGGCGGCTCCGAAGGCCCAGTCGTCGCCGTGGGCGGCGATCATCGGCTCCAGCGCATCGAACCCTTCGCCGACCCAGCGCGCCACCCAGGCGTTGCGGGCGGCTTCATCCTGCCCGATGGCGGCGAGGCTTTTGAGGATGCGCAGGTTGTTCACCGGGTGGATGTCGCAGGCGATGATGTCGGCCATGGCGCGCACGGTGGCGCGGTCCAGCGGGTCGGCGGGCAGTAGCGGCGGGTTGGGGTGCGTCTCCTCCAGCCACTCCATGATGGCGAGGCTTTGGGTGAGGATGGCGCCGTCGACTTCGAGCGCGGGCGCCAGCATCTGGCGGTTCACGGCCCGATAGGCGTCCTGTCGCTGCTCGCCGCTGGTCAGGTTCACCGGCGCGTAGGCGTAGGCGAGGCCCTTCAGGTTCAGCGCGATCCGCACCCGGTAGGGGGCCGAGGCGCGCCAGGCGGAATGGAGGATCAGCTCGCTCATCAGACGACCCGGAAGGAGAGGGCGCCGACGCCTTCCACTTCACCCTCGACGCGGTCGCCGCAAACCAGCGGGCCGACGCCCTCGGGCGTGCCGGTGAAGATCAGGTCACCGGCTTCCAGCTTCCAGAGCTTGCCGGCCTCGGCGATGATCTCCTCCACGTTCCAGAGCATGTCGGAGAGCTTGGCGTCCTGCCGCACTTGCCCGTTCACCGACAGCCGGATGCGGCCCCGCGGCGACGGGCCGTCTACCTTTCGGATGGCGGAGATCGGCGCGCTGGCGTCAAAGCCCTTGGCCGCGTCCCACGGCTGGCCCTTGTCTTTGGCCTTCGCCTGCAGGTCGCGGCGCGTCAGGTCGACGCCCGCCGCATAGCCGAAGACTTTGCCGCCCTCGCCGATGGCGACCACCAGCTCGATCTCGTGGTGCAGGTTCTGCGTGGCGCTCGGATAGGGCACGTCGCGGCCCGGCGGGACCACCGCATCGGCGGGCTTTGAGAAGAAGAACGGCGGGTCGCGGTCGTCGCCGCCCATCTCGGCGCGGTGGGCGGCGTAGTTGCGGCCGACACACAGGATCCGGCGCACCGGAAAGACGGCGGAGGTCCCTTCCACGGGCACGATGGGGCGCGGGGGCGCGGTCACGGCGAACTCGGTCATGGCCATGGTGCTACTCCAGAACGCCGCCCGGCTGAACTTTCTTTCACTTGGCGCGGGCGCCCGCGCGGGGCATGACGCTTGGAAGGGGAAAAGCGTTGCGCATCCAACCGTCGGGACCGGCATGCTGATCATCGAGAGTCTGACCCACGTCTATCCGAACGGCGTCAAGGCGCTGGACGATGTGAACCTCACCATTCCCGCCGGCATGTACGGCCTGCTCGGCCCCAACGGCGCGGGCAAGTCGACGCTGATGCGCACGGTCGCCACGCTGCAGTCGCCGACCGCCGGCTACGTCCGTTTCGGCGACATCGACGTGCTGACCGAGCCCGAGACGCTGCGCCGCACGCTGGGCTACCTGCCGCAGGACTTCGGCGTCTATCCGCGCGTGTCGGCCTACGACATGCTCGACCACATGGCGGTGCTGAAGGGCGTCGCGGGCGGCAAAGAGCGCAAGGAAACCGTCGAGGCGCTGCTCAACCAGGTGAACCTGTGGGCCGTGCGGGGCAAGGCGCTGGCCGGGTTCTCCGGCGGTATGCGCCAGCGGTTCGGCATCGCCCAGGCGCTCATCGGCGAGCCCCGGCTGATTATCGTCGACGAACCTACCGCCGGCCTCGACCCCGAAGAGCGCAACCGCTTCCTGAACCTGCTGGCCGAGATCGGCGAGAACGTGGTGGTGATCCTCTCGACCCACATCGTCGAGGACGTCTCCGACCTCTGCCCGACCATGGCGATCATCTCCGACGGTCGGATCGTGCGCGAAGGCGCGCCGGGCGAGCTGGTCCGTCAGCTGGACGGTAGGGTCTGGATGAAGACCATCGACAAGGCCGAGCTTGAGGACCACCGCCAACGCTATGACGTGATCTCCACGCGACTGTTCGCCGGGCGCACCGTCATCCATGTGGTCAGCGACACCGACCCGGGCGCGGGCTTCTCGGCCGTTCAAGGCGGGCTGGAGGACGTCTATTTCTCGACCCTGACCGGCTCGCGGCGGGCGGCTTAGGCCCATGTTCCGCAAGATCGCGGCCTTCGAGTTCCGCTACCAGGTCCGCCAGCCGGTCTTCTGGGTGGTGGCGGTCGTCTTCTTCCTGCTGACCTTCGGCGCCACGACCATTGAGCAGATCAGGGTCGGCGGCATCGGTCCCAACGATCATCGCAACGGCCCCTATGCGCTGGCGATGATCCATCTGACCTTCACCCTCTTCTACATGTTCGTGACCACGGCCTTCGTGGCCAACGTCATCGTGAGGGACGACGAGACGGGCTACGGCCCGATCGTCCGCACCACGCGGATCAGCAAGTTCGACTACCTCTACGGACGGTTCACGGGCGCCTTCCTGGCCGCGGCCTTGTCGTTCCTGGCGGTGCCGCTGGCGGTGCTGGTCGGCTCCGTTATGCCCTGGCTGGATCCTGAGCAGCTGGGGCCGTTCAGCGCCGGCGGCTACCTCTACGCCTATTTCGTGTTGGCGCTGCCCGGGCTGTTGTTCAGCGCCGCCCTCTTCTTCGCGGTCGCCACCATCACTCGTTGGATGGTGATGACCTATGTGGCGGTCGTGGCGCTGATGGTGCTGTGGGTCATCGGCGGCATCGTGCTGAGCAAGCCCGAGTACCAGCACCTTTCCGGCCTCGATCCGCTGGGCCTGCTCGCCTACGGGGTGCTGACCAAGTACTGGACCGCGACCGAGCGCAACACGCTGGTCCCGGCCATCGAAGGCACACTGCTCTGGAACCGCATCGGCGTGGTCGGCGTGTCCGCCGCCTTTCTGGCGCTCGCTTACGGCCTCTTCCGCTTCCAGTCCGGCGAGCTATCGGGCAAGCGGCGCAAGACGGCGAAACTCGCGGCCGCCGCCGCGCCGGACGTCCCGCCGCCCGCGCCGCTGAGCGAGCTGCCCAAGCCCAACTTCGACCGCCGGACCGCCTTCGCCCAGCTGATCGCCCGCACCCGGCTCGACTTTGCGCAGGTCTTCCGCAGCCCTGCCTATTTCGTCCTGCTGGCGGTGGGCCTGTTCAATGCGTTCGGCGGCCTGTGGTTTGCGACCGACGCGACCTACTACGGCGGTTCGATCTACCCCGTGACCCGGGTGCTGATCCCGGTGCTGTCGGGGACTTTCGGTCTGATCCCGATCATCATCGCCGCCTACTATTCCGGCGAGCTCGTCTGGCGCGAACGCGAGCGCAAGACCCACGAGATCATCGACGCGGCGCCCGTGCCCGACTGGGCGTTCGTGGCGCCCAAGACGCTGGCCATCGTGCTGGTGCTGGTCTCGACCCTGCTGGTCAGCGTGCTGGCGGCGATCGCGAGCCAGGCCTTCCACGGCTACACCCACTTCGAGATTGGCAAGTACCTACTCTGGTACGTGCTGCCCCAAAGCGTCGACTATGCGCTGCTGGCGGTGCTGGCCGTCCTCTTCCAGGTGCTGACGCCCCACAAGTTCTTCGGGTGGGGCCTGATGGTGGTCTATCTCGTCACCACCATCACCTTCAAAAACCTCGGCTTCGAGCACAACCTCTACAACTACGGCGGCGGGCCCGACGTGCCCTTGTCGGACATGAACGGGCAGGGCCAGTTCTGGATCGGCGCCTGGTGGTTCCGGCTCTACTGGAGCGCATTCGCCGCCATCCTGCTGGGGCTGGCCTATGCGCTCTGGCGGCGGGGGACCGAGACCCGCCTGCGGCCGCGCCTTCGCCGCCTGCCGCGCAGGCTGTGGGGCAAGGCTGGGCTGATCGCCGCCGTCGGGCTGGTGGTGTTCGCAGGCTCCGGCGCCTTCATCTACGTCAACACCAACGTCTGGAACGAGTACCGCACCAAGCAGGGCGACGAGGCCTGGCAGGCGGACTTCGAAAAGGCCCTGCTGCGCTACGAGAAGGTCCCGCAGCCGAAGGTCGTCGCGGTCAAGATGGCCGTCGACATCTATCCCCACGATCCGCGCGTCGAAACGCGGGGAACCTATGTCATCGAGAACAAGACGACCGAGCCGTTGCGGGAGATCCACCTCCTCTTCGACCGCAACCTCAAGGTCCTCGGCCTCTCCATTGAGGGCGCCCGGCCCAAGCAGACCTACGCGCGGTTCAACTACCGCATCTTCGCTTTCGATACGCCGATGCAGCCGGGCGAGCGCCGCACGCTCACCTTCACGACCGAACTGGCGCAGCGAGGCTTCAAGAACGGTGGTGATCCGCTGCGCGTCGTCGACAACGGCTCCTTCATCGACAACACCGTCATCGCGCCCGAGATCGGCTTCTCGCGCAGCGGCCTGCTGAAGGACCGCGCCAAGCGCCGCAAGTATGGCCTGCCGCCGGAGCTCAGAATGGCGAAGCTGGGCGACGTCCCCTCGCGCCAGTTCAACTACTTCAGCCACTCGGCCGATTTCGTCACCGCCGATGTGACCGTCAGCACCGTTGCCGACCAGACGCCGATCGCGCCGGGGACCAAGGTGCTGGACGAGACGAGGAACGGCCGCCGCACCGCCCGCTTCGTCAGCGACGCGCCGATCCTGCCGGGCTTTTCGATCCAATCCGCCCGCTATGCGCAGAAGCATGAGCGTTACAAGGGCGTCGACCTGACCATCTATTACGACCCGCAGCACGCCTGGAATATCGACCGGATGATGCGCTCGATGAAGCTGGCGCTGGACTACGACCAGGCCAACTTCAGCCCCTACCAGTTCAAGCAGCTGCGTTATCTGGAATTCCCGGACTACGCCCAGTTCGCCCAGTCGTTCGCCAACACCATTCCCTGGTCAGAGGGGCTCGGCTTCATCGCCGACTATCACGACCCCTCCAAGATCGACCTCGTCACCTATGTCGGCGCGCATGAGGTCGGGCATCAGTGGTGGGCGCACCAGGTGGTCGGCGCCGACCAGCAGGGCTCGACCATGCTATCGGAGACGCTGGCCCAGTACTCGGCCCTGATGGTGATGAAGCACCTCTATGGGCCCGACATGATCCGCAAGTTCCTGAAGTTCGAGCTCGACCGCTACTTAAGCTCGCGCGGCGGCGAGGTGGTGGAGGAAGAGCCGCTCGCCCGCGTCGAGGACCAGCCCTACATCCATTACCGCAAGGGCTCGCTGATCATGTATCGGCTGCAGGACGAGATCGGTGAAGACGCGGTCAACCGCGCGCTGCGCCGGTTCCTGTCGCAGTACGCCTTCAAGGGCGCGCCCTATCCGACGTCGGAAGACCTGATCGCCGACTTCCGCGCCGAGGCGCCGGCCGACAAGCAGCAGCTGATCACCGACCTCTTCGAGAAGATCACCCTCTACGACGTCAAGGCCGCCGGGCTCACGGTCAAGAAGCGCGCCGACGGCCGCTTCGACGTGACGATGACGGTGGATGCGAAGAAGCTCTATGCCAGCGGCCACGGCAAGGAGACGGAGTCGCCGCTGAACGAGGTGCTCGACGTCGGCCTGTTTAGCGCGATGCCCGGCGAGAAGGGCTTCACGCCCAGGAGCGTCGTCGCCTTTCAGCGCATGCCGATCCACTCAGGCCGCCAGACGATCACCTTCGTGACGGCGACGGCGCCCAAGTTCGGCGGCGTCGACCCCTACAACAAGCTGATCGACCGCAACTCCGACGACAACGTCACGCGGGTGGAATAAGGCCGAGTTCCACCAGCGCCGGACGCAAGGCTGCCGGGTCGGTGAAGTGGTGGACGTGGAAGCCGAGCGCCTCGGCGGCCTCGACGTTGTGGTGGCTATCGTCGACGAACAGCAGCTCTCCCGGCGTCATCCCGACCCGCTCGCAAAGCCGCTCGTAGAGACGCGGGTCGGGCTTAATGAGGCCTTCCTCGCCGGAGACCACGACGCTCGCCAGCCGATCGAAGGCTGGGCTCATGGCCCTGATCTGCGGCCAGCTTTCGCGCGCCATATTGGTCAGCCCGAACTGCGGCGCGCCATGCTCGGCCAGTTCGTGGATGACGGCTTCGGTCTCTTCGATGACGCCCGAGAACATCTCGTCCCACCGCGCCCACCAAGCGCGGATTTCGGCTTCATGCTCGGGGAAGCGCTCGACGAGCCTGCGGGTATTCTCGTCCGGGTGCAGGCCCCGGTCGGTTTCGAGGTGCCACCCCATGGTGCAGACGCGCGACAGGAAGTCGTCGCGCTGGGCGGGATCGGGAAAAATCCTGGAGTAGAGCGTGCGCGGGTCCCAGCGCACGATGACGTTGCCGACGTCCCAGACCACGCCCTTGGGCGCAGTGGGCATGCCTAGCCCTGCTTCGCCTTGAAGCGCGGATCGGTCTTGTTGATCACGTACATGCGGCCCTTGCGGCGCACGAGCTTGCAGTCGCGGTGGCGGTTCTTCAGCGACTTAAGCGAGCTTCTGACCTTCATGACCTTGACTCAAAATCTGCGTGCGGCGGTGGGCCGGCTGGGCCGGAGCGCGCGGGTATATGGGGGAGGGCCCGCGAAGTCAATTCCGGGCCCTGCGGCCGCTTAACGCGACAGAAAGTCAGATTGACGGAGAATGCCCGTCCTGCGCCTAGGGTTCGGCTCAGGTTTTGGCAGGGGTATATTGTGTCGATCATCCAGAAAGGCCGGGCAGCGCTGCGTCGTATGCCCAACTGGCTGGTCGACGGCTTGATTGGCCTTGCGTCCGCGCTCACCGCGATGACGGTCGCCGAGGCGGCCTTGCCGCACAAGCCCGCGCCCGCGCCGGTTTCCGTTGAGGCCCCTGACCTGCGCGCCACACCGCAAGAAGTCGCCACCGTCGTCGAACAGCCGGCAATGCAGCCCGCCTCCGCCCCGGTGATGACCTTCGGCAGGCCCGTGGAAGGCTACCGCGTCGTCTCGCCCTTCGGCGTGCGGCAGCTGCCGTGGGAAGGCGCGGGCCGCCTTCACGCGGGCGTCGATATCGCCGCGCCCTACGGCTCCCCGGTGCGGGCCGTGGCCGATGCGGTGGTGGTAAGCGCGGGCGTGGCCGGCGGCTACGGACGCTTCGTCCAGCTTCGCCACGCCGGCGGCCTGACCACCCTCTACGCCCACCTGTCCACCTGGTCGGCGCGACTGACGCCCGGCGCGCCCGTGTCCGAGGGCGAGCAGATCGCCCAGGTCGGCAGCACCGGCTCGTCCACCGGGGCCCACCTGCACTTCGAGATCCGCGACGTGAGCGGCCGCCCGCTGAACCCCGAGTTCTTCATGGGCCGCCAGTTCGCCAGCCTCGCCGACCTGCCGATCGAGCAGGCGGCGCACGTCTCCGGTCACGTTCGCATCGCCTACGTTTCCTACATCCCGCCCAGCAAGCGTGGGCGGATGGGGCAGGGTGTTCGATCCTCCGCGCCGGATGGCGCAGGCGTGCTTCGGCGTGTCCTGCCCTCGGGCGCGGAGGTCGTTCACCTCGCACCCTCGCGTGATGACAGCTGGCGGGGTGATTCCAACGCCCAGGCCATGGAAAGCCTGCCGGGCTGGCCCTCTCGGGGCGGTTAGGCGCGCAACCACACATCACGCCCGTCGTTGCGTAGATGTGATTGATGCTTTGCCCCAACGCTCATTAGCCTTGCGCCTATGCCTGTCCGTTCGCGCATAGACCGCCGCACCTTCATCGCGCTCGT
>Ga0157373_10001611_pt1 | contig 17236 bp, 14 predicted proteins | sample C65metaG_FD_113460 | JGI IMG/M metagenome (GOLD analysis project Ga0157373, IMG submission 113460) | Corn rhizosphere microbial communities from Kellogg Biological Station, Michigan, USA - C6-5 metaG | ecosystem: Host-associated > Plants > Roots > Rhizosphere > Soil | place: USA: Michigan... | reverse complement strand
TCTTGAAAAAAACACCCTTGAAATTAGCATTGGCGTCAAACTGGGAATTGATTTTATCAATGAATTTTTGATTGATTACGATTTTGAACGCAGCGATTTTGTTTATGAACCCGGGCAGTTCTCCATCAGGGGCGGTATCGTGGACATCTTCTCTTTTTCGCACGACCTGCCTTACCGGATTGAATTTTTTGGGGATGAAGTGGAGAGTATCAGAACCTTTGAAATTGATACACAGCTGTCTGTCGAAGATGTGAAAACGCTGACGATTATTCCAAATGTTCAATCCAAATACCTTACAGAAAGCAATATCAACCTGCTCGATTATATCGACAAAGATACCCAGCTATGGATCAAAGACGTAGAATTTACCCTGGATATCATCAAAGGTGGATATAAAAAAGCTGTTGAGCTCTGGAAAGCACTGCCGGCGAAAGATAAACAGGAAAACCTGGACTGGATAGATCCCAAATTTGCTTTCTCAGATGAAAAAATGATCGGAGATATCGTTCATGATTTTGCACTGGTAGAATTTGGAAAACAGTTTTTCTACCGCACAGAGAACGTGGTGCTTTTTGACACCAAACCGCAGCCATCCTTCAACAAGGATTTCCATCTGCTGATCAATAACATCAGGGAAAACGAAAAGAACGGGATCTTTAATTTTATCTCCAGTTCTTCCCCAAAACAGACAGAACGCCTGTATGCTATCCTCGATGATATTGATAAATCGGTGAAGTTTGTGCCCGTAAATATCCAGCTGCGCGAAGGATTTATCGATCCGCAGCAACACATTGCCTTGTATACGGACCACCAGATATTCGACAGGTTTTACAAGTACAAGTTAAAAAGAGGGTACCAGCGCAGTCAGGCCATCACCATGAAAGACCTCAGGGACCTTAAACCCGGAGATTTCGTGACACATATCGACCATGGTATCGGTAAATATGCCGGACTGGAGAAGGTGGAAGTAAATGGTAAAACCCAGGAAATGATCAGGCTCATCTATGCCGATAATGACCTGCTCTATGTGAATATCAACTCCCTTAACCGCATCGCAAAATACAGCGGCAAAGACGGAACGGCCCCTAAAATGAATAAACTGGGCACCGAGGCCTGGGACAAACTCAAAAAAACCACAAAAAAAAAAGTTAAAGACATTGCCCGGGACCTGATCAAACTGTATGCACTGAGAAAATCTCAGGTAGGTACTGCATTTGATCCCGATGGCTACCTGGAAACTGAGCTGGAGGCTTCATTTATCTATGAAGATACCCCTGATCAGGTAAAAGCTACCAGTGATGTCAAAAAAGATATGGAAGCCCCTCATCCGATGGACCGGCTGGTTTGTGGGGATGTGGGCTTCGGAAAAACAGAAATTGCAATACGGGCAGCTTTTAAAGCTGTGGCCAATGGAAAACAGGCAGCAGTGCTGGTGCCAACAACCATCCTGGCCTTACAGCATTTTAAGACCTTTTCAGGCCGCCTGAAGGACTTTCCTTGCCGTGTAGACTATATCAACCGTTTCAAGACCAGTAAACAGATCAAGGAGACCCTGGCGCTTGTAGCCGAAGGTAAGATTGATATTATCATTGGTACCCACAGATTGCTCAGCAAAGACGTTAAGTTTAAGTCGCTCGGCATCATGATCATTGATGAAGAACAGAAATTTGGGGTATCTGCCAAGGAAAAACTGCGTGCTCTACGTGTAAACGTAGATACACTGACGCTCACTGCTACACCTATTCCGAGAACACTGCACTTTTCACTGATGGGTGCCAGGGACCTTTCCATCATGAGTACCCCACCGCCAAACAGGCAGGCGGTAAACACAGAACTTCATGTTTTCAATGATAAACTCATCCAGGAATCCGTTCAGTTTGAGCTGGACAGGGGTGGACAGGTGTTCTTTATCCATAACCGGGTAAACGACCTTCCACAGCTGGGTGGACTGATACAGACGCTGGTACCTAAGGCCAGAATCGGTATTGCCCACGGTCAGCTTGACGGGGATGCTCTGGAAGATGTTATGCTCGACTTTATCAATGGCGAGAAAGATGTGCTGGTGGCTACAACCATCATTGAGGCAGGGCTGGATATTCCAAATGCCAACACGATCATCATCAACCATGCCCATATGTTCGGACTGAGTGATCTTCACCAGATGCGCGGACGTGTAGGACGATCCAATAAAAAGGCTTTCTGTTATCTGCTGAGCCCGCCATTGTCCACGCTGACTTCAGAAGCCAGAAAACGCCTCAGTGCGATCGAAGAGTTTTCAGATCTGGGCAGTGGCTTCAATATCGCTATGCGCGATCTGGATATCCGTGGCAGTGGAAACCTGCTGGGTGCAGAACAAAGCGGATTTATTGCAGAAATTGGTTTCGAAATGTACCATAAGATCCTGGATGAGGCGATACAGGAACTGAAATCGGATGAGTTCAAAGATCTCTTTAAAGAGGACAAGGAACGCCCTTTCGTGACCTTTACGCAGATTGATACCGATCTGGAGCTGTACATTCCTGATGACTATGTTACCAATATTACGGAACGTTATAATCTCTATACTGAACTGTCCAAACTGGATACTGAAGAGCAGCTAAAGGCCTTTGAAACATCACTGAAAGATCGTTTCGGAAATGTCCCACGACCTGTTAAAACCATGCTGAGCGTATTGCGTCTGCAGTGGTCTGCAAAAAAACTGGGTTTTGAAAAACTTAGCTTCAAAAAAGGCGTGCTCAGAGGTTATTTCATTGCGAACAAACAATCCAATTTCTTCGATTCACCGATGTTCCATAAAATCCTGAACTTTGCGCAGCAGCATCCAAGGATGTGTAACCTTAAAGAGGTGAAAGATACGCTGAGAATTGCTTTTGAAGACCTCAGAACGGTTGAAGATGCGATAGAAATGCTGGAAATGGTGGCTCAATAAACATATAGAATGAACCCAAACCTCTTGACCGACCTGGTTACCATGAGAATGCCTTTTGGCAAATACAAGGACAAACTGTTGTGCGACCTGCCAGAGTCTTATCTGGTATGGTTTCACAGCAAGGGATTTCCACCTGGTAAATTAGGAGAGCTGCTGGGCACGATGTATGAGATCAGGCTCAATGGTCTGGAATACCTGCTAAAACCGATCAGAAACAGCCGCTAATTTAATACCAGATACAGATAAGCAAATACGATAGGGGCAGCAATCAACAAGCCGTCAAACCTGTCCAGCAAGCCGCCATGTCCTGGTAAAAGATTGCCTGAATCCTTAGCATTTAAGCTCCTTTTCAGCATAGACTCTACCAGATCTCCCAGGGTTCCAAAACTCACGATCAGCACCGCCATTCCGGCCCAGATCAGGAAACTGATTTCTGTAAAAAAGAAAGATACGATAAAGGACACGAGTACACTGGTAAACATGCCCCCAAAAAATCCCTCCCAGGTTTTCTTTGGTGAATGACGTTCAAATAATTTATGTGCCCCCAGTTTTCTGCCAAAGAGATAAGCTCCTGTATCACTAGCCCATAACATCAGTAAAAATGCCAGTGGCAGGTGAAAGTTATAGAGGTTCCAATCACTCAGAAAGCCCAGGGAATAGTAGAAACAAAAGGGAATAGTGACAAAAAACAAACCCGTAAACGTAAATGCAATATTGGTAAAGGGTGTTATATCCTTTCTGTACAACTCAAAAAGAAATACAGAGAATACCAGTGGAATCAGCAGCAGCAGGTATTTGGTATCTACTGCAAAGAAATGATAACTTGCCGTCAGCAAAAATATCACCGCACTGGCGGTTAATCCGACAGCAGCATGAGGTTTAACCTCCGCTGTACCGATCAGCTTATAAAATTCCGCCAGCGCAAATACGCTCAGCAGTAAATAAAATCCGGTAAAGGTATATGCTCCCAGGAAAATAGAGCCCAGCATCACAATAGTGAAGAAAAACGCCGTTATTGCCCTTGTTTTCATTCGCTTTCAGTAGATTTAATATAGGCTTCGGCAGCTTCCTGATCAGCTGCATTCACCATCACATCTACCAGACCGAAATTCTGGTATGAAGAATCTTTTTTATTCATGATTACCGCAGCGATATCATTCTCTACCAATCCCTGTTTGATGATTTCTGCCGAAATTGCATCCTGTGTTGTATAAACCTTAACCCAATTGTTTTCCATCGCTCTGTGTGGTTTTATCTTTTAGATATTTAAATAAAAATATGCTCAAAATTAAGCTAATAACATATGCATACCATGGAAAATATGCAGAATTATCTACCTGGTCAAGCGGAATACCATGCGTCTGCATATACCAGGCCTGGCAAACTGCATAGGCATTGTTCAGGAAATGGGCCAGCATGGCATACCATAAGCTGCCTGTCCACAGATAGATATATCCGAATGCAGCTCCCAAAATCAGCCTCGGAAAAAATCCAAAAAACTGCATGTGAATGGCACTGAAAATAAACGCAGATACCCAGATTGCGATATGCGGATTACGAAACATCCTGCTGAAAGATCGTTGTACTCCACCCCTGAAAAGTAGTTCTTCAGCAACTGCCGGTAACAAGGCAATGATCAGAATATTCACCAAAAACTCCCCAAAACCCCTGATCCTTAGTAATAAGATCGTCATATTCATCGCCGCAGCTTCTTTCTCACGCATCCAGTTTTCCACTGATTTTAAATACTCAGGTAAAACCATTTTCTGATTACTCAGCGTAAGCCACTCCATGAGCGGCAGCGACGACAACATGATCAGCAGTACGATCAGCAGGAGTACAGGCTTCGGTTTTTTAAATCCGTAAAATGTGGTGATACGTGTCTTTTCGGTAATTGCAAGCAGCACAGGGGGTATTAAGAATAAACAAAGGGAGGTGAGCGACTGGGCTATCCGCAGCCCGGCCAGATACGCAGGGTCTCCTGTTGACAATGCCATCGTGTTTTGCATGATCTCCATCCCGTATAAGGCAACCAGTGCAACGACACTTAATAATGATCCTACTACTGCTCCTGCCAGTGCATAACAGGCAAGGATAAGCAATTGGGTATAAGCAGATTTTTCTTCTCTTGGTGCCAGACTGAAATTCATTATTAGGGATTTTTGTACCTTTGTATCTTAAATTTTGGACTGAAGATAGAAAAATGTCTGTAAAGATAGGAAATATTGACCTGGGAGAGTTCCCTTTATTGCTTGCACCCATGGAAGATGTGAGCGATCCCCCTTTCCGTTTTGTATGTAAACAAAGCGGAGTGGACATGATGTACACAGAATTTATTTCTTCTGAGGGACTGATACGGGATGCCGCTAAAAGTCGCCAGAAACTTGACATATTTGAATACGAAAGACCCATCGGTATCCAGATTTTTGGCAGCGAGATATCTACCATGCACGAAGCTACGGAGATCGCTACCCTCGCAAAACCAGATCTGATCGATATCAATTATGGCTGTCCGGTAAAACAGGTGGCCTGTAAGGGCGCTGGTTCTGCCTTGCTGCAGGATATTGACAAGATGGTAAAGATGACAGATGCCGTAGTGAGGGCTACACATTTACCAGTAACCGTGAAAACAAGGCTGGGCTGGGATGACAATACCAAAAACGTAGATGAGGTTGCCGAAAGGCTTCAGGATATCGGGATACAGGCCCTGACTATTCATGGAAGGACCAGATCACAGATGTATAAGGGTGAAGCAGACTGGCGCATGATCCGTGATATCAAGAGAAACCCGCGGATTAAAATTCCTGTTTTTGGAAATGGAGATGTGGACAGTCCGGAAAAAGCTTTCGCCTGGCGACGTGAGTTTGAAGTAGATGGTATCATGATAGGGAGGGCAGCAATAGGCTATCCATGGATTTTCAGGGAGATTGCACATTACTTCAAAACCGGAGAAAAGCTGGCGGGCCCAACTGTAGAAGAAAGGGTAGCAGTTTGCCGCACCCATCTTGATAAATCAATTGCCTGGAAAGGTCCAAAAGTGGGTATTTTTGAAATGAGACGCCATTATGCCAATTATTTCAAAGGTTTGCCCGACTTCAAAAATTACCGCATGTTATTGGTTAAAGAAGACAATATCGAAACCATTCATGCTATCTTAGACGAAGTGTCAGATAAATATCAATACATCTTACCTGATGGTGAAATGGCTTGATTTTTGAAAAACACTGCTTATAAATATCTTTAAAATGGTTACAGCAATTACACAGGGCGTAAAAATTTCAGTTGATACTGTTTATCAGGAAGAATATTCCAATCCCGAAAAAGAACATTTCATGTTTGCTTACCAGATCACTGTAGAAAATCTGTCAGACTATGCCGTGCAGTTAATGCGCCGTCAATGGTTTATTTTTGACTCTAATGGTACCCAGCGTGAAGTTGAAGGTGAGGGTGTAGTGGGTATACAGCCTGTGATCGAACCCGGAGATAGTTATTCTTATGTTTCAGGTTGTAATCTGACCACCGATATCGGATCAATGTCCGGCACTTACCTGATGCACCGTATGGCTGATGATACAGATTTGACTGTAGACATCCCTGAATTTCAATTGATAGTACCTTACCGCTTAAATTAAGCGGCACAGGTACCTTTAAACTTAATTTCTGTTTCTTCCGAATAACATTGAAGCGTAGTACAGCAAATTTGCCAGTGCACCCAGTGCAGCTACTACGTAGGTCATTGCTGCCCACCATAATGCATCTTTAGCCTGTGAATTTTCTTCTGCAGTATACATCACTGCACGGTTGTTTTTCAGCCAGATCAAAGCCCTTCTGCTGGCATCAAACTCTACGGGAAGTGTGATAAAACTAAAGATAGTGATCAGCGCAAGCCCCGCAACACCTATACCCAGTACCAAAGGATTGCCGGTAAAACCAATCAGCAATATACCGATGATCAGTACCCATTGTAATAAATTTGAGGAAATACTGACTACAGGAACCATCATGGAGCGCAATTCCAGCCAGCTGTATGCTTTTGCATGCTGTACGGCATGTCCACATTCATGGGCAGCTACAGCTGCAGCAGCTACACTACGTCCATAATAGACATCAGTACTCAGGTTTACAGTTTTATCAGCAGGATTATAATGATCTGTCAGTTGTCCCTCAGCACTAATCACCCTTACATCGTATATGCCATTGTCATGCAGCATTTTTTCCGCTACCTCATGCCCGGAAAGTCCGGAATTTAATTGCATTTCGGCATATTTGGAAAATTTGCTCCTGAATCTCCATTGTACGAACATACTTGCAATCAGTACCGGAATAATTAAAATCAAATAGGCTCCCATTTTCTTATTGTGTATTTTCTCCGGTTACTAAATCAAAAATTGTTCCTAACCATATTATCCTGTCTAATTAATCATAAAATCAATGTTACCAGGCTATTTAAGGGCCAAAAGTCCGCATGGACAGATCTCCCCCAGCAAAAAAATTCCACAATTTTGTCCAAAAAAATCTGCATCAAATAAACGAACACCTCATAGTCATTACTAATAAGCTTGTTAAAATGATTAATAATATAGATTTTTGATAAAAATATTAGCAAATGGATAGTATCATCATTGTATTACTGGTTATCGTCATGGCCGCTTTAATTTTTCTTCTTTTTAAGAAGCCTGTAAATGACCAGTCAGGACATCTGGAAATGCTCAGTGTAAAGGAAGCAGAACATCAGCGCAGTCTCAGCTACTACAGAGAGGAGAAACAACGACTGGAAGATGAACTGGCAGATCTGCGGACAGGTTTCATGAACGAAAGGAGCAGGGCAGTCAAAGCTGAAGAAATACTCAATGCACAGCTGGAAAAACAAGTTCAGCAGGAAAAATATATTGCAGAACTACAACAGCAGTTTAAACTGCAGTTTGAACAGATCGCCAGTCAGATCCTTGAAGAAAAGACCTCCAGGTTTACTTTACAGAACAAGGCGAGCATGGAACTCATTTTAAGCCCGCTGAAGGATAATATCAAGGCATTTGAGGAAAAGGTCGACCGTGTGTATAAAGCGGAGTCAGACGAGCGGAATATACTCAAGGGCGTGATCTCGCAGCTGATGGATCAGAGCAGACAGATCCAGGAGGATGCCAATAATCTGACCAGGGCACTTAAAGGCGACAATAAAAAACAGGGAAACTGGGGAGAGATCATTCTGGAACGCGTTTTAGAGCGATCAGGACTGGTTAAAGACCAGGAATACCGTATACAATCGAGTTTCAATACATCGACGGGAAACAGGGTACAACCTGATGTGATCATTGACCTGCCTGATGATAAACACATTGTTGTAGATGCCAAGGTTTCGCTGATTGCCTATGAAAAATATGTTTCTGCTGAAACGGAGGAAGAGCGGGAAATATATGTCAGGCAGCATCTGCTCTCTCTAAAAAACCACATTCAGGACCTTTCCGGTAAAAATTATCATGCCCTGTACCAGATTAATTCTCCTGATTTTGTTTTGCTTTTTATCCCCATTGAATCTTCATTTGGAATTGCTGTACAAAAAGATGCCGAACTGTTTAATTATGCCTGGGACAGGAAAGTGGTCATCGTAAGTCCGTCTACCCTGCTGGCAACCCTGCGTACCATATCCAGTATATGGAAGCAGGAAAGACAAAACAGAAATGTACTGGAAATTGCGCGTCTCAGCGGTACGATGTATGATAAATTTGTAGGTTTCCTCACTGATATGGAGAGTATTGGCAGAAACATCCGCCAAAGTCATGATGCGTACGACAAAGCGCTGAACAAGCTGTCTTCCGGAGCCGGAAACCTGGCCAACACAGCGGATAAAATAAAAAAGCTGGGTGCAAAAACTACGAAACAGATTGATCATAAATTTCTGGACCCAGCCTTAACTGAAGACGATATTCTATAACTTAAAAGCGTTCCATCCCTGAGCTTTAAGCTCATGGACAACGTTGGATTTGGAAATCATTTTACTGCCGGAAGCCTTATCGGTCATATGACCGATTACACTGATATCCACATCGTGTTTGAGTTTGGTATAGTCATCCTGTTTGATCGTGAACAGCAATTCATAATCCTCACCGCCATTTAAAGCACAAACGGTAGGGTCTATTCCCAGTTCCCTGGCAGTTTCATAGGTCATCGGATCAATAGGCAGTTTATCTTCATAGATCGTACAACCCTTGTCAGATTCCTTGCAGATATGCATGATCTCCGAAGCCAGTCCGTCAGAAACATCGATCATTGAAGTAGGTACAATTTTCATCTGGGCCAGCAGGTCTACAATATCCCTTCTGCCTTCAGGCTTCAGCTGTCTCTCAATGATATAGTCTTTTCCTTCCAGATCAGGCTGGATATTTGGGTTTTCCAGGAAGATCTGTTTTTCACGTTCCAGAATCTGCAGCCCCACATAGGCACCCCCAAGATCCCCTGAAACACATAATAAATCGCCTTCCTGAGCTCCATTGCGGTAAACAATATCAGCTTTGTCAGCAAATCCTATACTGGTTACACTGATCACCAGGCCTTGTTTGCTGGATGAAGTATCTCCTCCGATTAGGTCGATGTTAAATTTATTGCAGGCCAGCGCTATACCCTTGTAAATTTCTTCTACAGCCTCCAGCGGAAATTTGCTCGATAAGCCCAGCGAAACGGTGATCTGGGTAGCAACCCCATTCATGGCGTAAATATCGCTCAGATTGACCTGAACAGCCTTATATCCCAAATGCATGAGGGGCACGTATGCCAGGTCAAAATGAATACCTTCCAGCAGCAAATCCGTGGAGATCAGCATTTCTTTATCTCCTGCGTGCAATACAGCGGCATCGTCTCCGATTCCTTTGATACTGCTTTCATGCCTGATCTTGAAATTATCAGTCAAATGCCTGATCAGGCCAAATTCACCCAGTTCTGACAGATCTGTACGCTCTTTATTTTCAAACATAATTTTTCTTTATAATCCCAGACTTGCTGATATTTCCAGCATTCTTTCAATTGGTTTTCTTGCTGCTGCAATAATATCTGTAGGCACTGTCACTTCAGGGCTTCCGTTTTTTAAACACAAATACAGTTTTTCCAGCGTATTTCTCTTCATGTAAGGACAATCATTACATGCACAGTTGTTATTCGGTGGTGCAGGAATAAACGTTTTACCAGGATTAGCTTTCTCCATCTGGTGAATGATCCCGCTCTCTGTGGCCACGATAAATTCCGTTGCCTCATTGTTGATAGAGTAATTCAGCAGTCCTGTCGTAGATCCGATGTAATCTGCCATCTGCAATACGGCTTCCTCACATTCCGGATGCGCAATAAATTTAGCATTTGGGTGGCGCTCTTTCAGTTTGGTAATCTTCTCTCTTGAAAAGATTTCATGTACCATACAGGCCCCATTCCATAAAACCAGATCTCTGCCTGTCTTTTTTGCTACCCATGCCCCAAGATTTTTATCAGGCCCAAATATAATCTTCTGCTCTTTTGGCAGACTCTGCACAATTTGTACTGCATTCGTAGAGGTACAAACGATATCACTCATCGCTTTTAACTCAGCTGTGCAGTTCACATAGGTAATCACCAGGTGATCCGGATATTTCTCTTTAAACTTTTTAAACAAATGTGGAGGACAACTATCTGCTAATGAGCAGCCTGCTTTTACGTCAGGCAATAGAACAGTTTTCTCCGGAGAAAGTATTTTAGCTGTTTCAGCCATAAAATGTACTCCTGCGAATACAATCACGTCTGCCTCTGTTTTTGCAGCTTCCTGAGAAAGACCTAAACTGTCTCCCAAATAGTCAGCAACGTCCTGTATATCAGGTTCTTGATAGTAGTGCGCCAGCACTATTGCATTTTTCTCTTTTTTTAGCTTTTCAATTTCATCAAAAAGATCAAGTGTTGGGTCGATACTTTCTTCTACAAATCCTCTTCTGTTTAATTCTTCTAAGGTATCCATTTTCAACGTTTCAATAATTAATAATTATTTAATATAAATAGACTTCTATTGTTTATTAGTGTGTTAGTAATGTTTGTAACTCCGGGCTTTTTATTCTTTAAAATGATTTGTTCTATAGTTACTAACAAGTAAATGAGATTTTTCTGACAAATAGCTGCTGATTTACAATCAGATATTTTTCGAACTTAAAACTTATCAATATGAATATGTTAATTGTTAGTAGTGGAGTAAATCGTTAATAACTGATGCAAAGTTGCTCAAAAATAACTTAAAATATTGTGTGTAATTCTCATTTTCCCTTAGCTTTAAACATTCTTAAATAGTTACTCTATTTATTTAGACATGTAATTAACACTTTTCCAACGTTGTTAACAAGACGGTGGAATTAGCAGAAATCAATGAAAAACGCGGATTTTTTAGTAATAGGGTCGGGTATTGCAGGTTTAAGCTTTGCTTTAAAGGCTGCCAGGCACGGAAAGGTAATTATCATTACCAAATCAAATGAAGACGAATCAAATACCAAATATGCCCAGGGAGGTGTAGCTGTAGTAGTTAATAAGGATGATTCTTTCGAAAAACATATTCATGATACTTTAATTGCGGGCGATGGTTTATGTGATCCGGATATTGTGGAAATCGTTGTAAAAGAGGGTCCTCAGCGCATTCAGGAGATCATTGATTACGGAATTAACTTCGATAAGACCATCGCAGGGGCTTACGATCTGGCAAAAGAGGGTGGCCATTCTGATCATCGTATTTTACATTATAAAGACGTAACCGGATACGAGATTGAGAGTGCTTTACTGCGGCAAATTCATGAAAATGACAATATAGAGATATTAACACATTACTTCTGTTTGGAGTTGATAACCCAGCATCACCTGGGTGAGTTTGTTGACAAGACGACAAAAGATATTAACTGTTTTGGCGTATATGCCTTTAATACAGAACTTAACGATGTTGAAAAGATCTTAGCTAAGGTGACTATCCTGGCTTCCGGTGGTGCCGGTCATGTCTATTCGAGTACTACTAATCCGGTGATTGCGACCGGAGATGGAATGGCTATGGTATACCGGGCGAAAGGGAAATTGCGGAATATGGAGTTCATACAGTTCCATCCTACAGCATTATATAACCCCGGTGAGTATCCTTCGTTCCTGATCTCGGAGGCTGTAAGAGGCTTTGGAGGCGTATTGAAAAGAAAGAACGGGGAAGAATTTATGTACGAATATGATGAGCGTGGATCTCTTGCACCACGCGATATTGTTGCCCGCGCCATTGATTCTGAGATGAAAAAATCCGGTGAAGATTTCGTTTACCTGGATATTCGTCACCGTAAAAAAGCTGACATATTGGCGCATTTTCCAAATATATATGCAAAGTGTTTATCTATAGGAATTGACATGACGAATGATCTGATCCCGGTTACTCCTGCAGCACATTATATGTGTGGTGGCATTCTCGTGGATGATTATGGCAGATCTACGATCAACCACCTTTATGCATGTGGTGAGTGTTCTTCGACAGGATTGCATGGTGCAAACAGACTTGCTTCCAATTCATTGCTGGAGGCTCCTGTTTTTGCTCACAGAATCTATCTGGATGCTATAGAGAAGTTCAAAGATATTGTGATTCCTGATAATATTCCGGACTGGAACGATCATGGTGTAGTACAGTCTGACGAGGATATCCTGGTAACGCATAACCTGCGCGAAACGCAAAAACTGATGAGTGACTATGTCGGAATTGTACGGTCTGATTTCCGTCTGGATCGTGCGATGCGCCGTCTGTTTTTACTGCATGAAGAAACTGAAGCATTTTATAAAACAAACCAGGTTTCGGTGAAACTTTGTGAATTGCGTAATGTAATTCAGGTTGCGTTTGTGATCATTAAATCTGCAATGTCACGCAAAGAGAGCAGGGGCCTCCATTATACAACTGATTATCCTGGTCATGCTGCGGAGCTGACTGACACAACTTTTTAATAGATATGGCTGTAATTCTTCCGGTTTTAGATAAAAACCCTGTTTGGGGCGATCATTGTTTTATTGCTCCCAATGCAACGATTGTAGGGGATGTAAGCATGGGTACAAATTGTTCAGTATGGTTTAATGCAGTCATCAGGGGCGATGTAAACAGCATTACCATTGGTAACGACTCCAATATCCAGGATGGTGCAGTAATTCATGCTACCTACCAGAAAGCTGCCACCACGATTGGAAACAGGGTATCTGTAGGGCACAATGCTATTGTACACGGCTGTACGTTAAAAGATCATGTTCTGGTCGGTATGGGAGCTATTGTGATGGATGATGCAATCGTAGAAGAGTATTGCATCATTGCTGCGGGTTCTGTGATACTGGAACGCACAATCTGTGAAAGTGGTTATTTATATGCGGGAGTTCCTGCAAAAAAAATAAAGCCCATTACTGAAGAGCAACGGGCTTTATTGAATAAGCTGCCTGATAACTATATCATGTATGCTGACTGGTTCAGATAATTACTGTTCTTTTGGTAATTCGATGGTTTCATTTCTGTCCCAGTTTGCACGGATAGAAAGCTCTTTTGATTCGGCCCAGATTTTTTCGGGCTGAATCCCCGCCTTCACATCACCAGTATCCCATATACCATTTTTATTGTTGTCATAAATGATCCGGATAAAATATCTTCCTGCCCGGTAATTTGCGAAGGTTACAGTAGTATCTCTCGCCACAATGAGGGTATTCACCACTGCTTTTGCTTCATTTGTAATCTCCAGCAGGTATTGTTTATTGGGTTCAGGCACTACAAGTTTAACTACCAATGTTCCGTAATCATCCCTTTTAGCCAGCTGGAACTTCTTGGTAAAGTCTTTATTTTTGGCATCAAAGATCGCTGTAAAGGCTCCTGCACCAAATTTAATGTCATAGCTGCTATTTGCTCTCCATGGGTATATAAAGTTGTAGGAGAGGATATCTGAGCTGTCTTTACGAAGGGTAAAATCCGTCTTTACCACGGAATCTTCCATCAGTGTAATTTTCGAGGGATCTACCGCTTCTACAGGGATGCCGAAGGTCAGCTGCAGTGGTTTGTTGGGATTGAGCAGGTTGCCTTCCAGGTTATCTGTTGCCTGAACATTACGGGTGTAGGAGTCTTTTTTACCCCTGTTCAGTTTGATCGTCTGCAGTACCTTTCCGCTATCCGTGATTTCTACTTTTGTAGAGTCGAAGTTCAGTTCTTTCAGCCATACTTTTACAGAATCATTGGTTTTATTGAACTTTACCAATTTTGCAGCATCAATACTTTTGGGATCGGAGATGGTGATCCCTGGTTTTTTAAGTTTCTGGTTAAAGGAAATGGAGATACTTCCGTCAGCATTAAGCCTTCTGTCATTTACCCTGAAAACTTTAGCGTCTTCTTTAAAGATCACCAAATTCACATTTGAAGTATCTTTCGTTAGCTTGAGAGGCTCTTTGATAAAACCAATTTCATCAGAACTTTGCTGATAAATTTTATCACTGCCCTGCTCCTTTAAGGCGTAAACTTTATAGGTTTCAGCTCTCAGGTTGCTGATCCTGTAGTTTCCACTACTGTCGGTAAGTGTGTAGATGGAAGCTTTCTTTTTTCCAAAGAGGGTATCCCTCGCAATAGGGAATACAAAAGCCACTCCTTCAATTACAGGTTTACCGGTTTGTGAATCTTTGATGTTTCCTGAAATGCTCAGGGAATCAAGCGAAGGACCCGTAGCAAAAACGTAACTGAAATTTTTGAGCACGTTGCCTTCATTAACGTCAACGATTCCTTTGCCAAAATTCAGCGTGTAGGTTGTATTTTTTTCCAGTGAATCAGGAAGTGTAATTTCCAGGGATTTTCCCTTTACCTTCAATTGTGGTAAAACCTCAACATCCGGTGATATCGAAAATTGTTTTTGCTGATCTGCCAGTTTGAAGTATTCGTCAAATTGTATGACTATTTTTTTTGCTGAAAAATTCCTGGTCAGATTTTTTGGCGTGATGGAAAGTACTTTTGGTGGTTTTGTATCTTTTGGGCCTCCCTGCGGACCGGCTCCGACGCTCGCACAGCCCCAAATTCCGAACAGGATCAGAAAAGCAAGTAATAAATTCGGAGAATGCTGTAGTAACTTGTTTTTAGCCATTTATATGCGATATAATAAACTTATCTATATTTTGGATCCGGAATATTCAAAAACTTTAAAAGTGGCTGATATCGCTTTAAATCAAGTCACTTTTAAGGTTGTTGTTTTATTGTTTAAATTACTGATTATCAGGTTTGTAGATTTTAACGGTTAATATGCACCATCAAAACTGAGATATCTGAGGGTGAAACTCCCGAAATTCTGGAAGCCTGGCCCAAAGTTCTTGGTTTGATCTTCAATAATTTTTCCCGTGCCTCTTTTGACAATGATCCGAGTTGTGAATAATCAAAATCCGGATTGATATCCTTATCCTCCATCTTCTGCATCTTGTTCACAATTTCCTGCTCCTTCATGAAGTAGCTCTCATACTTTATTTTGATCTCTGCCTGTTCTACGGTCTCCTGATTGAAAGCGCTCAAATGTTCATCAAAACTTTTACTAACTTTTCTAAGGTCTTCAATGCCGACCTGTGGTCTGCTGAGTACGCTAAACAATTTTACATTTTGTGTCAGCGCGCTGGAGTTTAAGCTTTCCAGCATTTCATTTGCCTCTGCCATTTCTATTCCCTGTTTCCGGGTGAAGGCAACGATCTCATCTGAATCCGCAACTTTTTTATTTACCTTTTCCAGTCGCTCGTCATCAATCAAACCTAGAGCGTGACCAATAGGGGAGAGCCTGATATCTGCATTGTCCTGACGCAGTAGCAGTCTGTGTTCTGCCCTCGACGTAAACATACGGTATGGTTCTTCGGTACCTTTCGTTACCAGATCATCAATCAGTACACCTATATATGACTCAGAACGCTTCATAATCAGCTCATGCTGGTCTGTTAGCTTCTGATGCGCATTTATTCCTGCTATAAAACCCTGACTAGCAGCTTCTTCATATCCAGTAGTACCATTGATCTGGCCTGCAAAGAACAGGTTTTGTATCAATTTGGTTTCCAGCGTCAGTGATAGCTGTGTAGGTGGAAAATAATCGTACTCGATCGCATATCCTGGTCTGAACATTTTTGCATTTTCAAATCCCGGGATCTGGATCAGTGCCCTGTACTGAACATCTTCCGGCAAAGAAGTAGAGAAACCGTTGACGTAAATTTCTACCGTGTTCAATCCCTCCGGTTCTACAAAAATCTGATGCCTGTCGCGCTCTGCAAATCGGTTGATCTTATCTTCAATAGAGGGACAGTATCTTGGACCCAGTCCTTTGATTCTGCCAGTGAACATTGGTGATTTCTCAAAGCCTTCCTTTAAAGTTTCGTGTACTTCGCTATTGGTATATGTGATCCAGCAGCATCTTTTATCAGTCGGTCTTTCTACATCTGTATAGGAGAATCTGCCAGGGTTTTCATCTCCCCATTGTTCCTCCATCAGAGAATAATTCAGTGATCTTCCATCAACGCGTGGTGGAGTACCGGTCTTCATTCTGCCAGCTTCGAAACCTATTGATGTCAATTGTTCCGTAATTCCGGTAGCGGCTTTTTCTCCGGTTCTGCCTCCGCCGAATTTTTTTTCGCCGATATGGATCAAACCATTTAGGAAAGTACCATTTGTGAGCACCACACTTTTTGCTTTAATTTCTGCGCCGATAGAAGTTTTTACACCAACAACTTTATTGTCTTTGATGATTAATCCACTCACCATATCCTGCCAGAAATCTACATTTGGTGTACGCTCCAATGCCAGTCGCCATTCCTCCGCAAATCGTTTCCTGTCAATCTGGGCACGGGGGCTCCACATTGCCGGACCTTTGGATAAGTTAAGCATTCTAAACTGCAAAGTAGTCTTGTCACTGACGATACCTGAATAACCACCCATGGCGTCAATCTCCCGTACAATCTGTCCTTTTGCTACTCCGCCCATTGCCGGATTGCAACTCATTTGTGCAATGGTTTCCATATTCATGGTCACCAATAATACCGAAGATCCTAAGTTTGCTGCTGCTGCTGCTGCCTCGCATCCTGCATGTCCGGCACCTACAACAATTACATCATATTCTTTAAACATCTTATTTTTTCTTTTATGTTTCACGTGAAACAAGCGCTGTAATTCTCTCTCAGAAGCTTGTGTGTTCCACGTGGAACGTTAACTTTTATTCTTGCTGAACGGACTTGTTCAACTCATTCAAGCGCTTAAAACAGCTTATATTAGTTCGATTTACTCTTCTTTTCTGATAGCTCTAACCAGCGTTCCATCGTCTGTTC
>Ga0157373_10001608_pt1 | contig 17242 bp, 13 predicted proteins | sample C65metaG_FD_113460 | JGI IMG/M metagenome (GOLD analysis project Ga0157373, IMG submission 113460) | Corn rhizosphere microbial communities from Kellogg Biological Station, Michigan, USA - C6-5 metaG | ecosystem: Host-associated > Plants > Roots > Rhizosphere > Soil | place: USA: Michigan... | reverse complement strand
TACAATCCATTTAGTCGCAGATTTTTACTATTTATTTTGGTGGCGCAAGTTAAGTAACAAAGAGTATATTTCAAAGAAGCTGAACAATAAATATAAAGAAAAAAAATTCAGCACTAAAAGCAAGCCCTTTTCTTTAGCGTTCAGGCTGTAAATCAGCACAAAAGCCAGTGAAAACATGACTTTAATCACGATTGATCCCATAATGGCCATTATACCCGTTTCAGGATTGCGTTTCATACCAAAATCAGCGAGTGCATACGCGATATACGTGATCCCTGCGAGAAAGCCAAACATCACCCAGAAACGGGGGATGAACAATACCACATCAGGAAACAGGTAAGGTAGGAAAACCACTATCGCAGCCAGCAGAAAACTGTACAATAAATAGTAAAGGGTAAAACGCGCTAAACTCAATTTGGTATATTTTTCTGCAAAAGTATATAATAAGTATTGCTTTATACAATTACTACTTTGTTTTATTGAGTTGTCGGACAACCTGATATAAGGAAAGCACCACCCCCAGCAGACTGAACAATGCAGTAAAAAGCGGCTGCCCGGGACCGCGACTGGCATCGATCTTATATCCGATAAAAGCGAATATACCTATAGTGACCAGCATCTGTACGCTGATTGCCGTATATTTGGCAAAGTCATTTAAGCTCTTTTTTTTTTCTTCAGGATCCTTCATAAACTGAGATGCTGCAAATAAAACTTATTTTGTTAAGAAGTTGTTCGCGAATAAAATACTTTTGTATATATTTTGTAGTTAATTAAACTAAAAACCAATCTGCACTTTTTGAAAAATTACGCAATCGACATCCTAAAGGTAATACTATTTATCTTTTGCACGAGCATCCTTTACGCTTGCAGTACACACAAGGATACCGGCGGAAGCAGAGCGATACAAAACCTCACTTCCCGGTATAACTATATATATAATGCCAATGTGATCCTGACGACCCACCAGCAGGAACTCAGGGATACCTACGCCGACAATTACGAGGAGATCTTACCAGTATATACCAACCCGGAGAAATACGATATTTATAACCTACAGGCTGACGCCGGGCTCCCGGCAATGGATGATGTCATCAAAAAGGCCCAGGTGATCATTCTCGAAAAGAGCTATGGGAACTACATAGACGAGGCCTACCTGCTGCTTGGTAAAGCCAACTTCTTTAAAAAGAACTATTTTAATGCTGTTGAGTACTTTGGCTACGTGACCAAAAACTACGACAGTCTCAGGAACAGTTACCTTCAGGGGATGGACTGGAAAGCCAGAAGCCTGATGCAACTGGGCAAATACAGCGAAGCTGCCGGTGTTTTGGATACGCTGCAGGATTCTGTAAATGTGGCGACAAGGCACATTGCAGAACCTTTGGCCACCATTGCGCAGATGTACATCTACCAACACAACTACAAGGAAGCCATCAACACGCTTCAGGCGGCTATTGCCTCCGGCTCTGAACAGCAGGAGAAGATACGATGGACCTATATTCTAGCACAGCTTTCAGAGATCGAACAGCAATATACCACAGCCCTGCAGCATTACCGCAGGGTCGAAAAGAGCAATGCTCCTTTTGAGTTGTACTTCAACGCCAACCTCAACCGCATCAAACTGAATGCTTTCCTGAGCGGGGAGAAAGTGAATAAACAGGCACAATTGCTGGCATTGCTGAAAGACGATAAAAACCTGGACTATCACGATCAGGTATATTACCAGATTGCAGAGTCGTATGCAAGGGATGAACAGTTTAATGACGCCCTTAAATACTACAACCTTTCTGTCAGGAACAGTACCAGTAACAACTATCAGAAAGGGCTCTCCTATCTAAAAGTTGCCGACCTCCACTTTAAGGAACTCCGGAATTACCGGGAAGCAAAGTTATATTACGACAGTGCCGTGCTCACCCTACCGAAAACCTACCCCGGTTATGGGCTTATTGTCAAGAAAAACCAGAACCTGGAATACCTGACCGACAGGTATGAAATCATTAGCGTCCAGGACACCCTGCAGGCACTTGCCAGGCTGCCGGAAGCAGAAAGACTTACCAAGATTGATGCCATGTTAAACCCTAAAGTCAACAGTCCTTCAATCCCAGACCAGAACATTAATACGCCATTGTTTGATACCAACACCAGCCCTTCTTCTAGGACAGGAAATACATCAGGGGCCTTTTACTTCGCAAATACCAGCGCTGTGGACATGGGCTTCTCTGATTTCAAGAAGAAGTGGGGAAACAGAAAACTGGAGGACAACTGGCGTCAGAGCATCAGGACCTCAGCACAGGCCACTACAGATGAGATCAAAAAAAATGAATCCGGCAACGCTGGAATCAACCCTGATAGCGTACTTGCAGGCATCACCGATAAAGATCAGAAAATCCGGAACTTCAAAGACTCTATCCCTTTGACACCTGTACAACTGGCAAAGTCCAATCAGCAGATCATTGATGCCTACTACCAGATTGCCAACTTCTACCTGCAGGAATTAAATGATTATAAGGAGGCGGAAACGGTATACCAGCTCCTGTTGGAGCGCTTTCCGGACAACAATCACCTCGCTGCCATCTATTACAGCATGTTCCTGCTGAATAAAACCAGCAACCCGGAAAAGTCAGATTTGTACAGAAATAAGGTACTGAAGGAGTTTCCAACTTCTACTTACTCCAAGACCATACTTGATCCTTCCTTCTCTCTGAGGCAATCGGAGCTGGAGACTGCCATTAATGCACAATACAACACCATCTTTGATCAATATGAGCAGAAGGATTTCAGTGGGGTAATGCAGCGTGTAGACGAGGTGCTAAACCGTAACCCGGAAAACTACCTGGCACCTCAGCTTGCTTACCTGAAATCTATCGCCATCGGCAGAACAAGTCACGTGGACAGCCTGATTAATTCATTTGAATTGCTGAAAAGCAGGTTTCCAAACGACCAGCTCATTGTCCCATTGGTAAATGACCACCTGACATACATCCGTCAGCACCTTGAGGAATTCAGAAAGAGACCAGTGGCCCTGATCGACTTCGACCCATCCGAACCAAGGTTCTTCAAACAGCAGCCACTGGCGAGCGTATCCCAAAAACCACAAACACAGACACCTCCTGTAGTCACACCAAAACCCATTGCACCAGATGCAACGGCTGTCGCACCTGTAACCGTGACGCCTAAACCAGAGACACCTGTAACGGTCACAAAACCTGAGCCTGCAAAGGTGCAGACGATTTTCAGCACCGCCGCATCGGGTACTTATTATTTTGTTGTGCATGTTGCTGACGCCAGTGTCAGTCTCAGTTCGTCCCGCTTTGGCATCGGCCAATTTAACCGTGGAAACTATGCAGGAAGCAATCTGCGCCATCAAATAACGGAATTTGACAATGATCAGCTTATATTTGTCGGAAACTTTGGTACTTTAGACGATGTAAAAGAATATTCGTCTGGCATCACACCACAGTTAAGACAGATCATGAAAGTCCCTGCAAACCTGTACGACAGCTTTATCATCAGTAAGGAAAACTTTGAGAAGCTGACCAGCAGGGACCTGATGAACAAATACCTTGAATTCTATAAAAACAACAATTAAACAATGAGGAAGCCACTTTCGCAAGAAGACATTAGAAAGTACAATTTTAGACTTTGGAAGATATTGATCGGGGGGATAGTAGTATTTGCACTTTTCATCGTTTCCGTGGGATTTGGTTTATTCGGCGCATTGCCGTCATTCAGGGATATTGAGCACCCTAAAAGTAACCAGGCATCAGAAGTTGTCACTGAAGATGGTAAAATCCTGGGCACTTATTTTGTACAAAACCGTTCGAACGTCACCTACAATGAGATTTCGCCCAACGTGATCAATGCCTTGATTGCTACCGAAGATGTTCGTTTTAAGGAACACTCAGGGATAGATTTCAAACGTACTTTCACCATTTTCCTATATGCGCTGATCGGCAAAAAGCAAGGAGGAAGTACCATCACGCAGCAGCTTGCCCTGAACCTGTTCTCAGAAGAAGGACGTCAGAAAAACTTTGCCAAGCGTCTTCTTCAGAAATTCCAGGAATGGGTGATTGCCGTAAAGCTGGAGCGTAACTACACTAAAGAAGAGATTATCGTGATGTACCTGAACACCGTAGACTTCGGGAACCAGGCATATGGGATCAAGTCGGCAGCAAGGGTTTATTTTAATACCACTCCTTCCAGGTTAACCGTGCCTCAGGCGGCCACATTGGTGGGTATCCTCAAAGGGATTACCCGTTATTCACCTACACGTAACCCAGACCGATCCCTGGCACGCAGGAATACCATCATGGGCCTGATGGTAAAAAATGATTACCTGACAGAACAGGATTTTCAAACCAATAAGGAAAAACCACTTGCCCTGCACTTTAGCGCAGCGACAGTAAATGATGGTATCGCCCCTTATTTCCGCGCTGTACTTAAAAACGACATCAAAAGGATCTTCCAGGAACGCTCCATCCTCAAAGCAGATGGCACACCTTACGATTTGGACAGAGACGGGCTCCGCATCACGACTTCCATCAATTACGACATGCAGGTTTATGCAGAAGAAGCGCAAAAGGAATACATGAAGATCCTTCAGGCCTCCTTCAACAAAAGTTGGAAAGGCAGAAACCCCTTTAAAGGAAAAGAGATGCAGATTGATCAGGGTATGAGAAGATCAGACCGGTACAAGTCATTACAGCTGGAGGGGAAGTCAGACGAAGAGATCAAACAGGACTTCAATACACCGACGCGACTGAGCATTTTTACCTGGAAAGGCAATATCGATACGCTGATGAAACCGATTGATTCGGTTAAATATTATAAAATGCTGCTTAGAAATGCCATGATGGCCATGGATCCAAGAACCGGACAGGTGCGCGCATGGGTGGGTGGTATCAACTACGAGCATTTTAAATACGACCAGGTAAAAATGGGAACAAGGCAGGTAGGCTCCACAGCAAAACCTTTTACTTATGCTGTGGCCATAGAGAACGGGTACTCCCCTTGTTACAGCGTATTAAACGAACCAGTAACGATCGAAGTACCTGGCAGTCAGCCATGGACACCGAGATCATCCGGCACTGTACCAGGATACCTTACCCTCCAGAAAGCCCTGGCATTGTCGCAAAACTACATTGCAGCTTACCTGATGAAACAGGTAGGCCCCACAGCGGTGGCTACGCTCGCAAAGAAAATGGGCATCACCTCTGAAGTTCCGGCCTACCCTTCCATTGCCCTTGGGTCATTTGATGCCTCGGTCTACGACATGGTGGGTGCATACAGTGTCTTTGCCAACAAAGGCGTGTGGAACAAGCCAACGTATATCATGAGCATCACGGATAAAAACGGAGTGGTCCTGTACAGCGAGAAACCAATCCCGGTACCGGTGATGAATGAGGAGGTAGCGTATGTGATGACCAGGATGCTGCGTGGTGTGGTGACCAGTGGAACGGGATGGCGACTGGGGAGCAGGTATGGCGTAAATGGACCTATCGGCGGTAAAACAGGAACTACAAATGCGAACTCTGATGGATGGTTTATGGCCATCACACCGGAGCTGGTTGCAGGTGTATGGACGGGATGTGAAGATCGTGCATTCCACTTTACAAGTACTGCTGGCGGTGACGGAGCGACGACGGCCCTTCCGGTATATGCAGGTTTCATGAAACGGGTATATGCAAGCTCAAAACTAAACATGAGCAAGGCCGACTTTGAGCCACCTAAAAACGGTGTCTCCATCACATTCGACTGTAATCAATACCAACAACAGGATTCACTGAACACAGAACTGGATGAGAAACTAGGCTTCTAATCCGTTTAAACGTTAAGATTCATGAGTGCTTTTGACTATAAAAAGGTTTTGGCGGATATCCCCCATAAACCCGGTGTCTACCAATACTGGGATATGGAGGATACGCTCATTTATATCGGAAAGGCCAAAGACCTTAGAAACCGTGTGGGCTCTTATTTTATTCAGGACAGACAGCTGAATGGAAAAACAAGGGTGTTGGTTTCCAAGATCAGAAAGATCACATTCACGATTGTAGATACGGAGATTGATGCCTGGCTACTGGAGAACAGCCTGATCAAAAAACATCAGCCGCGTTACAACATCATGCTCAAAGATGATAAGACCTACCCATGGATCATCATCAAAAAAGAACCTTTTCCGCGTGTATACTGGACGCGAAACCGCGTGAAGGACGGCTCGACCTACTTCGGCCCCTATGCTTCAGTAGGTATGATGCACACCATCCTGGACCTGATCAAGGAAACCTATACCCTGCGCACCTGTAACCTCCCGCTGACACAGAAAAACATTGCCGACGGAAAATTTAAGGTCTGCCTCGAATACCAGATCGGCAACTGCAAAGGCCCCTGCCAGGCTTACCAGTCGGAGCCTGACTATGATAAAAACATTGAGGAAATCAAGGAGATCCTGAACGGTAAGATCAGCAATGTCATCAAGGATGTTAAGCAGGTCATCAGGGATGCTGCTGCAGAACTCAACTTCGAGTATGCACACCAATATCAGAAGAAACTGCTGGTCCTGGAAAAATATCAGAGTAAATCCACCGTGGTCAGCAGTGCCATTACCAACATTGATGTGGTCAGCATTGCTTCAGATGAGCGCTATGCCTTTGTCAACTATTTAAAGGTAATGAACGGCAGCATCATTCAAACCCAGACGATAGAAATCAAAAAACGTCTTGACGAAACAGACGAAGAGCTGCTGACCCTGGCGATCACAGAATTCCGCACAAAATTCAACAGTACCTCCAAGGAGGTCATCGTTCCCTTTGATATTGTTTTAGAAGACAGCAACCTTCGTTTTACGGTTCCCAAACTCGGCGAAAAGAAAAAGCTCCTGGAACTCTCGCAGAAGAACGTGCTCTTCTTTAAAAAGGAAAAACTCAATCAATATGAAAAGCTCAACCCGGACCTGCGTACCGAACGGATCCTGGGTCAGTTGCAGAAAGATCTGGGAATGACAAAATTACCAGTACACATTGAATGTTTTGATAACTCCAACTTTCAGGGAAAATATCCGGTATCCGCAATTGTGGTGTTTAAAGATGCCAAACCCTCTAAAAAGGACTACCGGCACTTTAATGTTAAAACGGTGGAAGGCCCGAACGATTTTGCCACCATGGAGGAGGCTGTTTTCAGGCGATATAAGCGCATGTTAGAGGAAGAGGGGACGTTGCCTCAACTTATCATTATTGATGGCGGTAAAGGGCAGCTATCCTCCGCCATGAGCTCTTTAAAAAAGCTGGGCATTGCCAATAAGGTTACAGTGGTAGGAATTGCCAAACGTCTGGAGGAATTGTTTTTCCCGAATGACCCTTACCCATTATACCTGGATAAGAAGTCGGAGAGCCTCAAGCTCATTCAGCAGCTGCGCGACGAAGCACACCGCTTCGGTATCACCTTCCACCGGAAAAAGCGCGATCAGGGAACGCTAAAAACAGAGTTGGAACAGATTGAAGGCATCGGAAAGACTACAGCAGACAAATTACTGAGACAATTTAAATCAGTAAAGAAAATCAAGGCGGCAACAGAACCGGAACTGCAGACTGTCCTGAACAAGGCGCAGGTAAAAACCTTACTTGAGTATTTCGAGAAAAACCCATAATGTCATAGAGGCAATCTAAACAGCCTGTGAAAAATACAGAGGTTGATAAGGTATACCTCGCCCTTTAAGGCACATTCAGCAGGCTTTTCTATCGCTTTTATATATCCATATACCTTACACGGGATATCTGAACCCCTTGTAAGTACCTTGTCAACCCCTTGTGAGTAGCGAACAAAACCCGAACAACTAGCGAACATATCACGGCAGATACAGTGAAAACACAAAAGCCCCGGCAACTGCCAGGGCTTCAAATATATCATAGGAATTAATACTCCCAGAGACTTTGCTCAAAGTCCGCAATGGTCTTTTTGATACGTTCAGATTCGTATAGTTTTCTTGGATCCTTTTTGTCTGTCTGACCAAGAATGTCAACGATGTTCTTATTTGCAGGATTGGTTTCCTTAACAATGTTGCTGGAGAACAGACGTCTTACAAAGAAATCATCGAAAGTCAGTACTGAAGCGTCATTTGAAGGATTGACAATTCTCTTCTTAGAGAGCAGTTCCCTTGCCTGATCATAATAAATCCAGAACACCGGCTGCCAGTTTCCTTCCACCTCCTTCATAGGCGCAATACCAATGATCCTCGGTTCAAAAACAGAGCGTTTGGAGTCCAGTATCCAGTCTTCCTTAATCCGGTACTTCATATACTCATCCGGTCTGAAGCGCTTTAATGTAGGCTCAGCAATCTGTCCTGTGGTAGGATCTGCTTCCCCTTCTGTAAGTCCTCTTGCTCCGGCCAGAGCCTGCTCAGGGGTCAGGAGGATTTTGAAAGAATCATTATCTTCCAAAAGTTTACCGGCTACTGTATCTTTAGGAGAAAAGGCATCGAGCTCACCTGCGCCAACAGCTTCCATCAATACGTCAATCAGTTTTGCATTCTCAGCTCTCAATACCGAGTTGATGGTGTCACGAAGATCAATTTCTCTCCAGATGCGTTTCGAATAAAACACATCCTCTTCCCTCACATCCGCATACGGAACCATAATGGCACTGTCTACATCCACCCGCGCCGTAAAACCATCCTTTGGAGGAGTTTTGATCTTGGCCTTTTTCACCGATGCCTTAACCGCAGTATCCTGCGCGAAAGCACTTACACTCAACAACAGTATTACTGCAATGCCTAAAACCTTTTTCATAATTATCTTATTTTGCACTAAATGTAATGCCATCCAATACCTTCTGACGCCCATCAGGACCTTCACAAACGATGTCCTTGAACAATACTGTCGCTCCTGGCTTGATCGAATTCAGTGCACCTTTCACTTGTCCGCTGAAGCTGCCACCACTGTTCTGAATGGTTACGGCATCAGAGCGTGGGTTGATAAACGTAGCAGAGAAGCGCACTACCCTGTATTTTACATCAAAAACAAAATCTTCCAGCTGTGTATCCATCACACCTGCACTGGCAAGCGCTTCTACATCAATATTTCCACCGGACTTACCTTTTACCATTGCTTTTGGCGTTGGCAAAGCTTTCACACGGAAACGTTGTGCGCCAAGATTTATTGTTTTCCCTGCATTGGTAGCGGATACATTGATGCTCAGCTCTTTGCCGACCTGTGTTCCAGGAACATTCACCGTATATTTTCCGTTAGATCCTGAGATTGAACCTCCATCAATGGTTGCTCTTACACTTTCCATCGGAAAACCAGCAGCAGAAACAGAGAATGGGTTTGGAATACCTGCATAAATTACGTTCATCTTATCCGGAGACACCGTGGCAGATGGTTTTGCAACCTGATAAGTCTGCTCAGCTGTAGGATAGGTTTTCACCGTACCATCTGTTTGTTTCACCGAAATAACCGCTTTCCACTTGAACACACCAACGCTGTTTGTGCCCCCTGTATAGGTACCCTTTCCTTCTCTGACCGCCAATGAACTACCATTTACGGTAATGTTAGGGTTAGACTTGGAATCGCTGGCGGTCAGGAATACCTGCGCAGTATAGGGTTGCCCCTGGATTACATAAGAAGAAGGTGCCACGGCAACTGCATCAAACTGATCCAGGTTCACCAGCGACTTATCCATGTTTCCGAATAATTTTTTAACGATCTCTGCCTCGGCATTTTTGGTATCCGACTGTAACTTGGTCAGGGTGGTATTCGCAGCAGTCAGCGGCGTTCCCTCACCGAAGTTAATGTCTTCCCATTTTTTATTGCCATTGATAGATTTCGTTGCATCCTTGGCTTCCAGCGTAAAAGTAATGCCTGCACGATCCTGTGGCTCCAGCAAAGCAATCAGCTTCTCCCTGGTTTCGTTGATCTTTGCTTTTAACTTCTCCCCTTCTTTCTGGTTGATCATAATGCCCTGAGCAATGTCCAGGTTAGAACGCTCTACCAGGTCGCCGGTTTCAGGATCAATGCCATTACCGGCAGTGCTGAACTGATCTTTAAGCTTCTGGATGTAATTTGTAAGGTCGTCAGCATATCCTTTCGCCTGATTGGCTTTAGCCCAGATTGGCTGGGCCCTTGCTGGCTCATCTTTTAGTTTTGTATTTTCAAATGCTGCGAACAACTGATCAATGCTGGTATTCACATTCGTCTTTGACGTCAGCAAACTATCATTGATGTTTTTGAAAGCATTCAGTATCGTATCCGATACGTTTAAGGCGAGCATAGCGAGCAATACCAAATACATGATATTGATCATCTTCTGCCTTGCTGTTTCTTTTCCTCCGGCCATTATTAGTTAGGTCTTTGTGTTTAAATGATAACTAATTCAGGATTATACACGTGGCTGGTTCATGGCAGATAACATATTGCCATAAATCGCATTTAACGAAGATAGGTTTTTGGCCAGTTTGCCAACTTCTTCCTTAAACTGTTTAGAATCTTCCATCGACTCATTGAAGTTATTCATCGTCAGGGAAAGGTTCTGATAGAACTTGTTCATGGATTTAAGGTGGGCACTTGAATCCTGTAGTTCCAGTTCGTAAACTGCATTCAGGGCACCGAGATTTTTGGCAAGTGCATTCACCTGCTCATGGTACGCTTTAGAAGCATCGTTGCTTTGTCCCATTTCAGAAAGCTGTGCAGTAGCTGATGCAAAAGCACCGCTTAAAGCATCAAAGCTCGCAGAAGTTGTTTTTAATTTACCCGCAAATTCTGCAGTGGCCATAGAAGCGTCAGCAACGTTAGAGATCGCCGCGACCTTGTCGCCAAAAGTCCTTAATCCGGTACCAAGACTTTCGATCAGTTCAGGACCAACTTTCGCATCTGACAGCATTTTATCCAATGCTGCAGTAGAAGAAAATCCCCCTGATGCCTGCGCAACAGGTCTTGCAGAAGCCTTTGGAAGCTCCCCGTTAAAGTCTTCGTCCAATTCAGGATATACTCTTTCCCATTTCGGGTCTGGTGCCGGCGGAAAAAATCCTGTCAGCGCAAAGAGAAAGGCCTCTACGCCAAGTCCGGCTCCAATCATGTAGTTGCCCCATACCCCACCTAGGTGAAGGATTTTGAACAGTGCTCCTATAATTACCACACTCGCACCAAGCGAAATCGCCAGGTGCAGCTTATCAATTTTTACTTTTGCTGCCATTTGTTGTAGGGATGAAGGGGGTTGTTTTTATGTTTTTTTTTTAGTTACTATAACGGATATCGGAACCAGGATATGCGGAGATACACCTGAAGCCAATGTAAGACCTGGATTCGTCCTGATACTCATAAGTACCTACGGAATTCTGAAGGAAAAAGCCGATGTCCTTCCAGGAACCGCCTCTCACGACCTTGCGTTTTTTGTATTTGCTTTCCCCAGGTCTGTAGACTGAGGTAAAGTTCGGGTTAAAGTCCAGGAGTAAAGGTGCCGCCGACTGGTTGTAGGAAGTGACCGTCCATTCCGAGACGTTACCTGCCATGTTATACAGACCGTAGTCATTTGGAAAATAAGAACGGACATTAACGGTGTACAAGCCCCCGTCATCAGAGTAATTACCGCGTCCGACCTTGAAGTTTGCCTGCATACATCCTTTGGTGTTCCTGACATAAGGACCTCCCCATGGATATTTTGTTTTCACATTGCCACCTCTGGCTGCATATTCAAACTGGGCATCGCTCGGCAGCTGATATTCAGGCCTGGCATTGATGGGTTGTTTTCTTGAAGCGGCCACCGACTCGTAAAAGCGGGTACGCCATACACAGAAAGCAGTTGCCTGTTCCCATGAAACACCAACCACAGGATAGTCATCATAGGAAGGGTGGTTGAAATAGGTCTTCACCATCGGATCATTCTGTGAATAAGAATAATCGACTTTCCATACCAGTGTATCCGGATAAACGTGCACGGAAGGGAACTGGTTTGGATTATTAGGGTCAGGAAGATCGGTATAGGTAACGATGAAATCAGATCTCTTCTTCGTAGGGTCTTTTCGGCCTTCCGCTTCCAGATCTATGCTTTTGTAACTGTAGGCATACCTTAATTTCCTGACATCGATTTCTTTGCGTCCAGGGATGGCATCTGCACCGCTATAGTACATATCCCCAAGCTTAGATCCAAAACCTCCGTTTTTATTGCTCCACAGTAGTGAGCCATTGCCTACTTTTTTCCAGTTGATGTTTCTTTCTGATGGAAGTCCGGCACCCGTGTTCGCTGGTGCGGGCATATAGAAATTGGGAGCTGCACTTGGCCCCAGCGTCGTCACCGCCACCGAGTCCCTCACCCAATTGACAAATTGCCTGTATTCCGCATTGGAGATCTCCGTCTGGTCCATAAAAAAGGCACTGAAGGAGGTCATTCTGCTTGGTGCAGTCTGGGTATTGTTGATATCTTCATCAGACATACCAATGAGCGTACGCCCGGGAGGCACGTATACCATTCCCAACGGAACCCTGTTGTTCTTGAATTTCTTATTGTAAACACCTACCAGCTCCCCCTGTCCCCCTTTTCCACAACTCGCTAATAGTGCAATTGCAATAAATCCAAAAAAGTATATGTTTCTCATAATTATGTCAGGCAATTTTATAGCAATTTTATCGAATATGATTCATATATGCAATTATTCACAAGAAAAAATGCGCTGCCCTGTAATAATGAACAAACTTTTCCGTTCAGACCCGTTCACAACACTACAGGGGGAAATATTTTTTTCCAATAAATCAATAAATACAAAAAAGGAGAAACCCCGCTGGGCCTCTCCTTTAAATAAGCAATACTTGCTTGTCTATTTGTTTGATTTCTTAATGTAATTCTCAATGGCCATAATCATTGATGGTGCTTCCGGTGATGGTGCAGCGATGTCAACAATCAGTCCGGCATCTTTAACCGCCTTATGGGTGTTCACACCGAAGGCAGCAATGCGGGTATTGTTCTGCTTAAATTCAGGGAAATTGGTAAATAACGACTGGATACTTGAAGGGCTGAAAAATCCGATGATGTCATAAAAAACTTCCGCAAGATCCGACAGGTCAGACACTACCGTCCGGAAAAGTACTGCCGGGGTAAAGTCATAGCCATTTTTCTGCAGAAAGTTCATGGTGTCCTCTGTAGCCACATCTGAACAAGGATAAAGGAACTTCTCCGAAGCATGTTTTTTTAATACCTCCGCAAGATCGGCGGCCGTTTGTTTTCCAAAGAAAATCTTACGTTTACGATACTGGATGTACTTCTGCAGGTACAAAGCAGTAGACTCCGAGATACAGAAATATTTCAGCTCCGCAGGGACATCATGCCTCATTTCTTCACAAATACGAAAGAAATGATCTACAGCATTCCTGCTGGTAAATACTACCGCAGTGAAATCACCTAAGTTAATTTTGTCTTTTCTAAAGTCTCTGGCAGGAACACCCTCAACATGAATAAATGATCTAAAATCAATTTTCAGGTTGTACTTCTTTGCCAAATCAAAATAAGGAGACTTCTCTGTTTCAGGTTTTGGCAGGGTGATCAATATACTTTTCACCTTGCGCAGCCTATCTTCTGTCTTTTCTTGCATTTTACCTAATTACCGCTTTAAAATCCTATTGCCTTGATTAATATTAATATAGGGCAAATTTCGAGGGCACAAAAGTACAAAAATAAATACACTTTAGAAAATCGATAATGCGATAAAATATTAATTCCGGCACGGATAAATTGAAAAATAAAAATGACTGCAAGGAGAATAAAGGACACCGCAACATAGTAAGGCCCATACTTTAAAGGAGATAAGGCAAAGGCAATAACCAACGGCATAAACAGTAGTGACAGGTTAAAATAACTCAAATATAATATGGAAACATATTCGTTAACGGCCTTCTGCACATTGAAAAGATAACCCAGCACTCTCAAAATGATAATTTTCAGCGCATATAAAATCACTACGAGTATCGAAATACTTACATAAAACTGAAAGCCGCTGCTGGAAAAAGTGATGTTATAATACTGGGATGTGAGGTAAAAAAACATCCCAAGGGTAAATCCAAACTGAATAAACAGCAGTAAAAAAGGCCATGAGGTAAACAAATTATCTTCTTTATTGAGGTTATTCAGTACGCGGTTACTGAAGAAAGCCTGGATGATACTCTGCAATTGTTTGGCAAACGTAAATCTCAGCGCAGAGAACACCATCAGCAGAACAGCAATTACCGCGAGAATCCAAAGCTCGCCCTTCGGCAGCGGTGTTCCCTTACGATAGGGTGTGTTTTTCCTCAGCTCTCCAAAGTCCTTGTACCGATCATAAAGACCCGAGCGCCCAACGGTGTTTGCTTTCAGGATGCTGTCGATGAGGAGGTGTTTACTGATAAGGGAGTCTGGTGCAGCCCAGGTATGTGTGATGATTGAGTCTGTAACTTTCCGCTGAAGAGCCAGATTAGCATAGTAGGCTGAATCCCGCAGCATCCTCCGGTATACAGGCTGTTGCTGCGTCAGACTATCGCTCTGAACAACAGGTAGCACCTGCCCCCTGGACTCCTGAAGACCTGCAGCCAACGTAAAGAGAAACACTACGACAATGCGAATGAGATTCATTGCCGCAAATTTAGGTTATTATATGGGATATTAAAGCTGACAACAATCACAGCGTGAATAATATTTCAGAAAGATTCGCGAGGGCACTGAACAGCAGTTCATGAAAGTGTTTATACACAGTTCACGACAAGCCTGCAAACAACTGCGTAAATCCCGCTACTACAAATCCTTTAAAGTATAAAACTCCTTAGCGTTCAACCCATAAAAAGCGGCCTGCTCGCTCTTGCTGAATTTCCCGAAATAATCCGTCGACACCTGCAGCTGCGCCTCGTATGAGGAAGCTGCAAGCAAACATACCGGCCAGTCCGAACCGTACATGATCCTGCCCGTCCCGAAATGCGAAACCACCACGTCCAGATAAGGCTCAAAATCCTCATTTTTCCAAGTGTGCCAGGATGCCTCTGTCACCAGGCCTGAAACTTTACACCATACATTTTCATGTTCGGCAACCGCAGCAATATCGGTCTTCCAGCGTTCCAGCCCCCCATTTTTAATGTCTGGTTTTGCCATATGGTCGATCACGAATTTCTGATCCGGAAAAGCGCCAACAAAGGCCGCAATAAACTGAAGCTGATCTGCCAGCACCAGAACCTCATACACAAAACCATGGTCACGAAGCTGCCCTATTCCACGCATAAAATCAGGACGCAACATCATGTCGCGCTGTGGCTCCGCCTGAAGTCCGTGCCGAAAACCTTTCAGTAAGGGAAACTGCCGGTAGTAGCGGAGTTTGTCAGCAAGCTCTTCAGATTGGAAGTCTAGCCAGCCGACCACCCCTTTTATGAAATTATTTTCAGATGCAGCTGCCAGCAGAAAGGCATTCTCTGCTTCCGACTGGTCCGCCTGCACGGTAATACATCCGTCAAAATCGTTGGCTTTCAGCAATCCTTCAAGATGAGCTGGCAGGAAATCTTGTTGCAGCACCTGCATATCCGGTGTAATCCAGCGGTCTCTTTCTGCATCATATTTCCAGAAATGCTGGTGACTATCTATTCTCATTAAGTGATCAGGTTTATAAATGGATGATAAATATAAGCTATTGACATCTCATTTGCCGTATCTTTGTAGGAATGGCCGGCATTTATATACACATTCCCTTCTGCAAAAAAGCATGCACCTACTGCGACTTCCATTTCAGCACTTCTATGAAGTATGTGGAAGAGATGACTGATGCCATCTGCAGAGAATTGGTGCAGAAGAAATCACGCCTCACAGACCAGATAGGAAGCATTTACTTTGGTGGAGGCACACCCTCGGTACTTCCAGACCATGCGCTGGCAAAGATTTTTGACACACTAACCAGGCATTATTCCATTTCTTCGGATGCGGAAATTACGATTGAGGCCAACCCGGATGACCTGAATGCACAAAAGATCAGGGCGCTGAAGCAGCTCCCCGTCAACAGGTTCAGCATTGGTATACAATCTTTCTTTGAAGAAGACCTGCGCTGGATGAACCGCGCACACAGCGCGCAGGAAGCAGAGGAGTGTATCAAACGCAGCCAGGATGCCGGTTTTGAAAACCTTAGCATAGACCTGATTTACGGCTATCCTTTGCTCACAGATCAGAAGTGGCTGAGCAACATCAATAAAGCCATTGAGTTCCAGACACCTCATATCTCAGCTTACTCACTCACCGTGGAGCCACGCACCGCATTGGCCAGCGCTATAAAACGAGGGAAGCAAACTCCGGTGAACGATGAGCAAAGTGCGGATCAGTTTCTGACATTGATTGATAAACTCGTCGCTGCCGGATTTCAACATTACGAAATCTCCAACTTTAGTCAGCCGGGTAAATATGCCATCCACAACACCAACTACTGGAGGGGCGTCTCCTACATTGGCATCGGCCCCTCGGCGCATGGCTTTGACGGCCACACCCGCTACCTGAATGTCGCCAACAATGCCCTTTATCTTAGGGACATGGACCAGGGAAAATTACCCGAAACTATAGAACAGCTGGACATTTACGACCGGTTCAACGAGTACATCATGACCTCGTTACGGACCATGTGGGGAACAGACCTGGATCAGGTTATGCGCAACTTCGGATCAGAATTCCATAAAGATACCTTAAAACACATCAGGCCTTTCGTTGAAAAAAAGTGGCTTTTACAGCAGGATAATCAACTGACATTAACAACAGATGGAAAATTATTTGCAGATCACATTGCCTCGGAACTCTTTCTCATTCCCGAAGACCATCAGCAGTAACATCGCAAAACCAAGCACAACATGAAGAATAAAGTCATATGGATCACGGGTGCATCCTCTGGAATCGGAGAAGCTTTAGCTTATGCGCTAAGCCAGATGGATGCCAGGCTCATCCTTTCGGCACGCAACCGGGATGAGCTCTACCGCGTTAAAAGCGGTTGTAAAAATAAAATCAACACCCACGTCTTGTCCCTCGATCTGGAGCAGGGTACCACCCTGGATCAGAAAGCAGAAGAAGCACTGCGTATTTTCGGACATATAGACCTGCTGATCAACTGTGCCGGTGTTACACAGCGCTCGCTCGCGTTGGAAACATCTAACACGGTAGAACAAAAACTGATGAACGTCAACTTCTGGGGCAGCGTTCTGTTAAGTAAGGCGGTATTGCCGGCTATGATTGCCAGAGGAGAAGGACATATTGTTTGCGTAAGTAGCCTCGTGGGTAAATT
>Ga0157373_10001607_pt1 | contig 17245 bp, 13 predicted proteins | sample C65metaG_FD_113460 | JGI IMG/M metagenome (GOLD analysis project Ga0157373, IMG submission 113460) | Corn rhizosphere microbial communities from Kellogg Biological Station, Michigan, USA - C6-5 metaG | ecosystem: Host-associated > Plants > Roots > Rhizosphere > Soil | place: USA: Michigan... | reverse complement strand
TGAGTCTGGCGACCAGCGAACAGTGGACCGACAAGCAGACCGGCCAGAAGGTCGAGAAAACCGAATGGCACCGTGTGTCGATGTTCGGCAAGGTCGCAGAAATCGCCGGTGCGTACCTGCGCGAAGGTTCGCAGGTCTACATCGAAGCCAAGCTGCAGACCAGCGAGTGGGAAAAAGACGGCATCAAGCGTTACACCACTGAAATCGTGGTCGACATGCAAGGCACCATGCAACTGCTGGGCGGCCGTCCGCAGGGTGACCAACAGGGCCAGGGCGGCATGTCCAACTCGGCACCGCGTCCACAGCAGTCCCGCCCACAGCCAAGCCAGCAGCCACAGCGTGAGTCGCGCCCAGCGCCACAACAGGCCGCACCGCAGCCGGCTCCGGATTTCGACAGCTTTGATGACGATATTCCGTTCTAAGGTCTAGGCCCGGAACGAACAAAACCTCCGATGGCTCATGCCTCGGGGGTTTTTTATTGCCTGCCATCAGCGTCGGTCGAGGCTGACGTGACAACCATTGCCCGGAAACGCTGCAACACCGCCGAGCCATCCCCAATCCGCGTCGCCAGGTGCAAGGGCGCCACCAGGCTGCTGCATTCCGTCAGGTCCCGATAAACAATGCCGTCCCCGCGCAATCGCTGCATCGACGCGGGCACGATCGACACCCCAAGCCCAGCCGCTACCAGGCTCAGTGTGGCGGTCATGCGCGGTGCTTCCTGCACCACCTGCGGGCTGAACCCTGCTTCACGGCAGGCCACCAGAATGGCGTCATACAGGCCCAAGCCGACGCGACGGCGATAGAGCACGAAGGACTCGGTCGCCAAGGCCGCCAAGGGCAGGGGCGATGCTGAATCGCTTGCCAGGGGATGATCCGTCGGCAGCGCCAGCAACATGGGCTCCACCAGGATCGGTTCGTCCTGCAGCGATTGCGTCCCGCTGAGGGGCGAGCGGATAAATGCCGCGTCGAGTTTCTCGTGCAGCAACGCGTCCAGCAACTCGCCCGTACCGGCTTCCTCCAACACCACGGTGACGCCGACAAAGGTTTCGCGGAACAGCCGCAGCACACTCGGTACAAAGGGATGCAGCGCGGCCGAACTGGTGAAGCCGATCGCCAGGCGCCCACGTTCACCGCGCGCCGCGCGGCGAACCACCTCGGCGACACCCTCAGCCTGGGCGAGTATTTCCCGGGCTTCGTCCAGCAGAGCGAGGCCGGCGGTGGTGGGGCGCACGCCACGGGGCAAACGTTCCATCAAGATCACGCCCAACTCGGCCTCCAGGCTTTGCAGCATCCGCGTCAACGGTGGCTGCTGCATGCCCAGGCGTTCGGCGGCGCGGGTGATATAGCCTTCTTCGGCGATGGCCACGAAGGCCCTGAGTTGGCGAAGCTCCAGCATAGGAATACTTTTCAGGTATGGGAGGGCTCCAATCCTGGCATTTGTTCTCATGGCTCACAAGAATTAGGCTGTGGCCAACCTCAAAAGAAGGAAAGCCGTGATGACCTGGTCAGCCAAGCAGTACACGATGTTCGAACAGCAGCGCACCCGTCCCGTCCGTGACCTGGTGGCGGCCATTCCGAATACTGAAGTGCGTACGGCCGTCGACCTGGGCTGCGGCCCCGGCAACTCCACCGAAGTATTGGCCCAGCGCTTCCCGCACGCGCACATCACCGGCATGGACAGCTCCGATGACATGCTGGTCGACGCCCGCAAACGGTTACCGGCGCTGAACTTCGAACTGGCGGACATCGGTGCCTGGCGCCCTGCGCAAGCTTGCGATGTGATCCTGGCCAACGCGTCCCTGCAATGGCTGCCGGACCACGCAACGCTTTACCCGCGGTTGGTCCAGCAACTCACGCCCGGTGGTACGTTGGCGGTGCAAACGCCGGACAACCTTGATGAGCCCGCTCACCGGCTTGCCCGTGAAGTCGCGGCCGATGGCCCATGGTCTGCCAAAATCGGTGCGGTCAAACACAATGAACGCCACACCGCGAGTTACTACTACGAGCTGCTGAGCCGGCACTGCAGCACCGTCGATGTGTGGCGTACCATCTATCTGCACCCGCTGGCAGATCACGCGGCGGTGGTGGAGTGGTTCAAGGCGTCAGCCCTGAGACCGTTTCTCGCGCCGTTGACCGACAGCGAAAAAGCCGCCTTCCTTCAGGCGTACCAGGCGCGGATCACCCAGGCTTACCCAGCCCTGGCCGATGGCACCGTGCTGCTGCCTTTTCCGCGTCTGTTCATCATTGCTACCCGCTAACACCACCCAGGCAAGTGGCGGTCATGCCGCCGCCGCTTGCGCCTTCAAGTATTCATCCGCCGACACCACGCCCGCATAACCAAACGCCAGTGATGCCATATACGCCCCATGCACCTGCGCAGCGGGAATCACCTGCCCATTAAATTCCAGGTCCCGCGTCGCACACGCGTCGTGAATCACCGTGACCTTGTAGCCCAGGTCCGCCGCCGCCCGCACCACAGCATCGATACACATGTGGCTCATGCTGCCGACCACCACCAATTCCGTGATGCTGCGTTGTTCCAGCAGGGCACGCAGGTTGGTCTCGCGGAACGCGTTCACAAAGTGCTTGAGCACCACCGGCTCACTGCCCTCGTTCAGCACTGTGCGATGCAGATGCGCGCCCTCGGAGCCCGGTGTGAAGAACGGCGCATCCTCCGACGTGAACTCGTGACGAACGTGAATCACCGCATCGCCCGCCTGGCGAAACGCCTGCAGCACCTGCGCGGCCTTGTCTGCCGCGGCGTCCACGCCGTCGAGTGGCCACTTGCCTTGGGGGAAGTAGTCGTTCTGGATATCGATTAGGATGAGCGCTTGCTTGGCCATGTGTGTTGCCTCGTGATGGGTTGATGGGTCCAGTATCTTAGCTGGCGCCCGCACCTGGGATTGGCTGCACCGACAATAACAGGGGGAAAACTGACAATGGTCGTTGTTGAGCTGGGCGTGTTGATCTACCAAGGTGCGCAACTGGCAGCCGTGCACGGCTTGACCGACCTGTTCGGCGTCGCCAACCGTATCGCCGCCGAGCATCAATCCGCGCAGTTGCCGCTGCTGCGGGTCAGCCATTGGCAGGTGGATGCCAGCGGCAAACCAGAACGTGTATTCAGCAGCCACCCTGGCCCCGATCAATCGATGATGGCTGTACTGGTGCCGCCGTCGATTGGTGAGTTTACCGAAGACCAGGCGCCCCCTGCGCTACTGGAATGGCTTCGCCAGCAACATGCGGCGGGCACGGTGCTGGGGGGCGTGTGTATTGGCTCGATCATGCTGGCGCGCAGCGGGTTGCTTGATGGGCGCACTGCCACCACCCACTGGTCGTCGGCCAACGCGTTTGCAGCCCGTTACCCGGCCGTGCGCCTGGAGGCGGATAAACCGATTGTCGATGACGGCGACTTGATTACCACCGCCGGCTTGATGGCCTGGTCCGAACTCGGCCTGCGCCTGGTCGACCGCCTGATGGGCCCAAGCATTGCGGCCGATACCGCGCGTTTCCTGGTGATCGAGCACAGTGACAGCGCCAGCCAGTGCGGCAGCAACTTCGCGCCCATTCTCGGCCACGGTGACGCAGCCATCCTCAAGGTGCAGCACTGGCTACAGGCCAGCGGCGCGGTGGATGTTTGCGTGGCGGCGATGGCCCTGGAGGCGGGCTTGGAAGAGCGTACGTTCCTGCGGCGCTTTCGTAACGCCACTGGCTTGAAACCCACCGAATACTGCCAGCACCTGCGCGTGGGCAAGGCGCGGCAGATGCTGGAATTCACCAATGGCACCATCGACCATATCGCCTGGACCGTGGGCTACCAGGACCCCAGCGCCTTCCGTGCCACCTTCAAGAAGATCACTGGCCTCGCACCCAGCGATTACCGCAGCCGCTTCGGCGTCTGAATCGTGCAGAACGCCGCAGCGCGAGTACGCTGTCGTGCAGAATGAGGCAGGCCAACTGCCATTGGTTTTTCGGCAACTGCTTGATTTGAAAACTATCTTGCCTGAAAGAGCCTTGGCCTGATCCCTGCAAACTCTCTCGCACACACATCGCGGGATGGCCAAGGGGGACGCATGACCCCGACTCAACGCAAGAAGCTGGTAGTCGCTCACTCCACACGCGAGGGCGCGCCGCTGCATGAGGTCGAAACCAACCGCGCCCTGGCGCGCTGGCTGGCGCAGATTCTCGGGCTCAAATTCGGCGGCAGCTATGACCCCGATTTACATGCGGGGCGCACACTGTACCTGTTGCCCACGCAAACCCTGGTCGGCCCGGCCCAGGCGCGGGCGCTCAACATCAAGGGCCCGCAGGATCTGTGGGGCGGCTACGTCGACCACGATTTCATCTGCACCAAAGCCATCAGTCATGGCGTGCTCGGCCCCGAGGCTAAAGCGCCGCAAGGTTGGTCAACCTTGTTCAGCGAGCGTGTGCGAAAAGTCGTGCTGGATGGCCTGAGCGTCTTCGCCTTGGAGGACGCCCGACCCGCCGCCACGCGCTTGCTGTACAGCGGGCCAATTCGGCTGAAACCCGTGCATGCCTGCGCGGGTCGTGGGCAGGAAGTTATCCACAGTCTCGATGAATTCGACGCCGTGCTGGCGCGACCTGACGCGGCGAAGCTGTTCAACGAGGGGGTGGTGCTGGAGCAAGACCTGCATGACGTGGTCACCCACAGCGTCGGCCAGAGCTTTATTGGTGAGCACGTGTTCAGTTATTGCGGCGAGCAATACTTGACGAAGGACGGGCAGGGCGAGGACGTCTATGGCGGCTCCAACCTGCTGGTGGTGCCGGGTGGCTACCAGGACCTGTTGCAGCTCGAACTGCCTGACGATGTGCGTAAAGCCATCGAGCAGGCCCAGGTCTTCGACGATGCCGCCAATGAGGCTTATCCCGGGTTTTATGCCTCGCGGCGCAACTATGACATTGCCCAAGGCCTGGACAGCGACGGCCAGCGGCGCAGTGGCGTGCTCGAACAATCCTGGCGCATGGGCGGGGCCAGCAGCGCGGAAGTCGCGGCGTTGCAGAGTTTTATCAATAACCCCGGCCTGCGGGCGATCCGTGTGTCCTCGGTAGAAACCTACGTGGACCAACCCCTGCCGGCCGATGCCATCGAGGTGTACCGCGGCCCGGCGGAAAACAGCGAGTTTCTTCTCAAGTACGTGACGGTTAAATCTTATGACGGCTAGAAGCGAAAGCATTGCGATCGATATCGACGACGAACAGATGAGCGGCACCTTCCTGAGCCCCAAGTCCAAAGTACCGGGCGTGCTGTTTGTGCACGGTTGGGGCGGTAGCCAGGAACGTGACCTTGAGCGCGCCAAAGGCATCGCTGGCCTTGGGTGCGTGTGCCTCACCTTCGACCTGCGCGGCCACGCCGGTACTGGCATTCCGTTGTCCCGCGTCACCCGCGAGGACAACCTGCGCGACCTGCTGGCGGCCTATGACCGGCTGCTGGCCCACCCGGCCATCGACACCTCGGCGGTTGCGGTGGTGGGCACCAGCTATGGCGGCTACCTGGCCGCCATCCTCACGTCACTGCGCCCGGTGCGCTGGCTGGCGCTGCGCGTGCCGGCGCTTTACCGCGACCAGGAATGGCTCAAGCCCAAGCGTGATCTGGATAAGGCCGATTTGATGGATTACCGCAGCACGCTGGTGCATGCCGAAACCAATCGCGCCTTGCACGCGTGTTCGGCGTTTACCGGGGATGTGCTGATCGTCGAATCGGAAACCGACGATCACGTGCCCCATGCCACGATCATGAGTTACCGCGCGGCGTGCCAGCAGACGCATTCCCTGACCCACCGCATCATCGATGGTGCTGACCATTCCCTCAGCGACCCGGTGTCCCAGCAGGCCTACACCTCGATCCTGGTGGACTGGATCACCGAAATGGTGGTGGGTGAGCGGTTGAGCATCATCCAGTCTCGATAAGTGGTGTTCTGTCTACCGCTATCGCCGGCAAGCCAGCTCCCCATCGCACTGTGCCCCCTGTGGGAGCGGGCTTGCCCGCGATATAGCGATCCACTCGGCACCACGTTGTCAGGCAGGGCTTTTCTTCACCCGCAACGCCTTGGCCTTCGCCTCCACGCCGAGGTACATCACCAGTGCTATCAGCAGCGGCACAATAAAGTAGATGGCCCGATACGCAATCAACCCGGCCAGCAAGCTGCCCCGCGACGCTTCATGCTGCAACAGCGCAATGAACACCGCCTCCAGCACACCCAGCCCGGCCGGAATATGGGTGAGCACCCCGGCAATCGCGCTGATCAGCAACACCCCCAGCACCAACGGATAGTCGAGTTTGGCCGGCAACAAGGTGAAGATCACCGCTGCCATCAGCGACCAGTTCAGCGCGCCCAACAGCAACTGCAAACACGCCATACGCACGGACGGCAGGTTGATTTCCATGCCGCGAACGGTCCACGCACGCTTTTTCGAAAACTGGCAGGCCAGCAGATAACCCAGGCTGGCCAGCACCAACAACGCGCCGATGCCTTGCAGGGCCGTGGTGCTGACCTTCCAGCCCGGCGGCATCGTGACCAGACCGCTGCTGAAGATCACCCCGGCTATTGCCATGTAGCCAAACCAGTTGGTGGCCAGGCTAAGGCCGAGGATCTTGGCGATATTGCTGGTACTCACCCCCAGCCGCGAATACAGACGGTAGCGCATGGCAATACCGCCGACCCACGCGCTCAGGTTGAGGTTGAACGCGTAACTGATGATGCCCACCGGCAGGATCTGCTTCCACACCAGGTTCTGGCGAATGTAGGTGCGACCGATCAGGTCGAAGCTGGCATAGACGAGAAAACTGCACAGCGTCAGCGCGCTGGCGATTACCAGCGTGCGCACCTTGAAGTCGCCCAGGGTTTGCACCACCTCGCTCCAGTCGATGCGCCGTGCAAGCAGGGTGAACAGCACGATCAGCAGCAGGAAGAAGGCGATCGTCAGCGGTTTCTTCCAGCGCTTGAACCGCGAGCCTTTGGTTTCAGACGTCATGGTGCTGGGCCTCAAAAGGTTTCAACCGCGGCTTGTGTGCCGGCAACCAACCCGTCAGTGCAGGGAAGTGGCGCATCACGTGGAAGACCAGGAAACCCACGGTCAAGCGCCACAGCCACAGGCGCGGCTTGCGGTTCTCAGGCATGGTCTGGCAATGGTTCCTGGCCAGGGTCTCCAGGCGTTCATACAACTGTTGATTGAAAGCGCGGTCGCGAATCAGCACGTTGGCTTCCAGGTTCAACGCCAGGCTCAACGGGTCCAGGTTGCTTGACCCCACGGTGCTCCAGTCGTCATCCACCAGTGCCACCTTGCCGTGCAGCGGGCGCTGGCAATACTCGTGAATCACCACGCCATCCTTGAGCAGATAGTCGTAGAGCATGCGCGCCGCCAACTTGGCCAGCAGCACGTCGGGTTGGCCCTGCATGATCAGTTGCACCTGCACGCCACGTCGCGCAGCGTTGCGGATCTCCCGCAGCAGGCGGTAGCCGGGGAAGAAGTAAGCGTTGGCAATGACCGCGCGTTTTTGCGCCTTGCTCAACGCATGGATATAGGCTTCTTCGATGTCGTCACGGTGCTGCACGTTGTCGCGGTAGATCAGGCGCACCTGGCCATCGCCCTTGTCGGTAGACCACAGCGACGGCCGTTGCTGGCGCCGTCGCCAGCCGCGTCGCGTGCGTACCTGGCGGCCACTTTGTGCCAGGGCAAAATGATGCAAGTCCGCCACTGCCGGCCCAATCACCTGCACCGCGTAATCCTGCTTGGCTTCGGGGCCGTAGTCGCCCAGGTGGTCGGCGGAGAAATTGATCCCGCCGATGAACGCCACTTCGGCGTCCACCACCACAATCTTGCGGTGCAAGCGGCGAAACCAATTGGTGCGAATGCCCAGCGTCTTGGAGGCCGGGTCGAACATCTGCACGGCCACACCAGCCTCGGCCAGTTCGCCGAGAAACGCCGGGCTGAGTTCGCCGCAACCAAAGCCATCCAGGCTCACCACCACCTTCACGCCACGCTGCGCCGCTTCGATCAGAATGCCTTGCAGCTCATGGCCCACTTTGTCTTCGAAGAGGATGAACGTCTCCAGCAGGATCTCCCTGCGGGCAGCGCGCAATGCCTCGAAGACCTTGGGGAAGTAGGCCTCGCCGTTCTCCAGCAACTCGACCTGGTTGCCGCTCTGCCAGCCATAGTCCAGGTCACGGGCCTTGGCTTCGTCTGGCGGTTGGTCGGTGGAGATGTGTTCAACAGCAATATTCATAGCTCGATCTCCACCGACAGCGGCACGTGGTCGGACAGATGGGACCAGGGCCGCGTCGTCAGCACCCTTGGGTTATGCACCTTCAAATTACGCACGTAGATCCGGTCCAGTGGCAGCAACGGCAGGCGCGCCGGGAAGGTGCGCGCGGGTTTGCCCAGGGTTTGGACAAATACTTCCTTCTGGCCGCTCTGGCTCAGGTCGGCCTTGTGGCGCCAGTCGTTGAAGTCACCGGCAACAATCAGCGGTGCATCCGCCGGGATCTCGCTGATGCGTTGCTCGATCAGGCGCAGTTGCTGTTGGCGATGCACCTCGCGCAGGCCCAGGTGAATGCAGATCGCATGCACCTCCTGGCCGCTGCCCGGCAAGCGCAACACGCAATGCAGCAGGCCACGGTTTTCATGCCCGCTCTGGGAGATATCATGGTTGTCGTAGCTAACGATCTGGAATTTCGACAGCAGCGCATTGCCGTGGTCGCCGTGGGGGTAGACCGCATTGCGCCCGTAGGCGAACTGCGGCCAGATGCTGTCGGCGAGGAACTCGTATTGCGGCATGTTCGGCCAGTCGTTGTAGCGCTGGGGATGGCGCTCGTGAGTGCCGTGGATCTCCTGCAGGAACACCATGTCGGCACCCACGCTGCGCACCGCCTCACGCAGCTCGGGCAGGATGAAACGTCGATTCAAGGCGGTGAAGCCCTTGTGGATATTGACCGTCAGCACCGTGAAGCGAGTGATGGCGACGCTGGGGGTGATGGGCACCCAGTCGGGGATCGCAGCCATGATTGCTCCTGTGAAAGAAAGGGGGGCCTGGCCCCCGTTCATGGCTGACTCTGATTTTTGGTTGAAAGTTTCCACCTTTCTACAGACGGCATAAACCAAATGTAGGCGCGGGCTTGCCCGCGGTTACGGCGTGTCAGTCGTTGAATGATTGACTGACACACCGCATTCGCGGGCAAGCCCGCTCCCACACGGGTTCGATGGTGTGATCGCGTCAGTGTCCGGCCACGCTCCGGTTCGACGACTCGGCATACACCGGCCCCAAGCGATCAAGGCGGCCACTCCAGGCGGTCAGAGCCAACGCCACCAGCACCACCAAGCCACCGACCCAGGCCGTGTGGATCAACCCCATGTGTGCCACGATCAAACCGCCGCCCCAGGCGCCACCGGCAATCCCCAGGTTGAATGCGGCGATATTCAGCCCCGAGGCCACATCCACCGCTTGCGGCGTGTGATGTTCGGCCTGACGCACCACATACACCTGCAGGCCCGGTACGTTGCCGAAGGCGACCGCACCCCACACCAGCACGGTGGCCAGGGCCAGCCACGGGTTGCCAGCGGTGAAAGTCAGCATGAACAACACGGCGGCGAGCAGGGCAAAGATGATTTTCAGCGCACTGATCGGGCCGCGTTTATCCGCCAGCTTGCCGCCCCAGATGTTCCCGGCGGCGACCGAGACGCCGTACACCAGCAGCACCAGGCTCACGGTGCTGGCGCTGAAGCCTGCGATGTCCTGAAGGATCGGCGCCAGGAAGGTGAACGCGATAAACGAGCCGCCGTAGCCGATGGCCGTCATGGCGTACACCAGCAGCAAGCGCGGTTGCTTGAGCACTTGCAGTTGTTGCAGCAAGGACGCAGGTTTGCTGTGCGCAATGTTCTTCGGTACGTAGATCAGGCTGCCGATAAACGCGATCACACCCAGCGCCGAAACGGCGAGGAAGGTTTCACGCCAGCCGAAATGCTGGCCGATAAACGTACCCAGTGGCACGCCGGTCACCAACGCGACAGTGAGGCCGGTGAACATGATTGCAATCGCACTGGCGGCTTTTTCCTTGGGCACCAGGCTGGTGGCGATGGTCGAGCCAATCGAGAAAAACACCCCGTGGGCCAGGCCGGTGACGATCCGCGCCAGTACCAGGGATTCATAGCTCGGTGCCTTCCAGGCCAGCAAGTTACCGAGGGTGAACAGCACCATCAGCGACAGCAGCAGGAATTTGCGCGGGACTTTGCCGGTGAGGGCCGTGAGCACCGGTGCGCCGATGGCAACGCCCAGGGCGTAGAGGCTGACCAACAGGCCGGCGGACGGCAAGTCGACCCCAAGGTCGGCGCCGATGGTGGGTAGCAAGCCAACGATGACGAACTCGGTCGTCCCGATGGCGAAAGCGCTGAGGGTCAGCGCGAGCAAGGCAATGGGCATGGCTGCAACTCCGGTGGGTTTCAATCAGGAGCGCAGTGTCGAGTGTTGGCTGTTGTGGAAAAAGCCAGGGATTGGCATTTGATATTTGCGTGTGAGTCAAAGATTGCGCAAAAGGGGAACGATCAAGGCTCAAACCCGTCAGTTCCTTACAGACCCTTCTGAAGGAGCCCGGTGTTTTGCTGAATCTAAAGACTGCATTACTGCTCGGCGCGCTGTTGTTCTGCGGCAGTGGCGCGCTACAGGCTGCGGCCACGGCGCCTGAACCCGAAACGCCGGCCAAGCCGGAATTGCTCGTCGAAGGCGGGCTTCTCGGGGCGATCAGCTCCAGCATCGATGATGTGCAAGAGAAGCTCGACCTCAACCAGGACCTCATCGACGCCTGGCGCCTGCGGGCGGACCGTGCGGCCGATGAAGTGGGGCGCCTGGTCGACCAGACCGCCGCGCGTTCGCCATGGAGCATCGCCGGGGACTTCCTGTTGCTGTCGGGCGTGTGGATCGGCGCCTTCACTGTGCTCACCTTGCTCGGGCGCTTTGTCGTACAACGCCTGAGCCGACGCCCCTTCATCGGGCAGCGCAAGCGGTTGCAGGCGGTGCTCGGCTATGTCGTGCCCTATACGATTCCCGCGCTGATCTGCCTGCCACTGACCCTGTATGTCAGCCACTTTTTACCCACCTCCATAGGCCGCGCGCTGGCACTGTGTTTTGCCTACGCCACCAGCAGCGGCATCTTTTCCACGTCGATGCTGTTGTGCGTCATTGTCATGTTCAATGTCGGTCACAAGCGCCCAGCGGTGCAGATTATTCGCGACTACTGCCCCAAGCCGCTGTTCCTGATCGGTTTCCTCGCCGCCCTCAGCGACGCCTTGACCAGCCCGCAGATCGCCCGCCAGTTCGGCGGCAATATCACCAGCAGCGTCGCCGTGTTCACCGGCCTGTTCGCGGCGGTGATCTTCGGCGTGCTGGTCGTGCGACTGCGTCGGCCGGTCGCCCACTTGATCCGTAACAGACCGTTGGCACAACGCCTTAAGCACCCGGCCCTGCAGCAGTCGCTGCGGGTGTTTTCCGGGTTGTGGTACTGGCCGATCCTGTTGATGGTGCTGGTCTCGGCGGTCAACCTGATCGGCGCCGGCGACGATAACCAGAAGGCCCTGCGCTGCGCGCTGTTCACCACCATTCTGCTGATTGGCACGGTGTTCCTGAGCACAGTGCTGCAACACTTGTTCAAGTCCCGCAGCCAGGTCGCCATCCAGCGCAGCAGCGCCTACAAGGAACGCTTCCTCAGCCTGCTGCACGCAATCCTGCGCATCGTCATGGCCATCGCCTTTATCGAGATACTCGGGCGGATCTGGGGCGTGTCGCTGTTTGAATTTGCCCAGCGCAATTCGGTGGGCCGGGCGATCAGCGACTCCCTCAGCAGCATCGGCCTGATCCTGCTGATGACCTGGCTGTTCTGGGTGGTGCTCGATACGGCCATCCAGGAAGCGTTGAAGCCACCGGTCAACAAACGCTCCAGCCGCCAACCCAGCACGCGGGTCAAGACCATCCTGCCGCTGCTGCGCAATGCGGTAAAAATCATCCTGGTGGTGATCTGCGCAATCACCACCATGGCCAACCTTGGTATCAACGTTGCACCGCTGCTGGCGGGTGCCGGGGTGGTCGGCCTGGCCATCGGTTTCGGTTCGCAGCAGTTGGTGCAGGACGTGATCACCGGCCTGTTCATCATCATCGAAGACACCCTGTCCATCGGCGATTGGGTGGTGCTCGACTCCGGTCACGCCGGTACTGTCGAAGGCCTGACCATCCGCACCCTGCGCCTGCGCGACGGCAAGGGGTTTGTGCACTCGGTGCCATTTGGGCAGATCAAGGCGGTCACCAACCAGTCGCGCCAATTTGCCTACGCGTTCTTCTCGGTGCAGTTCACCTACGACACGGACGTGGACAAGGCCGTGGAGCTGATCCGCGAAGCGGGGCAGTCGATCCGTGATGACGTGTTCCTCAAGTACAACCTGCAAGGGCCGCTGGAGGTGTTTGGCGTGGACAGGATGGACCTCAACGGCGTGGTGCTCACCGCGCAGTTCCGCACGGTGTCGGGTGGGCAATATGCGGTGAGTCGTGCGTTCAACCAGCGGCTGAAGAAGCTTGTGGATAACTGTGATGAAGTGCACTTCGCGCAGACTTATCCCCAGCAGGTGTTGTTGCCCAAGCGTACGCCGCAGGTGGATGAGCCGGGTGACGAGGTGCCGGCGTCGGTGGTGGTGACGGAGCAGCCCAGGTCTCAATGATGGGTGTGACAGTCAAGGCCTCATCGCAGGCAAGCCAGCGCCCATTCTGGGAATGCATTCCCCCTGTGGGCGCCGGGCTTGCCCGCGATGAGGCCAGCAGGGTCAATGCGGATTCAGTGCCTGATCAATTTCTCTTGCACCGCCTGCTGATCCACCTCGATTAGTACCTGCTGCTTGCCCGCCACCCTTACCGCCGCTGGTAACCCATCCCGGTACACAATCCGATTACCGCTCACCGCCGGCACTTTGCTGCCCGGCAACAGCGTGCCCACCAGGTTCAACGGGTCCGCCCCGCACACGGCGATCAAACTGCCGTCATGGGCCCGACGCCGCACTTCACGCAGCAACGGGATCGCCTCCGGCAATGCAAACTGCTCCCCCGCCAAGCCACTGACAAACCGCCCGCCACGAATCTCGCCTCGCGCCTCCAGCCGATGGAATGTGCGCAGCAATTCGCGCCAGCTTGGCAACCACTCGGCTTCACGCTCCAGCAAGCGCCAGAACACCACGCCATAGCGGCGCAGCAGGGTCATCGCCACATGCTCCAGGGTTTCTGCCGAGTGCGGGCCGGCGGCGGTTGAGGAGCGCCTCACCAGTGCCCAGCGACCGGCATCGTCCATGCCGCCGACAAACGCACCGCGCCCACGCCGGCTGCTGCGCGCCTGGCGTTTACTGGCGGGCGTGGTCAGGGCGCGCAGGCCGGCGAAGCTGTCGGCGTTCACCAGCCCGGCACCCACCAGTTCCTGCAAGGCGGTTTCCAGTTCGCTGCGCAGTAAGTGGGCTTCGTGCACCAACTCATCAAAAAACAGCGCGCCGTGGTCGCGCAGGGCTTGGTGCACCTTCTGCGCCTTGGGCGACAGGCTGGAGGCGTCGGTGAGTTCGGTCAGTGCGCTCCACAGTCCCACCTGGCTGCGTGGCAGCAACACCACCGGTGTGCTGCGCAACGCCATGGCGCTGGCCTTGTTGCTCAAGCGTGTCCACACCAGCTTGCCGCTGCGGCATAGCTCGTCGAGCCAGGTGGAGGAATAGTCCTTGAGACGTGCACTGAGCAGGTCGCTGTCCCAGGCGGACGTGGCGGCGGCATAGCCTTCGAACTGCCCGACGATCTGCGCCAGCATCGCGCGGCCCTGGCCACGGGTGCCTTCGGAAAGGTGCTGCCAATCGAACAGAAACCGCATGAAGTCCTGCAACGCCACAGGCTCGATTTCCCGGCGCAGGCGCTTGACCGTGTAGCGATGAATGCGCGCTAGCAGGTGGCGTTCGCACCATTGCTCGTGCGTGGCGCCAGGACTGAAATGCCCGCGCAGCACGTAGCCCTCCTGCTCCAGGCGGGCCAGCGCCTGTGTGACATCCGCCACCGGCAAGGCCAGGGGCCCGGCGATCTCGATCAGGCTCAGCGGGCCGAACCCACCAAGTCGCGCGCGCAGCACTTCCGTCACGGCATCCTCGTACGTCCAGGGCTCATCGAAGCCGGGCAGCAACGGCAAGTGGTTGGGGTAGATCGCCTGCACACAACTCAGGCGTTCAACGGCGACCCACAGGCTGGTTTGCAAGTGAGTGTGCAGTGGATAGGCACGGCCACCCTTGGCCAGGGCCTGCAGCCATTTCGCCCATTGCGGCGTGACCTCGTTGCCAGCGATACACGCCAGGCTCATCAGCGCCTCATGCATCTCATCCACCCCGTTGGGCGCCGGCCACGCCTCTTCGCGCACGCCAGCGATGGCGTCGGCATCCAGCGCGCCAAGGTCGTCGGTGCTTTGCGGGTCGCTCCAGCGCCGGTTGAGCACGGCCTGTGTACGGCGTTCCTCCAGTGGGGCATCGTCAAGAAAGGTATAGGGCCGCGCACTCAGAATTTCCGCGGCCATGGGCGACGGCGCTGGCAGGTCGCGGCTGATCAGCCGCACCTCGCCGCGCTCCATGCGCCGCAGCAGGGCCAGCCAGGCGTCGCTGTCCATGGCTTCATGCAGGCAGTCGTCGAGGGTTTGTTCCACCAACGGATGGTTGGGGATCTCGCGCTCGCCGGCGAGGTTTTCCAGGCAGGCGATCTGGTCGGGAAACACGCTGGCAATCAGGTCTTCACTTTTCATGCGCTGGATCTGCGGCGCGACCTTGCGCCCACCGGTATAGCGCGGCAACGCCAACGCCACGCCGGCATTCCAGCGCCAGCGCACACCGAACAGCGGTGCATCCAGCACAGCCTGGATCAGGAGATGCTCGGCGCTGTGACTGTTGAGGTAGCGCCACACGTCGTCCAGCTCGAAACTGTGGCTGGTGGACAGTGACAGCACGATCGCATTCTCGCTGGCCGCGGCCTGCAGTTCGAAATTGAATGTGCGGCAAAAACGCTTGCGCAGCGCCAAGCCCCAGGCGCGGTTGACGCGACTGCCGAATGGCGTATGGATGATCAGTTGGGTGCCCCCGGACGCGTCGAAAAAACGCTCCATGATCAACGTGTCCTGGGACGGCAAGGCACTCAGGGCCAGGCGCGTGCGAGCCAGGTAATCGAGAATCTGCTCGGCGCTGGCGCGGTTCAGGCCTAGGGTGCCGGTGAGCCAGTCCTGTGCGGCGTGCAGGTCGCCCGGTGTTGCGCTGAGCAACGCATCCAATTGGCCCTGGAGGCGCGCCACCGCCGCCGACAGCTCGTTGCTGCGCCCCGGCGCCTCACCTAGCCAGAAGGGAATGGTCGGCGGTTGGCCATGGGCGTCTTCGACCCGCACTTTGCCGGCCTCGACGCGCAGGATTCTGTACGACGTATTGCCGAGCTGGAAGATATCCCCGGCGATGCTTTCCACCGCGAAATCTTCGTTGACGCTGCCAATGCTCAAGCTCTGGGGCTCGAGCAGCACGCTGTAGTCGGCGTTGTCGGGGATGGTACCGCCACTGGTCACGGCAGTCAGTTTTGCGCCACGTCGACTGCGCAGGGTGCGAGTCAGGGCGTCGCGGTGCAGGTAGGCGCTGCGGATGCCCTGGCGACCGTTATAACCCTCGCTGAGCATCTGCAGCAGTGCTTGGTAGTGCCCTTCATCGAGGGTGGCGTAGGGCGCGGCGCGGCAGATAAGGTCCAGCAAGGCCTGCTCGGACCATTCCTGGGCGCTGACTTCGGCGATGATCTGCTGGGCCAGCACGTCCAGCGGCGCGACCGGTATGTGCAGGGTGTCCAGCTCGCCCCGGCGCACACAGTCGAGCAGGGCGGCGCATTCGATCAAGTCGTCGCGGGTCGTAGCGAACAGGCGCCCCTTGGGCGTGCCGCCGACGTGGTGGCCGGAGCGCCCCACCCTTTGCAGAAAACCGTTGATGGAGCCGGGCGAGCCGATCTGGCAGACCAGGTCCACATCGCCGATATCAATCCCCAGCTCCAGGGACGCGGTGGCGATCAGCACTTGCAGCGCACCGCCCTTGAGGCGTTGCTCGGCGTCCAGGCGCATTTCCTTGGCCAGGCTGCCGTGGTGAGCTGCCACGGCGGACTTGCCCAGGCGTTCGCTCAAGTGTCGGGCCAAGCGCTCGGCCAGGCGTCGGGTGTTGACGAACACGAGTGTGGTGCGGTGTTCGCGGGCCAATTCGGCCAGGCGGTCGTAGACCCGCTCCCACACATCGTTGGCCATCACCGCCGAGAGCGGCACGGGCGGCACCTCGATATCCAGGTCGCGCGGGCGCGCGTGGCCGATATCGACAATCGCGCACGTCCGGCCGCTGCCGACAAGGAATCGCGACACCGCGTCGATGGGCTTTTGCGTGGCCGACAGGCCGATACGCATCAGCGGTCCGGCGCACAAGTGTTGCAGGCGTTCCAGGCTCAAGGCCAGGTGGCTGCCCCGTTTGCCGTCGGCGATGGCGTGGATCTCATCGACGATCACCGTGCGTGTATTGGCGAGCATCTGTCGGCCGGAGTCCGAGCCCAACAATACGTAGAGCGATTCCGGAGTCGTCACCAGGATATGCGGCGGGCGCTTGCGCATCAGCGCGCGGTCTTTTTGCGGGGTGTCGCCGGTGCGCACGGCGGTGCGGATAACCAGCGGCGGCAGGCCCAGCTTCTGCAGGTGCTCAGTGATACCGGCCAGCGGGTCTTGCAGGTTGATCTGGATGTCGTTGGACAGCGCCTTGAGCGGCGACACGTAGACCACCAGGGTTTCATCTGGCAACTCACCGCCGTTGGCCAGGCCTTGGTGGACCAGGTCATCGAGCACTGCCAGGAACGCCGTCAGCGTCTTGCCGGAGCCGGTGGGCGCGGCGATCAGCGTCGATTGGCGTTGGCGGATCAGCGGCCACGCCTGGGCCTGGGCGCCTGTCACCGAGGGGAAGGTGCTGCGCAACCAGGTGCTGACGGCGGGGTGGAAGCCGTCCAGGGCCGTGTCCGTGGATTCAGGAAGGTTCATGCGTTCAGTTATGCGGCCGGCTACAACAAGTTGCAACCCCGCACTTTATCCGTGACGGTTGCGCTACAAACCCGCAAAATGCAACGATTCTGACAAATACCTAATAACCATCGTTCCACACAGACCGGGCCTGCTCAATCTATGCGAATGCGCCTTAT
>Ga0157373_10001605_pt1 | contig 17261 bp, 11 predicted proteins | sample C65metaG_FD_113460 | JGI IMG/M metagenome (GOLD analysis project Ga0157373, IMG submission 113460) | Corn rhizosphere microbial communities from Kellogg Biological Station, Michigan, USA - C6-5 metaG | ecosystem: Host-associated > Plants > Roots > Rhizosphere > Soil | place: USA: Michigan... | reverse complement strand
GGCAAACTCGGCGCGCAACCGAACTTCGCCCACACCGCGTTGATGGCCGAAGTGGAAGGTTATCTGGCCCTGGCGCCGATCCGGGTGATCACCATCGCCCCGGAAATCGCCGGCCACGATGCCTTGATCCGCACCCTCAGTGCCCGTGGCGTGCGCATGCAGATCGGCCATACCCTGGGCAGCTACGAAGAAGGCGTCGCCGCACTGGCCGCCGGCGCCAGCAGCTTCACCCATCTGTATAACGCCATGAGCCCGCTGCATCACCGCGAGCCTGGGATTGTCGGAGCGGCGCTGGCCCACGCCCGCTATGCCGAGCTGATCCCGGACCTGCTGCACGTGCACCCCGGCGCCATGCGCGTGGCCTTGCGCGCGATCCCGTGCCTGTACTGTGTCACCGACTCCACCGCCGCCGCCGGCATGCCCGACGGCGAGTACAAGCTGGGCAGCCACATCGTGACCAAATGCCTGGGCGGCGTGCGGTTGGCCGATGGCACCCTGGCCGGCAGCACCCTGACCATGGACCAAGCCCTGCGCAACCTGGTGAAGATCGGCCTGCCCATCGCCGAAGCTTCGCAACGCCTCTCCCAGTTCCCTGCCGACTACCTCGGCCTGCCCGAGCGTGGACGCCTGCAACCGGGCGCCTGGGCCGACTGTGTGCGCCTTGACCGTTCCCTGACCCTGACCGACGTGATGGTCGAAGGAGAAGCCATTGACTTCCAAAATGCTTGAAGAGGCCCTCGCCGCCTGCGAAGCCGTCGAACGCCAGTTGCAACAACTGGACCCGGCCCTGCAGGAAATCGCCGGACGCCTGCGCCGTCAGCCGCCGCAAGTGGCGATGACCATCGCCCGCGGTAGCTCCGACCATGCCGCCAGCTACTTCGCCTACCTGACCATGCAGCAACTGGGCTTGCCGGTGGCGTCGTTGCCGATGTCGGTGGTGACCATGCAGCAGGCACCGCTCAAGGTCAGCGGTCAGGTGGCGTTCGGTTTTTCCCAGTCGGGACAGAGCCCGGACCTGGTGAACAGCCTGCGCCTGCTACGCAAGCGCGGCGCCTTGAGCGTGGCCCTGGTCAATGCGCTTGATTCGCCCCTGGAGGCAGCATGTGAGTTCAGCGTGCCGCTGTGCGCCGGCGGCGAAAGCAGCGTCGCTGCCACCAAGAGTTTTATCGCCACCCTCAGCGCCAGCGCACGGCTGGTGGCCCAGTGGAAGGACGACGTCGAACTACTGGAGGCCGGCAGCGCCCTGCCCGAAGGTTTGCGCGAAGCCGCCCGTCAGGATTGGAGTGCCGCCGTCGAGGCCCTGCGCTCCTGTCAGCGGTTGATGGTGATCGGCCGTGGCGCCGGGTTCGCCATCGCCCAGGAAGCGGCGCTCAAGTTCAAGGAAACCTCGGCGATCCAGGCCGAAGCCTTCAGCAGCGCCGAGGTACGTCACGGGCCGATGGCGCTGATCGATGAAAACTACCCGCTGCTGGTGTTCGCTCCTCGCGGCGCCGAGCAGGCCGGCGTGTTGAGCCTGGCCGCCGACATGCGCCAGCGTGGCGCCCGGGTCTTGCTGGCGGCGCCCGATGACATCGCCGAACGCGACCTGACCCTGACCCGCGCCGAACACCCGGCCCTGGACCCGATCCTGGCGATCCAGAGCTTTTACGGGATGGCCGCCCACCTCTCCGTGGCTCGAGGCCTGAACCCCGACCAACCGCGGCACCTGAGCAAAGTCACCCGTACGCACTGATTAATGACAGCCTGATGAGAGCGCGCCATGCCCAACAATAATAAAGAGTTGACCCTCAGCGCCCCGCTCAGCGGCCCGGTGCTCACCCTCGCCAACGTCCCGGACGCCGTGTTCGCCAGCGGCGCCATGGGTGACGGGATCGCCATCGATCCGCTGAACGACACCCTCTACGCGCCCTGCGACGGCGAGGTGATCCATGTCGCCCGCACCAGCCACGCCGTGACCCTGCGGGCCGACACCGGCGCCGAACTGCTGCTGCACCTGGGGCTGGACACCGTCGAGCTGCGCGGCGAGGGGTTTTCCATGCTGGTCAAGGAAGGCGCGCGGGTCAGTAACGGCCAGCCCCTGCTGCGTGATGACGTGGACAAAGTGGCGCGGCGCTGCAAGAGCCTGGTCAGCCTGTTGGTCATCACCAATGGCGAGCACTTCCAGGCGCGCCCCGTCACGCTCAAGGGGGTGAAAGTCGGCGAGCCGCTGCTGCATATCGTCGCCACGGCTACTGGCTCGTCATCGGACGAGAATCAAGAGGCCGGCATCGAGGTCTTCGGCCAGATCCGCATCGCCCATCGCGGTGGCCTGCATGCGCGACCGGCGGCGCTGGTGCGCCAGACCGCCCAGGGTTTCAAGAGTCGCTCGCAGCTGCATTTCGGCGGCAAGTCGGCCTCCTGCGACAGCCTGATGGGGATGATGGGCCTGGCAATCACCGAGCAGGCGCAAGTGCAGGTCAGTTGCCGTGGCAACGATGCCGAAGCGGCGCTGCAAGCATTGCTGACAACCCTGTCCACCGCCCTGGCCGAAGAGGCCCACGCCGCTGCGCCTGCATTCAAAGCACAGCCTCGTCCCGCCGAAGACGGCGCGCTGCACGGCGCATGTGCCGCCCCCGGCCTGGTGGCCGGGCCGCTGGTGCGGTTGAATGGCATTCAGTTGCCCGAAGATGCGGGCGGTCACGACGTCGAGGAACAGCGCCAGCACCTGAGCCGTGCCTTGGCGCACGTCACCCGTGACATCCATCTCACCCTGAACCACGCCAAGGCCCGGCGCAACAGCGACGAAGAAGCGATTTTCAGCGCCCATCTGGCGCTGTTGGAAGACCCTGTCTTGCTGGACGCCGCTCACCTCTGCATCGAACAGGGTAACGCCGCGACCCACGCCTGGAGCCAATCCATCGAAGCGCAATGCCGGGTACTGGAGCAATTGGGCAGCACGCTGCTGGCCGAGCGCGCCAACGACCTGCGTGACCTGCGCCAGCGGGTCCTGCGGGCATTGCTGGGGGAAACCTGGCAATTCGACGTGCCGGCGGGCGCGATTGTCGCGGCCCAGGAACTGACCCCGTCGGACCTGCTGCAACTCAGCGCCCAAGGCGTGGCCGGTGTGTGCATGGTCGAGGGCGGCGCCACCTCTCACGTGGCCATCCTGGCCCGAGGCAAAGGTATCCCGTGCCTGGTAGCGCTGGGCGCTGCACTGTTGGAACAGGAACAAGGCCAGTCGGTGGTACTGGACGCCGACGAAGGCCGTCTCGAACTACACCCCACCGCCGAGCGCATGACCCAGGTGCAACAGGCGCACGCCCAGCGAGTCGCCCGCCGCGCTCAACAACAAGCCCTGGCCCACACCCCGGCCCGCACCGTTGATGGCGTGACGGTCGAAGTGGCGGCCAACGTCGCCTCCAGCGCCGATGCGGCCGAGGCCTTGGCTAACGGCGCCGACGGTGTGGGACTGTTGCGCACCGAATTCCTTTTCGTTGACCGCCACACCGCCCCGGACGAAGCAGAACAGCGCCAAAGCTACCAAGCCGTGCTCGACGCCATGGGCGACAAGCCGGTGATCATCCGCACCATCGATGTCGGCGGCGATAAACAACTGGACTACCTGCCACTGCCGAGCGAAGCCAACCCGGTGCTGGGCCTGCGGGGTATTCGCCTGGCTCAGGTGCGCCCGGAATTGCTCGACCAGCAACTGCGCGCGTTGTTGCAAACCCGTCCGCTGGACCGTTGCCGGATCCTGTTGCCGATGGTCACCGAAGTCGGCGAACTGCTGCACATCCGCCAGCGCCTGGATGCATTGGCCAGCGAGTTGGGCTTGAGCGAACGGCCGCAACTGGGGGTGATGATCGAAGTGCCGGCCGCCGCCTTGCTGGCCGAACAACTGGCCGAGCATGCGGACTTCCTGTCCATCGGCACCAACGACCTCTCGCAGTACACCCTTGCCATGGACCGCGACCACGCCGGCCTCGCCGCCCGGGTCGATGCCCTGCACCCGGCATTGCTGCGGCTGATCGCCCAGGCCTGCGCCGGCGCGGCCCGGCATGGGCGCTGGATCGGCGTGTGCGGCGCCCTGGCCTCCGATCCGTTGGCGACGCCGGTGCTGGTGGGGCTGGGCGTGCGCGAACTGTCGGTCAGCCCGGCGCAGATCGGCGAAATCAAGGCGCGGGTGCGCGACCTCGATGCCGTCAAGTGCGCCTGCCTCAGCGCCGAATTGCTGGGCCTGGGCAGTGCCGCTGCCGTGCGCCAGGCCTGTCATCAACACTGGCCCCTGGGCTGAGTACGTCGAAGAACAACAAGGAGAACCGCCATGTACCAGCATTTCATCGAAGGACTGCAACGTCTCGGCCGGGCGCTGATGCTGCCCATCGCGATCCTGCCCATTGCCGGCCTGTTGCTGCGCCTGGGCGACACCGATCTTCTGAACATCGCCATCATCCATGATGCCGGGCAGGCGATTTTCGCCAACCTGGCGATGATCTTCGCCATCGGCATCGCCGTGGGCTTCGCCCGGGACAATAACGGTACGGCGGGGTTGGCCGGGGCCATCGGTTATCTGGTGATGATCGCCACACTGAAGGTGCTCGACGCCAGCATCAACATGGGCATGCTCGCCGGGATCATCAGTGGCCTGCTTGCGGGGGCACTGTACAACCGATTCAAGGACATCAAGCTGCCGGAGTACCTGGCGTTCTTCGGCGGCCGACGCTTCGTGCCGATCGTCACCGGCTTCAGCGCGGTGGGCCTGGGAGTGGTGTTCGGCCTGATCTGGCCGCCGATCCAGCAAGGCATCAACAGCTTCGGTGCGCTGTTGATGGAGAGCGGCAGCGTGGGGGCATTCGTATTCGGGGTGTTCAACCGGCTGCTGATCGTCACCGGCCTGCACCACATCCTCAACAACATGGCCTGGTTCATCTTCGGCAGCTTCACCGACCCGCACACCGGTGCGGTGGTGACCGGCGACCTGACTCGCTATTTTGCCGGCGACCCCAACGGCGGGCAGTTCATGACCGGCATGTTCCCGGTGATGCTCTTCGGCCTGCCCGCCGCGTGCCTGGCGATGTACCGCAACGCCCTGCCCCAGCGGCGCAAAGTCATGGGCGGAATCCTGTTGTCCATGGCGCTGACGTCGTTTCTCACCGGGGTCACCGAGCCGGTGGAGTTCGCCTTCATGTTCCTCGCGCCATTGCTGTTCCTGTTGCATGCCTTGCTCACCGGGCTGTCGATGGCGATTACCGACTGGCTGAACATCCGCCTGGGCTTTACTTGCTCCGGCGGCTTCATCGACATGGTCCTGGGCTGGGGCAAATCGAACAACGGCTGGCTGGTGGTGCCGGTAGGCCTGGCCTACGCGGTGATCTACTACACCGTGTTCGACTTCTGCATCCGCCGCTTCGACCTGAAGACTCCCGGTCGTGAAGACGTCCCGACCGCGGACAAACCGGTCTTTACCCAGAATGAGCGAGCCGGGGCCTATATCGCAGCACTCGGCGGCGCCGACAACCTGATCACCGTCGGCGCCTGCACCACGCGCCTGCGACTGGACATGGTCGATCGCAACAAGGCCTCCGATGCGCAACTCAAGGCTCTGGGCGCCATGGCCGTGGTGCGCCCCGGCAACGGCGGCAGCCTACAGGTGGTGGTGGGGCCGATGGCCGATAGCATTGCCGATGAAATCCGCCTGGCCTTGCCTATGACCGCCTCGATCGACAAGCCGGTGAGTGAACCGGTGCAGGCCGAGCCGGCCTCGCTTGGCACCGAGCAGGTCGGTCAATGGCTGAACGCACTGGGCGGCAAAGACAATGTGCTGGCCTTGGAATGCGTCGCCCAGACGCGGCTGCGAGTGCAGCTCGATGACGCCCGACGGTTATCCGAAGCGGATCTGAAAGCCTTGGGTTGCCAGGGTGTCAGCCAGATGGAAGACGGCATCTGGCATGTATTGGTGGGAAATCAGGCCACTGCAATGAGCGAAGCGCTAAGGGCAATGCTGAACAACCGGAAAACCTGCGCGCAATCCCTCTAGCGATCTCCGCCGGAGAAGCTTGTTACAAGATCGGATCCAAAAAGACGACTGACCAACCTGTCGTTATCTATTCTCAGAATTCACGCGGTGGACCGAGGCGCAGCCCAGCGGCGCCCTCACACCGCCATCGATCATCAACCCCGTCACGTCGAAGAATAGGCAGTCATGACGTATGTGATTCGACTGGCTCCTCGTTCCAGCTGAGGCATTCAATCATGACTAGGAAAAGCACTTTCATACGGGCGGCGACTGTCGCGGTGGTACTTACAAGCGCCTGGCAGCCCGGCCCTTATGCGTGGGCAACTGCCCAGGATTCCGCGCGGAACGAGGATCCCTGGTACCAGGCCTGGCTTCAGGTCACGGCAGACGCCAGCGTAGACATCCGTGCGACCACCCCCTCCCTGCGCTGGCGGACCGACATGGACACACTCTATCGGGGCGACACCACCAGCCAAGGGCTGGAAGCGTTCCAGCAAGGGCTCCTACCTAAATCCGTCGCCTTCCCCGTGAATACATGGATGTACGACTGGTTCGCTCATGGGGCTGGCGCTCCGCGGTCGGTCTACAGCAGTACGACCCGCAGCCAAGAGATCGCCCAGAAATTCGCCAAGGAGTGGGTGTTCGAGTTCAAGGCACCCCACGGCATCGACCAGGTGAAATCGGGCGGGCCCATTCCCGCCGAGGAAGAGATCAGCTATCCAGGCGGGGTCAAGGGGAGCTTTATCAAGCAGGCCTGCAAGAAAACCGACCCGCACGACTGCGTCGCGAACCCGGATTACCATGAACCCACTGGCCACGAGACGATGCAGGAGATTGCCGCGACCCCCATAGATTGGAGCAAGCTCGTGCCTGTCGAAGGGCTGGCCTGGGTCACGAACAAGCAGCCTCTGTGGGCGGTGGGGTCTGTGAAGATCAATCCGGTACAGGGTGCAGATGCGCTGGCCCAAGGCTTGCGAAGCTGGAATTCCTTGCCACCTGATTTGCGCCTGGCGTCCCACCCGGAGTCCTCTCTTGCGCGATCACTCGTCATGGCGTTCCGCGACTATAGCGACGCCAAGATCTGGGCCGTCACGGAAGCGGAAAACGGGGGCTGGGTGTATGAAGTCAGGCCCAACAGCGTGGCAGTGGATCTGTCCGGGCGCTACACCGGCAACCGTGAAGGCGCCTTCGCGTTCATCGGGGGTATCAAGGGCGGGCTGTTGATGAATGCGCGGCGGTTCGAGAAAGGGATAGGTGAGCCGGTCGAGTGCATTGGTATCGAGAAGGAAGTTTGCCGACTGGAGTATCGGCATCAGTAGATGGGCCGGGCGTCGCCGCAGGTCGGGACGTCATTGTCTGGTCGGGCGTCATCGCGAGCAGGCTCGCTCCCACAAGGGATTTGCGGTGCTCATAGAAGTCGTGACCTGCACCCTACCCTGTGGGAGCGAGCCTGCTCGCGATGGGGCCAGCACTGACTGCAACAATTTGTTCGCCCAATAAAAAACCCGCTGAATCAATCAGCGGGTTTCTCATTTCAACGGGCAGGATCAGAGATCCTCCAACCGCCACACCTCATACGCCGGTGTCTCGTAGGGATGGCTCTGTTTCAAGGCCTCCACCACCCCACGAATCAACTCATCGGCCACCACAAGCTCCACCTTCCACTCCTCGACCTGCTCGACCTGCCCCACTTCGCCCATGAACGGCTGGCTGCCATCCAAGGGACGAAACTGGCCCAGGCCCAGCACTTGCCAGGCGCAGTGGTCATAGTCGCCGATCCGTCCGCCACCGGCAGCGAATACGGCGCTTTTGACCTCTTCCACATGGCTGGCCGGGACAAAGAAGCAGAGCTTGTACACGCCTTTAGTTCACCCAGACGCGAGCGTTGCGGAACATGCGCATCCATGGCGCGTCTTCGTTCCAGTCGTCCGAACGCCACGAGTTCTGCACCGCGCGGAAGACCCGCTCCGGGTGCGGCATCATGATCGTCACGCGGCCGTCGCGGCTGGTCAGGCCAGTGATCCCGCGTGGCGAGCCGTTCGGGTTGGCCGGGTAGGCTTCGGTGACTTTGCCGTGGTTGTCGACGAACCGCAGCGACACGCAACCGGACAGGTCGGCTTCGAGCAACGCCTCTTCGCTTTCGAATTCCGCATGACCTTCACCGTGGGCGATGGCGATCGGCATGCGCGAACCGGCCATGCCCTGCAGGAAGATCGAATTCGATTCCTGCACCTGGACCATCGCCACGCGGGCTTCGAACTGCTCGGAACGGTTACGCACGAAATGCGGCCAGAACTCGCTGCCCGGGATCAGTTCGTGGAGGTTGGACATCATCTGGCAACCGTTGCATACACCCAGCGTGAAACTGTCGGTACGCTCGAAGAAGCCCTGGAACGCATCGCGGGCGCGGCTGTTGAACAGCGCCGACTTGGCCCAGCCTTCACCGGCACCCAGCACGTCACCGTAGGAGAAGCCGCCACAGGCCACCATGCCCTTGAAGTCGTTCAGGTCGACACGACCCGCGAGGATATCGCTCATATGCACGTCGATCGCATTGAAACCGGCACGGTCGAACGCCGCCGCCATTTCCACTTGGCCGTTGACGCCCTGCTCACGCAGTACCGCCACTTGTGGACGAATGCCTTTCTTGATGTAAGGCGCGGCCACGTCCAGATTGACGTCATAGCTGAGCTTGGCGCTCAGGCCCGGGTTGTCTTCTTCGAGCAGGACGTCGAATTCCTGATCGGCGCAATCGGCGTTGTCCCGCAGGCGCTGGATCTGGTAGCTGGTTTCAGCCCACTGGCGCTGCAACAGGCGGCGCTGGCCTTCGAAGATGGTATCGCCATTGAAGGTGATGTTGACGTGGGCGTTATTGATCGGCTGGCCGATCACCGAGACGCACTCGGCCAGGCCTGCCGCGCTGAACTGGGCGAGGATGTCCGGAGTGGCGTCCTGGCGAACCTGGATCACCGCACCCAGTTCCTCGTTGAACAGGATGGCCGGGATCTCGGCGGCGGATTCCGCCACGCTGTCGAGAGTCAGGCTCAGGCCGCAGTGGCCGGCGAAGGCCATTTCCATCACGGTGGTCAGCAAGCCGCCATCGGAACGGTCGTGGTAGGCCAACAGGTGGCCGTCGGCGTTCAGGCCCTGGATGACGGCGAAGAACGCCTTCAGGTCTTCGGCATCGTCGACGTCAGGCGCCTGCTTGCCGAGCTTGCCATGCACCTGGGCCAGGATCGAGGCGCCCATGCGGTTCTGGCCACGGCCCAGGTCGATCAGGATCAGGTCGGTGGTGCCCTTGTCCATGCGCAGTTGCGGGGTCAGGGTCTGGCGGATGTCGGGGACCGGGGCGAAGCCGGTCACGATCAGCTCCAGCGGCGAAGTCACGCTCCTGTCCACGCCGTCTTCGTTCCAGCGCGTGGCCATGGACATGGAGTCCTTGCCCACCGGAATAGTGATGCCCAGCTCCGGGCAAAGCTCCATGCCGACGGCCTTGACGGTGTCGTACAACCGAGCGTCTTCACCTGGGTGGCCGGCGGCGGACATCCAGTTGGCCGACAGCTTGATATCGGAAATCTTGCCGATGCGCGAGGCCGCGAGGTTGGTCAGCGCCTCGCCAATCGCCATGCGGCCCGACGCCGGGGCGTCCAGCAGGGCCAGCGGCGTGCGCTCGCCCATGGCCATGGCTTCACCGGTGTAGACATCGAAACTGGTGGCGGTCACGGCGACGTCAGCCACCGGCACCTGCCATGGGCCGACCATCTGGTCACGGGCCACGAGGCCAGTGATGGTGCGGTCACCGATGGTGATCAGGAAGCTCTTGCTCGCCACGGCCGGGTGGTGCAGGACGCGTTCGATGGAATCGGCGATGTCGAGGGTGGACGGATCGAAATCGTCGCCCAGCTCGGTTTCGCGAACGGCCGAACGGTGCATGCGCGGGGCCTTGCCCAGCAGCACTTCCAGTGGCATGTCCACCGGGCTGTTGCCGAAGTGGCTGTCGGTGACGGTCAGTTGCGGCTCGGCAGTGGCTTCGCCGACCACGGCGAACGGGCAGCGCTCGCGCTCGCAGATGGCCTGGAAGCGCTCGAAATCGGCCGGGCCGACGGCCAGGACGTAACGTTCCTGGGATTCGTTGCTCCAGATTTCATGCGGGGCCATGCCCGGCTCGTCGTTCGGAATATTGCGCAGCTCGAAGCGGCCACCACGGCCACCGTCGTTGACCAGTTCCGGGAAGGCGTTGGACAGGCCGCCCGCGCCCACGTCGTGGCTGAAGCTGATCGGGTTCTTGCCACCCAACTGCCAGCAACGGTCGATGACCTCCTGGCAACGGCGTTCCATTTCCGGGTTTTCCCGCTGGACCGACGCGAAATCCAGGTCCGCCGAGCTGGTGCCGGTGGCCATGGAGGACGCCGCGCCGCCGCCCAGGCCGATCAGCATGGCCGGGCCGCCGAGGACGATCAGCTTGGAGCCGACCACGATCTCGCCTTTTTGTACGTGTTCGGCGCGAATGTTACCCATACCGCCGGCGAGCATGATCGGCTTGTGGTAGCCGCGCACTTCTTCGCCACGGGGCGTGGTGATGGATTGTTCGAAGGTACGGAAGTAGCCGGTCAGGGCCGGACGGCCGAATTCGTTGTTGAACGCGGCGCCACCCAGCGGGCCTTCGATCATGATGTCCAGGGCGTTGACGATGCGCTCAGGCTTGCCATACGGTTTTTCCCACGGTTGTTCGAAGCCCGGGATCTGCAGGTTCGACACGGTGAAACCGGTCAGGCCAGCCTTGGGCTTGGCGCCGCGACCGGTGGCACCTTCGTCGCGGATCTCGCCACCGGAACCGGTGGATGCGCCCGGGAACGGCGCAATCGCGGTCGGGTGGTTGTGGGTCTCGACCTTCATCAGAATGTGCACCGGCTCCTGGACCGCACCGTACTGGCGAGTCTCGGGATTCGGGAAGAAGCGGCCGGCAACGCTGCCGACGATCACCGAAGCGTTGTCCTTATAAGCGGACAGAACGCCTTCGCTGTGCATCTGGTAGGTGTTCTTGATCATGCCGAACAGGCTTTTTTCCTGGCTCTGGCCGTCAATGTCCCAACTGGCGTTGAAGATCTTGTGTCGGCCGCGCTCGGAGTTGGCCTGGGCAAACATCATCAGTTCGATGTCGTGGGGGTTGCGCTTCAAGCCCTGGAAGGCGTTGACCAGGTAGTCGATCTCGTCTTCGGCCAGGGCCAGGCCCAGCTCGGCGTTGGCTTTTTCCAGCGCGGCACGGCCACCGCCCAGCACGTCGATGGCGGTCAGCGGCTTGGGCTCGGCGTGACTGAACAGGCCGGAGGCCTGCTCCAAGTTGCCCAGAACGACCTGGGTCATGCGGTCATGCAGGCTGTCGGCGATCAGTCGGGCTTCGGCCTCGCTGAACTCACCGGCGACATAAAAGGCAATGCCGCGCTCCAGGCGCTGGATTTTCGCCAGGCCGCAGTTGCGGGCGATGTCGCTGGCCTTGCTCGACCACGGCGAAATGGTGCCGAAGCGCGGCAGTACCAGGAACAGGCGACCGGCCGGCTCCTGGACGGGAACGCTGGGACCGTATTTCAGAAGGCGCGCGAGCACCTGCTGTTCGTCGCCGGTCAAACCGCCGGTGACTTCGGCGAAGTGAGCAATTCAGCATACAAGCCGCTGACAGCCGGAACTTTCTGGCTCAGTTGCTCAAGGAGTTTGCTGTGGCGAAAGGCAGAAAGGGCAGGAGCGCCGCGCAGGATCAACATCTTCGGGACAGCCTCGGGAAGGGGGTGTGCTTTGAGGCCGTGCATTCTAGCCTAAACCGTCGGCAACGGCACCCGAAACGGCATCTGCGATGCTGGCCGAATGTCGGTCTTTACGCCAAACCCCTTGTCGAACGTCCGTTCCAATGTGCCAGCACCAATATTTTTAATCGGCATAAAACCCGCCACACGCCGGCCGGCTTGTGTTGCAGACATGTTTTGCAACCGCTAGCAGACTGGCCTTTCGCTGTCGAGATATGGCGGTAAGGGCCGTTTGCGTATACTGCGCAGATGTTTTCCCCAACGGCTTTGCGTCCGCGGTACGCCAGATGGCTGATCGCAACCGGACTCTTCCTGGTGCTCAGTGGTTGTGTTGAGAAACCCAACACACTGGAGCGCGTAAAGGAGGATGGCGTGCTGCGGGTGGTTACCCGAAACAGCCCTGCCACCTACTTTGAGGATCGCAACGGTGAAACCGGCTTCGAATACGAGCTGGTGAAGCGTTTCGCCGACGATTTGGGTGTGGAACTGAAAATCGAGACCGCCGACAACCTCGACGACCTGTTCAACCAGATCGGCAAACCCAACGGCCCGGTACTGGCCGCCGCAGGCCTGGTTAGCAGCGAGGCGCGCAAGAAACAGGTACGGTTCTCCCATTCCTACCTGGAAGTCACGCCCCAGGTCATCTACCGCAACGGCCAGTCACGGCCCACCGACGCGGCAGCCCTGGCCGGCAAGAAGATCATGGTGCTCAAGGGCAGCACCCACGCCGAGCAACTGGCGCAACTGAAACAGCAGTATCCGGGCATCGAATACGAAGAATCCGACGCCGTTGAAGTGGTCGACCTGCTGCGCATGGTCGATGAGGGCCAGATCGACCTGACCCTGGTGGACTCCAACGAAGTGGCGATGAACCAGGTGTACTTCCCCAACGTCCGCGTGGCCTTCGACCTGGGCGATGCCCGCAGCCAGAGCTGGGCGGTGGCGCCTGGGGAAGACAACAGCCTGCTCAACGAGATCAACGCCTACCTCGACAAAGTGCAGAAGAACGGCACCCTGCAACGCCTGAAAGACCGCTATTACGGACACGTCGATGTCCTCGGCTACATGGGCGCCACCACCTTCGCCCAGCATTTGCAGCAACGGTTGCCCAAGTACGAGCAGCACTTCAAGGCCTACGCCAAGCAGGAAAAAATCGATTGGCGCCTGTTGGCCGCCATCGGCTACCAGGAATCGCTGTGGCAACCGGCGGTCACGTCCAAGACCGGTGTGCGCGGCCTGATGATGCTGACCCAGAACACCGCCCAGGCCATGGGCGTGTCCAACCGCCTGGATCCGAAGCAGAGCATCATGGGCGGCGCCAAGTACCTGGCCTACATGAAGGACCAGCTGGATGAGAGCATCCAGGAGCCGGACCGTACCTGGTTCGCCCTCGCCGCCTATAACGTCGGCAGCGGTCATCTGGACGACGCCCGCAAGCTGGCGGCCAAGGAAGGGCTGAATCCGAACAAGTGGCTGGACGTGAAGAAGATCCTGCCGCGCCTGTCCCAGAAACAGTGGTATAGCAAGACCCGCTACGGCTACGCCCGGGGCGGCGAGCCGGTGCACTTCGTCGCCAACATCCGGCGCTACTACGACATTCTGACCTGGGTCACGCAGCCGCAGCTCGAAGGCAACCAGGTGGCCGAAGGCAACCTGCATGTGCCGGGCGTCGACAAGAGCAAGCCGAACCAGGAAAGCCCGCAGCTCTGACGGCACCACACCAGCCGAATGTGGGGGCTTGCTGTGGGAGCAAAGCTTGCTCGCGATACAGGCGCCGCGTCTATCAGAAGGACTGCATCCACTTCATCGCGGGCAAGCCTTGCTCCCACAGGGCCAGACACTGATATCAGGGTCTGGCGGCCGCCAGGATCAGCGCTTTCATTTCCGCCACCGCCGACTTGAACCCGACAAACAACGCATGGGCCACCAGCGCATGGCCGATGTTCAGCTCGTTGACGCCCTTGATGGCCGCCACGGCTTCGACGTTGTGGTAGTGCAGGCCATGGCCGGCGTTGACGATCAGGCCTTGGGCCAGGCCGAAGGCGACACCGTCAGCCACTCGTTGCAGCTCATCGGCCACATCCGTGGGAGTTTCGGCATCGGCGTAGCGGCCGGTGTGCAGTTCGATGGCTGGGGCACCGACCCGCTTGGAGGCTTCGATCTGCCGCTCGTCGGCATCGATAAACAACGACACCTCGGCACCGGTTTTCGACAGCCGCTCCACCGCCGCCCTGATCCGCGCTTCCTGCCCTGCCACGTCCAGGCCGCCTTCGGTGGTCAGTGCCTGACGCGTTTCCGGCACCAGGCAGATGTGCGCCGGGCGGATGCGCTCGGCGAATGCCATCATTTCTTCGGTCACGCCCATCTCGAAATTCATGCGGGTCTGCAACACATCCTTAAGCAGCAGCACATCGCGTTCCTGGATATGACGACGGTCTTCGCGCAGGTGCACGGTGATGCCGTCGGCGCCCGCCTCCTCGGCGTCCAGTGCGGCCTTGACCGGATCCGGGTAGCGGGTACCGCGGGCCTGGCGCAGGGTGGCGACATGGTCGATGTTCACGCCGAGAAGAATGCGATTGCTGGTGCTCACGAAAAGCGCTCCTTGAATGGACAGAGATTCGGCCCACAGCATACGGGTTGATCAGGGCTTGCGAAACAGCTCGCGACTGACCAGCGGCTTGCCGCCCAAGTGAACCGCCAAGGCCTGGCGCATCAGACGCTTGGCCGCGGACAAGGCGCCCGGCGCGCTCCAGTCGGCCTCGGCCATGGCCAGCAGCTCGACGCCGTTGAACAGACCGGGCTGCAGCAGGTAGACGCGCTCCAGGCCCGCATCCACTTGCAAGCGGTACAGGCCATCGGCGGCAATGGGCTCGCCGTGCAGGTCGGCGTCGAGGGCGAAACCGTAGCCCAGGTCATCCAGCAGCCGCCACTCAAAGGATCGCAATAGCGGCTCCAGCGGCCGCCCTTCGGCCAGGGCCAGCAGCGTCGCGGCGTAGTGATCGAAGACGGCGGGATGGGGATCTTCGGCGGGTAACAGGCGGATCAGCAGGTCGTTGAGGTACAGACCGCTGAACAAGGCTTCGCCGTTGAGCCAGGCCGCGACCCCGTCGCTTTCCATGCGCCCGACATTCTTCAGCTCGCCCCGCCCCCGGAATTCGACCTCCAGGGGCACGAACGGCCGCGCCAGCGTCCCGGCCTTGCCTCGCGCCCCGCGCAACACCGCCCGCAACCGTCCTTGTGGCGTGAGAAAATCCACCAGGGCACTGCTTTCGCGGTAGGCGCGCGAGTGCAGGACGTAGGCGGCTTGGGCGATGGGATGGGTGGGGGACATGGAAGTCGCAGTTCTCAATAAGGAAACGCAGTATTACCAACAACCAGAAACCACTGTGGGAGCGAGCCTGGTGGGAGCAAGGCTTGCCCGCGATGAACACAACGCGGTCTTCTTGAAACCGAGTCGCTTGTATCGCGAGCAAGCTTTGCTCCCACCAAGCCCGCTCCCACAAGGTCCGTGGTGTACTGCCGGACGGATTACAAGACGCCGTAACCCAGCGAACGCAACGCCCGTTCATCATCCGACCAGCCGCCCTTCACCTTGACCCACAGGTTGAGCATGATCTTGGAGTCGAACAGCAGCTCCATGTCCTTGCGCGCCTCGGTGCCGATGCGCTTGATGCGCTCGCCCTTGTCGCCAATGATGATTTTCTTCTGGCCGTCACGTTCGACGAGGATCAACGCGTGGATGTGCAGCGTCTTGCCCTGCTGCTTGAACTCCTCGATTTCCACGGTGATCTGGTACGGCAGCTCGGCGCCCAGCTGGCGCATGATTTTCTCGCGCACCAGTTCAGCGGCGAGGAAGCGGCTGCTGCGGTCGGTGATCTGGTCTTCAGGGAAGAAGTGATCGTTTTCCGGCAGGTGCTCGGCAATCACCCGCTCCAGCGCATCGAGGTTATGGCCGTGCTGGGCCGAGATCGGGATGATCTGGGCATTGGGCAGCTGTTCCTGCAACCAGGTCAGGTGCGGCATCAGCTCAGCCTTGTCCTCGATGCGATCGGTCTTGTTCAGGGCCACGATCAGCGGGCCGGTCACGTACTGGACGCGTTCGAGGACCATCTGGTCTTCTTCGGTCCACTTGGTACGGTCGACCACGAAGATCACCACATCGACGTCTTTCAACGCCGCCGAAGCGGTCTTGTTCATGTAGCGGTTGAGGGCTTTTTCGCCACCCTTGTGCATGCCCGGGGTGTCGACGTAGATCGCCTGCACATCGCCCTCGGTCTTGATACCCAGCATATTGTGGCGGGTGGTCTGGGGCTTGCGCGAGGTGATCGCCAGTTTCTGGCCGAGGATATGGTTCAGCAATGTGGACTTGCCCACGTTCGGCCGGCCAACGATGGCGACATAGCCGCAACGGGTAACGGTTGTATCAGTCATTGCCATTCTCCACGCCCAGGGCGATCAATGCTGCGGCGGCCGCCACCTGTTCGGCGATACGACGGCTCACGCCCTGGCCACGGCTTTTTTCATTCAGTAGGACCACTTCGCATTCGACGAAGAAGGTTCGGCAGTGCGGCTCGCCCTGGATATCCACGACTTCGTAGCGCGGCAGCTCGCAACTGCGCGATTGCAGGAATTCCTGCAAACGGGTTTTCGGATCCTTGTTGGTGTCCACCAGCGTCAGGCTGTCGATTTCGGAGGTCAGCCAGGCCAGCACGCGCTCACGGGCCTTTTCCATGCCCGAATCCAGGTAGATCGCACCGATCAGGGCTTCCAGGGCATCGGCCAGAATCGACTCGCGACGAAAACCGCCGCTTTTCAACTCGCCGGAGCCCAGGCGCAGATAATCGCCCAGGTCGAAACCACGGGCCAGTACCGCCAGGGTCTCACCTTTTACCAGCCGTGCGCGCAAACGCGACAACTGGCCTTCGCGGGCCAGCGGGAAGCGCTCGAACAGCGCCTCGCCGGCGACGAAATTGAGGATGGCGTCACCGAGGAATTCCAGGCGTTCGGTGTTGCGCCCGGCAAAACTGCGGTGAGTGAGGGCCAGGAGCATCAGCTCCGGGTCCTTGAAGGTGTAGCCGAGCTGGCGCTCGAGGCGGCTTAGAGAAACGCTCACGGTTTACCCACGCTGAGTTCGTGGCTGGATTCCACCGCCAGGTCGGCAAGGCGCCGTTGGCTTGGGACAATTAACGCTGTGTTCAAAAATGACGTCCTGACTATCGTTGGCGCCTTGTACAGGCTCCAGAAATGCATTCGGCGCTGTGTTCAACAGCGCCGTGTGTGTTTACTTGATCAGGCCAACCCGCGAGAAGTTCGGCAGGTGTCCGAGTTTGGGCTCCGGCCAGCTCATCCAGACCGCGAAGGCCTTGCCGACAATATTTCGGTCGGGGACCATGCCCAGCATGTCCTTGGGAATGTTCGGATCATCCCAGTACCGGCTGTCGTTGGAGTTGTCGCGGTTGTCGCCCATC
>Ga0157373_10001595_pt1 | contig 17324 bp, 14 predicted proteins | sample C65metaG_FD_113460 | JGI IMG/M metagenome (GOLD analysis project Ga0157373, IMG submission 113460) | Corn rhizosphere microbial communities from Kellogg Biological Station, Michigan, USA - C6-5 metaG | ecosystem: Host-associated > Plants > Roots > Rhizosphere > Soil | place: USA: Michigan... | reverse complement strand
TTAAGGGTGCTTGTTCATTGTGTCGCCCGAACGGCTGTATGACCGTCGGGGAAAAGGCATGGGTTTTCAGCGCATTCTGATCGCCAATCGCGGCGAGATCGCTATCCGGATCGCACGCGCCGCGTCCGAACTCGGCATCGCCACCGTGGCTGTCTTCGCCGAGGACGACGCCAAATCGCTGCACGTGAAGGCCGCCGACGAGGCTGTGGCGCTCAAGGGATCGGGCCCGAAGGCCTATCTCGACATCGAACAGGTGGCCGCCACCGCGCTGCGCGCCGGCTGCGACGCGGTCCACCCCGGCTATGGCTTCCTCTCGGAGAACGCCACCTTCGCCAAGGCCTGCGCGGCGGCGGGGATCGCCTTCATTGGCCCCGCGCCCGACGTGCTGGAGACCTTCGGCGACAAGAACAAGGCCCGCGAACTCGCCAGGAAGATCGACGTGCCGCTGGTGGCCGGGACCGGCCCGTTGACCCAGAAGGAGGCGCAGACCTTCCTCGGCAAGCAGGGCGCGATCATGCTCAAGGCCGTCGCCGGCGGCGGCGGGCGCGGCATGCGCATCGTCCGCGCCAAGGACGAGCTGGAAGCGGCGTTTACGTCGGCCTCCCGCGAGGCGGAGGCCGCCTTCGGCAACGGCGCCCTCTATGCCGAGAAGCTGATCGAGAACGCCCGCCACATCGAGGTGCAGATCGCCGGCGACGGCACCCGCGTCTCGGCCGTCGGCGACCGCGATTGCTCGCTTCAGCGCCGCCACCAGAAGGTGGTCGAGATCGCGCCCGCGCCCGGCCTCTCCGACGATCTGCGCCACCGCCTGCACGCCGCCGCCGTGCGGCTGGGCGAGGCGCTGCGCTACCGCACCATCGGCACGGTCGAGTTCCTGGTGGCGGGCGAGGCCTTCTACTTCATCGAGGCCAACCCCCGCCTGCAGGTCGAGCACACCATCACCGAGGAGGTCACCGGCATCGACCTCGTCCAGGCGCAGATCGCGCTGCGTGACGGTCGTTCGCTCGGCGATCTCGGCATCGTCACCACACCCGAGCCACGCGGGTTCGCCGTGCAGGCGCGCGTGACGGTCGAGAGCGCGGGCACGCTGAGCGCCTACGAGCCGCCCAGCGGGTTCGGCGTGCGTGTCGACGGCTACGGCTATGCGGGCTACGCGAAGGGCCCGGCCTACGATCCCCTGCTGGCCAAGGTGATCGCGCGCGGGTCGACGCTCGCCGACGCCGTCAGCCGCACGGCGCGCGCGCTGTCGGAATTCCGGGTCGAGGGCGTGGCGACCAACATCCCGCTGCTGCGCACGCTGCTGGCCGACCCCGCCGTCGTGGCGGGCGCGACCACGACCCGCTGGCTCGAGGACCACGAAAAGGCGCTCAAGAAGAAGGCCGGTGAGCTATCCCAGCGGGTCTTCGAGAGCGAGAAGCCTCCCGAGCCGGAACCTGAGCCCGAGCCCGAGCCTCAACCCGCGCCGGAGCCCGTCGTGGAGGCGCCGCCCGAGCCGGTTGTCGAGGCCGCGCCGGAGCCACCGCCTCCGGAACCGGAGCCTGAACCAGAGCTCGAGCCCGAAGAACCTCAGGTTGATCCCGGCTGGGCCGCCGCGCTGGCACCGCTGCAGTCGACCGTCGGCCAGATCGAGGTCAAGGAAGGCGACCTTGTCGCGCCAGGCCAGACGCTGGTCATCCTCGAAGCCATGAAGATGGAGCACGTCGTCGAGGCCGAGACCGGCGGCAAGGTCGTCCGCATCGTCGCGGAGCGCGGCCAGACGCTGAACAAGGGCGCGCCCATCCTCTTCATCGACCCGATGGAGCTGCGGATAGCCAAGCCCAAGGTCGAGGAGAAGATCGACCTCGACGCCATCCGGCCTGACCTGCAGGAAGTCATCGACCGCCACCGCTTCACGCTGGATGAGGCGCGGCCCGAGGCGCTCGCCAAACGCCGCAAGACCGGCCACCGCACGGCGCGCGAGAACATCGCCGACCTCCTCGATCCCGGCAGCTTCATCGAGTACGGCGCGCTGACCATCGCCGCCCAGCGCCGCCGTCGCACTCTCGACGACCTGATCAAGTCCACCCCGGCCGACGGCCTGATCGCCGGCGTCGGCACCATCAACGCGGGCCTGTTCGGGGCGGAGAAGGCGCGCTGCGCGGCGCTCGCCTACGACTTCACGGTGCTGGCGGGCACCCAGGGCCACTTCAATCACAAGAAGACCGACCGCCTGCTCGGCGTCATCGACGACCAGAAGCTCCCCGTCGTCTGGTACGCCGAAGGCGGCGGCGGGCGGCCGGGCGACACCGATGCGCCGGGCGTCGCGGGCCTGGATGTCACCACCTTCGCCAAGTTCGCCCAGCTGTCCGGCGAGGTCCCCAAGATCGCCATCGTCGCGGGCCGCTGTTTCGCCGGCAACGCCGCCATCGCGGGGCTGTCGGAGATCATCGTCGCCACGAAAGACTCCAACCTCGGCATGGGCGGTCCGGCCATGATCGAGGGGGGCGGGCTTGGCGCCTTCGCGCCGGAGGTGATCGGGCCATCGGCCACCCAGTGGGCCAACGGCGTCATCGACATCCTGGCCGACGACGAGGCGCATGCGACGCGGCTGGCGAAGCAGGCGCTGTCCTACTTCCAGGGCTCGACCGGCGCCTGGACGGCTGGCGACCAGCGCCACTTGCGCCGCGCCATCCCGGAGAACCGGCTGCGTGTCTATGAGGTGCGCAACGTCGTCACCGCGCTGGTGGACGAGGGCTCGTTCCTGGAACTGCGCGGCGGGTTCGCGCCCGGCATGGTCACCGGCCTCGTCCGCATCGAAGGCCGCCCCATGGGCCTGATCGCCAACGACCCGCGCCACCTCGGCGGCGCCATCGACGGCGATGCGGCGGAAAAGGCCGCGCGGTTCATGCAGCTCTGCGACGCCTTCGACCTGCCGCTGCTGAGCCTGTGCGATACCCCCGGCTTCATGGTCGGCCCCGACAGCGAAGACGCCGCCGCCGTGCGCCGCGTCTCGCGCCAGTTCATCGCCGGCGCCAAGCTCGGCGTGCCCCTGTTCGTCGTGGTGCTGCGCAAGGGCTACGGCCTGGGCGCCCAGGCGATGGCCGGGGGCGGCTTCCACTCGCCGGTGTTCATCGCTTCATGGCCCACCGGCGAGTTCGGCGGCATGGGCCTCGAAGGCGCCGTGCGCCTCGGCTACCGCAAGGAGCTGGAAGCCGAGACCAACCCCGACAAGCAAAAGGCGCTCTTCGATGAGTTGGTCGGCCGCATGTACGAACGCGGCAAGGCCGTCAGCATGGCCGCCGCGCTCGAAATCGACGCCGTCATCGACCCCATCGACACGAGGCGCTGGATCATGGCGGGCCTCAACAGCTGCCCGCCGAGGAAGCATCCATACAAAAAGCGCGTCGACGCCTGGTAGCTAGAACCGCAGCGCCCGCGCCTCTTTCACGTGCGGCAGGGCGTTGATCTTGGAGAGCAGCGCCTCGTCGGGAGCCTGGTCGACGCCGACCAGCGCCACGGCGTCTTCCCCGGCCGTCACCCGGCCGAGGTTGAAGGTGGCGATGTTGACGCCCGCTTCGCCCAGAAGCCCACCCAGCGCGCCGATGAAGCCCGGCTTGTCGAGGTTGTTGACGTAGAGCATGGCCGGCGAGAAGGCCGCATCCAGCTCCATGCCCTTCACTTCCACGATGCGGGGCGCGCCCGCGACCACGGTGCCCGCGAAGATGCGCTTGCCCTTCTCGGTGGTGACGGTGATGCGCATCAGGCTGTCATAGACCGGGCTGTCGTCCTGGCGGCTTTCGGAGACGGTGATGCCGCGTTCCTTCGCCACGGCAGGCGCCGAGACCATGTTGATCTCCGCCAGCATCGGCCGCAGCACGCCCGCCAGCGCCGCCGCCGTCAGCGGCTTCACATTCAGGGCCGAGACCTCGCCTTCGTAGGCGATGTCGATGGCCTTGATGCCGAAGTCGACCATCTGGCCCGCGAACGCGCCGAGCTTTTCGGCCAGCGCGACGTAGGGCTTCAGCTTCGGCGCTTCTTCGGCGGTCACCGAGGGGCTGTTGAGCGCATTGGTCACCGCGCCGGTGAGCAGGTAGTCGCTCATCTGTTCGGCGACCTGCAGGGCCACATTCTCCTGCGCCTCCAGCGTGGAGGCGCCGAGGTGCGGGGTGGCGACGAAATTCTCGGCGCCGAACAGCGGGTTCTCCTTGGCCGGCTCCTCGACGAAGACGTCGAAAGCCGCGCCGCCGACGTGACCCTCGTCGAGCAGCTTGCGCAGCGCCGCCTCATCGACCAGCCCGCCGCGCGCGCAATTGACGATCAGGACGCCCTTCTTCGTCTTTCGCAGGTTCTCCTCGGAGAGGATGTTGCGGGTCTTGTCGGTCAGCGGCGTGTGCAGGGTGATGATGTCTGCGCGGGCAAGGAGCTCGTCGAGCTCGACCTTCTCCACCCCGATCTCCACCGCCCGCTCGGGCGACAGGAAGGGGTCGTAGGCCACGACCTTCATCTTCAGCCCGTTGGCGCGGTCGGCGACGATGGAGCCGATGTTGCCGGCGCCGATCAGGCCCAGCGTCTTGGCCGTCAGCTCGACGCCCATGAAGCGGTTCTTCTCCCACTTGCCGGCCTGGGTAGAGGCGTCGGCGGCGGGCAGTTGGCGGGCCAGCGCGAACATCATGGCGATGGCGTGCTCGGCGGTGGTGATGGAGTTCCCGAACGGGGTGTTCATCACCACGATGCCCTTGGCCGTGGCGGCGGGGATATCGACGTTATCCACGCCGATCCCCGCGCGGCCGATGACCTTGAGGTTCTTGGCGGCGGCGATGACGTCCTTGTCGGCCTTGGTGGCCGAGCGGACAGCCAGGCCGTCGTAGTCGCCGATGATCTTCAGCAGCTCTTCCTTCGGAAGGCCGGTCTTCACATCGGCTTCGACGCCGCGGGCGCGGAAGATTTCGACGGCGGCGGGCGACAGTTTGTCGGCAATGAGAACGCGGGGAGCCATGGGTGTGCTCTTTCTTCTGGGAATGGGATGCGAGCGGCCGCGCTTAGGCGGCGGCCAGCTCGGCGGAGGCGGTGGCGAAGGCCCAGTCGAGCCAGGGGGTCAGGGCGTCCAGGTCGGAGGCCTCGACAGTGGCGCCGCACCAGATGCGAAGACCGGCCGGGGCGTCGCGGTAGCCCGCGATGTCGTAGGCCGCGCCCTCCTTCTCCAGCACGCCGGCCAGCTTCTTGGCGAACTCGGCCTGGGCGTCGTCGGAGAGGCCGGTGATCTTCGGGTCAACCACCTTCAGGCACACGGAGGTGTTGGAACGGATCGCCGGGTCAGCCGCGAGGAAATCGACCCAGGCGGTCTTGGCCGCCCAGTCTTCCAGCACCTTCAGGTTCCGGTTCGCCCGGCCCTGCATCTCGGCCAGCCCGCCGATGCTCTCGGCCCACTTCAGGGCGTCGATGGCGTCCTCCACGCAGAGCATGGAGGGCGTGTTGATGGTCGCGCCTTCGAAGATGTCGAGGCTGACCTTGCCGCCCTTGGTCATGCGGAAGAGCTTGGGCATCGGCCAAGCCGGCGTGTAGCTCTCCAGCCGGGCCACCGCCCGGGGGCCGAGGATGAGGACCCCGTGGCCGCCCTCGCCGCCCAGCGCCTTCTGCCAGGAGAAGGTGACGACATCGAGCTTGGTCCAGTCGAGCGGCTGGGCGAAGGCGGCGCTGGTGGCGTCGCAGATGACGATCCCCTCGCGATTAGCGGAGATAAAGTCGGCGTTGGGCACCCGCACGCCGCTGGTCGTACCATTCCAGGTCAAGACGAGGTCGGCATCGGGCCGCACCTTAGTCAGGTCCGGCAGCTGGCCGTAGGGCGCGTCCAGCACTTCCACGTTAGGGAGCTTCAGCTGTTTGGTGACATCGGTGACCCAGTCCTTGCCGAAGCTCTCGAAGGCGAGCAGCTGCACGGGACGCGGGCCCAGCATCGACCACAGGGCCATTTCGACGGCGCCGGTATCGGAGCCGGGGACGATGCCGATCAGGAAGTCGTCGGGGACCTGAAGCACCGCGCGCGTACGGTCGATGGCTTCCTTCAGCCGCGCCTTGCCGAGCTTGGAACGGTGCGAGCGGCCGAGGACGGCGTTGGCGAGATTTTCAGGGGTCCAGCCCGGTCTCTTGGCGCAAGGGCCGGAAGAGAACTCGGGGCGAGCCGGGCGGAGTCCGGGCTTGGCGGGTGTAGTCACTGCGATGTCTCCCATCCTTGCAGATGGACTGCGCCCCGTTGGGAGGGCGTGGCCCGAGGCGGAGAAACCCCATTTCGCAGCTGCACACAAGCGGGGATTTTCTGTCGGGCGTCGCAGGAAACCGGTGGCGCCGGACCTCGACACACCCTAGCTCAAGCTTGGCTCTTCCCCCCGGAGTTGGCGCGTGTCTCGACCCAAACCGATCGACTGGCTGGTGCTGGCCGGTCTTGTCATCGCCTGGGGCTCGGCGTTCGGCGCGCTGAAGATCGCCGTCCACGAAATCCCGCCCGTCTGGAACACTGTCGCGCGGCTGTGGATCGCCTCGGCGACGCTGGCGGTCATCTGCATGGTGCAGGGCGAGCGGCTCCCACCGCTGCGCGACCCCGTCTGGCGCTACTACGGCTTCAACGGCCTGATCGGCATGGCCGCGCCCTTCTTCCTGTTCGCCTTCGCCGCCGAGGGGCTGCCGTCAGCGGTCAACGCCATCTGCAACGGCGCCTCGCCGATCTTCACGGCGGTGCTGGCGCACGCCCTGCTGCGGGAGGAGCGGCTCGGCGCGCGGCGGTTCTTCGGCGTGATGATGGGGTTTGCGGGGCTGGTAGTGTTGGTCGCCCCAAGGCTGGCGCAAGGCGCCTCCGTCGAGACGCTGGCTCTGGCCTGCGCGCTGACCGGAGCATTGATGTACGCCGTCTCGAACGTCGTGACGCGAAAGGCCCCGTCGGTCCCGTCGAGCGTCGGCGCATTGATAATGTGCGTTAGCGGTTCGGTCATTGCGAGCGCCGCCGCGCCCTTCATCCAGCCACTTCCGGACAAATTGCCGCACCTGCCCGCGATGATGGCCGTAACGGGCCTGGGCGTCTTCACCACCGCCATTGCGGGCGTGGGCTATGTCTTCCTGATCAAGCGGCTGGGACCGGTGTTCATGAGCATGGCCATCTACCTGGCTCCGCTCTGGGCGACGGTCGTGGGCGTGGTGTTACTGGCCGAGCGGCCCGGCTGGCCGGCCTACGCTGCGCTGGCGCTGATTCTCTCTGGCGTGGCGCTCGCCACGCGGACCCCGAAGCTTACCTGATCAGGCAATCGCGCCGCGAGGATGGGTGCGCCGATACCAGGCTCCCGCGGTTCCGAGCAGGATGACAAGCATTACCAGTGCTCCCAACACGTTCATCGCCGCGAGGTAGAAGCGGTGATTCGGCAGCAGATTCATGAGCAGAGAGGCGTGGATCAGGAAGCTTGCGGCCTGCAGCACCATCGCCGCAGCCAGCCAGAGGCTGGCGTAGCGGAATGCCAGGACAAGGAAGCCCGTCGCCAGAAGACCGTCGCCTATAAGGATCGGAATACTGCCAAACGCCTGGTGCGTCAGGCTCTGGAACAAGACAACCGCAATCGTGAGGATCGCGTTGAACAGGGATCCAATGCGTTCCGGTCGCCCGCCCTTCCACCACGCAAAGGCGACGGTGAGCAGGGTGACGAACAGGAAGATCTGGCTGACGAGTTCAGTAAACATATATAGCGCCTCTGACGTGGTCAGAGACGCTATACAAGTTAAGTTTTTGCAATCGCCGTTTTTAGGCGGTCTTGCGCAGGTCTTCTTGAACCGACGCGTTGTGCTTGTCCCAGCCGCCGATGAGCTTGGTGCGGACGCCGAGACGGAGCTTCACTTCGGCGAGCTCCTCGTGCATTTCAACCAGCGCGGCGCGGGCTTGGCCCAGCGACGCAATCGCGTTCACCAGGTCGGCCGTGGCCTTCTCGGTGAGATCCGCGGAGAACTTCAGCTCCTGACGCGCCGAAGCCAGTTCGACCATCAGAGAGGCCGCATCCGCCATCGCGGCGTCTACGGTGTTTTCAGCCGCCCAAACCTTGTTGGCGACCTTTTGAACGACAAAAGCCTTATCCATTTTTTCGCCCCTTCCATGACTGCAGGCCTTGTTAAGGTAAACGAGATTTTAACCAAAGCCAAGGGAAATCAACGTTTCGTTAATAGTTGCCGGAAGCGAAACGTTAGGAACCTTGCGCGATAAGGCAGTTGTCGAGGAGTGCGCCTACCGCCGATGAACGACCCCCGTCGCCCCGCCGAGGCCACTGGCCACGCGCCCTTCCAGGCGCGTATCGCCAGCGTGGCGCTGATCACGACCGTGGCCGTGCTGCTGGGCGCGTGCGCCAGCTTCATGCTGCAACAGTGGGCGGTCTCCCGTGAGGAAAGCCGCCAGGCTCAGGCCTCGCTGAATGCGGTGGTGGCTCAAATTGCCGCACCCGCGCTGGCGAAGCAGGATCGGGCGGCCATCGACCATGCCGCCTTCTCGGCGGCCGCGGCGCCCACGGTCATCTCCGCGACCCTTCTCGACCGCGAAGGCCATGTCCTGGCCACCCACACCAACGCCGATGGCGCGCCCCGCGGCGTGGACGAGACGGTCCGCACAGCGATTCGGGTCGCCGGCGAGCCGGTCGGCACGCTGGTTACCACCGTGCGGCCGCCGACGCTCGGCTCGCTGCTCCCCAGGTACGCCGCGCTCACCCTGGCGCTGTTCTTCGGCGCGTCGGGGCTGGCGCTGTTCCTGGCGCGAGGCCTTTCGCAGCGGGTGACGGCGCCGGTGACGCGGCTGTCGAACGCCATGGGCGAGGTAGCCGCCAGCGGCAAGTTCACACCCGTCGCCGAGGACGCCGACGACGGCCTCTTCCGCAGTCTGGCCCGCAGCTTCAACCACCTGCTCGCCAAGCTCGACGAGAACGACAAGAGCCTGCGCCAGACCATGAGCGAACTGGTCGAGGCGCGTGACCAGGCCAACGAGGCCAACGTGCTCAAGTCGCAGTTCCTGGCCAACATGAGCCACGAGATCCGCACGCCGCTGAACGGGGTGCTGGCGATGGCCGACGTGATGGCCTTCGACGAGATGAGCGACAAGCAGCGCGAGCGACTCAGCGTCATCCGCACCTCGGGCGAGCTGCTGCTCGCCGTCATCAACGACGTCCTCGACCTGTCGAAGATCGAGGCGGGCCGCATGGAGCTGGTCGCCCGCGACTTTGCGCTGGAGGGCCTGGCCGACGGACTGCAACAGACCTTCCAGCACTCGGCGACCGAGAAAGGGCTCTCCTACAAGGTCGAGATCGAGTCGGGAGCCGAGGGCAGCTGGCGGGGCGATCCGGACCGGTTGCGGCAGATCGGCGCCAACCTCATCTCCAACGCTATCAAATTCACGGGCCAGGGTGGGGTGGAAGCGCACTTCAGCGCCACGCCCGAAGGCCTGCGCCTGACGGTGAACGATACCGGCATCGGCATCGGCGAGGACAAGCTTCCCCACCTCTTCGACAAATTCACCCAGGCCGACTCCTCGACAACCCGCCGATTCGGCGGCACGGGCCTGGGCCTCGCCATCTGCCGCGAGCTCGCCCAGCTGATGGGCGGCGTCGTGACCGCCGCCAGCATCGAGGGCAAGGGCTCGACCTTCACGGTCGATCTGCCGCTTGAGCGGGGCGGCGTCATCCTCCCCGCCGAGGAGGAGGAGGCCCGCGAGCCCGCCGCCGAGGGCCGCCGCATCCGCGTCCTGGCCGCCGAGGACAACCCGACCAACCAGAAGGTCCTGCGCGCGGTCATGGAGCCGCTGGACGCCGATCTCACCCTCGTGGCCGACGGCAAGGAAGCCGTGGACGCCTGGCGCGACGGCGTCTTCGACCTGATCCTGATGGACATCCAGATGCCCGTCATGGACGGGGTGGAGGCCACCAAGATCATCCGCGCCTCGGAAGCCGCCGACAGTAAACCGCGGATCCCGATCCTGGCGCTGACAGCCAACGCCCTCGTCCACCAGGTCGAGCAGTATGCCGCCGCCGGCATGGATGGGCATGTTTCCAAGCCCATCGAGCTGCCCAGGCTCTACGACGCCATCGACCGCGCCTTCAGCGCCGCCGCCAGGGCCGAGGCTGCCCGCGCCGCCTAGAGGCGCAGAACGCTCTCCATCACCGTCGCCGCCCGGCCCCGCAGCAGCACTCGCTCGCCGCGATGCTCGCACTCCAGGTCCGCGCCCCGGCCGGGGTAGGCCTGGTGGAAGCGCAGCGTCGTGCGGCCCAGCTTGTCCGCATAAAGCGGCGACAGAATGCAGTGCATCGAGCCCGTGGCGGCGTCCTCGGGGATGCCGGAGCCCGGCGCGAAGAAGCGGCTGACCACGTCGTAACCGGAGCCCTCGGGCGCCAGCGCGGCGACGGCGACGTTGCCGCGGCCTTGGGTGGCGGCGCTGGAGATCTCCTTGAGCGTCGCGAGATCGGGCTGGACGGCCTTCACGGTCGCCTCGTCCTCGACGATGGCGATCAGGAACTGGGCGGCCCACACCTCCGTCGGAGTGACGCCGAGCGCCTCCTCAAGCCCGAACGGCGGGGTGATTCGGTGAGGAATCGAGGCGGGGAAGTCCATCTCGTAGAGCTCGCCCTGCCGGCGCACGATCAGCGGGCCGGACGCGGTGTCGAAGGTGACCGCGTCAGCCGTCACGCCCAGCTCGGTGAAGAGGGCGTGCGCGCTGGCCAGCGTCGCGTGGCCGCACAACGGCACCTCCAGCGCCGGCGTGAACCAGCGCAGGTCGAAGCGGGCCGGGTCGGCGGTGCGGCGCAGGAAGGCAGTCTCGGCCTGATTGTTCTCGGCCGCCAGCGCCTGCATCCACGCGGCGTCCGGGAAGGCGTCGAAGGGCTCGACCACGCAGGCGGGATTGCCCTTGAAGGGGGCGGCGGCGAAGGCGTCTATGGTCCACTGGCGCATGGTTTCACCGCTGCCGCAGAGGCCAGCCGTGGTCAAGCGGCCCATGGCCGGCGCCGAACCCCGGCGCTCGCAGCATCGCTTCGTGGACGTAGTTCCAGGCGCGGGCGACAGCCGCCGTCAGGTCCATTCCCTGCGCCAGTCCGACCGCGCAGGCGCTGGCCAACGTGCAGCCGGTGCCGTGGGTGTGGCGCGTGTCGATCCGCTCGCCCTCGAAGGCGGTTTCGCCCTGCGGCGTGATCAGGAGGTCGACCACCCGCTCCCCGGCAATGTGGCCGCCCTTCATCAGCACAGCCCTGGCGCCGAGCCCCAACAGCGCCTCCCCAGCCCTGCGCAGGTCCTCTGTGGTTTCGACGGAGAGGCCGGTCAGCGCGTCGGCTTCCGGCGCGTTGGGCGTCAGCAGGGCCGCGCGGGGGATCAGCAGGGACCGCACCGCCTCGATGGCTTCGGGGGCGAGCAGCGCCTCACCCCCCTTGGCGACCATCACCGGGTCGATGACAGCGGGAACGCGGCTCGCGGAGTCCAGCACCTTCGCCACCACCTCAACGGTCGCCACGTCGCCCAGCATTCCGGTCTTGATCGCATCGGCGCCGATGTCGTCGAGTACGGCGCGCGCCTGCGCCTCGATGACCTCGGCGGGGATCGGGTGCACGCCGGTTACGCCCAGTGTGTTCTGCACCGTCACCGCCGTGATCGCGGTGGCCGCATAGCCGCCCAACATGGTGACGGTCTTGATATCCGCCTGGACGCCCGCTCCGCCGCCGGAGTCGGAGCCTGCAATGATGAGGACGCGGCCCTTGCTCATGCCTCGTCCTTAGAACCGGCGGGGGCGAATGTCTCCACTGGCGCGGCCAACCTCGCGCACGGACGCGCACGCGGGGACAGGCGCGCGGAGGCGGGCGCGTATGTTGCGCGCGCATGTTGGCGGTGCGGAGGAGATTGAAGGCGGCTGGAGCTGGTCATCCGGGGATTATGGTCCCGGATCAGGCGGCGGGGATAAGCCGAGCGGGCAGCGGGGTCGGGAGTCGCCAACTTGCCTCCCAATGTCTCCAATAGATATGTCTCGTGAGTAGCTGCAGTTCGCCACTCAACTCGCGAGGCTGGCATGGACGACGATGGTAAGCCCGAGTGGGACGACGCGGCGGCCAATGTTCTGGTTGGACAGACCGTGCTGATCGGCCTGACCCATGTGGTTGGAGGCAACCGGGTCATGCGCCGGGAGCAGCTTCACGGGCTGATCGTGTCTGCCAACTCGCAGGGCGGCTTCGAGGTGGCTTTGGAGGGCAGGCGAGCGGGTGAAACTTACTGGCTACCGCCGCACATCTCTGCGTTCCAGCGGGCAAAGCGCGGCGAGTATCGGCTGCGGGGGACGGGTGAGATCGTGGTCGATCCCGACCTGATCAGCAACTGGACGGTGAGCGCTCCGACGACCTGATGGCGCTCCACGCCTTCAGCGCCTGCACGGTCTCTGCGACGTCATGGACGCGGACCGCCGTGACGCCGGCGGCGGCTCCCGTGAGGGCGGCGGCGAGCGAACCGCCTAGGCGTTGATCCGGGTCCTTGGCCGCCGGGTCGAGGGCGGCGAGGAAGCGCTTGCGGCTGGCGCCGAGGACTACGGGAAATCCGAGGCCGACCAGCGCGTCGAGGTTGGCGAGCAGCGCGAGGTTATGGGCGACGGTCTTGCCAAAGCCGATGCCGGGGTCGAGCCAGATCTTCTCCCGCGTCACCCCCGCCGCCATGGCCGCTTCGGCGCGCTCGGCGAGGAAGGCGCCTACCTCCGCCACCACGTCGTCGTAGCGCGGGCTGTCCTGCATGGTGCGCGGCTCGCCCAGCATGTGCATCAGCACCACCTCGCAGCTGAGATCGGCGGCGGTGGACACGCTGTCGTCGGACCAGCGCAGGGCGGTGACGTCGTTCCACATCGAGGCGCCCGCCGCCACGGCCGCCCGAGCGACGACGGGCTTCATGGTGTCGATGGAGATGCGGATGTCGCTCTCGGCCCTCACCGCCTCGATCAGGGGGATGACGCGGGCGATCTCCTCGGCCTTGGAGACGGGTTCGGCGCCGGGCCGCGTGGACTCGCCGCCGATGTCGAGGATGTCGGCGCCGTCCGCGATCAGCCGCCGCGCATGGGAAAGGGCGGCTCCCGCATCCAGGAACCGCCCGCCATCGGAAAAGCTGTCAGGGGTGACGTTCACCACCCCCATGACGAGGGGTTTGTTCATGGCGCTCTTAAAGCCCTTCTCCCTGGAGGGGGGAAGGGTTTGGGATGGGGGTGGGACGCTCTCCGTAAGCACTCCCCTACGCAGCAAATCCCGAAACCTCTTCCACCCCATCCCCGACCCTTCCCCCCTCCAGGGGGAAGGGAGAGCGCCCCCTATTCCGCCGGTTCAGGTTTCGGCGACAGCGGCACAGCGGCCGCCGGAGCCGTCGGGCGGACTTCGGGTTCGTCGCGGGTGGGCTTTACGCCCTTGAGCACGCCCTGGATTTCGTCGCCGGAGAGGGTTTCGAACTCGAGCAGGGCCTTGGCCACCGCGTGCAGGTCGTCGATCTTTTCGGTGAGGATGCGGCGCGCGTCGGTGAGGCCGCCGTCGATCAGGCGGCGGACTTCGGAGTCGATTTTGCGGGCGGTCTCTTCCGAGACGTTCTGGGTGCGCGCGACCGAATGGCCGAGGAAGACCTCGTCCTGGTTGTCGCCGTAGGCCACGGCGCCGAGTTCTTCGGAATAGCCCCAGCGGGTGACCATGTTGCGGGCGAGATCGGTGGCGGCCTTGATGTCGGATGAGGCGCCGGCGGTGACGCTGTCCTTGCCGAAGATCAGTTCCTCGGCGACCCGGCCGCCCATCATGACGGCCAGACGCGACGTCATCTCCAGATATTTCAGCGAGTAGCGATCGCCCTCGGGCAGTTGCATGACCATGCCGAGCGCGCGGCCGCGCGGCACGATGGTCGCCTTGTGCACCGGATCGGAGCACGGGACGTTCATCGCCACGAGCGCGTGGCCGCCCTCATGATAGGCGGTGAGCTTCTTTTCCTCTTCGCTCATGGCCAGGGAGCGGCGCTCGGCGCCCATCATCACCTTGTCCTTGGCGTGCTCGAAGTCGTGCATGGTGACCATGCGGCGGTTCTTGCGCGCCGCCAGCAGGGCGGCCTCGTTGACGAGGTTGGCGAGGTCGGCGCCGGAGAAGCCGGGGGTGCCGCGCGCCAGCGTCTTGACGTCCACGTCGGCGGCCAGCGGCACGTTCTTCATGTGCACGCGCAGGATCTTGTCGCGGCCGGTCACATCCGGGTTGGGCACCACCACCTGGCGGTCGAATCGGCCCGGACGCAGCAGGGCGGGGTCGAGGACGTCGGGCCGGTTGGTGGCGGCGATCAGGATGATGCCTTCGTTGGCCTCGAAGCCGTCCATCTCGACAAGCAGCTGGTTCAGGGTCTGCTCGCGCTCGTCGTTGCCGCCGCCGAGACCGGCGCCGCGGTGGCGGCCGACGGCGTCGATCTCGTCGATGAAGATGATGCAGGGCGCGTTCTTCTTGGCCTGCTCGAACATGTCGCGCACGCGGCTGGCGCCGACGCCGACGAACATTTCCACGAAGTCGGAGCCGGAGATGGTGAAGAAGGGCACGCCCGCCTCACCCGCGATGGCGCGGGCCAGCAGCGTCTTGCCGGTGCCGGGAGGGCCGACCAGCAGGGCGCCCTTGGGGATCTTGCCGCCCAGCCGCTGGAACTTGGCCGGGTCTTTCAGGAAGTCGACGATCTCGCTCAAGTCTTCCTTGGCCTCGTCGACGCCGGCGACGTCCTCGAAGGTGACGCGGTTCTTGTTTTCGGTCAGCAGGCGGGCCTTCGACTTGCCAAAGCCCATGGCCCCGCGCGCGCCGCCTTGCATCTGGCGCATGAAGAAGATCCAGACGCCGATCAGCAGCAGGATGGGGAGCGAGTTGAGCAGGAAGCCCAGCAGGGTGAAGCCGCCGGCGCTCTTGACCTGGATGTCGGCGCCTTTGGCCTCCAGGCGCTTGAGGAGGTCGTCCTGACTCTCGGGCGTGACAGCGGTGTAGGTCTTGGCGTCGGCCGACTTGGCCTCGACCACCGTGCCGCGCAGGATCGCGGACTTGATGTCGCCGGCGTCGACGCGGCGCAGGAGCTGCGAATAGCTGATCTCGCCGGGCGCGGCGCTACGGCCGCCCTGCATCATGGAATAGACGCCGATCATCACGGCGATGATGACGCCCCAGATGGCGAGGTTACGCAGGTTCATGTCCGTCTTCCCGGCGGCTTTGGCCTAAACGACCAAGATAGGGCGTCTGGCGCGCGGGCGCCACGAGGCCGATTCGTCACAGGTCACCTTCACATTCGATGAAGCCCATCGCCGCGCGGAATCGGTCGTGGGCGAGGGCGCGGACCTTGGCTGTGGGCGCGGGGGCGAGCAAGGGGCAGGTGACAGCGTCGGCGGTGATGACAACTGGCAGGGCGGGGCGCGCGGACGCTGGTACGGCCTTCAACGCTTCCCGTTCTTTTGGCGGCAGGCGAGCGGCGTGGCCTTTCAGCGGCGCGACGGTGGCGGAGGACGCGGCGGTGATTTCGAAGCGGCCGTCCCAGACGGTGGGTTGATCGGCTGCGAGTTGGATAGGTTTCAGACCGCCGCGTGCGGTTTCTCCAGCATCGCGCATGAAGAGGACAGTGGAGGCGGAAGCCTCGATGCGGGCTCCGGCAAGGGTGGCGGTAAAACGCTCACCGCTGTTCAGACGCTCCGTGAGGCGGGCGAGGCGATCTCCGCGCGGAGGCCGGGTAGTCCCGGCTGCGCAGAGACACGCGGCGGCGATGTCTCGCGAGTTCAACAAGTCACGCGAAAACGGCAATACCCCCCACCGCTCATCCCGACGAAAGTCGGGACCCAGTTCTTTGACAGATAGGCGGTGCGGGGAAGGGCCTGGGTCCCGACTTTCGTCGGGATGATCGGATAAAAGGGACCGGGCGCGGGAGCGGGCGAAGCGGTGGTCCTCGTTCGCCGGATCATCGATCCAGGTTTCGCCCCGAGCGCTCAACCAGTCGCGTAAATGGGCCCGGCGCTCGCCAAGCATAGGCCGCAGCACGAACACGCCCCTGCCCTCAGGCCAGGCAGGCGACGGCGCCCACTCGCGCGGGTCAGGCACCGTAGAGCCCTCCGCCCGCATGGCGGCGGCTTCCACCAGGTCGTCGGCGGTGTGTCCCATCAGGAGTACGCAGGCCCCGGCCTTCCGTGCGGCCTCGGCGAGCAGACGATGACGGGCTTCTCGGGCAGCAGCAGGGAGACCGCGAGACGGCTTCTCGCCCTCCCACCGCAGCGTCTCAAACCCGACGCCGAGGCGGGCGGCGACGGCGCGGCACTGTTCGGTCCATCCGGCGCTCGCGGGTTGGAGACCGTGGTCGACCGTCAGCGCGATCACCCGCCGCCCATGCGTGTCCGCCCACGCCTTCGTCAGCAGGAGCAGCGCCAGCGAATCCCCGCCGCCCGAAAACGCGACGGCCAGCGGCCGCTCGGAGCGCGGAGAGAGCCGCCGGTCGAGCGCTGTCAGGCCGCGCACTTGGCCTGGGTGCGGGCGGCGCTCGCCTTCTTGGTCACGGCCGCGGACGCCTTCGGGTACTTGGCCTTCAGCGTGTCCAGCGTCGTGCAGGCGTCGCCGGCGCGCTTCATGGCGATCAGCTCGCGGGAGAGCTCGGCCATGGCGTCGGGGGCCCAGCCGGTCTTGGGATAGCCGCGGATCGCCTCGATATAGGCGTGGGCGGCCTCGGCGTGGGCGCTGCGGACGGCGAGTGTCTTGCCGTAGAGGTAGTTCGCCTCGCCGATATGGGCGTCATCGGGGTGGCGCTGGATGAAATCGGAGAAGGCGGCCTCGGCGTTGTCGTAGTCGCCGCCGTCCATCAGCGCCTTGGCCTGAGCGAAGGCGGCGGCCGGGTCTTCGGAAGCCTTGGCGGCCTCTTCCTGGGCGGCCTGCGCCTGGGCGTTGGCGGCCTGCTCCAGCGGGATCAGGCGCTCGTTCAGCGACTGGATCTGCGTCTGATAGGCCGCGAGGTTGTGGCGCGCCTGATCGAGCTGGTGGGCCAACTCCTCGTTCTGGCCGTTGACGCGGGTGAGCGTCGCCTCAAGGTCGCTGACGCGCTGGGTGAGCGACTGGATCTGGGCGTCGGTGTCGGCCGGCTGAACGACGACCGGCTGGCCGGTTTCCTTGCCCTGGAAGACGATGGCGCGCATCTCGCGCACCACCTTCTCCATCTTGTCGAGCCGCTTCCTCGAACGGTCGTCGAGCGGGTCTTCGTCGGAGGGCAGCGGCGTCTGGGCGAAGGCGTGCTGGGCGGCGACCCCGCAGATGGAGCCGCCGATCAGCGCCGCCAGCGCGAGCGCGGTGAGTTGGTTGGCT
>Ga0157373_10001592_pt1 | contig 17340 bp, 18 predicted proteins | sample C65metaG_FD_113460 | JGI IMG/M metagenome (GOLD analysis project Ga0157373, IMG submission 113460) | Corn rhizosphere microbial communities from Kellogg Biological Station, Michigan, USA - C6-5 metaG | ecosystem: Host-associated > Plants > Roots > Rhizosphere > Soil | place: USA: Michigan... | reverse complement strand
TCTCTTTCCAAATCAACGATGTCAAAGACCCGACCGGCGCTTGCCGACCCCGCCGTTTAACGCCCGGCGGCGGCGAGGAGCGGCTATCTAGTCGCCACCCCCTGGAGTGTCAATCGCCTCGCCTAGAGTTTTTCCGCCCCATCCGAGCCGAGGCTCATCAGAGGCCAAAAAACTCCCCAGGGCCGCTGTGAGGCTTCCCTCGGCAGTCCTTAGTGAGTCGATTGGAGCCGCGGAACATACCGACATGACCCGTGAAAATCAAGGGGCTTGTCCGCCCTTCGATCTTCGCCGCGCCCCGTCGTCCGGTTCCGAGCGAGGCGGGGATATAGCCACCGGGGACCGGCGGGGCAACCCCTTTCCTTGGCCTTCGTCCGACGGGCGCTTGCCAGCTTCGCCGTCCGCTGCAAAGAGGGGCTTCTCCGAGAGGCGCACCATGCTGTCCCAGAAGGCCCGCTACGCCCTGCGCTCCCTGGTCGCACTGGCCCGGGCCGATGGCGCGCAGGTGACAGCCGGCGATCTGTCCGCGCGTGCGGGCGCGCCGCGCAAGTTCCTCGAGGCCATCCTGCTGGAGCTTGCCCGGCGCCACATCATCACCAGCCGCCGCGGAAAGTTCGGCGGCTATGCGCTCGCCCGCCCGGCGGAGGAGATCACCTTCGCCGAGGTCATCCGGGTGATCGACGGTCCGCTGGCGCTGGCGCCCTGCGTCAGCAAGACCGCCTTCCGCAAGTGCGACGGCTGCGCTGACCTGGAGACCTGCCCGCTGCGCGAGGCGCTGATGATGGCGCGCGATGCGACGGCGCATGTGCTGGAGGGCTACAGCCTCGCCGACGCGGCCGAGCACGGGGTGGTGGGGTTGTTGGGCTCACCTTAACTCCGCTCATCCCGACGAAAGTCGGGACCCAGGTCTTTCTAGCGGAGTGCTGACTGGACAGAACTGGGTCCCGGCTTTCGCCGGGATGAGCGGATGAGGGGGAGCCTCAGCCGGCCGCGATGTACTGCTTGAGCCCGTCGGCCTCGGCCGCCACCTCGGCGATCTTCCACTTCACCAGGTCGCCGATGGAGACGAGGCCCGCAAGCCGCCCGTCGCGCACCACCGGCAGGTGGCGGATGCGGCGGTCGGTCATCCGGCCGAGCAGCGAGTCGACCGTCTCGCCGGGCGTGGCGAAGATCACGTCGCGGGTCATGCAGCAGTCGATGGTCTGGTCGAGGGAGGCGGCGCCTTCCTTGGCGATGGCGCTGACGATGTCGCGCTCCGAGATGATGCCAACGACCATCCCTTCGTCGTCCACCACCACCACCGCGCCGACCCGGCGGGCGTGAAGCTGGGCGGCGACATCCTTCATCGTCTCGGCCGGCGAGGCCGTGAAGACGATGTCGCCCTTGTCCTTCAGGATCTGCGAAACCAGCACTGGAACGTCCTCCTAGACGTTTCTTCAGCAAAGCGTCTCGCAATCGAACGCGCGAATCAACCGTTTGTGACGCGATTGTGGCCAATGAGGCGAAAGAAGGGGCCGATCAGCAACAGTCCGGCGAAATAGCCGGCCACGTGCGCCTCCCACGCCACCCCTGCCCCGCCCATCCCCGGCATCACCGGGATATAGCCGATGATGAGGTTCACGACCGTCCACATCACGGCCATGCCGACGGTCGTGCGGCTGACGACCGGGCCCAACGTCCCGCGCCGCTCGATCAGCCGCGAGGCGCCGCCCATCAGGCCGGAGACCGCGCCGGAGGCGCCCACCACCGGCAACATGCTGCTCGGATGGGCCATGACGTAGCCGAGGCTCGAGAGCACGCCGCACACCAGATAGAAGAGGAAGAAGGTGAGCGCCCCTCGCAGCGTCAGGCCGAACAGCCGCGCCACCGGCGCGCCGAAGGCCAGCGCCGCCATCGCATTCATCAGGTCGTGGATCCAGTTGCCGTGCAGGAAGAGGGGCGTGATGAGCGTCTCCCAGCGGCCGAGCTGCGTCACCTCGGCGGGCGTGAGCACATACTGCGCCCATAGCCGCTCAGGGAGCTGCTGCTGGACGGCATAGCTGCCGATGATCACCAGCGTCAGCGCCATCGCCGGCCAGGGGGCGTTGAAGATGGGCTCGCGCCGGGGCCGGGCTTCGTCGAGGATGGGATTGCTCATGGCCGCCATCCCTATCCGCAGAGGTTGCGGCCGCAAAGCGCCTTGCGGCGGTCAACTTCGGCGGCGAAGGTGCGCGCCGCCTGCTCCTCAAGTCAGGGATAGCCGATGATCCGTCTTCCGCGCCCGGCGGCTTTCGCCGCGGCGGCCCTGTTCCTCGCTTCCTGCGCGCATTTCCACGCGCCCGCGATCCTTCATCATGCGGTCGCGACGGCGTCCGCACCCGCGCCCGCCGTTCAGCTCAGGCCCGGCCAGTGGCCGCAGGCGGCCAGCGACCTGCCTGCCGCGCCCGATGTCCGCTTCGGCGCCCTGCCCAACGGCATGCGCTACGCCATCCAGAAGAACGCCACCCCGCCGGGACAGGCCTCGCTGCGGCTCTATTTCAAGGCGGGCTCCCTGATGGAGACGGATCAGCAGCAGGGCCTCGCGCACTTCCTGGAGCACATGGCCTTCAACGGCTCGAAGGACATCCCCGAAGGCGAAATGATCAAGATCCTCGAGCGCCACGGCCTGGCCTTCGGCGCCGACACCAACGCGTCGACCTCCTGGGACGAGACCGTCTATCAGCTCGACCTGCCGCAGACCGACGAGGCGACGGTCGACGACAGCCTCAAGATCATGCGCCAGACGGCGAGCGAGCTGACCATCGCCCAGGACGCCATGGACCGCGAACGCGGGGTGGTGTTGTCGGAAGAGCGCACCCGCGACAGCCCCGCCTACCGCATCTTCAAGCAGCGGCTGGGCTTCTTGATGCAGGGCCAGCGACCGCCGCTGCGCTATCCGATCGGCGAGGTGACGGTGCTGCAAAATGCGCCCGCAGGCCTGATCTCCGACTTCTACAAGACATGGTACCGGCCCGAGCGCGCGGTGCTGGTCGCGGTCGGCGACTTCGATGTCGATGCGATGGAAGCCAAGATCCGCGCCGGCTTCGGCGACTGGAAACCCGCCGCTGCGCCCGGCATGGAGCCGGACCTCGGCGGGGTGCGCAAGCGCGGACCCGAGGCGCTGGTCGCGGTCGAGCCGGGATCGCAGCTCGCCCTGCAGATGGCCTGGGTCTCGCCGCCCGACCTCGCGCCCGACACGGTCGAAAAGCGCAAGCAGGACTGGCGCGAGCAGCTCGGCTTTGCGGTGCTGAACCGCAGGCTGGAGACGCTGGCGCGCACGGAGAACCCGCCGTTCATCGCCGCCGGGGGCTTCCGCGACAACCAGTTCCGCGCCGCCGAGATCACGACCCTCTCCGTCACCGCCAGGCCCGGCGACTGGCAGGACGCGCTCAGCGCCGTCGACCGCGAGCAGCGGCGCGCGGTGCAATACGGCGTGCGCCAGGACGAGCTCGACCGCGAGATCGCCGAGTACCGCGCCCAGCTGAAGACCAACGCCGACGCGGCCGCTACCCGCCGCACCCCCGCGCTCGCCGCCCAGATCGTCGGCACGCTGGAGGAGGACCGCATCGTCACCTCTCCGGCCGAAGACCTCGAGATCTTCGAGGCCGCCGTGAAGGACCTGAAGGCCGAGCAGGTCTCGGCCGCCCTGCGCGCCGCCTTCTCCGGCTCCGGCCCGCTCGTCTTCTTGGCCAGCCCCGACCCCGTCGCGGGCGGCAATGACGCCGTGCTGGCGGCGCTGAAGACCTCGCAGGCCGTGGCCGTCACCCCGCCCGCCGCGCCGACCCAGGCGACCTGGCCCTACGAAAGCTTCGGCCCATCTGGGACGGTGGTCGAGCAGCGGGAGGTCGCCGACCTCGACACCGTCTTCGTGCGCTTCGCCAACGGCGTGCGCCTGACCGTCAAGCCGACCAAGTTCCGCCAGCAGCAGGTGCTGGTGCGCGTCAACGTCGGCAAGGGCCGTCTTGCCCTGCCCAAGGACCGCCAGACCATGGCCTGGGCCTCGCAGGCCGTGGTTGAAGGCGGGCTGAAACAGATCAGCGCCGAGGACATGGAACGGGTGCTGGCCTCGAAGGTCTATGGCGCGGACTTCGGCATCGACAACGACAGCTTCGACTTCACCGGCCAGACACGGACCGACGACCTGCCGACCCAGCTGCAGGTTCTGGCGGCCTATGTCGCCGAGCCCGGCTGGCGGCCCGAGGCGTTCGCGCGGCTGAAGAGCTACGCCGCCACGCTGGAGGACCAGTATGAGGCGACCGACAGCGGCGTGCTCGGCCGCGACCTCGCCGGCCTTCTGCACGACGGCGACCGGCGTTGGACCTTCCCCTCGCGGCAGGAGATCGCCCGCTCGACCCTCGCCGACCTCGAGGGCGAGATCGCCCCCTCGCTGGCGGACGGTCCCATCGAGGTGGTGATCGTCGGCGATGTGACGGTCGACAAGGCCATCGAGGCCGTCGCCGACACCTTCGGCGCGCTCCCGCCCCGCCCGCAGACGGCGGCCACCTCCGCCGACGCGCTGGCGACGGGCTTCCCGGCCCCCGGCGGCCCGCTGGTCGAGACCCACAAGGGCCGCGCCGACCAGGCCATCGCCCTGATCGCCTGGAAGACGCAGGACTTCTTCACCAGCCCGCAGCTCGCGCGCACCGTGGCCGTGATGGGCGAGGCCTTCGAGATCCGGCTGCTGGAAGAGCTGCGCGAGAACGAGGGCGCGACCTATTCGCCCAACGTCTCCTACACCCAGAGCACCACCTTCCCCGGCTGGGGCTACATCTCAGCCCAGGTCGAGGTGCCACCGACGAAGATCGACGGCTTCTTCACGAAGGCGCAGGAGATCGCCGCCGAACTGCGCGACAAGCCGGTCTCCGCCGACCTGCTCGAGCGGGCCCGCAAGCCGAGGCTGGAGCAGCTGGAGAAGGCGCAGCAGACCAACGAGTACTGGGCTTCGGAGCTGTCGGGGGCGCAGGCCGACCCGCGTCGTCTCGACGCCATCCGCTCGCTGCTCGGCCAGACCGAGCGCGTCACCGCCGCCGACGTTCAGGCTGCCGCGAGGCAGTTCCTGACCGACGACAAGGCGTGGACGCTGGTGGTGCGGCCGAAGTAAGCTGTGCCGTGGCGGCACGCCTTCGATTGGCGCGAAAATTGCAGGCCAGCCCTTTAAAAATAAGGGTGGTGGGCAAGATGTTTCATTCGAATACAGAACGGCTGGTTGAGTACTGGCGAACGGCCCGTGGCGAGCAGGTCCTTCCCCCGAGGATCGCCATCGACCCGGGCGCTTTCGCCGACCTCCTGCCGCAGGTGTTCATGCTGGAGCGCGAAGGACCGGGCCAGTACCGGTTCAGGCTCAGCGGCGGCTTTGTCGCAGACCTGCACGGGCGCGAGCTGAAGGGCGAACAGGCCCTGCCGCTCTGGGCGCGCCGGGACCGCCCCCGGGTCCAGGCCGCCGTCGAGCTCTGCCGCGCCAACGCCGATCCGATCGTGATCACCACCGAGGTGACGGCGGCCGGACAGGAGCCCTTCCCGATGGAGGTGCTGGTCGCCCCCCTCGCCGGTCCCGATGGCGAAGCCGACCGCTTCATGGGTCTCTATCAGCCGACCGCGCTGATCCAGCCGCTGGAGGAAGGCGCCGCCCGCGAGCTTTCGGCGATCACGGTCCTGAGCACAGCCAATTCGCTGGAGCTGGAGCCACGCCTGAGGCTGGCGGTCATCAACGGGCAGAAGATCGCCTAAGCGCTGGCCTCGTCGAGCCGCTTGATCTGCTGCGGCGTCAGCGTCAGCCGCGCCGAGCCCATGATCTCGTCGAGCTGCGCGAGGCTGGTCGCGCTGGCCAGCGGCGCGGTCACCGCCGGCCGTGACATCACCCACGCCAAGGCCACCTGCGCCGGGCTCGCCACGAGCTCGGCCGCGACAGCATCCAGCGCCGCCAGCACCTTCATGCCGCGTTCGTCGAGGTACTTCTTTACGCCGCGCCCGCGCGGGCTTTTGTCGAGGTCGACCTCCGAGCGGTACTTGCCGGTCAGAAACCCGCTCGCCAGCCCGTAGTAGGAGATGATGCCGATCCCCTCCTCCACGCACAGCTGCTGGAGCGGCCCCTCGATGCTGCGGTTCATCAGATTGTAAGGCGGCTGCAGCGTCTCGTAGCGCGGAATGCGGTTGTCGGCTGAGACGCCCAGCGCCTCGCGCAGTCGGTCGGCGTCGTAGTTGGACGCCCCGATCGCCCGCACCTTCCCCTGCTCGATCAGCCGGGAGAAGGCCTCCAGCGTTTCGTCCAGCGGGGTCTCGGCATCATCGCGATGGGACTGATAGAGGTCGATGTAGTCGGTCTGGAGCCGCTGCAGGGACTCCTCGGCCGCGGCCATGATGGTCTCGCGCTTGAGGCCCGAGTGCTTCGGCCACATGCCGACCTTGGTGGCGATGACCACGTCGTCGCGCCGCCCGCGCCGCGTCAGCCACTTGCCGATGACGGTTTCGCTCTCGCCGCCGGTATGGCCGGGGACCCAGGCGGAATAGACATCGGCCGTGTCGATGGCATCGAACCCGCCGGCAACGAAGGCGTCGAGCAGCGAAAAGCTCGTCGCCTCGTCCGCCGTCCAGCCCAGCACATTGCCGCCGAACATCAGCGGCGCGATCGAAATGCCTGAGCGGCCGAGGGGTCTCTTGTCCATCGTTGCGTCCTTCGAGACGCCGTCCTGACGGACGGCTCCTCAGGATGACGCAGGTGGGTGGTCGCCACAAATCTCGTCATGGTGAGGAGCGTTCCCGAAGGGAGCGCGTCTCGAACCACGCAATCAGGCGGCCTTCACCTCATCCGGCTCGTAAACCGGCGCTTCTTCCGGATCGAGGGCGGCCTTGCCCCGGATCAGGTCGGAGGCCTTTTCGGCGATCATGATGGTCGGTGCGTTGGTGTTGCCGCTGACCAGCGTCGGCATGACCGAAGCGTCGATGACACGCAGGCCCTTCAAGCCGATCACCTTCAGCTCGGCGTCGACAACGGCCATCGGATCGGTCTCCGCGCCCATCTTGCAGGTGCCGACGGGGTGATAGATCGTCTCGGCGTTCTGCTTGATCCAGGCGTCGATCTCCTCGTCCGTCTGGGCTCTGGCGCTGTCGCCGTATTCCTTGGGCTGGAACTGGGCGAAGGCCTCCTGAGCGGCGACCTTGCGGGCGATCTTCACGCCCTCCCGCATGGCCCGCTTGTCTTCTTCGGAGGACAGGTAGTTGGCGTAGATGGCCGGATCGGCGAACGGGTCGGCGCTGGTCAGGCCGATGCGTCCCTTGCTCTCGGGCCGCAGCTGGCAGACGTGCAGCGAGAACCCGTCCTTCTCCACCACCACCTTGGCGTGGTCCTGCATGATCGCCATCACCGCATGGATCTGCAGGTCGGGCCGGTCGAGGTCGGGCCGCGAGCGGATGAACGCGCCGCTTTCAAGCATGTTCGTGCGCCCGATACCCCTCTTGAAGAGCAGGTAGTTGAGCCCCGTCGCCAGCCGCGCCAGGCCCTTGTTGTAGCTGTAAGCCGTCTTCACTCCGGTCGTTTCCCAACCGAGGATGACGTCGAGGTGGTCCTGCAGGTTTGCGCCGACGCCCTTCAGCGCGTGGACCACCGGAATGCCGTGCAGCTTCAGGTCGGCCGGATCGCCGACGCCCGACAGCTGCAGGATCTGCGGCGACTGCACCGCGCCGGCGGCCAGCAGCACTTCCTTGTCGGCCCAGACGATGCGGCGCTTCGACTTGGCGTCCTTGGCGAACTCCACGCCCTTGCAGACGCCGTCCTCGATGATGAGCTTCGTCGTCCGCGCATGGGTGATGCAGGTGAGGTTGTCCCGGTCCAGCGCCTCGCGCAGGTAACCGGCCGCAGCACTCCAGCGCCGCCCGTCCTTGATGGTCAGGTGGTAGGGCCCAAAGCCTTCCTGCTGGAAGCCGTTGAAGTCGTTGGTGGTCTTGAAGCCGGCCTGCTTGCCCGCCGCGATCACCGACGAAAAGATCGGGTTGGTCGACTTGCCCTTGGAGACATACAGATGCCCGCTGTCGCCATGATACTGGTCGGCCCCGTCCTCCAGCGTCTCCGAGCGCCGGAAGTAGGGCAGCACGTCGGCGTAGGACCAACCCGTCAGCCCCATCTGCCGCCACTGGTCATAGTCGCGCGCGTGGCCGCGGATGTAGATCATGCCGTTGATCGAGGACGACCCGCCCCAGCCCTTGCCCCGTGGCCACCAGAGGCGGCGGTTGTTCAGGTTCGGCTCCGGCTCGGTCCAGAAGCCCCAGTTGTGGGCGCCCTTGGCCTTGATCAGTTCGCCGACGCCGGCGGGCATGTGGATGAGGATGTTGGAGTCCTTGCCGCCGGCTTCCAGCAGCAGCACCCGGCACTTGGGGTCTTCGGTCAGCCGGTTGGCCAGCACGCAGCCAGCCGAGCCGGCGCCGATGATGATGTAGTCGTAGGTGTCTTTCGCGGCGGCCATCTGACGGGCGCTCCTTCGTAGGTTATCGTTGTTCTGTTGGCACCTTCGCGCGCGGACCGCGCTCTAGCAAGAGGCTCCCGGAGAGAGAAGATGACGCGCCTGCTCCCCCTCGTTGCCATCGCGATTGTGCTGACCGCCTGCGGTGAGCGGAGCGCGCCGCCACACCCCGCCGCGCCGTCACAAGCCGCGCCCACGATCGCCGGAGCAGCCGTCGTCGACCCCAGGGCCGTCCCTGCCGCCTTCCAGGGCGTCTGGGCCGCTACGGAGAACGACTGCGCCAAACCTTCCGAGAGCCGCCTCGCCGTCGCCGCCGACAGCCTGACCTTCTACGAAAGTCGGGGCGCGGTGGCCTCGGTGAAGCAGACCGGCCCGGACGAGATCCTCATCGCCATCCCCCTGCGCGGCGAAGGCGAGACCAGCGAACGCACCTTCCGCTACCGGCTGATCGACGGCGGAGCGGCCCTGTTCGACGTGCGCAGCGGGCTGACCCGCGTCCGCTGCCCAGCGTGAGTATTCATTGACTTGTAAGGCTTCAGGCCCCACATGGGCCTTGCGCGATCACCGCGCGATCCGGCTTGCAGCCGCGTGAGGGACCACTTCGGTCCACCTGCCGCTCGCCGAGGTTCACTCCCATAAGACGCCTGGACACGCGGGGCGTCGCAATTTGACCCCGCGTCGACGATCCGCGCGCCGTTCCTGGCAGCGCGGCGATCGCCGCATATCTGAAAGCTATTTCCTTGAACGATTTCAATTCCCTTGGGCTCGCCAAGCCCATCCTTCAGGCGCTTGCCGCCGAGGGCTACACCACACCCACTCCGATCCAGGCGCAGGCGATCCCGCTGGTGCTGGAGGGCCGCGACCTGCTGGGCATCGCCCAGACCGGCACGGGCAAGACGGCGGCCTTCGCGCTGCCGATCCTGCAGCGCCTGGCCGCTGACAAGAAGCCCGCGCCCCGCCGTGGCTGCCGCTGCCTGGTGCTCTCGCCGACCCGCGAGTTGGCCACCCAGATCGCCGACAGCTTCCGCACCTATGGCAAGCACATGGGCCTTTCCGTCGCCGTCGTCTTCGGCGGTGTGAAGTACGGCCCGCAGGTGCGCGCGTTGGCGGCCGGCGTCGACATCCTCGTCGCCACGCCCGGCCGCCTGATCGATCACCTCGAGCAGAAGGTCGCCAACCTGTCGGAGGTCGAGGTCTTCGTCCTCGACGAGGCCGACCAGATGCTCGACCTCGGCTTCGTCGTGCCGATCCGCCGCATCGCCAAGCTGCTGCCGCACAAGCGCCAGAACCTCTTCTTCTCGGCCACCATGCCGACGGAGATCGGCAAGCTGGCCGGTGAGCTGCTGAAGGATCCGGCCAAGGTGTCGGTGACCCCGCAGGCCACCACCGTCGAGAAGATCGACCAGAAGGTCCTGTTCATCGAAGGCGCCCGCAAGCGCGCGCTCCTCGCCGAACTCTTCGAGGACGAGGCGATGAAGCGCGTCCTCATCTTCACTCGCACCAAGCGCGGCGCCGACCGCGTGGCCAAGCAACTGGCCACCGTCGGTGTCGAGGCCGCCGCCATCCACGGCGACAAGACGCAAGGCCAGCGCGAACGCTCGCTGGCGGCCTTCAAGGCCGGTCAGGTGCAGGCACTGGTCGCCACCGACATCGCCGCGCGCGGCATCGATGTCGACGGCATCAGCCACGTCATCCAGTACGAGCTGCCGAATGTGCCGGAAGCCTACGTCCACCGCATCGGGCGCACCGCCCGGGCGGGCGCGGCCGGCATCGCCATCGCCTTCTGCGGCGAGGAAGAGCGCGGCCTGCTGCGCGACATCCAGCGCGTGACCAAGCAGACGATTCCCTCATGGGACCGCCGCAACGACCGCTCGCTGGGCGCTTCGGAAGCCGCCCTGCGCGCCGCCGAACCGGCCCAGAAGCCGGAACCGCAGCGTCAGCAGCAGAAGAACCGCGGCCGCAAGCCCAACGCCGGGCACGCCCAGCCGCAACACCGGCCGGTCCACCGTCCCGACGCCTACAACCCGCTGACGGACGCCGGCGCCGAGCCCAAGCGCAAACCCCGCCGCCGCAACCGCGCGCGCAACCGTGCGGCGGCCAAGGCGGGCGCGAGCGCTACGGCCTAGCGCCCCTTCCATTGAGGCGGCCGCTTCTGGGCGAAAGCCAGCGGCCCCTCTCTAAAGTCCTCCGACTGGAACAGCGCCGCCACGGCTGGATATCGCATCTGGCCGCGGATGGCGTCGGCCAGCGTCGGTTCGTCCAGCCCATTCATCACGGCCTCCTTGGAGGCGCGGATCGACATCGGACTGCATTCGGCGATCATCTGAGCCCAGCGCTTGGCCTCGGTCATCAGGTCAGCGGCCGGAACGACGGAATTCACGAACCCCAGCTCCTGCCCCTCGGCGGCCGATACGCGCCGCGCGGTCAGGATCATTCCCATGGCGCGCTTCAGGCCGATGGCCCGAGGCAGCCGGTGCATCCCGCCGGCCAGCGCGGCCAGGCCGACCCTCGGCTCGGGCAGGGCGAACACCGCGCTGTCGGCGGCGATGATGATGTCGCAGGCGAGCGCGATCTCGAACCCGCCGCCCATGGCCACCCCGTTCACCGCCGCGATCAGCGGCTTGTTGAGGTCGAAGCGCGAGGTCAGCCCGGCAAAGCCCGACGGCGGCGAGCCCATCTTGCCCCCGCTCGCCTGGTGCTTGAGGTCGTTGCCAGCGGAGAACGCCCGATCCCCTGCCCCGCTGACGATGGCGACCCACTGCTCGGGGTCATTGGCAAAGTCGTTGAAGACCTCATCCAGCTCGAAGTGCGCCGGCGAATGCAGCGCATTCATCACTTCCGGCCGGTTCAGGGTGACGACGGTGACCGGCCCTTCCCGATCCACGCGGACGAATTCGTAGGCCACGGGCAGCTCCCTCTTTCTTTATGGAGAGCAGCGTCCGCCACGTTACGTACCGTCCGTCAACGCACCTGTGCGAGATCGCGGCGGTAGCGCTTCCAGTTCTCGACGTAGTGGTGGGCCGAGGCCGTCAGGATCATCGCCTGGTGTTCGCTGACCTCGCGGACCACCTTGCCCGGCGCGCCCATGACCAGCGAGTTGTCCGGGATCTCCTTGCCCTCGGTGATCAGGACGTTGGCGCCGATCAGGCAGTTCTGCCCGATCTTCGCCCCGTTGAGGATGATCGAGCCGATCCCGACCAGCGAATTGTCCCCGATCGTGCAGCCGTGAAGCATGACCAGATGGCCGACGGTGACGTTGTCGCCAATTGTCAGCGGCGATCCCACGTCCGTGTGAAGAACAGAGCCGTCCTGGATGTTGCTGTTCTCGCCAATCGTGATGGGATCATTATCGCCGCGCAGCGTCACGCCCCACCATACACTGGCGTTCTTCTTGAGAATTACATTGCCCATGACAGCGGCGGTTGGCGCTATCCAGTATTCGTCTTCCGACGGCAACTGAGGCGCGAGCGAGCCCAGGGCGAAGACTGTCATATATTTGTCTCGTGAAGTTGAACGCAAAGATGGCTTAACCGTTTCGAAATCCGGCTAGGATCATTCTAGTCGGGCGATTCGGGTGGGCGATAGCCCTCCCGCATCCCGCCGCGGGGACTTCCCTCGCGGTCTCCACAAGACGGAGAGCCGGGTGTCGCGTTTGGGGTTCCGGCGGCCTGTGCCGCCAACCACGTTCGAAAGCGTCAGCGAGCCGCCGGGTCGCGCACGCGCATCCATCTTCACCATTGAACCCGATCCAAGGGCGAGCCGCTGTGGCCTCGCCCTTTTTTCATGCCCCCAACGGAGGAATGCATGACCAAGCGTGCTCTGAAGCGGATGGTGCGCGAAGGCGCTTTCGATCCAGCCCAGTTCCAGCAGGACGACGGCAAGGTGCGCCGGCTGCCTGTCGGGAACGGGTGGTCGCCGCTCGGGCATATGAACGACGATCGGGAACAGGGGTATCTCAAGACAATAAAACCGAAGTCGCCGGGGCAGGCGAAGCTGATGGAGGCCATCGACGAGAAGAACCTCGTCCTGGCGCTCGGCCCCGCCGGAACGGGGAAGACCTACATCGCCATCACCAAGGCGGTCGAAGCGCTGGAGAGCGGCAAGGTCGGACGCATCGTGCTGTCCCGCCCCGCCGTCGAGGCCGGCGAGTCCATCGGCTTCCTGCCCGGCGAGATGGAGGACAAGCTCGCGCCCTACCTGCGCCCGCTCTACGACGCACTGACCGACCGCCTGTCGATGAAGCGCGTCCGGGCCCTGATCGCGGAGGGCGCCATCGAGATCGCCCCGGTCGGCTTCATGCGCGGGCGCACGCTCAACAACGCCTTCGTGGTCATCGACGAGGCCCAGAACTGCACCTACGTGCAGCTGAAGATGCTGCTGACCCGGCTGGGCTGGAACTCGACCATGGTGGTGACGGGCGATCCGAACCAGTCCGACCTGCTGCCGGAACTCTCGGGCCTCGGCCCCGTCGCGCACAAGCTGGAGGCCGTCGGCAACATCGCCGTCGTGCGGCTGGAGGACCGCGACATCGTCCGCCACCCGCTGGTGGCGGATATGCTGGGAGTCCTTTAGCTCTTTCGGAGCGCCAACCCTCGGTTTAGCGTAGCTGTGGGGTTCGATTCCCCACAGACCTTTCCTCGTGTCGCGCGACGACCTCGTTTTGAGGCGCGGGCAGCGAAAAGAGGCGGGGTCACTGGTCGTAGGAACCATAGGCCTCCCGGCGCCAGCCGAAAGGCAGCCGCCGTCGGGCCCTGCGAGCTTCGGGCTCCCGCCCGGCAGCCGCGGCGCCGGGAGGCCGTTCCTGAACGGGGGACGCTATGTGGGTTTTCTGGCTGTTGGTCGCGCTGGCGTTCGCGGGAAGCGTATTTCTGACGGTCGAGCGGCGCGCCGCCGTCATCGTCAACGAGTGGGAGCACGCGCTCCTCTACGTTGACGGGCGGTTCAAAGGCGTGCTTGCGCCCGGACGTCACCACATTTGGAATGCGCCGAGCAGGCGCGCCATCCATCGGCTTTCGTCGCGCGATCAGCTGCAGACGTTCACATCGGCTGACGTGCTGACCGCCGACCGGTTTGCCGCCCGGCTGGGCGCGACCGTGCTCTACCGCATCACCGATCCCCGCAACGCATTCGAGAATGCATTTTCAGCGCGCCTGCACGCCGCCGCTTACGCCGCCCTGACCGAGGTCGCGGCCGCCAGATCGCTGGAAACGCTGCTGGCCGAGCGCGGGACGCTGGGCGAGGCGTTGACGGCGCTCATCGGCCCGAAGGTTCCGGAGTGCGAACTCGTCGCCGCAATCTCGGCCGTGACGCTGCCACCGGAGGTTCGGCGCATGCTGACCGATGTCGACCGAGCCAAGGTTGAGGGTCAGGCCGCTCTGGAACGCGCGCGCAGTGAGCACGCCGCCTTGCGCTCCCTGGCCAACGCCGCTCGCCTGCTCAAGAACAACCCGGAGCTCGCGACGCTGCGCACCCTTCAGGCCCTCTCGCCTACAGGCAAGGGGGCGACGCTGGTGCTGGGACAGGGAGGACTGATCCTCCCTGTGGAGACGAAGGGCTAGTCCAGATCCTCGGCGAGGATGGCCATTTCGAAGAGGAATGAGCCGTCCTCGTCCTCGTCTTCGTAGATGACGCCGATGAACTCGCCGGCGAGCTCGACCTCGCAGCTGTCCTTCTGCTTGGGCCGGGCCTTCAGGGCGATGTGCGGGTTGCCGAAGGTGCGCTTCAGGTGCGCGGTGACCCGCTGCATGTCCTTCTCGTCCACGGCCTACTCCTCTGCGTGGGTTTCGCCGGGAACCTAGCCGCCTCAGCGGCCATAGCAAGCCTCAAGAGGGGGCAAGCGCCTAGATGCTGTAGTCGTATGCGATCTCGGCGAGCGTATGGTCCATGGCGCGCGCGGGCTCGTTGCAGGTCGGGCAGTTGACGAGCCGCGCGGGGACACCCGCCGCCGTGCAATGCGCCGGCACGGGCTTCAGCACGACCGAACCCGACGCTACCTTGGCGTACTCGCCGATCTCGATGTTTCCGAGCACCTTAGCGCCGGCGCCCAGCAGCACGCCCTTGCGGATCTTCGGGTGACGGTCGCCGCGCTGCGCGCCAGTGCCGCCCAGCGTCACGCCGTGCAGCATGGAGACATCGTCCTCCACCACCGCCGTCTCGCCGATGACGATGCCGGTGCCGTGGTCGAGGAAGACGCCCGAGCCCATGCGGGCGGCCGGGTGGATGTCGACCTGGAAGACTTCGCTCGCCTGGCTCTGCAGGTGCAGCGCCAGCGTCTCGCGGCTGTGGGTCCAGAGCCAGTGGGCGACGCGGTGCGTCTGCAGCGCCAGGAAGCCCTTGAAGAACAGGAACGGCTGGACATAGCCCTTGCAGGCCGGGTCGCGCTCGAACACCGCGCGCAGGTCGGCCTCGGCGGCGGAGACCAGCGACGGATCGGCCGCGAACGCCTCGTCGGCGATCTCGCGGAAGCTCATGGCGCTGAGTTCCTGGTCGCCCAGCTTGCGGGCGAGCTGGAAGGACAGCGCATCGTCCAGCCGGTCGTGCGACAGGATCACCGTGTTGAGCAGGCTCGCCAGCGTCGGCTCTTCGCGCGCCGCGCGTTCGGCTTCATTGCGCAAGCCCGCCCATACCGGCGGCGCGGCTGACGGCGCTACGACTTCGAGGCGCTGCTTGGCCATTCTCGTCTCTCCCAATCCCCGTCAGCCTAGCACAAGTGCCGCCAGGCCGCCCGAAAGTTCGCCCTTCGAGGCCATATGGTGAAGCCGAAGCAGCATCGCCACTGTCAGCGCATCCTTGATGAATCCGACGCTCGCGGCCTCCAGCGCCTCACCGAAAGGCACGCGGGCCAGCGCCAGGTCTTCGGTCTCGTCGGGCTGGGTTTGCGTGTGCGTCAGGCCAGTGGCGAGAAAGCCGAACGCCCGCTCGTCGGTGAGCGAGTTGGACCACTGGGCCTCAAGGATCTTGCGCCACTGCGCGGCTTCCAGGCCCGTCTCCTCGCGCAGCTCGCGTTGGGCGCTCTCGAGGGGGTCGGCCTCCAGGCTGCCGCCGCCCTCGGGCAGCTCCCAGGAATAGTCGCCGAAGACGAAGCGGTTCTGGCCGACCAGCGTCACCGTCCCGTCGTCATAGAGCGGCAGAACGGCGATGGCGTAGTTCTTGAAGTGGACCGCGCCATAGACCGCGGGCTTGCCCGTCGGGGCGACGGCGTCGTACTCGCGCACCGCAAGCCACGGGTTCTCGAACGCCGTGCGCTCGTTCGACCGCCGCCACGGTTTGCCGTGCGGGACCATCCACGCTGGTTTATGTGCCATCCTGTCCATCGAAGCGCCGCTTAGCGGCTTTGCGCCACCAGATGCTTAACGAGGGCCGCTGTTGACTGTTTCCGTTCCGCAATTCGGCGAGCCGCTGCCGATCAAACCCTCGCCCGAGGTGCTGGCCTTCCTGGCGCGCCGCCGATCGGCCGCCGCCCTGACGCTCCATGCCCCCGGACCGACGCCGCTGCAGTTGGAAGACCTGCTGCAGCTGGCCGCCCGCGTGCCCGATCACGGCAAACTCGGCCCGTGGCGCTTCATCGTCCTCGAAGGCAAGGGCAAGGACGCCTACGCCGCCCGCCTCGAAGAGGTCGCCGCCCAGCGTCCGGACGGGGAGAAATGCGTCGCCAAGCTCGCCAAGCTGAAGACGCCGCCGATGGGCGTGGCGGTCGTCAGCCACGTCACCCACGGCGAAATCCCGGACTGGGAGCAGGTGTTGTCGGCGGGCGCGGTCTGCACGACGCTGCTCTATGCGGCGATCGCGATGGGCTATGGCGCCAACTGGATCACCGACTGGTACGCCTACGACGAGCAGGCGCGCGGTGCTCTGGGCCTGTCGCCGACCGAGCGCATCGCCGGGTTCGTCTTCATCGGCACGCCCGCCGAGGTCCCGCTGGAGCGGGTTCGGGCCGAACTCGCGCCGCGTATCAGCCGCTACGAGCCCTAACGGCCACGATAGGGCGGTACGCCCTGGTCGGGGACCCAAAGCCCCTCCGGCGCCGGTCCCGTCTGCCAGAAGACATCGATCGGAATGCCGCCGCGCGGATACCAGTACCCGCCGATGCGCAGCCACGTCGGCTCGGCGACCTCGACGATCCGCCGGCCGATGGCGACGGTCACGTCCTCATGGAAGCCGCCGTGATTGCGGAATGAGCCGAGGTAGAGCTTCAGCGACTTCGACTCGATCAGCCACTCGCCCGGCGCATAGTCGATGACCAGGTGGGCGAAGTCCGGCTGGCCGGTCACCGGGCAGAGCGAGGTGAACTCCGGCGCCGCGAAGCGGGCCAGATACAGAACCCCGGCCTGAGGATTGCGCACCCGCTCCAGCACCGCCGCCTCAGGCGAGGGGGGCGCCTCCACGTGCTTGCCAAGTTGGGTCAGGTGGTCGGTCATGGGGGAGCGATAGCCCCCTCCCCTTCATGCTGCAACGGTGTAGGGGTGAGGGAAAGGAGAGGGATATGCAGGGAAGAGATTTCGCGGGCTGGGTGGTCGTGGTCACCGGGGCTTCGACGGGGCTGGGCCGGGCCATCGCGGTGGAGACGGCCTCGCGCGGCGCGTCTGTCGTGGTGGTCAACTACGCCTCCAGCAAGGACGAAGCGGCCGAAACCGCCCGGCTGGTGGAAAACGAAGGCGCCCAGGCCGTGCTCGTCCAGGGCGACGTGGGCGAAGACGCCGACTGCCGCAAGATCGCCGACGCCGCCAAAGAGTTCGGCCGCATCGATGCGCTGTTCAACAACGCCGGCACGACGGTCTTCGCGCCCAACCACGCCGATCTCGACGCCGTCTCCGCCGAGGACTTCCTGCGCCTCTATCGGGTCAACGTCGTGGGCGCCTACCAGATGGTCCGC
>Ga0157373_10001590_pt1 | contig 17352 bp, 14 predicted proteins | sample C65metaG_FD_113460 | JGI IMG/M metagenome (GOLD analysis project Ga0157373, IMG submission 113460) | Corn rhizosphere microbial communities from Kellogg Biological Station, Michigan, USA - C6-5 metaG | ecosystem: Host-associated > Plants > Roots > Rhizosphere > Soil | place: USA: Michigan... | reverse complement strand
TTAAGGGTGCTTGTTCATTGTGTCGCCCGAACGGCTGTATGACCGTCGGGGAAAAGGCATGGGTTTTCAGCGCATTCTGATCGCCAATCGCGGCGAGATCGCTATCCGGATCGCACGCGCCGCCTCTGAACTGGGCATCGCCACGGTGGCGATCTACGCCGAGGACGACGCGAAATCGCTGCATGTGAAGGCCGCCGACGAGGCCGTCGCGCTGAAGGGCTCCGGGCCCAAGGCCTATCTCGATATCGAGCAAGTCGCCGCCACGGCCCTGCGCGCCGGCTGCGACGCCGTCCACCCCGGCTACGGCTTCCTGTCGGAGAACGCCACCTTCGCCAAGGCATGCGGCGCCGCCGGGATCGCCTTCATCGGTCCCGCGCCCGACGTGCTGGAGACCTTCGGCGACAAGAACAAGGCCCGCGAGCTGGCCGCCAAGATCGACGTGCCGCTGGTCGCCGGGACCGGCCCCGTGACCCAGAAGGAGGCGGGCGCCTTCCTCGCCAAGCAGGGCGCGATCATGCTCAAGGCCGCCGCCGGAGGCGGCGGGCGCGGCATGCGCATCGTCCGCGCCAAGGACGAGCTTGAGGCGGCGTTTACGTCAGCCTCCCGCGAGGCCGAGGCCGCCTTCGGCAACGGCGCGCTCTATGCCGAAAAGCTGATCGAGAACGCCCGCCACATCGAGGTTCAGATCGCGGGCGACGGCACTCGCGTCTCGGCGGTCGGCGACCGCGACTGCTCGCTCCAGCGGCGCCACCAGAAGGTGGTCGAGATCGCGCCAGCGCCCGGCCTCTCCGACGACCTGCGCCACCGCCTCCATGCCGCCGCCGTGCGGCTGGGCGAGGCGCTGCGCTACCGCACCATCGGCACCGTCGAGTTCCTGGTGGCGGGAGACGCCTTCTATTTCATCGAGGCCAACCCGCGCCTGCAGGTCGAGCACACCATCACCGAGGAAGTCACGGGCATCGACCTCGTTCAGGCGCAGATCGCGCTGCGCGACGGCCGCTCGCTGGGCGACCTCGGCATCGTCACCACGCCCGAACCGCGCGGCTATGCCGTACAGGCGCGGGTGACGGTGGAGTCGGCGGGCACGCTGACGGCCTACGAGCCGCCGAGCGGGTTCGGCATCCGAGTCGATGGCTACGGCTACGCGGGCTACGCGAAGGGCCCGGCCTACGATCCGCTGCTGGCCAAGGTGATCGCCCGCGGGCCGACGCTCGCCGACGCCATCAGCCGCACGGCCCGGGCGCTGTCGGAATTTCGCGTGGAGGGCGTGACGACCAACATCCCGCTGCTGCGCACCCTGCTGGCCGATCCCGCCGTCGTCGCGGGCGAGACCAACACCCGCTGGCTCGAAGACCACGAAAAGGCGCTCAAGAAGAAGGCTGGCGAGCTGCCCCAGCGTGTCTTCGAAACCGAAAAGCCGCCGGAGCCCGAGCCTGAGCCGGAACCCGCGCCCGAGCCCGTCGTGGAGCCCACGCCCGAGCCGATCGTCGAGGCCGCGCCGGAACCCCCTCCTCCGCCGGAACCCGAGCCGGAGCCGGAGCCCGAACCCGAAGAGCCCCAGGTCGACCCCAGCTGGGCCGCCGCGCTTGCGCCGCTGCAATCCACCGTCGGCCAGATCGAGGTCAAGGAAGGCGACGTGGTCGCGCCGGGCCAGACGCTGGTCATCCTCGAAGCCATGAAGATGGAGCACGTCGTCGAGGCTGAAACCGGCGGCAAGGTTGTCCGCATCGTCGCCGAAAAAGGCCAGACCCTGAACAAGGGCGCGCCCATCCTCTTTATCGATCCGATGGAACTGCGGATCGCCAAGCCCAAGACCGAGGAGAAGATCGACCTCGACGCCATCCGACCCGACCTGCAGGAGGTCATCGACCGCCACCGCTTCACGCTGGACGAAGCGCGCCCGGAAGCCGTCGCCAAACGCCGCAAGACCGGCCATCGCACGGCGCGCGAGAACATCGCCGACCTTCTCGATCCGGGCAGCTTCATCGAGTACGGCGCGCTGACCATCGCCGCCCAGCGCCGCCGCCGCACCCTCGACGACCTGATCAAGTCCACCCCCGCCGATGGCCTGATCGCGGGCGTCGGCACCGTGAACGCCGGCCTGTTCGGCGCGGAGAAGGCGCGCTGCGCGGCGCTCGCCTACGACTTCACCGTGCTGGCGGGGACCCAGGGCCACTTCAATCACAAGAAGACCGACCGGCTGCTCGGCGTCATCGATGACCAGAAGCTGCCGGTCGTCTGGTACGCGGAAGGCGGCGGCGGGCGGCCGGGCGACACCGACGCGCCGGGCGTCGCGGGCCTCGACGTGACCACCTTCGCCAAGTTCGCCCAGCTGTCGGGGGAGGTGCCGAAGATCGCCATCGTCGCGGGCCGCTGTTTTGCGGGCAACGCGGCCATCGCGGGCCTGTCGGAGATCATCGTCGCCACGAAGGACTCCAACCTCGGCATGGGCGGACCGGCCATGATCGAGGGCGGCGGCCTTGGCGTCTTCGCGCCTGAAGCGATCGGGCCGTCCGCGACCCAGTGGGCCAACGGCGTCATCGACATCTTGGCCGATGACGAGGCGCATGCGACGAGGCTGACCAAGCAGGCGCTGTCCTACTTCCAGGGATCGACCGGCGGCTGGACCGCGGGCGACCAACGGCACCTGCGCCGCGCCATCCCGGAGAACCGGCTGCGGGTCTATGAGGTGCGCAACGTCATCACTGCCCTGGTGGACGAGGGCTCCTTCCTCGAGCTGCGCGGCGGGTTCGCGCCCGGCATGGTCACCGGCCTCGTCCGGATCGAGGGCCGTCCGATGGGCCTGATCGCCAACGACCCGCGCCACCTTGGCGGCGCCATCGACGGCGATGCGGCGGAAAAGGCCGCCCGCTTCATGCAGCTCTGCGACGCCTTCGACCTGCCGCTGCTGAGCCTGTGCGACACCCCCGGCTTCATGGTCGGCCCGGACAGCGAGGACGCCGCCGCGGTGCGACGCGTCTCGCGCCAGTTCATCGCCGGGGCCAAGCTCGGCGTGCCGCTGTTCGTGGTGGTGCTGCGAAAGGGCTATGGGCTCGGCGCCCAGGCGATGGCCGGCGGCGGCTTTCACTCGCCGGTGTTCATCGCGTCATGGCCGACCGGCGAGTTCGGCGGCATGGGCCTCGAAGGAGCCGTGCGCCTTGGCTACCGCAAGGAACTGGAAGCCGAAACCGACCCCGACAAGCAGAAGGCGCTCTTCGACGAGCTGGTGGGTCGCATGTACGAACGCGGCAAAGCCGTCAGCATGGCGGCCGCCCTGGAGATCGACGCGGTGATCGATCCCATCGACACGCGCCGCTGGATCATGGCCAGCCTCAACAGCTGCCCGCCGAGGAAGGTCCCCTACCGCAAGCGGGTCGACGCCTGGTAGCTAGAACCTTAGCGCGCGGGCCTCTTTCACGTGCGGCAGGGCCTGGATCTTTGACAACAGAGCCTCGTCGGGAGCCTGGTCGACGCCGACCAGCGCTACGGCGTCTTCCCCGGCGGTCACGCGGCCGAGGTTGAAGGTGGCGATGTTGACGCCGGCTTCGCCGAGCAGGCCTCCCAGCGCACCGATGAAGCCCGGTTTGTCGAGGTTGTTGACGTAGAGCATGGCCGGCGAGAAGGCCGCGTCCAGCTCCATGCCCTTGACCTCGACGATGCGCGGCGCGCCCGCGACCACGGTGCCGGCGAAGATGCGCTTGCCCTTCTCGGTGGTGACGGTGATGCGCATCAGGCTGTCATAGACGGGGCTGTCGTCCTGGCGGCTTTCGGAGACGACGATGCCGCGCTCCTTCGCCACCGCCGGGGCCGAGACCATGTTGACCTCGGTCAGCATCGGCCGAAGCAGGCCGGCCAGCGCCGCCGCCGTCAGCGGTTTGACGTTCAGGGCGGAGACTTCGCCCTCGTAGGCGATGTCGATGGCCTTGATGCCGAAGTCGACCATCTGGCCCGCGAACGCGCCGAGCTTTTCGGCCAGCGCCACGTAGGGCTTCAGCTTCGGCGCTTCCTCGGCCGTCACCGAGGGGCTGTTGAGCGCATTGGTCACCGCGCCAGTCAGCAGGTAGTCGCTCATCTGCTCGGCCACCTGCAGCGCCACATTCTCCTGCGCCTCCAGCGTCGAGGCGCCAAGGTGCGGGGTGGCGACGAAGTTCTCGGCCCCGAACAGCGGATTCTCCTTGGCCGGCTCCTCGACGAACACGTCGAAGGCCGCGCCGCCGACATGGCCCTCGTCGAGCAGCTTGCGAAGCGCGGCCTCGTCGACCAGCCCGCCGCGCGCGCAGTTGACGATCAGCACGCCCTTCTTCGTCTTCCGCAGGTTCTCTTCGGAGAGGATGTTGCGAGTCTTGTCGGTCAGCGGCGTGTGCAGCGTGATGATGTCGGCGCGGGCCAGCAGCTCGTCGAGCTCGACCTTTTCCACTCCGATCTCGACGGCACGTTCGGGCGACAGGAAGGGGTCGTAGGCGACGACCTTCATCTTCAGCCCGTTGGCCCGGTCGGCGACGATCGAGCCGATGTTGCCGGCGCCGATCAGACCCAGGGTCTTGGCCGTCAGCTCGACGCCCATGAAGCGGTTCTTCTCCCACTTGCCGGCCTGGGTCGAGGCGTCGGCGGCGGGGAGCTGGCGGGCCAGCGCGAACATCATGGCGATGGCGTGCTCGGCGGTGGTGATGGAGTTCCCAAACGGGGTGTTCATCACCACGATGCCCTTGGCCGTGGCGGCGGGAATGTCGACGTTATCGACGCCGATGCCGGCGCGGCCGATGACCTTGAGGTTCTTCGCGGCCGCGATCACGTCCTTGTCGGCCTTGGTGGCCGAGCGGACGGCCAGGCCGTCGTAGTCGCCGATGATCTTCAGCAGCTCTTCCTTCGGAAGGCCGGTCTTCATATCGGCTTCGACGCCGCGGGCGCGGAAGATTTCGACGGCGGCGGGCGACAGTTTGTCGGCGATGAGGACTCGGGGAGCCATAGGTGTGCTCTTTCTTCTGGGATTGGGGTGCGAGCGGCCGCGCTTAAGCGGCGGCCAGCTCGGCGGAGACGGTGGCGAAGGCCCAGTCGAGCCAAGGGGTCAGGGCGTCCAGGTCGGAAGCCTCGACGGTGGCGCCGCACCAGATGCGAAGACCGGCCGGGGCGTCGCGGTAGCCCGCGATGTCGTAGGCCACGCCTTCCTTCTCCAGCACGCCGGCCAGCTTCTTGGCGAAGTCGGCCTGGGCGTCGTCGGAGAGCGCCGCGATCTTCGGATCGACGACCTTCAGGCACACCGAGGTGTTCGACCGGATCGCCGGATCAGCCGCCAGGAAATCGATCCACGGCGTCTTGGCCGCCCAGTCCTCCAGCACCTTCAGGTTCCGGTTGGCCCGGCCCTGCATTTCGGCCAGCCCGCCGATGCTTTCGGCCCACTTCAGGGCGTCGACGGCGTCTTCCACGCAGAGCATCGACGGCGTGTTGATGGTCGAGCCTTCGAAGATCTCGGCGTTCAGCTTGCCGCCCTTGGTCATGCGGAAGAGCTTCGGCATCGGCCAGGCCGGGGCGTAGCTCTCGAGGCGAGCGACCGCGCGAGGACCGAGGATCAGGATGCCATGCCCGCCCTCACCGCCCAGAGCCTTCTGCCAGGAGAAGGTGACGACATCGAGCTTCGTCCAATCGAGCTTCTGGGCGAAGGCAGCCGAGGTGGCGTCGCAGATGACCACGCCCTTACGGTCGGCCGAGATGAAATCGGCGTCAGGCACGCGCACGCCGCTGGTCGTGCCATTCCAGGTGAAGACGAGGTCGGCGTCCGGCCGAACCTTGCTCAGGTCCGGTAGCTGGCCGTAGGCCGCGTCCAGGACCTCCACGTCCGGAAGCTTCAGCTGCTTGGTCACGTCGGTGACCCAGTCCTTGCCGAAGCTTTCGAAGGCCAGCAGCTGTACGGGCCGGGGGCCGAGCATCGACCACAGCGCCATCTCGACCGCGCCGGTGTCCGAACCGGGGACAATGCCGATCAGGAAGTCCTCGGGAACCTCCAGCACGGCGCGCGTGCGGTCGATGGCTTCCTTCAGCCGCGCCTTGCCGAGCTTGGAGCGGTGCGAGCGGCCGAGGACGGCGTTGGCGAGATTTTGGGGGTTCCAGCCAGGCCTTTTGGCGCATGGTCCGGAAGAGAACTCGGGTCGAGCCGGACGGAGTCCGGGCTTGGCGGGTGTAGTCACTGCGATGTCTCCCATCCTTGCAGATGGGCAGCGCCCCGTTGGGAGGGCGTGGCCCGCCGGTCAGAAACCCCAATTCGCACCTGCACACAAGTGGCGATTTTCTGGCGAGCGTTGCAGGAAACAGGTGGCGGGCCAGCGTGCCGCGCCCTAGCTGAAGCTTGGTCCCTTCCCCCGGAGTTGACGTTTGCCCCGACCCAAACCCGTCGACTGGCTGGTGCTCGCCGGACTGGTCGTCGCCTGGGGCTCGGCCTTCGGCGCGCTGAAGATCGCGGTGCACGAAATTCCTCCGGTCTGGAACACGGTCGCACGGCTGTGGATCGCGTCAGCCACGCTCGCCATCATCTGCGCGATCAACGGCGAGCGGCCGCCGAAGCTGTCCGCCCCGGCTTGGCGCTACTACGGTTTCAACGGCCTGATCGGCATGGCCGCGCCCTTCTTCCTGTTCGCCTTCGCCGCCGAGGGTCTGCCGTCGGCGGTCAATGCCATCTGCAACGGGGCCTCGCCCATCTTCACCGCGGTCCTGGCGCATGCCCTGCTCCGGGACGAGCGGCTGGGCGCGCGGAAGTTCTTCGGGGTGATGGTCGGGTTCGCAGGGCTGGTGGTGCTGGTCGCCCCAAGGCTGGCGGAGGGGGCGATGGTGGAGACGCTGGCGCTGGCCTGCGCCCTTGCCGGGGCGATGATGTACGCCGTCTCCAACGTGGTCACCCGCAAAGCCCCGCCGATCGCCTCGAGCATCGGCGCTTTGATAATGTGTGTTAGCGGGGCGGCGTTCGCGACAGCGGCCGCGCCCTTTATCCAGCCGCTCCCGGACAAATTGCCGCACCTGCCGGCGCTAATGGCGGTCGCCGGCCTTGGCGTCTTCACCACGGCCATAGCGGGGGTGGGCTATGTCTTCCTGATCAAGCGGCTGGGACCGGTGTTCATGAGCATGGCCATCTATCTGGCCCCGCTCTGGGCGACGGCGGTGGGCGTCGTGTTGCTGGGGGAACAACCGGGCTGGGCCGCTTACGCGGCGCTGGCGCTCATCCTCTGCGGCGTGGCGCTCGCGACGAGGACGCCGAGGACGATCTGATCAGGCGATCGCGCCGCGAGGGTGGGTCCGCCGATACCAGGCGCCGGCCGTACCGAGCAGGATCACCAGCATCACCAGAGCGCCGAGGATGTTCATCGCCGCGTAGTAGGAACGGTGGGTCGGCAGCAGATTCATCAACAACGAGGCGTGGATGAGGAAACTCGCGGCCTGAAGCACCATGGCCGCGGCAAGCCACAGGCTGGCGTAGCGGAAGGCCAGGATAAGGAAGCCGGTCGCCAGCAGGCCGTCAGCGATCAGAATCGGAATGGTCCCGAACGCCTTGTGCGAAAGCGCCTGGAACACGACGGCGCCGATGGAGAAGATCGCATTGAACAACGATCCTATCCGTTCCGGCCGCCCGCCCTTCCACCACGCGAACGCGACGGTGACGAAGGTCACGGCTAGGACGATCTGGCTGATGGTCTCTTTAAACATGCATAGCGCCTCTGAACGGGTCAGAGACGCTACACAAGTTAAGTTTTTGCAATCGCCGTTTTAGGCGGTCGCGCGCAGGTCTTCCGAGGTGGAAGCGTTGTTCTTGTCCCAACCGCCGACCAGCTTGGTGCGGACGCCGAGACGGAGCTTCACTTCGGCAAGCTCTTCGTGCATTTCGACCAGCGCGGCGCGGGCTTGACCCAGCGACGCGATCGCGGTCACCAGGTCGGCCGTGGCCTTCTCGGTGAGTTCCGCGGAGAACTTCATTTCCTGACGAGCCGCGGCCAGTTCGACCATCAGCGCGGCAGCATCGGCCATCGCGGCGTCGACGCTGTTTTCAGCCGCCCAAACCTTGTTGGCGACCTTTTGAACGGTAAAAGCCTTATCCATTTTTCGCCCCTCCATGACTGCAGGCGTTGTTAAGGTAAACAAGATTTTAACCAAAGCCAAGTGAAATCAACGTTTCGTTAATAGTTGCCGGAAGCGAAACGTTAGGAACCTTGGGTGATAAGGCAGTTGTCGAGGAGTGCGCCCGCCGCCCATGTCTGACCCCCGCCGACCTGCCGAGGCCACTGGCGACGCGCCCTTCCAAGCGCGTATCGCCAGCGTGGCGCTGATCACGACGGTGGCCGTGCTGCTGGGCGCGTGCGCCAGCTTCATGCTGCAGCAGTGGGCGGTTTCCCGCGAGGAGAGCCGGCAAGCGCAGGCTTCGCTGAACGCTGTGGTTGCGCAAATTGCCGCACCCGCGCTGGCCAGGCATGACAGTGCGGCAATTGACCGCGCCGCCTTCTCCGCCGCGGCCGCGCCGTCCGTCATCTCCGCGACCCTGCTCGACCGCCAAGGCCACGTCCTCGCCGCCCATACCAATGCCGACGGCGCCCCGCGCGGCGTCGACGAGACCGTTCGCACGGCCATCCTGGTCGCCGGCCAGCCCGTCGGCACGCTCATCACCACCGTCCGCCCGCCGACCCTGGGCTCGCTGTTGCCGAGGTACGCCGCGCTCACCCTTGCGCTGTTCTTTGGGGCCTCAGGGCTCGCGCTGTTCCTCGCGAGGGGGCTGTCGCAGCGGGTGACCGCGCCGGTGACGCGGCTGTCGCGCGCCATGGGCGAGGTGGCGGCGAGCGGCAAGTTCACCCCCGTGGCCGAGGACGCCGACGACGGCCTCTTCCGCAGCCTGGCCCGCAGCTTCAACCACCTGCTCGCCAAGCTCGACGAGAACGACAAGAGCCTGCGCCAGACCATGAGCGAGCTGGTCGAGGCGCGCGACCAGGCCAACGAGGCCAACGTGCTCAAGTCGCAGTTCCTGGCCAACATGAGCCACGAAATCCGCACGCCGTTGAATGGGGTGCTGGCGATGGCCGACGTGATGGCCTTCGACGAGATGAGCGACAAGCAGCGCGAGCGGCTCGGGGTCATCCGCACCTCCGGAGAGCTGCTGCTGGCGGTCATCAACGACGTGCTCGACCTGTCGAAGATCGAGGCCGGCCGCATGGAGCTGGTCACCCGCGACTTCGCCCTGGAGGGCCTGGCCGAAGGGCTGCAGCAGACCTTCCAGCACTCGGCGACGGAAAAGGGCCTCTCCTACAAGGTGGAGATCGAGCCCGACGCCGAGGGCAGCTGGCGGGGGGATCCGGACCGGCTGCGGCAGATCGGCGCCAACCTCATCTCCAACGCCATCAAGTTCACCAGCCAAGGCGGTGTCGAGGCCCACTTCAGCGCCACGCCTGAGGGCCTGCGGCTGACGGTGAGCGACAACGGCATCGGCATCGGCGCCGACAAGCTGCCCCACCTCTTCGACAAGTTCACCCAGGCCGACTCCTCGACGACCCGCCGCTTCGGCGGCACGGGCCTGGGGCTCGCCATCTGCCGCGAGCTCGCCCAGCTGATGGGCGGCACGGTCAGCGCCACCAGCGTCGAAGGCAAGGGTTCGACCTTCACGGTCGACCTGCCGCTTGAGCGGGGCGGCGCCATCCTCCCCGCCGAGGAGGAGGAAGCCCGCGAGCCCGCGGTCGAGGGCCGCCGCATCCGGGTCCTGGCGGCCGAGGACAACCCGACCAACCAGAAGGTCCTGCGCGCGGTCATGGAACCGCTGGACGCCGACCTCACTCTCGTCGCCGACGGCAAGGAAGCGGTCGAGGCCTGGCGCGCCGGCGTCTTCGACCTGATCCTGATGGACATCCAGATGCCCGTCATGGACGGGGTGGAAGCCACCAGGATCATCCGCGCCGCCGAGGCCGAGGCGGAACGGCCCCGGATCCCCATTCTGGCGCTGACGGCCAACGCACTCGTCCACCAGGTCGAGCAGTACGCCGCCGCCGGCATGGACGGGCATGTTTCCAAGCCCATCGAGCTGCCCCGGCTCTACGACGCCATCGACCGCGCCTTCAGCGCCGCCGCCCGCGCCGAGGCCGCCCGCGCCGCCTAAAGGCGCAGCACGCTTTCCATCACCGTCACCGCCCGGCCACGCAGCAGCACCCGCTCGCCGCGATGCTCGCACTCCAGGTCCGCGCCGCGGCCGGGATAGGCTTGATGGAAGCGCAGCGTCCCGCGCCCCAGCTTCTCGGCATAAAGCGGGGACAGGATGCAGTGCATCGAGCCCGTGGCCGCGTCCTCCGGAATGCCCGAGCCCGGCGCAAAGAAACGGCTGACCACGTCGTAACCGGAGCTTTCGGGCGCAAGCGCGGCGACGGCGACATTGCCCCGGCCTTGCGTGGCGGCGCTGGAAATCTCCTTGAGCGTGGCGAGATCGGGCTGGACGGCCTTCACGGTCGTCTCGTCCTTGACGATGGCGATCAGGAACTGGGCAGCCCAGACCTCCACCGGGGCGACGCCGAGCGCCTCCTCAAGCCCGAACGGCGGGGTGATCCGGTGCGGGATCGAGGCGGGGAAGTCCATCTCGTAAAGCTCGCCCTGCCTGCGCACGATCAGCGGTCCGGACGCGGTGTCGAAGGTGACGGCGTCGGCCTGCACGCCCAGCTCGGCGAAGAGTAGGTGGGCGCTGGCCAGCGTCGCGTGCCCGCACAGCGGCACCTCGATCGCCGGCGTGAACCAGCGCAGGTCGAAGCGGGCAGGATCGCCGGTGCGGCGCAGATAAGCCGTCTCGGCCTGATTGTTCTCCGCCGCCAGCGCCTGCATCCAGTCGGGGTCCGGAAAGGCGTCGAACGGCTCGACCACGCAGGCGGGATTGCCCTTGAAGGGCGCGGCGGCGAAGGCGTCTATGGTCCACTGGCGCATGGCTTCACCGCTGCCGCAGAGGCCAGCCGTGGTCAAGCGGACCGTGGCCGGCGCCAAGACCCGGCGCGCGCAGCATCGCCTGGTGGACGTAACCCCAGGCGCGGGCGACGGCGGCGGTCAGTTCCATCCCCTGGGCCAAGCCGACAGCGCAGCCGCTCGCCAGCGTGCAGCCGGTGCCGTGGGTATGGCGGGTGTCGATCCGCTCGCCCTCGAAGGCGGTTTCGCCCTCAGCGGAGATGAGGAGGTCGACGACGCGGTCGTCCGCGATGTGGCCGCCCTTCATCAGCACGGCCTTCGCGCCCAGCTTCAGCAGCGCCTCTCCGGCCCGGCGCAGGTCGTCGGTGGTCTCGACGGTCAGCCCCGTCAGCGCCTCGGCTTCCGGCGCGTTCGGCGTCAGCAAGGCGGCGCGGGGGACGAGCAGTGTCCGAACCGCCTCCACCGCATTGTCGGTCAGCAGCGCCGCGCCGCCCTTGGCGACCATCACCGGATCGATGACGGCCGGAACGCCTCTGGCAGAGTCCAGCACCCGCGCCACCACCTCGACGGTCGCCACATCGCCCAGCATGCCCGTCTTGATCGCGTCGGCGCCGATGTCGTCCAGCACCGCGCGCGCCTGCGCCTCGATCACGTCGGCGGGGATCGGGTGCACACCGGTGACGCCGAGCGTGTTCTGTACCGTCACCGCCGTGATCGCGGTGGCCGCATAGCCGCCCAGCATCGCGACGGTCTTGATGTCCGCCTGCACGCCCGCTCCGCCCCCGGAGTCGGACCCGGCGATGATGAGGACGCGGCCCTTGCTCATGCCTCGTCCTTAGAACCGGCAGGGGCGATTGTCTCCAATGGCCGCGCAAAGCTCGCGCGGGCATGCGCATGCCGGGACAGGCGGGCGGAGGCAGGCGCGTACATTGCGCGCGCATGTTGGGGCTGCGGAGGCGGTCGAAGGCGGTCGGAGCGGGTCATCCGGGAATTATGCGCCTGCATGAGGCGGCGGGGATAAGTCTGGGGGACGGAGGGGTCGGGAGTCCCCGGATTGTCGTCAAATGTCTCGTGAGGACATGTCTCCAATCGCCGCCCACACCTTCAGCGCCTGGACCGTCTCGGCCACGTCGTGGACGCGGACGGCGGCCACGCCGGCGGAGGCTCCCGTAAGGGCGGCGGCGAGGGAGCCGCCGAGGCGCGCATCGGGGTCCTTGGCCGCGGGGTAGAGGGCGGCGAGGAAGCGTTTGCGGCTGGCGCCGAGAACGACCGGAAAGTCGAGCGCTGTGAGCGCGTCGAGGTTGGCGAGCAGGGCGAGGTTGTGGGCGAGCGTCTTGCCGAAACCGATGCCGGGATCGAGCCAGATCTTCTCCCGCGCCACACCCGCCGCCACGGCCGCTTCGGCGCGATCGGCGAGGAAGGCTCGAACCTCGGCCACTACGTCGTCGTAGCGCGGATCGTCCTGCATGGTGCGGGGCTCGCCCAGCATGTGCATCAGCACGACCTCGCAGCCGAGTTCAGCTGCGGTGGAGAGGCTGTCGTCCGACCAGCGGAGCGCCGTCACGTCGTTCCAGATCGCGGCGCCGGCCGCCACGGCCGCGCGGGCGACGGCGGGCTTCATGGTGTCGATGGAGAGGCGGATGTCGCTTTCACCCCGGACCTGCTCGATCAGGGGGATGACGCGGGCGATCTCGTCGTCTTCGGAGACGGGCTCGGCGCCCGGCCGGGTGGACTCGCCCCCGATGTCGAGGATGTCGGCGCCTTGCGCGATCAGCCGCCGGGCATGGGCAAGCGCGGCTCCGGGGTCGAGAAACCGCCCGCCATCGGAAAAGCTGTCGGGCGTGACATTGACGATGCCCACAACCAGCGGCTTAGTCTGATCCACTGAACCCATGAGACATCATATGCGATCTGGAGGACGTGCGGCACTGGCGCTTATTATTGCTGGCGGGGCTTGCGCAACGCTTGTCTGGACGGGCATCCGCCGAGAAATTCCTCGCCATCCACACACGGCTCCCCAGACGCATGCCGCCGCTCGCGTGCTGCAGAGTAGACTTCAGGCGGCGGCCACTGAGGCGTGCCTCTGCACGCGGCGGAATCCCGGTGACGCGCAGGACTGCTGGGCGGCCTACAAATCACTGGTGGCCGACAGGCATGTAACGAAGAGCGGCGACGCCTGCGTACCAATCGTGCCCATGTACGATTGCATCGGCGATCCGAATTCCGAAATCTGCATCACAACCGCTTACAGGTTTGGCGATCGAACGCTCTGCACAGCTGATGAAGCCGGGCATGTGGCGGCGGCATGGCGCGCCTCAGCTCAGGCTCGTGAAGGGGACGCCAAGGCGATAAAGGCGGGCAACGCGGTCGCCGACGCAATCATTGCCGGGCGGGTGGCAGAGGGCCCGAAGGTCCCCGCCTGCGGCTAGCTACCCAATTCACTCCGCCGGTTCAGGCTTGGGTGACAGCGGCACGGCCGCCGCCGGAGCTGTCGGGCGGACTTCCGGTTCGTCGCGGGTGGGCTTTACGCCCTTCAGCACGCCTTCGATCTCGTCGCCGGAGAGGGTTTCGAATTCCAGCAGGGCCTTGGCCAGCGCGTGCAGGTCGTCGATCTTTTCGGTCAGGATGCGCCGCGCGTCGGCCAAGCCGCCGTCGACCAGGCGCCGGACCTCGGAGTCGATCTTGCGCGCGGTCTCTTCCGAGACGTTCTGGGTGCGGGCGACGGAGTGGCCGAGGAAGACCTCGTCCTGGTTGTCGCCGTAGGCCACCGCGCCGAGCTCTTCCGAATAGCCCCAACGGGTGACCATGTTGCGGGCCAGGTCGGTGGCGGCCTTGATGTCCGAGCTCGCGCCCGAGGTGATGTTGTCCTTGCCGAAGATCAGCTCCTCGGCGACCCGGCCGCCCATCATGATGGCCAGGCGCGAGGTCATCTGCAGGTACTTCAGCGAGTAGCGGTCGCCTTCGGGCAGCTGCATGACCATCCCTAGCGCGCGGCCGCGGGGCACGATGGTCGCCTTGTGCACCGGGTCGGCGCAGGGGACGCTCAGGGCCACCAGCGCGTGGCCGCCCTCGTGATAGGCGGTGAGCTTCTTTTCCTCTTCGCTCATGGCCAGCGAGCGGCGCTCGGCGCCCATCATCACCTTGTCCTTGGCGTGCTCGAAGTCGTGCATGGTGACCATGCGGCGGTTCTTGCGCGCGGCCAGCAAGGCGGCCTCGTTGACGAGGTTGGCGAGGTCGGCGCCGGAGAAGCCCGGGGTGCCGCGCGCCAGCGTCTTCACATCCACGTCGGCTGCCAGCGGCACGTTCTTCATGTGCACGCGCAGGATCTTGTCGCGGCCGGTCACGTCGGGGTTCGGCACCACCACCTGGCGGTCGAAGCGGCCCGGACGCAGCAGGGCGGGGTCGAGTACGTCGGGCCGGTTGGTGGCGGCGATCAGGATGATGCCTTCGTTGGCCTCGAAGCCGTCCATTTCGACCAGCAGCTGGTTCAGGGTCTGCTCGCGCTCGTCGTTGCCGCCGCCAAGACCGGCGCCGCGATGACGGCCGACGGCGTCGATTTCGTCGATGAAGATGATGCAGGGCGCGTTCTTCTTGGCCTGCTCGAACATGTCGCGCACGCGGCTGGCGCCGACGCCGACGAACATCTCGACGAAGTCCGAGCCGGAGATGGTGAAGAAGGGCACGCCCGCTTCACCGGCGATGGCGCGGGCCAGCAGCGTCTTGCCTGTGCCGGGAGGGCCGACCAGCAGGGCGCCCTTGGGAATCTTGCCGCCCAGGCGCTGGAATTTGGCCGGGTCCTTCAGGAAGTCGACGATCTCGGTCAGGTCTTCCTTGGCCTCGTCGACGCCGGCGACATCCTCGAAGGTGACGCGGTTCTTGTTTTCGGTGAGCAGGCGGGCCTTCGACTTGCCGAAGCCCATCGCCCCGCGCGCGCCGCCCTGCATCTGGCGCATGAAGAAGATCCAAACGCCGATCAGCAGCAGGATCGGCAGCGAGTTCAACAGGAAGCCCAGCAGGGTGAAGCCGCCGGCGGTCTTGACGTTGATGTCGGCGCCCTTGGCCTCGAGGCGCTTGAGGAGGTCGTCCTGACTTTCGGGCGTGACGGCGGTGTAGGTCTTGGCGTCGGCGCTCTTGGCCTCGACGACCGTGCCGCGGATGATGGCGGACTTGATGTCGCCGCTGTCGACCCGCTGGAGGAGCTGGGAATAGCTGATCTCGCCGGGCGCGGCGCTACGGCCCCCCTGCATCATGGAATAGACGCCGATCATCACGGCGATGATGACGCCCCAGATGGCGAGGTTACGCAGGTTCATATCGGTCTTCCCAGCGGCACGGGCCTAAACGACCAAGATAGGGCGTCGGGCGCGCGAGCGCCACGAGGCCGATTCGTCACAGGTCTCCTTCACATTCGATGAAGCCCACGGCGGCGCGGAATCGTTCCAGCGCGAGGGCGCGGACGGAGGCTGTGGGGGCGGCGGCCAGCAGGGGGCAGGTGAGGCCGCCGGCGGTGATGAGGATCGGGAGCGCCGGCCGTGCGGCGGCGGGGACGGCCTTCAACGCCTCGCGTTCTTTCGGGGGCAGGCGCGAGGCATGGCCTTTCAGGGGCGCGACCGTGGCGGGAGCCGGAGCGGTGACCTCGAAGCGGCCATCCCAGACGCTGGGGGTGTTGGCTTTGAGCTGGACCGCTTGCAGGCCGCCGCGAGCGGTTTCTCCGGCGTCGCGCATGAAGATCACCGTGGAGGCGAACGCTTCGATGCGGGCTCCGGCGAGGGTGGCGGTGAAGGTCTCTGTGGTGTTGAGGCGCTCGGCGAGGCGAGCGAGGCGGTCTCCGCGCGGCGGCCGCGTGGTCCCGGCGGCGCTCAGGCACGCGGCGGCGACTTCGCCAGCGGCGAGCGTTGGGCGAGCCAGACTCAACACCCCCCACCGCTCATCCCGACGAAAGTCGGGACCCAGTTCTTTGACCGATAGGCGGCGCCGGGAAAGTCCTGGGTCCCGACTTTCGTCGGGATGAGCGGATAGAAGGGATCGCGCGCGAGAACGAGCAAAGCGAAGGTTTTCGTTCGCCGGGTCATCGATCCATGTCTCACCCTGACCGACCAGCCACTCGCGTAGATCGGCCCGCCGCTCAGCAAGCAAAGGCCGCAACACAAACACCCCCCTCCCCTCCGGCCAGGCAGGCGACGGCGCCCACTCGCGCGGATCGGGGACGGTCGAGCCGTCTGCCCGCATGGCGGCAGACTCCAGCAGGTCATCGGCGGTATGGCCCATCAGGAGCACGCAGGCTCCAGCGTTGCGCGCGGCATCCGCGAGCAGCCGCTGACGCGCCTCGCGAGCGGCGGCCGGCAAGCCGCGAGACGGCTTCTCGCCCTCCCACTGCAGCGCCTGGAACCCGACGCCCAGCCGCGCAGCGACGGCGCGGCACTGCTCAACCCAACCGGCGCTCGCGGGCTGCAGCCCGTGATCCACGGTCAGCGCGATTACGCGGCGACCGTGCGCGTCGGCCCACGCCTTCGTCAGCAACAGCAGCGCCAGCGAGTCCCCACCGCCGGAGAAGGCAACGGCGAGCGGCCGCTCGGACTCCGGGGAGAGCCGCCGGTCGAGCGCTGTCAGGCCGCGCACTTGGCCTGGGCGCGGGCGGCGGTCGCCTTCTTGGTCACCGAGGCGGAGGCCTTCGGGTACTTGGCCTTGAGCGCATCCAGCGTCTTGCAGGCGTCGTCGGCGCGCTTCATGGCGATCAGCTCGCGCGACAGCTCGGCCATGGCGTCGGGCGCCCAGCCGGTCTTGGGATAGCCGCGGATGGCCTCGATGTAGGCGTGGGCCGCCTCGGCGTGGGCGCTGCGGACGGCCAGCGTCTTGCCGTAGAGGTAGTTCGCCTCGCCGATGTGGGCGTCGTCGGGGTGGCGCTGGATGAAGTCAGCGAAGGCGGCCTCGGCGTTGTCGAAGTCGCCGCCATCCATAAGGGCCTTGGCGTTGGCGAAGGCGTCGGCCGGGTCCTCGGAGGCCTTGGCGGCTTCGGCCTGGGCGGCCTGGGTCTGCGCGGCGGCGGCCTGTTCCAGGGGCGTCAGGCGCTCGTTCAGCGACTGGACCTGCGTCTGGTAGGTCGCGAGGTTATGGCGCGCCTCGTCGAGCTGATGGGCCAGCTCCTCGTTCTGGCCGTTGACGCGGGTCAGCGTGGCCTCAAGGTCGCTCACGCGCTGGGTGAGCGCCTGGATCTGGCTGTCGGTGTCGGCGGGCTGGACGACGACCGGCTGGCCGGTTTCCTTGCCCTGGAAGACGATGGCGCGCATCTCGCGCACCACCTTCTCCATCTTGTCGAGCCGCTTCCTCGAGCGGTCGTCGAGCGGGTCTTCGTCGGAGGGCAGCGGCGTCTGGGCGAAGGCGTGCTGGGCGGCGACCCCGCAGATGGAGCCGCCGATCAGCGCCGCCAGCGCGAGCGCGGTGAGTTGGTTGGCT
>Ga0157373_10001588_pt1 | contig 17357 bp, 18 predicted proteins | sample C65metaG_FD_113460 | JGI IMG/M metagenome (GOLD analysis project Ga0157373, IMG submission 113460) | Corn rhizosphere microbial communities from Kellogg Biological Station, Michigan, USA - C6-5 metaG | ecosystem: Host-associated > Plants > Roots > Rhizosphere > Soil | place: USA: Michigan... | reverse complement strand
TACCAGCGACTTATTTATAATTTCAAAATCTGCATAGCTAACGCCTTTATGTTGAATAATATTTTTTTTCACAGTGTCCCACGAAACTATTTCATTACTGATTGCTTCAATGAACATTTTAAAGTCATTTTCAGTCAAAATATCATTGAAAGAAATGTAAGGAATGGGCGAAATGTATCCACAATGATACCCATGAGTAATGTCGGCGGCTGCATTGTATTTTAAATGTGTCGCTAAGACACTTTGACCCATCCAGATCAAATTTCCATATTCATTTTTCATTGTGGCCAAAGGATATTCATCATCATCCAAAAACATAAGCCTGTCCATCTTATTTTTCTTGGCGAAATAAACTACGGCGTTTCTTTTTTTGGCATATCCTTCGCCAAAAAGAAGGTCCGATTCTTCTTTCGAAATGATTCCCTGCCTTTCTAAAACTTTGCGTTCTTCTTCAATTGAATGCTTGCCGTAATACCTGATAGAATGTACCATTTCAGCCAATTCAGGATCAATATTTTTATAATCACTCAATTCTGTTTTTGAATATTTTAAATCGTACGCCACCAACAGGTGAAGCCTGATATCTTTGTTGAGAAATAAGCCATGCTCGAGCCAGTTATTGATGTAAGAAGTGAGTACATTTTTAAAATGTTTTCTGCCTGTAACAAAACCGATGCCTATGTTTAATGCCATAATAATAATTGAAGTATGTATGGTTAACTAAAAAATAAATCGCACGTTTCAAAAAGAGAATTGAAAACCAACTTGTATTTCAATTGATCCCATAAACGGGAGAATGTGCTTGCTTTTTCTATCTTGTGGAAAATAAATAATGATTTTCCCTTATGAACGCCGCAAAAATAAATTTTTATTTTTTAATGTAAATTGCGAAGTGCCAAAACGCAATGAACTATCATTTTTTCATCAAAAAAAATTACAAATGCCTTCATTTGACATCGTAAGCAAAGTGGATCTTCAGACGCTGGATAATGCTGTTAACACAGCTTCTAAAGAAATTAGAAACCGTTTTGATTTTAAAGGAAATCACGTGGTGATTGACTTGAATAAGAAAGAAATGAAATTGAATCTGGAAGCTGATAGTGAAATGAAATTGAATCAGATCATTGATGTGCTCATCAGTAAAAGCATGAAGCACGGATTGGCAGCAGAAATTTATGATTTGCAAAAAGAACCTTATCAAAGCGGAAAGATTGTGAAAAAAGAGATTCCTGTAAGAAATGGTATCAGTCAGGAAGATGCCAAAAAAATTGTGAAACTGATCAAAGATCAAAAATTCAAAGTGCAGGCTTCGATTATGGATGATATGGTAAGAGTTTCCGGAAAGAAAATTGATGATCTTCAGGCCGTTATCCAGGCTTCAAAAGGATGGGATCTTGGACTGGCGCTTCAATACGTAAATATGAAAAATTAGGATTTTATTTTTTTTGTTTGTTTATGGGCGAAAAATTGAAAGAATTGTCTCATTAATGTAAAATTATTATTTGTAAAACTTCTCCTGCTTTTAATTCTAATGAAATACTAATTTCGTTTTTCAATATAACTGCTCTTAGAGTTTTTGCTACCAGATGAAATGGGGAGTGTTTTAGTTTTTGTAAAATATTATTCATTTCTTTCTAAATCAAACCGGTATGCGACTCAGAATTTTTCTAAGTATTTTATTGCTGGGAATAACATCTTTTCCCATTGCACAAACACTACAAACCTGGAACTGGGAATCTTACAAAATGAAGTTTAAAGCGCCGGATAACATGGTGATTCAGCAAAATGATTACACCGGTTACCAGGCCACCAATAATAATATCACACTGGATATTTATCCACGGAACGGCGAAAATCTAACTTACGATGGAATGAAAAATGCAATAACCAATTGGGCTAATCAGGTTTCTCTCTCTTATGATTCAAGGAAAGAACCAATTTATCTTAGTGATATAAATCGTTATTGGGGATGCGCCATTGATGGAACCAAAGCTGGTTATTCTGCCACCGCGCTTTTGCTCGTAAATCCGGATCATCCTGAGATTAGCTATTATATATTGGATATCTTACGCTCCTGAATATTATCATGATGCCCTTGCTATTTTAAATAGTTTTGAGCCGTTTTAGTTGATAAAAAATTTGCCTTTTTGTTTTGCTGATATATTTTATTGGCTTACCTTCGCACACTCAAAAAATGCATGGCCAAATCCATGTTTAAATACATTTAATTATGAAAAAAGATATTCATCCATCCAACTACAGATTTGTAGTTTTTCGCGATATGAGTAACGGTAATATGTTTCTAAGCCGTTCTACCGCTTCTTCAAAAGAAACTGTTCAATGGGAAGACGGTAAAGAATACCCAGTGATAAAATTGGAAATCTCCAATACTTCTCACCCTTTTTATACTGGTAAAAATATGTTGGTGGATACTGCAGGACGTATTGATAAGTTTAGAAAACGTTACGAGAAAAAGAAATAATAATTTTTAGCTTTGATTTTTTTATCCCCCTTTATTGGGGGATTTTTTTTAATTTCATCAACTCTTTCAAGCGATAGCGAATGAACATTTTGCTGGATGATATTTCTTTTAAAAATTCTCTGTTTCCATTTGGTGTTGTACGTTCCATAGCTCATATCCGTTGTGGGATTTTGACCGTTTTTGAAAAATGGCAGCACAATTTTCCGGGGAAAGTTTTTATCGCTTCGGAAAAATTGATGCGTGATTTCGATGAATCGCAATGCATAAAATATCCTGCTAATTTTATCCCTTCTTTTGATTTTTTGAAACAAGTTTTGGAGCAAAATGAAACAATACCTTGCACTCCTGATTGTAGAATTTTGGAACATCCATGGCAAATCTTTGAATTTAATAATTGGGCTATTCATGAAGATTTTGAAATGCTCACATCAGAAAAAAAATCTGGAAAAGTTTCAGCAACAAATCAATTGATTTATCCTGAAAAAATATTTGTAGATGAAGGAGCGCAAATCAGTTTTTCCATTTTGAATGCAGAAGCAGGGCCAATTTATATAGGGAAAAATGCGCAGATAGAAGAAGGATGTTTGCTTCGTGGCCCCATCAGTATTGGCGAAGGAAGTCGTTTAAAAATGGGAACAAAAATTTATGGAGCCACAACGATTGGCCCATTTTGTCTAGCAGGCGGAGAAATTAAAAATTCAATTCTTACCGCATTTTCAAATAAAGCACACGATGGCTATTTGGGTGATTCTGTAGTAGGACAGTGGTGCAATCTTGGCGCGGGAACCAGTAATTCCAATTTAAAAAATAATGCTTCCGTTGTAAAAATCTGGAGCAAAAAAGATAATGATTTTGTGGCTGCGGGAAACAAATGTGGTTTGCTGATGGGAGATTACAGCCGCTGTGCCATCAATACTTCTTTCAACACAGGAACCGTTGTGGGCGTCTGTTGTAGCATTTTCGGAAATTCATTTCTTCCAAAATTTATCGACAATTTCACCTGGGGAAATGAAAAATATATTTTTGAGAAAGCCATTGCTGATATCAGCAACTGGAAAAAATTAAAAGGACAGGAAATCACTGAAACAGAAATTCAATCATTAAAAAAAATCTATCAATAAAAATAAATATCATGAGAAAACAAATAGCAGCAGCAAACTGGAAAATGAATTTGAATTTGCAACAGGCCGATGACTTATTAAATGAAATCGTAAGTAAAAATATTCAACTTTCTGAAGATCAACAGGCAGTTTTCGCAGTTCCTTTTCCTTATTTGCTGTTGACAAAAGAAAAGATAAAAAACAGTAAGAATTTTTTTGTTGCTGCACAAAATTGTTATACACAAGAATCCGGTGCATTTACCGGAGAAGTAAGTGCAGCAATGCTTTCATCGATTGGGATTGAATATGTAATTATTGGTCACAGTGAAAGGAGAGAATATTTTAGCGAAGACAATCAAATACTTGCTCAAAAAGTGGATGTATGTTTAAAGAATAATTTAAAAGCCATTTTTTGCTGCGGTGAATCATTGGAAATAAGAGAAAAGGGATCACAGAATCAATTCGTCGAAAATCAATTAAAAGAAACTTTATTTCACCTGGAGGCTTCAGCAATTTCTGGTTTTGTAATTGCTTATGAACCAATATGGGCAATAGGTACGGGCAAAACCGCTACCGCAGAGGAGGCGCAGGAAATGCATGCTTATGTCAGAAATGTTTTTGCAGAAAAATATGGAAATGATGTGGCTCAAAGTATCTCAATTTTATATGGCGGAAGTGTAAAAGCAAATAATGCCAAAGAAATTTTTGGTAAGCCGGATGTCGATGGAGGCCTTGTTGGAGGCGCGTCTTTAAATGGAAATGAGTTCAGTGAAATTATTCAGAGCCTTAAGAGTTAATGAGAAAATCATGAAATTGTAAAATTAGTTATATGTGGGGCTGTTTGCAATTTCGTTTACTTACTCATGCATTATTTTTATAACTCAAATTTTAAACAGAAATAAAATGAAAAAACTTCTCATTGCTGCCCTCTTATTTGCAGGCACTTTCAGTTTTGCAAATGCACAAACAAAGCAAAAGCATGACACTAAAAAAGCAACAACTACTGCAGCTACTACAAAAACTGCCCCGGCAAAAGTTGACAAAAGCACTGCAACAACAAAACATCTGAAAGCAGATGGGACACCTGACAAAAGATACAAAGAAAATAAGACTGCTGCTACCGCAGGGCCTTTGAAAAAAGATGGCACACCTGATAAAAGGTATAAAGCCAACAAAAAATAAGTTTAAAAATTAAAAAAAAGTGGCCGGAATTTTCCGGCCACTTTTTTTTAAGAAAACAGTATAAACTTTATTTGCCGGAGTTGAATTGCAATTCTGCCGGAGAGTAAGAATTTAATTTATTCAAATGCAAAATGGTTTTGTTATCCTTTTCAGATTTGTGATACATAGCATTAAATTTGGCACCAATAATTAGTTCATCCAACAAATAAGAAGTGCGTGTTACTACCGTGTTTGAAAACATATCATCAAATGCTTTTACAAAAACCAGTATCTCACCCTGGGCGTTTCTAAAATCTTCTTCAGTAAAATTATAAAAAGGACTTGTTTCATTAATAGGATGCACAATTGTCCAGCTAAGGTTAAGAGCATTTACGGTTTTATATTCCAAAGCAAGCTGGTAAAATTTATTTACAATTTTTCCATTTTCTTCAACCATCAATCCTAAAGTGACTTTTGCTTCGGCATCCGTAAGGGTCGTATTTTTGAAAGGAACGAGTCGGAACATAATGGCGTTACCTTCGTGAAACGGCGCCAGCAAAGCGTTTTCGCTAAAGCGGATATAAGCACGCGGTCTTGAAAATCTTCCATATAATAAACCGGTGATAACAGCAAGTGTTAATAAACCAATTAAAGCTTCGAGCGATGATATTGCACTTGCCAAAAAACCTATTGGACTGATTCTTCCATATCCTACTGTCGTTAAAGTTTGGCAGCTAAAGAAAAATTCTTCAACAAACGTCTGAAATCGTGAATGAGTATCGATTCCGCCCAATTTATCAACGCCTAATAAAAAATAAATAAAGCCAAACAGCAGGTTGATGAAAAGATAAAATAAGAAGATCGTCAACAGAAATTTCCCCCTGGGCATGTCGAGCAAAATGTGGTACCAGCTTATTTTTTCAAAATATCCTACACCTTTTTTTTCAACATTAGGTCTGCCATTTTTATTTACAAATCTTCCTCCATAATCTGATGAGTTGACACCAAAACCAGTGTTGATCTCAGATGTAGCCTTCGGATTGATCTTTCGGATTTTGAACATATTCTTTTTTGAAAAAAGTTTTAAAATATTTTATAAAGCCAATCAGAATTAAAAATGTTGTAAAAATTACACCCACCAATAATTTTATTTTCAACTCCCATTTTGTAAGAATTAAAAATAAAATAAAATAAGAAGCTCCAGCTATTAAAAAACGAAGAAGCAGTTTTTGTAAAGGCAGTAGTTGTAAGACGGAAACATGAAGTGTTTTTGCAGAATGCAAAATATAGAAAATGATCTGGCAAAAAGTAGCAACAACAACAGCCAGGGCGATTCCCTGAGTGCCCATTAAAGGATATAATACCAGCATCAGGATTATTGCAATTGAAATGTCAAATATCGAACCGATCAAAATGGTTTTCCCTTTTGAAAAGCATTGCAGGATCACAGAATAATTGTTGATGCGAAGAGGAAGAATAAAAATACTGATGACAAAAACCGGCAAAGAAGCATCGTATTTATTATTAAAAACCAATGCAAATAATTCGTTTCTAAAAAAGAACAAGAAAAAAAATAGTGGGAAAACGAGCGTAGAAAGTATTAAAAAGCTTTCGCGATAAAGTTGTACAATTTTAGAAGTTAATGAAACATTCTTTGAAATTTCTATCATCAAAAAACTTCCCATTACGCTAATCAACAAACCAAATAAAGGAATTTCAAATGAGCCATTAAAAAATATCGCAAAGTCAGTAACAGTAAGGATATACAATAAAAAAAATTTGTCGATCCATTTTGAAATTACACCAAGAATATCGTTCAAACCAAGAAAGGCCCAATGATCTAAAAAATCTTTTTCATTTGCCACTGCAACAAAAAGTCCTTGTTTAAAAGGAATCATAAGCATTGCCATCAATTTTAAAATTGAAATAACACAAATGCCAAAAATCAGATTGATGAGAGAATAATCTGTAAAGAGAACATAAAGATGCCATGCAAGAAAAAAAACAGAATAGATAAAATTAATTATGAAAGAAGCTTTTTCTCCCTGTCGTTTGATGAGCAACGTTTCTGCAATAGTGCTTACATTTTGAATGATGATAAACGCTACCAGCAATAGTTTCAGACCGCTGGTAAAATTTTTTGCAAATAAATAGAATGCGGCTAAACCAATTATCCATAAAAGAGAGTAAAAAATTGAAAGTTTTTTTTGATGGATTTTTATGAAAGAAAAAAGAAAATTCAAATTGGTTGAAAAAATCACTGATGTTAATCCAAAAGTGATGATAACATTTACAATATTAGCGTACATCCAAACGCTTTGGAATTTTCCGTATTCATCAAAACTTAATTTTCTTGAATAAATAATTGTGATTAAAAAAAGAATCAACACAGGAAGAACTCTTCCTAAAAGCAACCAGGAAAATTTGCGTGCAGCAAGGATTTTATTGTTTTGGCTGATAATGAGAGACGATTTTAATTGATTAGGAATTGTTTTTTATTTCGATTAAAAATCTCATTGGTTTTTTCAAAATTTTATTAGCAGCAGAATCAATTATTTTCCATAAACTATTCGGAAGAAAAGACAAAAGCAAATTTAAACGCAATCGAACCAAATATTTATTTGAAAATTTTTCAAGGGAATAATTTGGAAATTCTGATGGAATGAAATTGACAATATTTTTTTCATTGAAAGAGTGAAGATGAGCATTTTTTGGAGTTGGCTTATTGCAGTGAACGCACAAATAATACTGAATCTTTTCGTCATAAGGAGTTGTGATAATCAGTTTACCAGAAGGTTTCAGCGCTTTCATTAATTGTGAAATAAAAAGCTTCGGATCCGAAACATGCTCCATAATTTCTGAAGCGATAATGACATCAAAACTATTTTTTTTGAACGGCAAATGATAAGCATCTGCAACAACAGCCGCATGATTTTCGTGTTGATTTTCCTGTAAAACTTTCACCGGATTGTAAACAGAAATATCCATTGAAACTATTTTGTTCCCTTTCGGTAAAAAAGATTTTGCAACCCATCCGCTGCCGCAACCAACGTCTAAAATAAGCCCTGATCCTTTTGGAATATGTTTGGAAATTGCTCTGTGCAATTGTTTTGATTCTTCTCTGCCTGCCGCTGTTTCATCTTCTTTAAAGTAATCAAAAAACAGCGCATCTTCATTGTAATGTTGCTGGTAATCAAATTGTGAATCGTATTTCGAATGAAGATTAGAATTTAGAGTTTTTGAATTTTGGTGAGCGAGTAAAACAGGAACATTTTCCTTAATTGAATAAACCTTTTCATCAGAAGAAAGAAAAAGTTTTCCATCTCTGCTTTCTTCTTTCAAATCTTTTCCGGTTATTGGATCTGCTAATATTTCTTTTAAAAATTTTTTCATTTTTTTATGACGTCAAAATAAACATGTTTCTTTCAGAAAATTGTTTTTAATAAAGATCAAGTTTAACGTATAATTATTAAAATTAAAATAAATGCTGTAAGCTCTGTGAGTTTAAGGCGTTTACCTTTTTCTTATCTTCGCCGCCCAATTATGAAGAATATCAGGAATTTTTGCATCATTGCACATATTGATCACGGCAAAAGCACGCTGGCAGACCGTTTGCTTGAATTTACGCATACACTCACAGAGCGTGAAATGCAAGCGCAGGTTCTTGACAATATGGACCTTGAAAGAGAAAAAGGAATTACCATAAAAAGTCACGCGATTCAAATCAATTATAAGTTTGAAGGAGTTGAATACGTGCTGAATTTAATTGATACTCCCGGCCATGTTGATTTTAGTTATGAAGTAAGCCGGGCGCTGGCTGCATGCGAAGGCGCTTTGCTTTTAGTGGATGCTACCCAGGGAATCCAGGCGCAGACAATTTCCAATTTATATCTTGCTATTGACAATGACCTTGAGATTATTCCCGTGTTGAATAAAATTGATATGGACGGTGCAATGATCGCTGAAGTTGAAGATCAGATCATAGAATTAATTGGTTGTAAACAGGAAGATATTTTACATGCAAGTGCCAAAACCGGTGTAGGAATTGAAGCGATTCTTGAGGCGATTATCAAACGCATTCCTGCACCAAAAGGAGATGAGAATGCGCCATTGCAAGCTTTGATATTTGATAGTGTTTTTAATAGTTTCAGAGGAATTATTGTTTACTACCGCGTCTTTAATGGCGTTCTTAGAAAGAATGATAAAATTAAATTTTCAAACACCGGCAAAGAATATAACGCGGATGAAGTGGGCATTTTGAAAATGGGAATGATGCCTAAAAATGAAGTGAAAGCCGGCGATGTAGGTTATGTAATCACAGGAATTAAAAACGCGAAAGAAGTGAAAGTAGGAGATACGATCACGACCACCGCAAATCCTTGTAAAGAATCGATCAAAGGTTTTGAAGAAGTGAAGCCGATGGTTTTTGCAGGAATATTTCCAGTGAATACAGATGAATTTGAAGAGTTGAGAGATTGTATGGAAAAACTTCAGCTCAATGATGCGTCGCTCACTTTTGAATTGGAAACTTCTCAGGCTCTGGGCTTCGGATTTCGTTGTGGATTTCTTGGAATGTTGCATATGGAAATTATCCAGGAAAGATTGGAGCGTGAATTTAATCAAACAGTTATCACAACTGTTCCGAACGTAAGTTTTAATGCATATACAACAAAAGGTGAAAAAATAATTGTGAACAATCCTTCTCAAATGCCCGATCCGAGCAGGATTGAGAAGATTGAAGAACCTTATATCAAAGCTCAGATCATTACAAAACCTGATTATATAGGGAATATTATGACACTTTGCATCAGCAAGCGTGGCACGCTTACTAATCAGGGATATCTTACGCCAACCCGCGTGGAGCTTATGTTTGAAATGCCTTTGACGGAAATTGTTTTTGATTTTTACGATAAATTAAAAAGTGTTACACGAGGTTATGCATCATTTGATTATCATCCGATTGGCTATCGCGAAAGTGATATTGTGAAGATGGATATTTTATTAAATGGCGATAAAGTGGATGCATTAAGTTCATTAATTCATCGAAGCCGTGCACAGGATTTTGGAAGAAAACTTTGTGAAAAATTAAAAGACCTGGTTCCGCGTCAGCAATTTCAAATAGCGATACAAGCTGCCATTGGAGCAAAAATAATTTCGCGTGAAAACATTAGTGCGATTAGAAAAGATGTTACTGCAAAATGTTATGGAGGTGATATCAGTAGAAAAAGAAAACTTCTTGAAAAACAAAAAGAAGGTAAGAAAAGAATGAAGCAAATTGGTAACGTAGAAGTGCCACAGGAGGCGTTCCTGGCTGTTTTGAAGCTTGATGAATAGAAATAAAAAAAAAGAATTACAGTGAAAAAACTTTTAAGGAGAAATTTTTATTTTCCATTTTGTTTGTAAAATAAAAAATGCCGGACCAAAAGGCCCGGCATTTTTCCATAATCAAATCAAGCCAAAAATTCAAACACAATTTATATAGAGTCTTCATTGGGTGACGATTAATGTTCCCTTCATTCCTGAATGGAAATTACAATGATAGGTGAAAGTTCCTGCTGTATTAGCAGTATAAGAAAATGAAGAGCCGGCAGCTAGTGTACCACTATCAAAAGTTGTTGCATCATCTGACGTTACTGTATGTGCGATACCATCTTTATTATGCCAGGTAACAGTGCTTCCTTGTTTTATTGTAACGCTTGCTGGGAAAGACATTCCGGTGATGTCGATACTATTTGGATTTGATGCAGGTTGACTGGTACTTCCGGATTTGGAACAGGAATTAAAAAAGAAAATCATTGCAGCTGCAATCAATACAAGAAATTTTGTTTTCATAAAATCGTTTTATTTTTTTTCTAATTTTTTTATCATCTTTTTAAATGATGATCTTGTATTTCTAATCGGTGCTTTTTAAAAATTGGTTGCTTTTATTTTTTTTAAAATCAAATAAGTGTTATTTAATTTACTGTATCTATTGTTGAAACTATAGTGTCCATTTGCTTCCACGAAGCTTTTTTTTCTCATGAAACATGTATAATTCATTTCACATTTTTTTTAACAGCATAAAAAATAATAACGGGTAAGTCTTTGGCAGAAAATATTTTAAAAGCAGGCGAAAAATTAGCACGGCGTTTGATTTTTATCGCGGGTACCTAAAAAATTTTTAATAAAAATTAAAAACTTAATCTATGAAAATTATGTCAAAAATCTTGTTGTTATTTGTTGCTGCAGGTTTTTTCTTTTTTTCTTGTAAAAAGAACAACAATAATAATAACAACGAAAGCCTCACTACCCAGGATCGGAATTTTATTAACCAGGCATCTATTAGCAATACCGCAGAAATTCGCGCTGGACAGTATGCTGATTCAACAGTAGATTCAACGACAGATTCATTAGGAACATCGATCAGAGCATTTGCAGCAAAGATCGTAACCGATCATACAACCGCACAAAATGATTTAAAAACACTTGGAAATTCTGTGAATGTTGCTGTTACTGATTCTGTTGATTCAATGCATTCAAGCCAAATGGATAGTCTGAAAATCCTTTCCGGACGTGCATTTGACTCTGCATATATTTTGAGTCAGATTGCTGATCACCAGGCAGCTATCAATACTTTTCAACAGGAAAGCAATTCTGGTAACAGGTCTGCAGTGATCAATTATGCGAATAAATATTTGCCGGTTCTTCAGATGCATTTGCAAATGGCAGACAGCCTTGCAACAGCAATGGGTTTTAAATAATTAATTGGTAAACTGAGCTAAAATTATAAATACGCAAGAAGTTTAAAAGTTCAACGTGGATTGTTTTTTTAGTGGCTTTAGTTCGTGATTGCCTGCGCGTCCGATTTCGCGCAGGTTTTTTTTACTCAAAAATCATTAGCGAATTTTTGTATTTTAAAAATAATGATCATCGAAAAAGCAAGGAAAATGATTTCGATAATTCCATCAACGGCATAAATCAATGAGATATTTTTTTGGCAGAATAATAAAAGTGAATTGCTGCAAGAAAAATACAACAAGCGATTACAAGAATAGCAACAGGTAGGGATTTGTTTTTGTAAAAAGATTCCTAGTAAAAGAAAATAAAATTGCCAAAAGCAGTAGAGATAAGGTTTTCACGAGCCATATATCAGTTTTAGGTCCGGTTATTTTCAATGAAGGATTGAATATCTAACAATCCCCAGGCTGCTGTAAGAAAATAATAAATGGATTGTAGCCATAAAATGATCTGGGATAATTTCATGCGATTTTAATTCATGCTTCTCTCTTATTTCTTATTTCAAATATTCTGTTCCAAGATTATTTAAAACAATTTGCATAAAAAATTATTCTCACTTTTTAAGTGAAACATCAAGTCTACAATCCATTTTTCGTACTGCTACATTTTCTGCAAAACTTAATATTCAGTGGCGTCGTGTCCTTCTTGTTTCACTAATTTATTATAGATTCCAAAAAGTAAGAACGGCGCAGGCCACTGTCCAAAAAATAAACTTGTATGTTTCTTTCCTGCCAATTGAAAAGTCAATGATACAGCCATTGATGCAATTGCTGCCCATAAAAAAGTATCAGACGGTAATTTTGATGTCTGATCTTCAATATTTTTAGTTACTTCGCCTTCCTTGCGCTCTGTCTTTGGTGAATTTTGCATAAAATAGGTTTTAATTTTGTGAAAAATAAAATCAACTATCATGCCCTGCTTTTCGCACGTGTTTGTCTTCGTTGAATAAAATTGATTTATAAATAAAAAGATTTTTTTGGGTAAATAAATTAGGGTAGTGTAGAAGCAAATCAACAAAAAACGATTGTTTACAAAAAAGTCGATTTTTGATCTATAGGAAAGTAGGGCAATTACAAATGGCAAAAATTTTGATTTAAAAATCTTTAAAGTATAATTATGAAACAGATAAAACTACTTCTTGTTGTGTTTACCTCATTGTTGATTTTTTCATGCAATCGTGATCCGGTTCAGGCTGATCCCGGAACTCCTAATTCAACCAATTCAGGCTCTTATGAAGCCGGAAATGATGACAGGGCGAATGTAATGGACACATTGTATCCTTCACAACCAAATGGTATGGACACTACTGGGGAACAAACAGGAAGAATGAACAACACCGGAAGCAGCTCAAACCAGCTTCCTGTTGACAGTGCAAAAAAATAGAAAAGAATAGAACCTTTAGAAAATAAAAAAAACGAATTATTTTTTTGTCTGCTACAATTTTTATTGTGCCTTTATTAATTCCACCTCCGTTATAGGACTGAACAAAAATAATTTATGTGTAGATTGATCTTTGCATAAAAAACGTGTGCGGATCTTTTTTTCTTTTTTATAAATGTGCCCATTTTTAAAGCGGAATAAACTTTCATCCGGCAATTCTTCCAATAAAAAAATTCCGGGTTTGTGAGGATCATATTTTTTTAAAACTCTTGTCAGTGGCGCTTCTGCACATGAACTCGCTGCAGGATTTTTTAATGTTTTCAATAGTTCTTTTTCAATATCAGTCGGAAATATTTTTTTTGAAATAAACCGTGAAAGAATATTTGAAAATTCCTGTTTCCATTGAAAGCCATGCGCCTGGATTCTGTTTCCATATTTTTCATAAGCAACAAGATGGCCAAGTTCATGCAATAAAGTGATAAGAAAAGAATATTTATTCAGGTTTCCATTCACACTTATTCTGTGATTTTGATTCAGATGTTTATTTCGATAATCGCCAAGTTTAGTAAGCCTTTCGCGCGTTACCGTCAGATGAACTTTATATTCTGTAAGATAAAAAACAACGTCATCGAATGAGCCTTCCGGCAAATAAGGAATGAGTTGCGATAAGGGAGATTCTCTTTTAGACATCTATTTTTTTCGCGCTAGTTTCATTAATTGAATTACTTCGATCGAAGTGTAAATAATATAAAACACCATTGCTGTAAACAAAGAAGGTAAGTTTACTTTTCCGCCAAGTGCCAAAATATAAATAAGAATGACCGCCACAATTACAAATAGTTTCAGCAAAAGAGATGAATAAATGCTTCTTATGAAAGCATTGACATTAGCGGATTTCACTCCTTTTGTCTGAATAAAAAAACCGAAGGAACTTAATAAAAAAAGTACTGCATTCGCCCCCAATAAAAAACTAATATTAAATCCAGCAGAGCGCAATGATTTCATAAAAATAAAAATGAGAATATTGGTTAAAATAAAAAATCCAATTACAGGGACAAATTTTCTTTGGAGAGATTGATTCATTTTTTTGAAGTGTCTTTAACGATTTTGATAATAAGGCCAATGATGATCAACAAAGGCAGCAACCAAACCAGCAAAGGAAAAGAAAAATTAATCCATTCATCTAATTTTAATCCAATAAAAATTCCGACACCGATGCTGACTAAAAATTGTGCGCCCATCCCTGCGTATTGCATCAACTCACGGTTTGTTTCCTTTCTTGTTTTCAAATTATTTCTTAATTCAAATTCTAATGTTGTTAAAAATAATACAGCGAAAGTATATATTGGCATATTAGAATAAAATAACCGTATTTTTAAAATAATTTTGCAAAAAAGAAGTTCTTATAGATAAAAGAACTTTTTTTGTTCGTTTACTATAATAACATTTGAAATTTTTTCATGAATAGCCGGATCATCCAGTTTTTATGTGCATTGGTGTTTTTCTTTTTTTTGATGCCACAACTTCATGCGCAATTGCAACAGGTTATTGTAGATGTTCAAAATAACAAACCGGCAAAATTTAAAAATGATCAGCTTCGTTCTGAAAAAACAGGCGAAAAAAAATTTACGGTTCCAAGAAGATTTATTCAAAATACCACCAGCCATTACAATTATTTTTTTGATGCAAACAACAAGATCAATTCTATCATTGAGCTTGCACGAATGGCTACGAAAGATGATTATTCAAAATTGATTCCTTATTACAGCTATAGTTTGGATAATACCGCTGCGCAAAAAAATCAATTGGATTCAGTGATCTATAAAGCAACTGCGGGAATTTTACTTCACGATCTGAGAAGCAATTGGGTAGATAATTTTTATTTACTGATAGGCGAAGCGTATTATTTTCAACAGGAATTTGATTCCGCTTCGATGACTTTTCAATTCATTAATTACCACCTTTCTCCAAAAAATAAAAAAGACGAAGAACATCCTGTTGTTGGAACAAATGAAGATCGTGCTAATAATTCTCTTACCATTTCAAACAAAGAAGACAGAAGCCTTGTTGATAAAATTTTTTCACGTCCTGCAAGCCGAAATGATGCTTTGGTTTGGCAAGTGCGCACTTTAACTGATATGGGAAATTATGCTGAAGCAGCAGGCCTGATCAATACTTTGAAAAATGATCCTTTGTTTCCTGATCGCCTTGATCCATATTTTCAGGAAGTAATTGGTTATTGGTTTTTCAAACAAAAAATGTATGACAGTGCCATTACTTATATAAAAAATGCATTGCCACATGCAATGGATATGGCCGACAAAGCAAGACGAGAATATTTGCTTGCTCAATTGTATGAAATGACGGACAGGCAGGACACCGCATCGGATTATTATAATAAAGCTATCAGAAATACGACTGATCCTTTGATGGATATTTATGCAAACTTGAACAAAGCAAAAATGCTGAAGAGCAAGGACCCTGCAGAAATTGATAAAAGCATTTCGCAATTGGTGAGAATGTCAAAGAAAGATAAATTTTTGCCTTATCGTGATATTGTTTTTTATTCTGCTGCGCAACTGGCGATGTTGAAGCCTGATACTGCTTCTGCAATTAATTTTTATAAAGCCAGCGCTTTTTATAACCAGGAAAATCTTTCTTTAAAAAACCGTGCTTTTTTAAATCTTGCCCAAATAAATTATGATCAAAAAAAATATCAGCAGTCTTATAATTTTTATGACAGCATTCAAACGGCCGGTGATACTGCATTGCATGACATTGCAGAAATAGAATCACGAAAAAAAGCGCTGGCGCAGATTGTAACGCATCTTGATATTATTCAAAGAGAAGATAGTCTGCAATCGATTGCTGCAATGACGCCAGATGCAAGAGCCGATTTTCTGAAAAAATTATCAAAAAAACTTTCTAAAGAGCGTGGCATAAAAGAAGAAGAAAATTACAACGGAACAACGGCAGATTTTTTCAACAGAAACAATCAATCATCTGATATTTTTTCAGGAAATAACATTAAAGGCGATTGGTATTTTTATAATAATTCTCTAAAAGCACAAGGATACAATGAGTTCAAAAGAGTTTGGGGCAAAAGACAAAATGTAGATAACTGGCGTTTGAATTCGGGCACAACGGTTGCTTTAGGAAATGCGGATCAAACACACAATGCCTTTGGCGATCCGATGGTAGCACAGCAGGAAGCAGCAAACGAACAAATACCTGCAAAACCTTATCAGCAGGATATTTCAGTGCAGGGACTTCTCGCAAATATTCCACTTACCCAACCATTGATGGATACTTCCAATGCAAAAGTTTCACGTTCATTATTTCAATTAGGAAAAAATTATCAGAATCTTTTGGAGGATTATTCCGCCGCCATTGATGCTTACCAGCAATCTTTAAAACGTTTTCCGGATAGTTTGCACAATGGTGAATTGTACATGAATCTTTCTTATTGTTATCAAAAAATTGGCAACCAGCAAATGGCAGATTATTATAAAAATTTGTTGATGAAAAATTTTGCCGGAAGTAATTATGCTCAATACCTTTCTCATCCTGAAATTTTCAATTCTCCGGAAAAAGATACTGCGGCTTCTCATCGTTATGACCGGATTTATAATTTGTTTATTGAAGGAAATTTTGATGAAGCCAATAAAGAGAAAAATGCTGCCGATAGTCTTTACGGACAAAGCTATTGGAACCCGCAATTGTTGTATATCCAGTCAGTTTATTACATTCAAAAACGCCAGGACAGCGCAGCAATGAATGTTTTGCACCAGATCATCAATCAATATCCCAACTCTCCGATGAAAGAAAAAGCCACTACAATGATTAATGTTTTGAGCAGGAGAGACAGCATTGAAAATTATCTGACACATTTGAATGTTACCAGAGCAAAAGAAGATTCGCAAATTGTTGTATTTGATGAATCTAAAAAAGTGAATGTAAATCCAACGGTAAAGAATGAAGCGCCAGTAATTAAAAATGAGACCATGCAGCCGCAAAAACCTGTGATCAATCCAGAGAAAAAATTAGCACCTCCTGTTAAGAATGCACAGTTTTCTTTTAATCCTACCGACTCTCAAAATGTGTTGATGGTTCTTACAAAAGTAGATCCTGTGTATGTTAGCGAAGCACGAAATGCTTTCAATCGTTTTAACAGCCAGAGCGCTGCTACGAATCAAATTCAAATTGTAAAAGACACGCTTGACAGTCAACGAAGTTTTTTAGTGTTTTCTCAATTTATTGATGCCGATGAAGCGATCAAATACATGGATAAATTAAGACAACAGGCGCCGGTGCAGGTTTCGTGGTTGCCTGCTCAGAAGTATGCTTTTTATATTATTTCTGAAAGCAATCTTGAATTATTGAAACAGAATAAAAATTTACAAGGCTATATTGATCTTTTAAACAAAAAATATCGGGGTAAATTTTAAATTTTCCGT
>Ga0157373_10001586_pt1 | contig 17362 bp, 16 predicted proteins | sample C65metaG_FD_113460 | JGI IMG/M metagenome (GOLD analysis project Ga0157373, IMG submission 113460) | Corn rhizosphere microbial communities from Kellogg Biological Station, Michigan, USA - C6-5 metaG | ecosystem: Host-associated > Plants > Roots > Rhizosphere > Soil | place: USA: Michigan... | reverse complement strand
GCGACAAGGGACCTGTTCCTGTCGCGAATCGGGTGAGACGAACTCCATGAGCCAGCAATCTTCGCATCGATGCGGGCGGGCGAGGTCCGAAGAGTTAGGGCAGCTCGGAGACTCTTCAAAGATGTAGGCCGCACGCCATGCGGCACTAGGAGAGTTTTTATAACCACCGTTTTCCAGGAACTCAAGTTCTTGCTTGAGCATTTTCAAAACGGATTTGCGATCTTTCTGCATATCCAAGCCTCGGTCCTGCTGGCCAGTCAAGTAGATATATTTGAGCTGTGAATCGTGGATGCTGACTGGCCACGTCACAGTCAGCATCGCAGATAAGGGCAAATGAAAAAGCGCATGCCATCACCGGCATATGTGACTGCGATCACATCGTGAAATGGCGGTATTCTTCATAAACTGCAATGATGCCGCGTTCGCATTCTTGACCAGGATTTCTCTCGAAGGTGTTGCGTGTGCACTAGAAGGCGGGATGCTGTATGGGTTATTGGTAGCGGCAGGAGGATCCGCCGGATAGAATGGAGTGAAAACATGGTGATCGACGCAATGACCGAGCAAGAATGTGCCGCGCTTTTGACGCGCGTCTCGCTTGGAAGACTCGGCTGCTCGTTCGATGACCAGCCGTATGTAGTACCGATATCGTTCGCGTACGAACCCGGCTACATTTACGCGCTCTCGACATTCGGGCAGAAGATTGAATGGATGCGCCAGAATCCTAAGGTCTGTTTAGAAGTTGAAGAAGCGGCGAGCGAGTCTGAGTGGATTACTGTGATCGCTACCGGTACATATCAAGAGTTGACCGAGCCCCAATACAGCGCTGAACTGGCGCATGCCCGGAAAATCTTAGGGAAGCGTCGTAACTGGTGGCAAATTCCACTGGCGGAACGCCAGGCCGCCGGCGAGGACCTGGTTTCTCCTCTTTTCTTTCGAATCCACATTGATTCGATCACCGGGCTTCGCGCCTCTCACTAGGTCAGTCCGAATCGGCGAAGCAGTTATAGCAACTGACACGCTTCAACCGACACAGTCCGGCCCCCCAGATCTCACAGCCCTGTCTGTACCGTGCAACATGATTTGGCGTCGAGAGAAACGAGCGTTTGTTTTGGCGTATCGGACCGATTAAAACTAAGAGTGCACCATCTTTTCCAGCGCAGATTTGTCGCGAAGAATGAGGGTTGAACCCTTAACTTGCACGAGCTGTTTCTTCTTGAAATCCGCAAAAAGCCGGCTCACTGTCTCGCGGGTAGTACCAATCATCTCAGCAATCTCTTCATGAGTCAGCGTCAACCGGATTTGCGCCTGGCCATTGCTTTTCGGCGTTTCCGGGGACCATGAAAGCAATAACTTCGCGAATTTCTCTGCAGGGGAACTGGTGAGTCCCAGGGTGCGGATTTCTTCGTAAGCGGTGTAATAGTTGAGGCTCAACTGTTCGGCAACCCGCACCGCGACTTCACCGTGTTCGCGCAGAAAGCGCAGCAACGCATCCCGGGGTATGAAATTCGCCTGACCGGGTTCAATCATTTCGGCCGTAACTTCATACGGATGATTGGAGATGGTTGCGTTTAGACCGAGAACATCCCCGGCGTCGGACAGTTTGGTGATCAGAGTCTTGCCTTCGCTGGAAGTGGTGGACAGCTTCACTTTGCCAGCGCACAGCACGAACACACCGCGAGGCTGCTGTCCCTCAATAAACAGGACTGCCGATTTCGGGTAAACCGCAGTGGACTTTATTTCGTTTAGCTTCTGCAAGGCCTCCATCGGCAAATTGCAGAAGAGATGCTCCTCACGAACGGGGCAGGTCAGGCAGTTATCGAGAATGTTGAGGCCGTAAGGAGCGCGCATATTCCCAATCGCTAGGGCAAATTGTAGCACTCCGCATTGTGATTGCAATCACGTGAACCCGTGACCGTCCTCATGGCTAGAGGCTGCGTACCAGGCCAGAATAGGCTCCAGATGCAAAGGTATCCGTCCTGGAGGCTACCATGCCAACTGCGATTGAGATTCAGGAACCAGAAATTCGGGAGGAGTTAAGAGCTGCAGCGCGTCCTGCACCTCAGCGTCGAGACAAGGCGGCCGGTTTAGCTGTTCCCGAGCGGGTACTATTTTCAGACTCCTTGCTGGAGACCGGGACACCGGATCGGGCCCGACGGAGCTTGGCCACCACACTTTCAGTCATTCTGCAGTGCGTGTTAGTTGGGTTCATGCTGATCCTTCCCCTCATGTTCACCGATGCTTTGCCGGCGCAGCAGTTTCTAACCTTCCTGGTTGCTCCACCGCCGCCTCCTCCGCCCCCGCCCCCGGCTGCGGCGGTGAAGGTGGTCCGCCAAACCGATGTGACCACTGAGGGGCAACTACGCACTCCGACCCGGATTCCACGCAAGGTAGAAATGATCCGTGAAGAGGAACCTCCGCTGCCGTCGAATGGAGGAGTGGTCGGAGGCATTCCGGGCGGAGTTCCGGGTGGCCAACTTAACGGGGTTATTGGAGGAATTATTAGTTCAACTCCAATCGCCGCTGCCATCCCCAGACTCGAACCTGTGGTACGCATTCGCATTTCGCAGGGTGTGACGCAGGGAATGCTGATCAACAAGATCGAACCGGCCTATCCCAAGATTGCGTTGAGCGCTCACATTGCAGGCGTAGTCACCCTCAAGGCCATCATTGGCAGAGACGGGAGCATCAGTGAGCTTCACGCCGTGAACGGACATCCGATCCTGATACCCGCAGCGATCGATGCGGTCAAGCAGTGGCGTTATAGGCCCTACTTGCTGAACGGAGAACCGGTGGAAGTGGAAACGATCATTACGGTCACGTTTCAAATTCAGACTTAAGGGACTTTCGGTTTGAGACCGTAGTTCGAAACTCGCATAGGAGACTGACCATGGAAAGCGAACACAAGTATCGAGTAATTGCCTGGTGGAGCGCGGGAAAAGCGGGTTTGGCTAAATCGGACTCGGCGCCCAATGCTATTCATTTCACCGCTCCCACGCAGTTCGGCGGCTGTGAAGGTCGCTGGAGCCCGGAAGACTTGCTGCTTGCAGCCGTCGCAGGTTGCTACACTACGACATTTCGAGCCGTGGCCGAGTATTCCAAATTCGAATACACCGATCTGGAAGTGGAGACTCACGGAGTTATCCGAAAAGTTGAATCGGGATACCAGTTCGACACTATCGTGATTCGCCCCACGGTGACGATTGTTAGTGAGGACGATCTGCCGCGCGCCCGGCTATTGCTGGAGAAGGCGAAACGCCTGTGTCTGGTTTCGAGAGCTCTCTCAGTTCCGCAAATATGTGAGCCGCAGGTGCGAGTGGCAGCACGCAAAGAACTTGGACAGGCTCTGCCGGTCTAGAGTAAAAGCCAGCTGCGGCAAACAAATATCGGCAAAATGGTTCACCCGTTCGGTCATTGCAATCTTCAGTCAGTAGTACTGCGGATTTAGGGCCTTGGCGCGGCCACCCCTCCGGTTATGAAAACTTCTCTCATTCTCAGTGTGATGCTGGTCACAACCAGGCGTGACTCGCGTTCCTGCTATCAACTTCCTTTTGCCGCATCATGAGTTCGAGATGAGGAATCCCTGATTCCGAACTCTAGGGAGAACGCGATGCAGAGAAAGTTCAAGACCCTGGACGCCAATGAGGCGGTCGCGAATGTTGCCTATCGTTTGAATGAAGTCATCGCGATCTATCCGATTACGCCATCTTCAACCATGGGCGAGTGGGCCGACCAGTGGGCATCGGAAGGCGTACCAAACATTTGGGGAACGGTGCCGCAAGTTGTCGAGATGCAGAGTGAGGGCGGCGCAGCCGGCGCTGTCCACGGCGCGTTGCAGACGGGATCACTCGCGACAACGTTCACCGCGTCACAGGGCCTGTTGCTGATGATACCCAATATGAACAAGATCGCCGGCGAACTTACTCCGGCGGTTTTTCAGGTGACGGCGCGAACCATCGCGACTCACGCGCTTTCGATTTTCGGCGATCACTCGGATGTGATGTCCTGCAGAACTACGGGATTCGCGATGCTGTGTTCCAACTCCGTCCAGGAAGCGATGGATATGGCGCTCATTGCCCATGCAGCAACTCTCGAATCCCGCATTCCTTTTATCCATTTCTTCGATGGATTCCGCACCTCGCATGAAGTGAACAAGATTGAAATGCTGGTCGAGGAAGATCTGCGGGCCATGATCAACATGGATCGTGTTCTCGAGCACCGGCTTAGAGCGCTTTCGCCGGATCATCCGGTCCTGCGCGGGACGGCACAGAACCCGGACGTTTTCTTCCAGTCGCGGGAAGCAGCCAATCCTTTTTACACGGCCTGCCCGGAAAAGGTCCAGGCCGTAATGGACAAATTCTCCGAGGTTGTAGGCCGCGTTTATCACCTTTTCGAATATTCAGGAGCGCCGGATGCCGAACGCGTCATTGTAATTATGGGATCCGGCGCCGAGACAGTCGAGGAGACCGTGCAGTATTTGAATGCTCACGGAGAGAAAGTCGGCTTGCTGAAAGTACGCTTGTTCCGGCCATTCTCGGTAAAACACTTTGTAGAGGCGCTCCCAACAACTGTCAAGAAGATTGCAGTGCTGGATAGAACCAAAGAGTCGGGATCGTCGGGTGAACCCCTGTATATGGACATAGTAAATGCCACAGTGGAGGGCGGAATCAGGCCGGCCATCGTTGGCGGGCGCTATGGATTGTCGTCCAAAGAATTCACTCCTGCGATGGTCAAAGCGGTTTATGAAAATCTCGCCGCCGCGAAACCAAAGAATCATTTCACGATTGGCATTAATGACGATGTGAGCCATGCCAGCCTGGAATACGATTCCGAATTCTCCATCGAACCGGACTCAGTTGTGCGGGCGATGTTCTACGGGCTTGGCGCCGACGGGACGGTTGGCGCGAACAAGAATTCCATCAAGATTATCGGTGAGAACACAGCTAACTGCGCGCAAGGGTACTTCGTCTATGACTCGAAAAAATCGGGCGCAATGACGGTCTCGCACCTGCGCTTCGGTCCAAATCCCATCCATTCTAGCTATCTGATTTCGAAGGCAAATTTCGTGGCTTGCCACCAATGGATATTCCTGGAGCGTTACGACATGCTGAAGGCGCTCGTGCCCGGCGGAGTGTTCCTGCTCAACAGCCCGTTCGGCGCAGATGAAGTGTGGAAACACCTGCCACGACGCATGCAAGAACAGCTCATCGCAAAGCAGGCGAAGTTTTACGTGATAGACGCTTATAAGGTCGCGCAGAACACCGGAATGGGGTCGCGAATGAATACCATCATGCAGGTTTGCTTCTTCGCGATTTCGAAGGTGCTGCCGCGCGAAGATGCGATCCAGGCAATTCGCAAGTCAATCCGCGACACTTATGGCAAGAAGGGTGAAGAGGTCGTGCAGAAGAATCTGCGCGCGGTCGATGAGACGCTGAGTTGCCTGTTCGAAGTAGCGATCCCTGACACTGCAACCAGCCAAATTGAGATTCCGCTTCCGTTTTCCGCGGAGGCGAACAAGTATGAGCGCGATGTGCTCGGCACCATCTATGCCGGCCACGGAGACGAGATTCCCGTGAGCGCTTTCCCCGCAGACGGCACTTATCCAACTGCCACCAGTAAATGGGAGAAGCGTAACATCGCGCTCGAGATTCCTGTGTGGGACACGAAAACCTGCATCCAGTGCGGGAAGTGCGCCATGGTCTGCCCGCATGCAGTTATGCGGATCAAAGTGTACGATTCGCAGCAACTGGCCAATGCCCCTGCCACATTCAGGGCCGTCGATGCGCGCGATCGTGAATGGCAGGGGATGAAGTACACGATTCAGGTTGCGCCGGAAGATTGCACCGGATGCGGCATCTGCGTGGATATCTGCCCGGCAAAGAACAAGAGCGAGACGCGGCTGAAAGCGATCAACATGGCGCCGCAGCCGGCGCTTCGCGAATCGGAGCGCGAGAACTGGGAATTCTTTTTGAAAATTCCTGACCTTGATCGCCGGAAGATCAAGCTGACGACCATTCGCCAGCAGCAGGTGCAGGAACCGTTGTTGAATTTTCAGGCGCGTGCGCCGGATGCGGCGAGACGCCCTATCTCAAACTGGTTTCTCAGCTTTTTGGCGACCGCGCAGTGATTGCCAATGCGACAGGCTGCTCATCGATCTACGGAGGCAACCTGCCAACCACACCCTGGGCGAAAAACGCCCAGGGTCGTGGGCCAGCATGGGCGAATTCCTTGTTCGAAGACAACGCCGAGTTCGGTCTTGGGTTCCGAGTTTCGATCGATAAGCAGACAGAATTCGCGCGTGAGTTGGTGCACAAACTTGCTCCGACGATCGGACCGGACATCGCCGCGGCTCTGCTCACGGCCCCGCAGAAGGACGAGTCCGACATTCACCTTCAACGCGAACGCGTGGCGCAGTTGAAGGAAATCCTGAAACGACAAGATTCCCCAGAAGCAAAACAGCTCCTGGCGATCGCCGACATGCTGGTGAAAAAGAGCGTTTGGATCATCGGCGGCGACGGCTGGGCTTATGACATTGGTTACGGCGGCCTCGATCACGTGCTGGCCAGTGGACGCAACGTGAACCTTCTGGTGCTCGATACCGAGGTTTACTCCAACACTGGAGGACAAGCGTCCAAGTCCACGCCTCGAGCCGCCGTGGCCAAATTTGCTGCCGGAGGCAAGCCCGCGCCGAAAAAAGACCTGGGACAGATGGCAATGAGCTATGGGAATGTGTATGTGGCAAGCGTGGCCATGGGAGCTAAAGACGAGCACACACTTAAAGCGTTCCTTGAAGCCGAAGCCTACGACGGCCCAAGCATCATTATCGCGTACTCGCACTGCATTGCGCACGGAATCAACATGACCACGGCGATGTCCGACCAGAAGGTGGCGGTGGAATCCGGACAGTGGCTGCTCTATCGGTATAACCCGGAGCGGGGGTTGCTTGGAGAGAACCCGCTGTCGCTGGATTCGCGGACGCCAACGCGCCGAGTGAAAAATTTTCTGGAGCAGCAGACCCGCTTCAAGATGTTAACCCAGAGCAAGCCCGATGACGCGAAACGTTTGTGGGCCCAGTGCCAGCACGATGCAGAGACCCGATTCGCGATGTATGAGTATCTGGCGCAGCGCAAAGGCGAACGGCCGCCTACCTCGCCGCCGGATCTTCAAAACGCGGAAGGTCAGCCAACATTGGTGGGGACGGCGAAGGAGAAGAATCATGATTGACCTGAGCACGAATTACCTTGCGTTGAGATTGCGGACGCCGTTGGTGGCCTCGGCCTCGCCGCTTTCACATGACCTGGACGGCATTCGCCGCCTGGAAGATGCCGGAGCTTCCGCGATCGTGCTGTATTCGTTATTCGAAGAGCAGTTGCGGCGGGAATCCCAGGAGCTCGAGTACCATCTCTCCGCCGGCACCGAAAGTTTCGCCGAGTCATTGACTTACTTTCCGGCGCGCAGCGAGTTCCGAACCGGTCCGGAAGCTTACTTGTGTCACATCGAAAAGGCCAAGAGCGCAGTTCGAATACCCATCATCGCCAGCTTGAACGGCGCCACGCTCGGCGGCTGGACTCGATACGCGCGGGCGATGGAGGATGCGGGCACGGACGCAATCGAGTGCAACATCTATTCCATTGCAACTGATATGGATGTCACCGGTGTCGAGGTGGAGCAGCAATACATTGATATTGTTCGCGCGGTCAAGTCGTCGGTAAGCATACCGGTAGCGGTGAAGCTCAGTCCATTTTTCAGCAACATGGCGCATATGGCTAAATGGATGGTAGAGGCGGGCGCTAATGGCCTGGTGCTCTTCAATCGCTTCTACCAGCCTGATATTGATCTCCAGGATTTGGAAGTGAGGCCGAACGTTCTACTCAGTACGCCCCAAGCCTTGCGGCTGCCGCTGACGTGGATCGGCATTCTGTACGGCCGGGTTCAGGCCAGCCTGGCGGCGACAAGCGGTGTTCACAGCGCTGAAGACGTTATCAAGTTATTGATGGCCGGAGCCGATGTAACCATGTTGTGTTCCAGTCTGCTGCGCCACGGGATTGCCCATTTAAGCGTGATCGAGCGCGGGCTGCGCGAGTGGATGACAGAACACGAATATGAATCGGTGGACCAGATGCAAGGCAGTATGAGCCAGCTGCGCTGCGCCGACCCCGGAGCGTTCGAGCGGGCGCAGTATATGCGCGCAGTCAAGGATTCTGCTTATATCGAAAGGGCGTCACCACAAACCGTGGACGAAGTAGGCAACTGAGTCCGGAATAACTAATGCTCACATATGTCCTTACCTGTTTGTGATTCCAATCACAACTGCCTGTGGCGCCCATCATGGCCTGAAATCATTCACCGGGCGAAACTGAGTTCAGGTCCAGAGGAGATTGCCATGATGACTCTTTATCGCCTGGTTCGACTCATTGAAAACAACTCACATGCGCTGGCCACGTGCCTTTTGGACCGCGTTCACAATTCCGAGGCTACGCCGGAATACTCGCGCGTTTCCGCCGAGGATCTGAAAGAACGGGTCTATGAAATCTACCGTCATTTGGGTGACTGGCTCATGACCAAGGACGAACTTGACCTTGAGCAAAGATACCTGCGGATCGGCGCCCGCCGGGCGAAGCAGCAGGTGCCCTTCAGCCAGGTAACCTGGGCCATTGTTCTGACGAAAGACAACTTGTGGGAATTTCTCAAAAAAGAGCGAGAAATTGACCGTCCCGTCGAAGTCTTCGGCGAGTTGGAGATGCTTCAGTTGCTCGATCACTTCTTCGATCGCGCCATTTACTATGCCGCGATTGGATACGAAAAGGCCTGCACTGAGATGGAAATCGAGCACGCGCGAGCGACCGCATAGGGGAGAACACAATGTCGTGGGAAACCGAGTACTCGCGAAAGATTCGGACCGCAGACGAGGCATTGCGATGTGTCGAATCGGATATGCGTGTGTACATACAGCCCGGCTGTGCTGAACCGGAGACGCTGGTTGAAGCGCTGATGCGGCGCGGCCCGGAAGTCCGTGACGTCGAAATCGTCCACATGATGACGATGGGCGTAGCTCCCTATGTAGCGCCTGAGATGACCGGCCACTTCCGCCACAATGCGGTCTTCATTGGACCCAACGTGCGGGAAGCCATTAACGATGGCCGGGCGGACTATACGCCGATTTATCTAAGCGAAATCGAAGAGCTTTTCGAGAGCGGCGCCATGCCAATCGATGTTGCGCTGATCGAGGTCTCGCCGCCAGATTCTCACGGCTTTTGCAGTTTTGGTATTGGCGTGGATACCACGCTGACAGCCGCCAAGTGTGCCCGCTACGTCGTGGCGCAGGTTAATAACTATATGCCGAGAACCTACGGCGATAGTTTCATTCATGTGAGTGACATAGATGCGGTGGTGGAGTCGTCACGGCCGTTATGCGAACTAAAGAAGCCAGTAGTCACTGACATGCATGTGGCAATTGCGGGCAACGTCGCGGGCCTCATCGAGGACGGGGCAGTGCTGCAGACGGGTATTGGGGGAATTCCGGATGCGGTATTGCCCTTCCTCATGGACCGCAGGGATCTTGGAATTCACAGCGAATTGATTTCCGAAGGGGTAATTCCCCTCATTGAAGCAGGCGTTCTCACCGGCGCACGGAAGAACTTTAAACCCGGCAAGATCGTTGTCGGATTCGCGCTCGGCGGAAAGCAGTTGTTCGATTTCGTGGATAACAACCCGCGATTCGAGTTTCGCCCTACTGCTTACACCAACAACCCGGAGCGAATTGCCTGTAATGACAACATGGTGGCGATTAATTCAGCCCTCCAGGTTGATCTCACCGGCCAGGTCTGTTCGGACTCCATTGGAAATCAGTTCTACAGCGGCATCGGCGGACAAGTAGATTTTCTGCGCGGAGCCTCGCGCTCCAAAGGGGGCAAGCCGATCATCGCCATCTCGTCAACCGCGAAAGGCGGAACCATCTCGCGAATCGTGCCTATATTAAGTCCTGGCGCGGGCGTGGTCACTTCACGCGGATTGGTGCGCTACGTGGTCACAGAGCATGGCGTCGCTTATCTTCATGGCAAGTCAATCAGAGAACGAGCGAAAGCGCTGATCGAGATTGCTGATCCGAAGTTCAGGAACGAGCTATACGAATACTGCGAAAAAACGAAGTGGCTGCAGCGTCCGCAGGGCTGGAACGTTCGGGCCGAGGGCGTCACCTCATAAGAACATACGATGAAAGGCTTAGGTTATGGACAAAAGGGAAGTGGTTTGCGAAAGACTGAAGAAGTTCGGGTACGCGAGTGAACGTCGTATCCGGCTCTATGGAGAAGAGTTGCATCTGGTTTCAAATCCAGTTGCTGAGGAGACCGGTTACAGCGTATTGGCGGTTGCAGTCAGGTCAGGCAACCTGCGGCACTTGCGAATTCCTCTATCGGTGGTGGGCATGCTGGAACGAGAGCTGGAGCGAGAAGAGGCAATCGAACTCGCGGCCTGATTCGGTCTCGTCGTTTCATACTGAAAAAAGGGGCGAGGTCTTGAATGCGTCTCCCCTTTACCCTGATCTGCTAATTTCTAACCGTCAAGACCGGGCAATCAGCGCCTACGACGACTTTGTGCACGGTTGAGCCACCAAAGTGTGTGGCCGCGCTAATATGCCCAACTCCAGGACGCGCCCCCAGCACAATCAGGTCGGCTGCATATTCCTCGGCGGTCCGCAGAATCACTTCGGCAGGTACTCCAAACTCGGCGATACAATCGGGCGGATGCCGCAAACCGACATTGTCAGGTATCAGTTGTTCGAGTTGCATCAGGGCGCTGTCGATCGGCCCTGGCCGCTCCAGCAGGCGGTCGCCGTAGTCTTCTATGACGTGCAGCAGAGCCATCTCGGCCTGGAATTCGCACGCCAAAGAGGTTGCGTACAAGCAAGTGTTCGCGTATTCGGGCTTGAAATCGGTTGCATAAAGAATCCGGTGAAACTTAATCTGAGCCGGTACCGGAGCATAGTCATGACGAACCGGTATGAGTTGCTCGATGCCTGCTACTCTCGGTCCTACCGTGAGTACAGGGCATGACGCCAAGCGGAAGATTTCTTCCGCTACGGAGCCCATGATCAGTTTGCCGAGGCCGGTGCGCCCATGAGTGCCGACAACAAGCAGGTCGATCGCCTGTTCGCGGATGATCTCGGAGAGGGCCTCTGAGATTTTTCCGTGTCGAATATGCGTCTCGTGCGGAAAGCCATGGAGCCTGTCCGACAGCCGCTGTATTTTCTCCTGGGCGCCACTGTGCGCCTGCTCATAGATAGCGCCGAAAAGCACGGGATCAACCGGGCTCGGCGCTAACAAGTTCGCGTCAGGAAGAATATGGGCCAGGTGGACCGTACTCCCGTAACGAAGGCTGAGCGCCGTCACGTAAGGAAAGGCGGCCTCCGACATCTTAGAGAAGTCAGTCGCGAACAGAATATTTTTGATAGCGACAGCATTTTCGAGTTTTTCATCTAGCAGCTTCACGACGCACCTCCACATCGTCCTCAGTATCATGCGTCTTCATGTGACTTGCCGTGTGCATTGTCACGCTTTGGTGTGATTGCTATCACAGGGATGGATTCGATAGTGTTCTACCTTAAATGTTCCCTAACGCGAGTGAGAACAGTCACTTCGGGTGACCAAAATGGCTACGTACATCGCGAAACCCGCCGCACCTGACCAGGACAAACGCTGGAAGCTGGTTGACGAAACCATGCGCCGAACCGGGCAGCATTCTCGTGGCCTGATCGAAACGCTGCACACAGTCCAACAGGTTTTCGGATACCTGGACGAGAAGGCGCTGCGCTATGTGGCTGCCTCGCTGCGGGTATCTCTGAGCCGTGCGTACGGAGTTGCGACCTTTTATCACTACTTCACGCTCAAGCCGGTGGGCAAACACTCGTGCTCGGTTTGTACCGGTACCGCGTGCCACATCAAGGGTTCAGCGGCATTGCTGGCGACGGCGAAGCATGAACTTGGGATTGAACCGGGCCGCTCCACTTCCAAGGGCGAAGTTTCTCTGCTGAGTGAACGCTGCATAGGCCCGTGTGGTCTGGGGCCGGTGGTGGTTTACGACCAAGAAGTTGCTGCCGAGGAGACGCCAAAAGCGTTGGCGCTGCGATTGAAAAATTGGATGGCCACATGACGCGGGAAAATCTGGAACAGATCGCGGAGTCAGAAAATCAACGTCGGGCGGAATTCAGGGATGGAATCAACGTCTGTGTGGCCACAGGATGCCTGGCATCGAAAAGCCAGATGGTTAAAGACGCCCTGGACAGGGAAGTGGCCAATCGAGGGTGGGAGAAGCACTGCCAGGTAAAGGGCGTTGGATGTCTCGGGCTGTGCTCTGAAGGGCCGCTGGTTTCAACTCGTTCGGGCGCACTATACAAGAAGGTCATCGCCGCAGATGCTGGCGACATTCTCGACCATGCAGGAAAAGCACCGTTGCATCGTCTGCTTTGCCCGACGGATATACCGTTCTTTCACGACCAACAAAAAATCGTGACGGAGAACTCTGGAGTAATTGATCCGGAACGGATTGAGGATTACATCGCTGCCGGCGGATATTCCGCGCTGATGAAGGCGCTTGGTGAAATGACGCCCGCACAGGTAATTCAAGAAGTCACCAAGAGCGGTTTGCGCGGACGGGGAGGCGCCGGCTATCCCACGGGTTTGAAGTGGAGTACGGTCGCCAAGGCCGTGGGCACGCAGAAGTTTGTGATCTGCAACGCGGATGAAGGCGATCCTGGCGCATTCATGGACCGGAGTGTGCTGGAAAGCGATCCGCATCGCGTGATCGAAGGCATGCTGATTGCCGCGTATGCCGTGGGAGCGTCCGAAGGCTACATTTACATCCGGGCCGAGTATCCGCTCGCCATCAAGCAACTGCGGGCCGCTTTGCCGCAAGCAGAGCAATTGGGACTGCTAGGAACCGGTATCTGCGGTACAAGTTTCAATTTTCGGATTGAGTTGCGGGTAGGCGCGGGCGCATACGTCTGCGGGGAAGAAACCGCGCTAATCGCTTCGGTCGAAGGTAAGCGCGGAACTCCGCGACCGCGGCCGCCTTATCCCGCGCAGGCCGGTCTTCTCGGTCAGCCGACGCTAATTAATAACGTCGAGACCTTCGCCAGCGTTCCGCCAATTATCCGCAAAGGCGGGGACTGGTACGCCGGAATCGGCACGGAAAAAAGTAAAGGGACGAAAGTGTTTTCGTTGACTGGACAGATCCGCAACACCGGAGTGGTAGAGGTGCCGATGGGCATCAGCCTGCGAAAGATGGTGTTCGAGATCGGCGGTGGCATTCCCGCAGGCCGTAAGTTCAAAGCGGTGCAGACCGGCGGTCCGTCGGGAGGATGCATTCCGTCAGAATTTCTTGATACGGCAGTCGATTACGAATCTCTGGCCCAACTCGGCTCGATAATGGGCTCCGGCGGCATGGTGGTGATGGACGAAAGTTCCTGCATGGTTGATGTGGCCAAATATTTCATGGATTTTTGCATGATCGAATCCTGTGGCAAGTGTATTCCATGCCGTGCGGGGACCTATCAGATGCACCGTATTCTGAGCGCAATTACAAACATGTCTGCCACGCCGGAAGATCTGAAGATGCTCGAAGAACTCTGCGATCTGGTCAAGCACACCAGTTTGTGCGGGCTTGGACAATCCGCGCCCAATCCGGTGGTCAGCACCTTGAAGTCGTTTGCAACGGAGTACAAGGCTCATATCGAAGAGCACACCTGTCCGGCAGGAGTTTGCGGCAAGGCAGTCGGGGCGAACTTATGAGCGCGACTGAAGGCGTAAAGACGCTCAAAATTGACGGTCGAGACTTCAGCGCCCGGGCGGATGAAACTATTCTGGACGTAGCACGCCAGAACAAGATTTTTATTCCGCGGATGTGTGAATTCGAAGGTCTGTCCGCGGTAGGCGCCTGCCGCCTCTGCCTTGTGGAAGTGCAAGGCTCAAACAAACTCTTGCCTTCATGTGTGACTCGCGTGGAAGAAGGCATGGAAGTCGTCACCAGCTCTGATCGCTTGCAGAGTTATCGGCGGATGATCGTCGAACTGCTGTTCAGTGAACGCAACCACATCTGTTCGGTCTGTGTTTCGAATGGTCATTGCGAATTGCAAGCCATGGCACAGAAGCTGGGCATCACGCACATTCACTTTCCTTATCGATATCCGAAGGAACAGATTGATGCCTCGCATGATCGTTTTGTAATTGATCACAATCGTTGCATCTTATGTACGCGGTGCGTACGGGTTTGCGACGAGATCGAAGGCGCACACACGTGGGACGTTATGGGCCGCGGCATCGGTTCTCATGTGGTCACCGACTTGAATGAATCATGGGGCTCATCAGAGACCTGTACCAGTTGTGGCAAGTGCGTTCATGTCTGCCCCACGGGCGCGCTGTTCGAAAAAGGCCGCTCCGTAGCGGAAATGGAAAAGCGCCGAAACTTCTTGCCCTACCTGACGCTAATGCGAGGCGAGCACGAATGAAGAAGATGAAGCTGGCGACGGTATGGCTCGACGGCTGCTCGGGTTGTCACATGTCGTTCCTGGACATGGACGAGCGCTTGATTGAACTGGCGGGAAAAGTGGATCTGGTGTACAGCCCGCTGGTGGACAACAAAGAATTTCCGCCGGATGTGGACATCACGCTGGTTGAAGGTGCAGTCAGCAGCGAAGAAGACCTGCACAAGATCCAGGCAATTCGACAGCGTACGAAGACGCTGATTTCGCTTGGCGACTGCGCGGTGACCGCGAACGTTCCGGCCATGCGCAATCCGTTCACGGTGCAGTCAGTTTATGATCGCGCATATCGGGAGACGGCAACGCTCGATCCTGGAACTCCGGATACTGCGATTCCCAAGTTGCTGCCTTACGCGCGGCCGGTGCACGAAGTGATTTCCGTGGATGTTTATATCCCCGGTTGTCCGCCCTCAGCTGATGTCATTTATTACGCCCTCACAGAATTGCTGGAGGGAAGACAACCGGAGTTGAGTTCGAAAACCAGGTTTGGAGCCTAGGAGAGAAATTGGCAGAGCGCAAAACCATCATGATCGATCCGGTCACTCGGATCGAGGGGCATTCAAAGATTACGCTGCACCTTGATGAGCAGGGCCGGGTGGAAGATGCTCGCTTTCACGTGACCCAGTTCCGCGGCTTTGAGAAGTTCTGCGAAGGCCGGCCCTTTTCCGAGATGCCTTCGCTGATGGCACGCATATGCGGCATCTGTCCCGTAAGTCATCTGATTGCGTCAGCAAAAGCTTGCGACGCTCTGCTGGCGGTTAAAATCCCGCCCACCGCGGAAAAGCTACGGCGCATTTTTGGATTGGCGCAAGTCGTGCAATCACACGCTCTCAGTCTGTTCCACCTCTCTTCGCCAGATCTGTTGCTGGGAATGGATGCAGATCCAGCCAAGAGCAACCTCTTTGGCGTTCTTGAGAAAGATCCCCAACTCGGCCGTGACGGTATCGCGCTGCGCAAGTTTGGACAGCAGATTATCGAGCGACTGGGAGGCAAGCGCATCCATCCTGCATGGGTTGTGCCCGGCGGCGTCAGTGATCCATTAAGCCACGACGACCGCGATGCCATCCTGAAGGGAGTTCCTGAGGCGCTGGCGATTGCGATGCGTACGATTGGCTGGCTCAAAGGCACGATGGAACGTTTCCGCGACGAGATTGCATCGTTTGGCAACTTCCCGTCGTTATTCATGGGGACTGTAAAACAAGATGGTGGCCTGACTTTTTACGATGGCACGCTGCGGATGGTTGATGCTTCCGGCGAAGTGGTTGCCAGCGCCCTGGATCCTGCACGCTATTTCGATTTCCTGGGCGAAAAGGTCGAGCCGTGGAGCTACCTGAAATCGGCATACTACAAACCGAAGGGATTTCCGGAAGGCATCTATCGGGTGGGACCGCTGGCGCGCCTGAATGTGGCGGATCGATGCGGCACGCCACGCGCCGACCAGGAATTAGCCGAGTTCCATGAACTGCAGCGCACCGCCGTGCTCAGTTCGTTCCACTATCATCAGGCTCGACTCATCGAAATCCTTTATTGTGTCGAGCGGCTCGAGCAGTTATTGAACGATCCGGAGATTCTCGATAAACACGTGCGCGCTCTTGCGCGGCCTAACGCGCCTGAAGGAGTGGGCGCCGCCGAAGCGCCTCGGGGCACACTGTTTCATCATTACAAGATCGATGAGCAGGGCTTGATTCGGTGGTGCAATCTCATAATTGCTACCGGGCAGAACAACCTCGCGATGAACCGCAGCGTTCTACAAGTTGCGCAGCGTTATGTACAAGGCGAACGGCTCACGCATGGAATGCTAAATCGTGTTGAAGCTGTTATTCGCGCTTATGATCCATGCTTGAGTTGCTCAACCCACGCGGTCGGGGAGATGGCGCTTGAGATCCAGCTGGTAAGTCCGGACGGCGGCGTTCTCGATGCGGTAAGACGTTAATGAACTCTGGAGATAAGTCTGGTGGCGTTCTGGTTATCGCCTATGGGAATCCGCTTCGCTCGGATGACGGCGTCGCATGGCGGGCAGCAGAGGAAATCCGAACGACTTTTGCTTCTCGCATTGAAGTTGTTTGCCGCCATCAACTCACGCCTGAGCTCGCAGAAAACGCAAGCCAAGCCGACGTGGTGATCTTTGTGGATGCGACGGCCAGGGGCAATGCCGGGGAAGTGGTATGCCAGTCAGTAACCGCAGAGTCGCGGGAAGCGCGCTTTTCTCATCACCTAACGCCATCCCAGGTCCTGGCGCTTTGCGATCGGTGGTACGGGGTTAGTCCGCCCGCATTCGTCATTTCAATTAGCGGTGAGTGTTTCGATCATGGAGATGGACTTTCAGCCGCGGCGCGCAGTGGATTGCGGCAGAGCGTCAGGGTAGTGAGCGACTTAATCTCAGCGTTGCAGCCGTTGGACAGTACCGCGATCGGTTCAGTGCAATTAAAGATTTCGGAAGGCAGGACGTAAGTGGTGCCCGGGACCGGAATTGAACCGGTACGTTCCTTTCGGAACTCGGGATTTTAAGTCCCGTGCGTCTGCCAGTTTCGCCACCCGGGCGTGTGATCGCATTTTACCGTCAAATTCAAAACATTTCGCGGTCGTGAAGATCCGCCTAAAAGCCGCTCCGCAGTCCTTGCTTGTTTTACGTTGAACTTCATCTTCCGCAGGCAGCGCGTCCTGTGTAGCTGTCCGGCTAGGCTCAGTGGAATCGTGCCCACAGGTGGTAAAACGGTCAATTTATAACCACTGGGCGGTTAAAAATTAACTAGATAAAGAAACCCACTTCAGATCTTCGAGGAGTCCCTACCGCAAGCCGCAGCTAAGTAATTGATTATCTGGGAATTATGC
>Ga0157373_10001585_pt1 | contig 17369 bp, 18 predicted proteins | sample C65metaG_FD_113460 | JGI IMG/M metagenome (GOLD analysis project Ga0157373, IMG submission 113460) | Corn rhizosphere microbial communities from Kellogg Biological Station, Michigan, USA - C6-5 metaG | ecosystem: Host-associated > Plants > Roots > Rhizosphere > Soil | place: USA: Michigan... | reverse complement strand
TTGCCGATCGCCGGCCTGGCGTTGGGATCAAAGGGTACATCGATCGTAATCTGGCGAAGAAATTTGCCGTCGGTATCGAAGACTTGAATCCGCCGGTTGCCGCGGTCGGCGACGTAAATGTGGTCCTCTGCATCCACGGCTATGCTGTGTGGAGTCTTGAACTGACCCGGTCCATTGCCCGGCTCTCCCCACGACTTGATCCAATTGCCGTTCTTATCGACTTTGGCGACACGAGAATTGATGTAGCCATCGCTGATATAAGTGTTGCCCGCCGAATCCCACGCCATATCGGTAACCTGGCGGAACATTCCGTCCACTGCGGGCAGCGGAGGATTGGGATGCTTCAAGGGAGCCGTATCTTCGTCAGAGGCCTCCTGTTTTCTGCCGAAGACCATTGCCACCCGGCCTTCAGGGGTGAACTTGATCACCAGATCGGAGCCTTTGTCAGCAACCCAGATGTTGTCATCCCGATCGACTTTTACGGCGTGCGCATAAGACCATCCGTAGAGATGGTGGCCAATTTCTCGAAGGAATTTGCCGTTGGAATCAAACTCAAGTAGCTGCGCTGCGGCTGCGGCGTATGCGGGCCCGGCGGTATTGCCACGCGAAAAAACAAAGACATGACCCTTGGAGTTCAAGGCTACGCCTGCAACCTCACCGAAATAAAGGTCCGCAGGGAGCTTAAGGAAATCAGGAACCGAGTCGAAAGGAATCTCCGGGGGTTCTTGCCCAGACAAGGATGACGCAACACACAGAAGAAAAAGAAGTGATAGGCGCTTCATAGGATTTTCGGGACGGCGGACGTGATCTGGCGACACAGACAATAACAGAAACCTGGACGAGTGCGCGGCCCTTACGCACAATTTCGCATATCGTGTCTCATAATTTGCACACTCTTTACAGCGTTTTACTCAGCTTGACCACACTTTACTCGGCTCTCAGCAACTTACGATTTCATCGAGCGCATCTGTCCACGTAAAGCACAGCTTAAATCCACAATCATTTCAAGGAGCGAAGAATGCATCGTCGCTGGGCGCTGGTCGTGTGTCTACTCACTGCTGTTATTCTCGCCGCTGGATGTAGTTCTTCAGGCAACGCCAACATCCGACTGGTCAACGCACTTTCATCGCAGTCCAGCCTCGATATGTTAGTCGATAGCAAGAGCACGGCTAGTTCTATTGGGTATGGCGCCGCGTCGGGATACAGTTCGGTCACCTCCGATTCGCACGATATTCAGGCGGAAGCTTCAGGAACGACTAACATCGTGGCCGATCAAACGGCAAGCCTGGGCTCGAAAACTTACAACACTGTGCTGGTGACCAGCGGCGCCACGCAGATCATTGCGGACAACCACGCTGCGCCCAGTTCAGGAAATATCAGCATCCGGGTGGTGAATGCCTCTTCGATCCTGGGGACGGTGGACGTTTATGTAGTCAGCTCGGGGACAAACATTGCATCCGTGAATCCAACTTTCTCAGGCTTGGCATTCCCTTCGGCGTCTGCCTACACATCACTTGCACCTGGCAGTTACCAGGTGATCTTCACTCCAGCCGGACAGAAGTTCGCGGAGCTGTCGAGCAGTTCGCTATCGTTCAGTTCAGGCCAGGTTCGAACGGTGCTGGGGCTGGATATTTTCGGGGGCGGCGGCGTCACCACGTCGGTGGTTTCCGATCTGAACTGAGGGTTCATCGGTGACCTTGAATCAGGTTGCGACACGGGAAATATGACGGATATATTTGTTCCATGGCATCCCTATTTGTTCCCCGAGCTATTGGTCATGTGAGAAGCCCTTATACCAGGACTTCTGATATCCCGAAAGGACTCGGGGCGAAGCACGATGCTGAGGGAACGATTGAAATATTACCGGAGTTTGCTGCTGGCTTAGCTGATGTGGAGGGCTTCTCGCATCTTTTTATTCTATGGGTGTTCGATCGCTCCACAGACTTCGACCTTATTGCCACGCCTCCTGCGGACGATGGACGCCCGCATGGAGTATTCGCGACACGCTCGCCGCGAAGGCCAAACCCGATTGGACTGACGGTCGTCGAATTGTTGCAGCGCGATGGCGCTCAATTACGTGTGCGTGGTGTGGACATGCTGGATGGCACGCCGATTCTTGATATCAAACCTTATCTGTCGAGCATTTCTGAAAGCATGATTCGACGCGGCTGGCTTGCTGACGCAGAAAAACGCAAGAAATCGATAGCAACGTAATAAACACTTAGCTCTTATCTAGGACACTCCGAACCCGTTATACCCGATTTCCTTTCCGTGCATCGTCGCACTGCGGGCCATCCCGCGCAACTGCCTTCACATCCGAAGTAGCCGGCCCGAAGTTGTGCAGTACACATTCCACTCGGAGGGATCGTATGAAGATTTTTGCAACATTGACAGCGGCATTGTTGTTTACTTTTATGCTGGCGTCAGCGCCCGGGTTTTCACAGGAGGGCGGTGACAGGCCACAGGCGCAGGACGAGAAGGCAAAGGACAAAGACAAAAATGCACCTCGGCCAGAGGACAAAGGCGCAAGGCGGGATGACAAGCGCACCAGACCGGATGACCGGGCCATGAAGCAGGATGACGGGAAACGCGACGAGTCTCGTCCCGATGCTCACCAAAATAATGAACACCCCGCTGCCGCAAGGCCGCAGGAGAACAATCGACAGGAACAGCGTCCAGGAGAACAGGCGGATCGCGATCGCGACCACGACCGGCAGCAGCATCCGGTACAGGCGCAGCGCGGGAAGCGAATTCCTGACGATCGGTTCCGTTCAAATTTCGGGCGTGAGCATCATTTCCATGTGGATCGCACGCGGGTTGTGAATGTTTCACAACCGGTAGTGGTTTACGGCGGTTACTCATTCCAATTGGTCGATGTGTGGCCGGCGGAATGGTCTTATGATGACGACTGCTATATCGACTACGTGGATGATGGCTATTACTTGTTTGACGCTGAGCATCCCGGTATCCGAATTGCAGTTTTCGTTGTGGAGTAGTCACGCGTTATCTGGCGGCTGAATACGACAACAGCGCGGATCGATAAATTGAAATATTTATCCGCGCTGTTTTTTACATCTTCGCGATATCGAGTTGGCTCACGATTGACGGTTCCTGCTGTATGCCTCAATCCAAGAAAAAATCGAACAGACGACCGTCGGAACGCTGGGTCGCGAAAGTTACGACTGACTCCACGCATCCCGCAAAAGCCTTGTTTACGAAAGACGCTGCCACCATCGCCCGATCATTAGCGTCAAAAAAAGTCTCACCCAAAGGTCCGGGTTCCGGCATGAGGATGCTGACCTACTTCATCAATCGCGGAGGACGCAACTTGACCGCTTCGCGTCGGCGGGAACTGGAAAAAGCCAAGAGGTTGCTGTCGGATCGGATTCAGAAGCAGAAAAGCAAGAAAGCCGCGTAAACTCCAATGGCTTCTCACGAGCTTCGAGCTCACAGAGCGCCCGTGAGACACGTTATAATCTGACGCCGAAAGCCATGAAAACTGTCCCCCTCTTACTGCTATTCTTCGGCGTGGCGTGCGCTCTCGGCCAAAATACTTTTACCAATCCGCTGTTGCCTTCAGGGCCAGATCCGTGGGTGGAGTATCACGACGGCACGTACTACTACATGAATACCACGACCAAAAATCTGACGCTATGGAAGACGCGTAACATGGCGGACCTGAAGTCTGCGCCAAAAAAGGTGGTGTGGACGCCGCCGGCGACTGGGCCTTACTCGCACGACATCTGGGCGCCGGAAATCCATTTTCTTGATGGCAAGTGGTACATCTATTTCGCCGCCGACGCAGAAAACAATCAGACGCACCGGATATGGGTGATCGAAAACGCATCTGCCGACCCATTCCAAGGCGAATGGACCTTTAGGGGCAAACTTACCGACGCCAGAGACAAGTGGGCGATTGATGCTTCCGTCTTCGAAGACAGGGGCAAGCTGTACTACATCTGGTCGGGATGGGAAGGAGATGTGAATGGCACCCAGAGTATTTACATCGCGCGGCTGAAGAACCCGTGGACGGTGGAGAGCGCGCGTACCCGGATTTCAACGCCGGAATATCCGTGGGAGAAAGTCGGCGATATGCCTCCGGAATTGAGGCGAGACAATCCGCCGCACATTGATGTGAATGAAGGACCGGAGGCGCTGCAGCACGATGGGAAAATCTTTCTGGTGTATTCCGCAAGCGCATGCTGGACGGACAACTATGCGCTGGGAATGCTGACGGCCGACTCCGGAGCCGACTTGCTCGATCCTGGCGTATGGAAAAAGTCGCCGACGCCGGTATTTCAGCAGTCGCCGCAGGCACAGGTCTACGCCACCGGCCACAACTCTTTTTTCAAATCAAGCGACAGCAAACAGGATTGGATTCTTTACCACGCCAATTCAAAACCCGGCCAGGGCTGCGGGTGGCATCGCGCCCCCCGAGCCCAGCCATTCACGTGGAATTCAGACGGAACTCCAAACTTCGGAACCCCGGTCCCAACCGATAAGCCTCTGCCGAGACCGTAGCCCGATTTTTTTGGCCCAGATTTCTAATGTCTGTCGTGATCATGATCATGGTCGCGGTCGTGGTCGCGATCATGGTCGTGATGGTGTCGCCAGTCCCAATAACGCCTTTGGTCCTCTTTGGAGAGATGACGATAGTCCCGGTGCGGGTCGCCGTGGATTTCGATTACCCATTGATTGTAGTAACCATTTTCGCGATCGTCCCAGCGATGGCGATCATGATAATAAGGGTCTCTGGCGGTGTAGTAATGGTGCTCGCACCCGGTGGTTGCAAGCGGCAACATCAGCGCGGTCCCCAGAAGAAGCGAAGCTGCATAGCCGAATTTACGCTGCATGAATATCCTTTCTCTGCCTAGATTCTGGCTGTGTTGGTTGCGGAGTTGCAGTTCCGAGTTGCTCGGCTGATTTAACTGCAGTCGGGCCGTTGTTTACAAAGCGTCTTATGAGGCGATCAAAGGGACTGAGGCAAGGGCTGCAAGGATGCCGACAGTTTTCCACCGGGTGAAACGTTCCGCGAGAAAAATTCTGGCCAGAAGAACTGTGATAGCCGGGTAGAGAGAGCTGAGAACTACGGCGGTATCGAGACGGCCGGTCTGACTGGCGCGCACGAAGAATACGGTTCCGGTTACGTCCACGCAGCCAGCGATCAAGCCGAGTGCAAAGCCGGCACGATAGGTCGGAGAAAATTTCCGTCCGGCAATAACGGCGGTTCCGGTGACCAGCAGTGATGCCGAGCGCGCAGCCGCGGCCAGCCAGAGCGCGCCACCGCTGCCGGCTTCCCGCATGAATATAAAAAAAAGAGCAAAGCCGAGGCCGGAAACAATGGCCAGGCCGAGACCGCGCGGGCGAATGCCGTTCTCGGGCCGCGAAACCAGCCAGATTCCGGTCATGGCAAGAACAAAACCGGCGATGGCCTTCATGCCGGGAAGGCCTTCATACATCATTCCAAATACCGTCGGAATACCTGCGCTTAGAACCGCCGCGACAGGCGCGGCAATACCCATATTGCCTTGTGAAAGGGCGCGATAGAAAAGCGCCAGCGAAATGCCCCCGGCCGCTCCGGCGGCGCAGGCCCATCGCAAATGAGAAACAGGCGGAAAGGCCTCATGCGTGGATAACGCGAGAATCGTCACCATAACGGTGCCGCTCAAGTGCCCGATGGCGGCAAGTAAGAACGACTGGAAGCGGCGGGCGGTGAAACCCCCGATGAAGTCGCTGACGCCCCAGGTACAGAAGGCTCCGAGGGCGAACATGGCGGACGCGAATTGGGGAGAGAGCGGCACGATATCTCGAGAGTGAAAGAGATGTCATTCTACAAAATCAATGACTCACTGATTGCAGCTGACAGGCCGTTAGCCGACAAACTCCGGCGTGGCTTCGAGCAGAGCTTTGGTGTAACGGTGCTGTGGATTTTCGGTGATCTGCTCGGCAGTGTTGAGCTCGAGAATTTTCCCGCCGTGCATTACCGCAATCCGCGCAGAAAGATAGCGCACGATCGGCATCGAGTGGGAGACAAATAGATAGGTCAGGCCGAATTCACGTTGCAGTTGCGCAAGCAGATTGACGATTTGCGCTCCTACGCTGACGTCGAGAGCGGAAACGGGTTCGTCGCAAACGATGAACTTCGGCCGGAGGGCAAGAGCCCGGGCAATCACAATGCGCTGGCGTTGGCCTCCGCTGAATTCGTGCGGATAGCGGCGCAAAGCGGAAGCATCAAGCCCCACAGCCCGCAAAAGTTCGGCAACCTTGGCGCCGGTTCCGCCTGATCTTCCCCCTTCGCCATGAATGATCATCGGCTCTGCGATCAAGTCCTGGACCCTCATTCGGGGATCGAGCGAGCTGAAAGGATCCTGAAAGATGATCTGCATCTCACGGCGCAGCCGCCGTAGTTCCCTGCCGCTCGTGGCCAGCAGGTCGCGTCCATCAAAACGGATGCTGCCGGAGGTGGGCTCCAGCAGGCGCAGAATGAGCCGACCCAGAGTGCTTTTGCCGGAGCCTGATTCCCCGACCACCCCCAGCGTCTCCCCGGCACGGATCTCGAAGGAGACATCGTCCACGGCGCGAAGGTCGTGCTTGGGATCTCGGCCGAACCCGGATGTGGTGCGGACGAAAACTTTCGTGAGATTTTTAACTTCGAGCAGGGGCACGAGTGGATGGTAGCAGAAGTCTGATTCTGGCCAGCCTGAGCAATTTCTAATTTCTTCTGGCACAGCTCCTGCACGCTTCATCGCAGACCGGAGTTCCAGAAACACAGAGGTGAGACATGGACAGCGGATATTACGCGGCTTGCAGCGCGCTGAAGACGCAAACTAGTGCCCTCGACATCGTGGCCAACAATGTTGCCAACGTGAGCACGGCGGGATATTCGCGCAAACAGCCTCAGTTCGGGGAAAATCCGCCGATCGTATTGGGCCAGTTGACTTTCGGAACGGGAGTTTCCCTGGAAAATGCTGCCAGCATTCGGGATCCTATTCTCCAGATTCGCATCCAGCAGGAAACTGGCACCCAAGGTGAACTGAGCGCATTTGTGAATGCGATGCAGCAGGTGCAGACGCAATTCAACAATCAGGGCAACGATATCGGCACCCAGCTTTCGGCTCTATTCGCGAGTATCTCCCAGCTTTCGACCAGCCCCGCGAGCATTGCGCTGCGCCAGGGAGTTCTGACTGCTGCTTCCAATCTCGCCTCGAGCATCAGCACCACAGCGAACAATCTGGAGTCACAACAGGCAAATCTGGATCTCAGCGTCACCCAGTCCGTCGATCAGGTCAACACGCTGACGCTGCAGATTGCGAAGGTGAATGGACAGATCGCCGCGCTCGAAAACCTGCATCAGGATGCCAGCGCATTTATTGACCAGCGCGACGTGCTGGTGGGTCAGTTGTCCAATCTGATCGACGTTTCGCAAATCAAGACGGAATCGCAGATAAGCCTGACCACCTCGAACGGAACTGCATTGGTGGCAGGAACGCAGGCGTTCACACTCACCACGCAACCCGACCCTTCAGGTCTGGAACACATTTTTTCCCAGGGCAATGACGTAACTTCGCAGCTGAACTCCGGACAATTGGGCGGACTGTTGCAGGTCCGTGACCACAAGATTCCTTCGCTTTTAGTGTCCCTGAACACGCTAGCCGCCGGGATTTCGAATTCATTTAACGCGGCGAACGCCTCGGGATTTGACTTGAACGGACATCAGGGAGCAGATATTTTCGTTCCGCCAGCGGCCTCCGGTGCAGGCGCCGCAGCGGGAATGGCCGTTGCTATTACAGATCCCGCTCTTATTGCAGCCAGCTCCGACGGCAGCGCGGGCAGCAACGGTAACCTGGCAAATTTCTCAGCCATTCACGATCAGACTACTTTCAATGGCGAGACGCCGTCCGATTTCTACGGCAGCTTGATATTTAGCATCGGTAATGACGTCAGTAGCGGCTCAATCGAACAGCAGGCATCACAACTGGTGCTGCAGCAGCTTCAAGACCAGCGCGGGAGCATCTCGGGTGTGTCGCTGGACGAAGAAGCCGGGAACCTGGTGCAGTATCAGCGCGCCTACGACGCGGCGGCGCGCGTGGTAGACACGGTCAACCAGATGCTGGAAACATTGATCAATATGGGGACGACATGAGTTCGATCCGGGTGAATCCCAATGTATTGCCCGACCTGCTTTCGGCATTGGCGCAAACGCGCCAGCAGGAGAGCACCGCCACGCTGGAGCTAGCCACCGGCAGCCGAATCAATCAGCCGTCGGACGACCCCGCAGGAGCGGCGCAGATAGTTTCGAATCGCGACCTCGGAAGCCAAGCCGATAGCTTTCTGCGAAGCATTACCAACGTGAACGGGCTCTTGCAGACCGCCGACTCGACTCTGAGTTCCGTAGTGACGGCTTTGCAGCGCGCGATCTCACTGGGGGTGCAGGGGGCCAATGGAACGCTATCGAGTTCGGACCGCGCAGACGTGGCCGGCGAACTCAGCGGAATTCAACAACAGCTGATCAGCCTGGCGAATACGTCTACCAGGGCGAATTCATTTTCGCGGGAACCGCGACCACGCAACCGTTTGTTTCCAGCTCGACCAGCTCATCAGGCATTTCATATCAGGGCAACGCGGGGACTAATTCGGTGCAGGTGGGAAGCAACTACTCGCTTCAGATAAACCAGGCAGGGTCGCAAATTTTTTCCGCTGCCGGGGGAGATGTGTTTCAATCCGTCGCCGATCTGATCACTGCGCTGCAAACCAATTCAGGAATCGGCAACGCGGTCACTGCAGTCCGCGGAGCCTTCGATCACGTAACCAGTCAGCGGGTGTTCTATGGGAACGCGGTCAACCAGCTTAATGCGCAGCAGAACTATCTGAACTCCGAAAAAGTAGATCTGAGCAACGCGGCTAATTCCATTGCGGGAGCGGACATCGCAAAAACGGCCGCCACGTTGAATCAGGCCGAGGTGGCGCTGAACGCCGAGCTCGCAGCCATGGGCAAGATTTCGCAGAACAGCCTGTTTGATTATTTAAAATGAGCAGTCAGTGCCCGGAAACGAGCACATAAAGTTCTTGAGGCAAATTCCGCATCTTTTAAGCGCTGATTTTCTCGTATTCCGCCTCCGCATGCGCGGGCAAGAGCACCCATAAGGTATACACACCCAAAGCGGTGCCGAAAGGAATGTGGATAAATAAGGAAACGATGCCCATCGCTATGGCGAGGGGGCGTGCCCAGGATTGGCGAGTCAGCAATCCCCAGCCAGCAAGGAATCCTGCCGCCGCTTTGACCAAAGAGAAAATTGCGAAGCCACGAATGAGTGGCTGAAGAAATAAGGGGATCCCCTGGATTCCCCAATCGTGGGAAAAGATGGAATTGGCGAGGACAATGCCGACGATCCCGGTCATCACATCGAATGCGGAAAGAGCCAGCCAAAGAATTCCCAACAGCCGGATGTGCGCCTGAACGCGTCCAGGGCGGGGCGCCGCGATGGCAATCGGCCCCTTTACCTCTTTACCGCAACGGCTGCAAAAGCTTTGATTTGCTTCCAGCTGTGTTCCGCATTGATCGCAAAACATCTTCTTGCCCTCCCGAACGCCTATTCGGAATACGATTCCGCCGATGCTTTCGTTCCCTACTCAAACGAAAAGGCCACCCGGCAACAGGGCGGCCTCTTCTTTTTAAGGGAGAATAGTTCCAACGGAGATTTAAACCGTCAAAACTTTCTGGCGAAATCTTATGAGCCACAAACTGGGGTGTCAAGCAACTTTTTAGGAAATAACGTCTTTGTTTTCAGAGGGTTGTACATCGATTATCAGACTCTCGGAAGTGCATCATTTTGAGACAAACTGGCGGTTGGGAGCAGCCAAGAGGATTCAATTGAAGAGCTTACGCCGAATCTGTAGGTTTTCCACCTTGGTCGGAGAGGTGTAAAGCGATAATTTCCATCTGTTCAGGGCGGTCGAACACCTTATTCGGAAAAACCCGCTTAATAGCCACACGAAAGCCTCCAAAAGCCAGGCCAGCCACGATGGACATCCCGCCAATAATTCCTGCAAGTATGATCACGCCGACAATTAAATTGGCAACATTGTCACGGCGCGTGAAATAGGTGTTCTGGTTCCAGGTGACGTCTGCGTCGTAGTTGACGGAAGCGAGCAGCGACTTGGCGTCTCCGGCGGAGAGCGAACCGCTTACGAGCACCAGGATCGGTCCAGTACGGCGCGAAAAAAATTGGGTATCCCCGAGTTGGCGGGCCTGTTGCGCGGACTCGATCTGCTTGAGTTGCGCAGCTGCAATCTGCGGCGTGGGGTAGCTGATCAGCATCATGGTGGCGGTAGCGCCGGAAACGTTGTAGTTCCCCAGCACTACTTCAGCGCCCTTATTAAAATTCACATATTGCGACGGCAGAGGCGCTCCGAGTTTTTCGAGCGCAGCCGGACCGACGATGTAGCGGGAAGTGTTTTGACGGTAAGATTCTTTGGGCAAGTAGGCCGGGAGTCCCGGAAGATTGTTCCCGGAGCCGGCAGGGAGCGGAAGATCATCAGCCAGTTCGCGCAACTCGGCGGCGGACATTGCCGAAAGCTGCTGAAAAACGGCGTCCACGAGTACATTGCCGCGATAGAAAAGCACGCGCTCATTAAGCGAATACCCCTGGTCACCGATTTTTTCATTCAGCATCGCCGGTGTTTTGTAGAAGGAGAAGGCGCCGTAAGCGCCGCTGGCATCGGCGAAACGCGCAGCCTTGACCGTCAGTTTCCGCCCGTCGTCGCGGGTGTAGGTTGCGCCTTCGAAATCTGTGAAACCGTATTCATGAAGAACGTTCGCATTGGTGGCATCGGCGGCAGATGCGCTCTTGCTGAATTGCGGCTTTTCTATTTGCCAGCCTGCAAAGCTGGAGGGCAGAATTTCGGGGGTGGCTGCGGGCTTCGGAGCCGGGTCATCGGCAAAGGCCGTGGCTATCAAGATAAAAGGGAGGACAAAACGCAGAATTCTCATCGAGTGGAGCGAAGGCTCTACTGATTAGAGTACAGAGTGGTTGGGAAAGTTTCCAGCGGGCGAGTCAGGGATTGGAACGCCACCTCCTACCCACAGGAACAAAGAGTCACCGAGAAATCAGAAGGCAAGGATCTGTGGAATACACCGGATGATAGAAGACCAGATGCTTTGAACCATTTTCTGTGACTCTGAGTCGAGTCCCGGTGGTGAACCTAATCAGTATCAGTTGGCCGAGGACTTTTCGAGGCGGCTGGCCATATTCACGCCGCCGAGGCCGTTCACATAGCGGGCAATTCCGCGGTAGAGCGATTCGGCAATGCGTTGCCTGTAATCGGAGCTTTTGAGCCGCTTCTCGTCAACAGGATTGCTGATGAAGGAAATCTCCGCGAGGATGGAGGGCATATTAGCGCCAATGAGAACCACAAAGGGTGCCTTCTTCACGCCCCGGTCGCGAATGGCAGCGCTCTTGGCGGCCAGTCCGCTGTGCAGCGACTGCTGCACATCGGAGGCGAATTCCTTGGATTCTTCAATCTTTTCCTTCAAGGCAATCTTCTTCACCAGGTCTTGTAGTTCATGGATCGATTTATCCGCCTCGGCGTTTTCCCGGGCTGCGACTTCGAGGGCCTCAGGAGATGAAGTGAAATTCAAGTAGTAAGTCTCGACGCCGCGCGCATCGCGATCGCGGCTGGAATTCGCGTGCACTGAAACGAAGAGGTCAGCTTCCTCCTGGTTCGCGATCGAGGTGCGGGTCTCGAGCGGAATGAACGTGTCATCCCGACGGGTGAAGACGACGTCAGCTCCCAGCCGTCCTTCCAGCAATTTACCAAGCCGCTTGCTGACGTCGAGCACAAGATCCTTTTCCAGCAAACCATTCGGTCCAATGGTGCCAGTGTCATGGCCGCCGTGTCCGGGATCGATGACGATCTTTCCGATTCTCAAGCCCAGGGTTCTGATTAATGAGCGGTCGCCTCCGGCCATGGGCTCGGGCTCACGTGCCTTTGCTGAAGCGCTTCGTGTCCCTGAGCGACGTGGAGATCTGAGACTTGCCCTGGTGCCGGGCTTCAGAGAACTATCGGTTCTCTCGGGTTGTTGACTGTCATCGGCTTCGACCACGACCTTCTTCACGCCAGCCACGGTGGTCACGGTAACAGGAGGCTTTTGTGAAGTGTCGTCCTGGTCATCATCAACAGTCGCAGTTGTGGACTCTTCGGCATTAGAGCGGGCGTTCACGGCCGCTTTGGGCAGTGGTCCGGTATCGCCTTTAAGAGGGGCATCTTTTGCGACCTTTGAAACGTTCGCTCTTGAGGCGATTCCTGATTGGCGGCCTTGATCATCTTCGCCATGCACGTCGATCACAATACGCGGGGGGTTTAACACCAGGGACGCGTTATAACCTGCGCGCCCGACTGTTTCAAGCACGATTCGCGCTCTGCCGGGCTTGTACTGGGCCACCCGGATTTTTTTGACCAGACCGTCGTCTACATCGTAGCTTTCTCCCGCCAGGACAGACGCAAGCTGCGCGTTTTTCAGATCAAAAAAGATGCGATCAGGATCGGGGATCCGTTGCGACTCGAATTGAACATCCTGCTCCAGACTGACGGTGATTCGAGTGTAGTCCGGCCCAGACCAATATTGGACGTCGGTGACGCGAACCGCGCGAGCGAGGTCGGACTGATTTGAATCGGAGAGCGCGGTCGGCTTTGGATAATTGTCGTTGTCGTTTTTTACCGCGCCAGCTTTGGCGGTTATGACGTGAGTATTCTTCTCACGATTCCGCTCCTCATTATCTGGCGATGGGTCGGAGACTGAAGGATGGCTGGCGAGAGTCGCGCTGTGTGCGCCTAACTCTGCCCGCGCTTCCTTCACAAGTTCGCTATGCGGGTAACGGCGTACCAACTCTTCGAAGGCCGGCCGGCTGTCGGACTCATCACCGAGATCATTCTTATAGATTTCGCCAATGGCCAGGAGCGCTTCAATGCGGTGCTTGCTACCGGGATATTCACGACGCAGGTATTTGTATTCCCGGACAGCCGAATACAGGGCCATGTCATCTTTGAAGTGACGACCCATTTCGGCCGTCAACTCCGCGACGGCGAATGCACTCCCCTCCGCTTTACTGGAGGTGGGGGCTTCCAGAACAATGCGCCGGTACGAGGCGATGACGATTTCGTATTCACGGCGGGTGCGGGCCTGTTCCGCCCGGCCATTCAGAGTCTGGCGTTGAGCTTCGGCTTTGTCGAATTGGTTTTCAGCCCAGGATTGAGAGCGGTGGACTCGCGCCTGGACGAGGGCAGCAGAAAAGAGGATACATGCCAATGCAAGAGCTGAGCGCAGTAGTATGCTTCCGCCCGGAAAAACGGGGAACTGCACGCTTCGGTTGGAAGCAATGCTTTTCAATGTCGAACGCACCTGAGAGAAAGTTATTGCTTTACCGCAAAATCTTTTTCAGAACCTGCGCACTATCTGGACCTATATCCTTCACTGCACTCAGGATTCAGCCCGTGGCCTCAACTAAGATGCCCTAGTCCGTGTTGCTGATGTAAAGCACACCCCGAGCGTCCCGTTCAACCTTTACCGGCTCCCGCGAAGCGCTTGAAAAATAACTGCTTCCTTCGGCTCCCCCGTAAAGACGGGTAATCCGGCGGACATAGTTCTGAGTTTCGGCGAATCTGGGAATTCCGGAACTCCGAGCCACCGCACCCTGTCCGGCGTTGTAGGCAGCCAGGCTCAGTTGTACGTTTCCGCCGTAACTTTCAAGCAGATGCTTCAGGTGGCGCACCCCAGCGTCAATGTTTTCTTCCGGGTTGAACGGATTGGTCACGTTCAGACTCCGCGCGGTCTGAGGCATGAGCTGCATCAATCCCATGGCACCTTTACGCGAGACCGCGTTAGGGTTGAAATTTGACTCCACCTTAACCAGCGCCCGAACCAAGTTCGCGTCCACATTGTGACGCGCAGCTGCCGCATTGATGGCGGCGTCAATTTCCTGCTGATTAAACCCTTTTCGAGCTGTCGAGTTTTGCTCGGCAGGCGATTTTTTCAGGTACTCACTTACTTCCGCCGCGGCCGAGGTTGCCGCCTGGACATTCTGGTGCGGGACCGCCTTCCAGCGATGCTCGGTGGTGCTCCAGAAAACCAGTTTGTTCTGCCGCGAACGGAATGGCTGCCGTGGTGCAGGAGCAGGTGCATCATTTACATAGACTTTATGGCCGGTATCGTCCACGGTTGAGGTAATTGGTGGAGCACCCGTGCCCGCCTGCAAGGCGGACGTGAGAGAAAGGGATGTCGCGATAGCCGAAGCTGCCATCAGGGCGATTTTCAGGCGTTTGCGCATACCGGGATCAATCGTCACAGAAGTGAAATTTAGCTCGCCGGCAGGTTTTAACCTCAGCCGAGCCGCTACACACCTCTGCCCTACCTTCCCGGAACCTGACGGAGAACCCTTACCAGAGTGAGCCAATTATAGGCTGCGCGTGGGAGCCGGACAATCACCCAAAGGGGAATAGAACCACGGTGGTAATGCGAAGTAAGTTACTTAAATTGTATGAGTTACACAGGTCACCGGTTAATGCCTGCTTTGGGTTGATCAGGTGATATCCGCGTAGGCTGATGAGAAGAAATCCCCGGCGACAAAACGCTCATAACATTCCTGGCATACCCAGGCGAGGCCATTGGTGTAACCAACGCCGTGGCTGATGTCGTCGGTGTCGAAGAGTTCCCAGGTGCAGATCGAACATTGGTCTCTTTTCCATCCCCCTTTGACCAACAGAAATCTTTCTGCGTCTTGCGCCAGGCTGATGTCGAAAGAGAACCGCTTCCCGTTCTTTTCATAAACGACATCCCGCGGGCGCCACTGCCTTCTTTCCCAATAGAACGGAAGTTGTTTGAGGAGCAGGGCTGTGATTTGGATTGCATCCACTATCACCTTTTTCCCGTGGATCTCAACAATACTTGGCCGTTTGACAGGAGCATGCGAATAACGCGCAATGCTCTCCTGAGCTGCGAATCGGTCGCTCATTTTCGCAACTCTCGCTTGCAGAGATTCAAAATCTGCGCCGAGTCTTGCCAATACCTTTGCCGAAGAGAAGTCGGCCTCTTGTAGCATGCCGAGCAACAGATGCTCGGTTCCGATGTGTCGCATATTCAGGCGGTCAGCCTCTTCCATGGCGAACTTGAGCACGAGCTTGGCGTCATCGGCCAGAGGTAAATCAACATTGAGCGGAAGCTTAAGAGCGCTTGGTTGAACTCGGGCGACGACATCGTTGCGCACCGTTTCATACTCAATATTCAATTGCAAATGGCGAAGGACAGCTTTATCGTCCCTGAGCAATCCAAGAAGAAGATGTTCGCTGGTGATCTCGGGGGAGCCGAGTTGACTAGCTTCATAACGGGCAAAAAACACCGTTCGACGGGCCTTTTCTGTAAAGCGTTCAAACATTGGTCCACATCGGCGGATCGGGCGAGAGTGAATCGTAACTTAGCTCACGAACAAAACCAATTTTTTAAAAATATATTTTTGATTTTCACCTGAACGATTCATATCCGGCTGTTGCCGCATTCGCAAAGCGAATGCCCCCGATTTGAATTTCGTTTCCCGATGAGAGTTCACCCTGGTGATCTCGCCTTTGTTTTCAACGAGCAGAAACATTGCTTATCCCGCCAATAGATTTCCTTTTTCAAAATTTCTCTAATCGCTGCAAAAAAAACAATCAATTGGACACCCTTTGCTGAACGCAATACTTTTTCAGCCACAAGCCACGACACATATTGGGGCCGGGGCGGAGATCAAGTCGTCAGGAATGTGCACGCTGACGATCTATTTGGGTCCATGAACTGATCAAAGCTTTCGAAAAGGAGATTTAATTTGCGCACACGATTTCTGAATTTGCTTCCGTTGTTGCTTCTGGGGTCACTTTCATGCTTTGGGCAGACTACCCCTGTAGATCCCCAGGCAGCACCGAGTTCCGCTCCTTCCGACAGTACTGCCGCGCAGACGAAGCCTGCGGACCCGGCGCCTCTGCCAATGCCCTCGATGTCTGGGCCGCTGCAGACGGCGGTACCTCACGAAGTTGAAGGCGGAAAACTGGCCGTGACAGGCATTCTGACAGGCATCGGCTGGACCGAAGGAAATCACATTGCCGGGGACAATGCGACGCATTACGACATCAGCAATGCGCAGTTGTTCGTGCAGAAGACCAGTGGCTGGTGGCAGTTTTATCTTCAAGGCGGCGCCTACAACCTGCCTGCCATCGGGGTGCCGTTCCTCTCCACTTCCGACACCATAAAGAACATCTACGGCCCCTTCCCGCAGGGCTATGCCAAATTTGTCAAAGGAAATTTCAACGTGGAGGTCGGCGCATTGCCGACGCTGATCGGCGCGGAATACACGTTCAGTTTTGAGAACATGAACGTCGAGCGCGGTCTTCTCTGGGGCCAGGAAAATGCGGTCAACCGTGGCATCCAACTAAACGAGGCGTATAAGAAGTGGAGTTTAGCGTTTAGCTGGAACGATGGCTTTTACTCTAACCGCTACACCTGGCTGACCGGTTCGGTAGCCTACGCCTTCAATTCCTCGAACAGCATCGCATTCGTGGGCGGCGGAAATGCTGGTTCATATGCGAAAAACACACTGGCTACGCCTCTCGCTTTGAATAACTCACGAATTTTCAATCTGATTTACACCTACACAAAAGGAAATTTGGTGGTGCAGCCGTACTTCCAAATCAACGATGTCCCGACCAATACAAAGATCGGAATAACGCAGGGCGCGGGTACACGTGGCGGGGCGTTACTGGTGACGTACAACTTTAAACGTGGATTCTCTTTGGCTCCCAGGGTTGAATACATTGCGAGCACGGGAAGCGTCAGCAATGGCGCCATCAACCTGCTTTACGGTCCAGGCAGCGGCGCGTTCTCATTCACGGTGACACCTACATATCGAAAGGACGCGTTTTTCCTTCGTGGGGACTTGGCGGTTGTTCATACGACGAGCATGACCCCAGGCTTCGGGTTTGGCACGACGGGTCAGAGCGCGAATCAACCGCGCGGAGTTGTCGAAGCAGGCTTCATGTTCTGATGGCGACGCCGTCTTCACTTTTACGGTGGGCGGAGTTCAGGTTTCGTGGGCAGCCCTCAACAGGCTGAAAAATGCGCGGACTGGCTTGGAGCGCGCAACCTCCTGCCATGACCACGATGGTTTTCGAGTCAGTCCGCACCAAAGTTAGAGATGGTCCCCGGCGGCCGGTAAATGTTGGGCTCAAAGCTGGACCCGACGACAAACGCGGCGCGATCTTTTAAGCGGGAGAATTCAGAACTGCACGAAGTGGAACCTTCGGCCTCACAGTTTTAGCCAGCAAGGTTGCTCCTGAACATGTTAGAA
>Ga0157373_10001584_pt1 | contig 17382 bp, 16 predicted proteins | sample C65metaG_FD_113460 | JGI IMG/M metagenome (GOLD analysis project Ga0157373, IMG submission 113460) | Corn rhizosphere microbial communities from Kellogg Biological Station, Michigan, USA - C6-5 metaG | ecosystem: Host-associated > Plants > Roots > Rhizosphere > Soil | place: USA: Michigan... | reverse complement strand
CACGGCAAGGTCGGTCTGGTGCACATCGACGCCCACGCTGACGTCAACGATCACATGTTCGGCGAGAAAATCGCCCACGGCACCACCTTCCGCCGCGCCGTCGAAGAAGGCTTGCTCGATTGCGACCGCGTGGTGCAGATCGGCCTGCGGGCCCAGGGCTACACCGCCGATGACTTCAACTGGAGCCGCCGCCAGGGCTTTCGCGTGGTCCAGGCCGAAGAGTGCTGGCACCATTCCCTGGCACCGCTGATGGCCGAAGTGCGCGAGAAAGTCGGCGGCGGCCCGGTGTACCTGAGCTTCGACATCGACGGCATCGACCCGGCCTGGGCGCCCGGCACCGGCACCCCGGAAATCGGCGGCCTGACCACCATCCAGGCCATCGAAATCGTGCGCGGCTGCCAAGGTCTCGATCTGGTCGGTTGCGATCTGGTGGAAGTCTCGCCACCGTACGACACCACCGGCAACACCTCGCTGCTGGGCGCCAACCTGCTGTACGAGATGCTCTGCGTACTGCCCGGCGTGGCCCATCGCTGAGGCGCCGTCATGAACGAACGGGATCAAGTACTCAAGGCCGCCGCTGAACTGGTGTCGGCCTTCGCTCGCAACGATCGTGACGCCTATTTCGGCGCATTCACCGTTGACGCGAGCTTCGTGTTCCACACCCTCGAACAGCCGCTGCTGTCTCGCGATGCCTATCAGGTGTTGTGGGACCGCTGGCGGTCCGAGGAGGGTTTCGAGGTGCTCTCGTGCACCTCGACCAACGCCTTCGTCAGCCTGCAAGGGGACGTGGCGGTTTTCATCCATGACGTGGCCACCGAGCTGCGCATGCTAGGGGAGCGACACTTTAGCCAGGAGCGCGAGACCATTGTGTTTCGCCAAGAACAACAAGGCCTATGGCTGGCCTGTCACGAACATTTGTCCGCAATGCCGGAAGGGCTGCCAATCCCTTAGCAACAGGTGACGCCCGCACACGACGGGCGCGCCTTTATGATCGGAGCAGATCATGCATAACAATAACGACAACAGCCTTACGCAAATTGAAACCTTCGGGGTCGAACAGATCCCGGACCACGAACGAACCGCCGGCCCAAGCGACCTGTTTCGCCTGATCTTCGGCGGCGCCAACACCTTCGCCACTGCCGTGCTCGGCAGTTTTCCGGTGCTGTTCGGCCTTTCGTTCCAGGCAGGAGCCTGGGCGATCGTACTGGGCGTGCTGGTGGGTTCGATCATCCTCGCCCCCATGGGCCTGTTCGGCCCACTCAACGGGACCAACAACGCCGTGTCTTCCGGCGCGCACTTCGGCGTGCACGGGCGGATCGTCGGTTCGTTCCTGTCGCTGCTGACGGCCATCGCGTTCTTCTCGCTGTCCGTCTGGAGTTCGGGGGACGCGCTGATCGGTGGCGCCAAGCGCTTGATTGGTGTGCCAGAAACTGACCTGAGCCTGGGTTTGGCCTACGGCCTGTTCGCCCTGCTGGTACTGACGGTGTGCATCTATGGCTTCCGCTTCATGCTGTGGGTCAACCGGATCGCCGTGTGGGCCGCCAGCCTGCTGTTCCTACTGGTCATCTTCGCCTTCGCACCGGCCTTCGACAGCCAGTTCGCCGGCACCGTCGGTCTCGGCCAACCGGGTTTCTGGGCAGCCTTCATCGGCGCGGCGCTGGTGGCCATGAGCAACCCGATTTCCTTCGGTGCGTTCCTCGGTGACTGGTCGCGCTACATCCCGCGCCACACCCCCAAGCGTCGCATCATGGCGGCGGTGATCGCCGCGCAACTGGCGACGCTGATTCCGTTCCTGTTCGGCCTAGCCACCGCCACCATCGTGGCGATCAAAGCACCGGATTACATCGCGGCGAATAACTATGTGGGCGGGCTGCTGGCCGTGTCGCCGACCTGGTTCTTCCTGCCGGTGTGCCTGATTGCGGTGATCGGTGGCATGTCCACCGGCACCACGTCGCTGTATGGCACCGGGTTGGACATGTCCAGCGTGTTTCCTCGGGTGCTGTCGCGGGTCAAGGCGACGCTGTTGATCGGCGTGCTGTCGATTGCCTTCATCTTCATCGGGCGCTTCGCCGCGAACCTGGTGCAGAGCGTGTCGACCTTCGCCGTGCTGATCATCACCTGCACCACCCCGTGGATGGTGATCATGATCATCGGCCTGCTGGTGCGACGCGGTTTCTATTGCCCGGATGACTTGCAAGTGTTCACCCGAGGCGAAACCGGCGGCCGCTACTGGTTCAGCCACGGCTGGAACTGGCGCGGCCTGGGGGCCTGGATCCCCAGCGCGCTGGTCGGGCTGTGCTTCGTCAACCTGCCGGGGCAGTTCGTCGGCCCGCTGGGCGAACTGGCCGGCGGCATCGACATCAGCCTGCCGGTAACGCTGGGCCTGGCTTCGGTGGTGTACCTGGTGCTGCTGGGGGTGTTCCCGGAACCGAAGGCGGTGTATGGACCGGGGGATTCGCGTAGCAAGGGTTTGGAGCATCCCAATGAGCCGAGCGCCGAACCTGTGGCGAGGGGATTTATCCCCGCTGGAGCGCGAAGCGGTCCCAATCCCTGATACCTCGGTGCATCAGACAGACTTGAGTCGACTGTTCGGGGGCTGCTTCGCAGCCCAGCGGGGATAAATCCCCTCGCCACAAAAAGCATCACTCATCCCGCCCTTCTTATAAAAAATACAATCGGAGACCCGCCACTATGGCTTTGGATTTAATCGTCGTTCTCATGTACGCCGCCGGCATGATCGCCCTCGGCTGGTACGGCATGCGCCGCGCCAAAACCCGTGACGACTACCTGGTCGCCGGGCGCAACCTCGGCCCGGGCTTCTACCTGGGCACCATGGCCGCCACCGTACTGGGCGGCGCGTCCACCATCGGCACCGTGCGCCTGGGCTATGTCCATGGGATTTCCGGGTTCTGGCTGTGCGGCGCCATCGGCCTGGGCATCGTCGGCCTGAGCCTGTTCCTGGCCAAGCCGTTGCTCAAGCTGAAGATCTATACCGTTACCCAGGTATTGGAGCGCCGCTACAACCCGGCCGCACGCCATGCCAGTGCATTGATCATGCTGGTTTATGCGCTGATGATCGGGGCCACGTCGACCATCGCCATTGGCACTGTCATGCAGGTGCTGTTCGGCCTGCCCTTCTGGGTCTCGATCCTGGTAGGCGGCGGCGTGGTGGTGCTGTACTCCACCATCGGCGGCATGTGGTCGCTGACCCTCACCGACATCGTGCAGTTCCTGATCATGACCGTCGGCCTGGTGTTCCTGCTGATGCCGATGTCCATCATGGACGCCGGCGGCTGGGATGCGATGGTGGCGAAATTGCCGGCCAGCTACTTCGATTTCACCGCGATTGGCTGGGACACCATCATCACTTACTTCCTGATCTACTTCTTCGGCATCTTCATCGGCCAGGACATCTGGCAGCGGGTGTTCACCGCTCGCAGCGAAGGCGTGGCAAAAGTGGCTGGCACCGCTGCTGGTTTGTACGGCGTGCTGTACGGTCTGGCCGGGGCGCTGATCGGCATGGCGGCCAAGGTGCTGCTGCCGGACCTTGCCAACGTCAACAATGCCTTCGCCAGCATCGTCCAGACCAGCCTGCCCAGCGGCATACGCGGGCTGGTGGTCGCTGCCGCGCTGGCAGCGCTGATGTCCACCGCCGCGGCAGGCCTGCTCGCGGCCTCGACCACCGTCGTCCAGGACCTACTGCCCCGTCTGCGCCAAGGCCGCGAAAGCACCGGCGGCGACGCCCATGAAAACCGCATCGCAACCCTGTTGATGGGCGTGGTGGTGCTGGGCATCGCCCTGGTGGTCAGCGACGTGATCAGCGCCCTGACCCTGGCCTACAACCTGCTGGTGGTCGGCATGCTGATCCCGTTGATCGGTGCCATCTACTGGAAGCGCGCCACCACGGCGGGGGCGATCACCAGCATGTCCCTGGGCTTTCTGACCGCGCTGTTCTTCATGCTCAAGGATGGCCTGGACGCCAACACGCCGATCTACTACAGCCTGAGCGTAGCGTTGGTGAGTTTTGTGGTGGTGAGTCTGTTGTCGCCACGCTCGAATGTGGTGGCGAAGATGGTTTGATTATCGATAAACGACTGTGGGAGCGAGCCTGCTCGCGATGGCGGCGTATCAGCGACGGCTTATACTGCTGATACAACGCATTCGCGAGCAGGCTCGCTCCCACAAAAATGGCGCCAGAGGATAATCAGCGGCGACGCGGCTGGCGGCGGCGTTGCTCGTCATCGGTGCGGATCGGGATCGGCTGCATGGGCGGTTCGATCAGGCCGAGTGCGACACCCAAGTCGTGAAGCCAGTTCTGGATTTTCTCTTTCATCGTGGTGCCCCCTCAGGGTCATGCGAGCGGCAGATTTCTGTGGCCCCTTCGCGTTGATAATAGTCCGATGTGCTGCGCAATGCTCGTCTCTGTTTGCAATGATCTGTTACTGAATTGATCCAAATCCCACGTCCGTAGTTCAAGCCGATTGGGCCGTTGCCACGGGCATCCGCGGCCAGGCCTGTTGCTGCAACTCGATCCAGGCATTCAGGTTGGCCCCGACCATGCCTTTGCGCCACATCAGCCAGGTCGTGGCGCTGGCGAACGGCTCGGCCAACGGATGCACCGCCACCCGCTCGCGGCCCGGCATGCTGGCCAGCATCGACTCGGACAACAACGCCACCCCGGACCCGGCGATCACGCACGCCAGCATCCCCTGATAAGACTCGATCTCCATCGCCCGGCCCATGGTTGCATGGTCATGGGCAAACCAGGCTTCCAGGCGCATGCGGTACGAACAGCCCCGGCGGAAGGTGAACACCGAGCGACCCTGGACATCCAGCGCACTGCGCACCGGCGGATGATCGGCCTCGGTGATCACCACCAATCGCTCGTCGCACAACGGCACCCCGTCCAATCCCGCCAGCTCCAGCGGGCCATCCACCCGCGCCGCATCGAGCCGCCCGGTGAGCACGCCCTCAAGCAATTCGCCGCTGGGCCCGGACTGCACTTGCAGGTTCACCGCCGGATACGCCCGGTGATAACTGGCCAGCAGGTCCGGCAGATGAATCGCCGCCGTGCTGTACATGGTGCCCAGCACAAATTCCCCGGCCGGTTGACCACCCTGCACGGCCGCATGGGCTTCATCGTGCAAGGCAAAGAGCTTGGCCGCGTAGTCCAACAGGACTTTTCCCGCAGGCGATAGCTGCAAGCGCTGACGCTCCCGCAGGAAAAGATCCACGCCCAATTGCTCTTCGAGCTGCTTGAGCCGGGTCGACAGGTTCGACGGTACCCGGTGCAGGCGCTCGGCGGCGCGGGTGATGGACCCCTCCTCGGCCACGGCCTGGAAAATCCGTAACTGGCTGAACTCCACGACATTCTCCAAAAAGGAACAAGTTACTCACTATTATTCATTTTTAATGAAAGTCAATCGGTTCTAGCCTGACGGTCATTCGCCTCACTGTGGAGAACGACCATGTCGCCCCTTGTTAGCCTGCTCGCCAGCTTCATCGCCTTGATGATGGCCATGGGCATCGGCCGCTTCGCCCTGACACCTCAGTTACCTCATCTCATCGGCGAAGGTCAGATCGACTTGACCGCCGCCGGTCTGATTGCCGCCGCAAACTACCTGGGTTATTTCCTTGGCGCACTGGACGCCATGTTCGCCCGTCGACCGGAACATGTGCGCCGGCGTCTGCTCGGCGGCCTCTGGCTGTGCGTGCTGCTGACCCTGGCGTCGTTCTGGGCCTGGGGCTTCTGGCCGCATCTGGCACTGCGCTTCGGCACCGGCGTGGCGAGTGCCTGGGTGTTGGTGATGATCACGGCCTTGAGCCAGCCTCTGGCAGCCGCGGCGGGACGGCCACGGTTGGGCGCGCTGGTATTTGCCGGACCAGGGCTGGGGATTTTTCTTACAGGCCTGCTGGCCTTGGGCTCGAATCTGTTGGGGCAGACGTCCGCCACGCTGTGGCTGGTGTATGCCGGTGTGGCCCTGGCGATGCTGCTGGTGATGCTGCCGATCCTGCCGCAACCCACTGCTGCCGTAACCGTTGCGCCGCCGGCCGGCTCATCGCCGAACCGTGGCATTGCCCGACTCGGTGTGGTGTACGCCTTGTACGGCGTGGGCTACATCATCCCCGCCACGTTCCTGTCGCAAATGGCCTCGGCGCAATTCCATGGTCAATGGCAGGCCGATCTGTTCTGGCCCTGCTTCGGCCTGGCCGCCGCCCTCGGTGTATTGCTGGTGAGCCTGCGCCGACCGGCTCCGAACAGCACCGGCCGCTGGTTGATCGGCACGTTATGGCTGCAGGCCGTCGGAGTGTTCGCCTGCCTGCTGGGCAGCGGGCCGGGGCTGGCGCTGGGGGTCATCCTTTGTGGCACGCCGTTCCTGGCGTGCATGCAACTGGTGATGCTGCGCTCCCGGGAACTGGCCCCCCATGCCACCCAGCGCACCGCCGGGCTGTTGACCGCCTGCTTTGCCGTGGGCCAGCTCAGCGGGCCGTTGCTGGCGGCGCTGAGCAGCCACTTCAGCGGTGGCCTGCAACCGGCGCTGATCGTTGCCGGCTGTGGCCTGGTGCTGGCCGGTGGGTTGTTGCTACCGCGCCGGAGCGCGGTGAATCCTTGCGCCCAAACCGTCCTGCGTTGATCAGGCCTGGCCAACCGAGCTGAACGACGGGCTCGGTTGGGCGACCGGCTCACGCCGCGCCAGGGCAAAATACAACACCCCGCCGAGGAAGCAGCCGGTGAACCAGGCAAAGTTGGCCATTGGTTGCAGCAGCGGCGTGAAGGTGATCGCCACGCCCATCAGCGTCGCCGGGACCAGCGCCTTGACCGCCGTCCAGTTGATACCACCGCTGTAGTAATAACGCCCGCTCGGTCCATCATTGAACAGCGCATCGACGTCAATCGACTGTTGTTTGATCAGGTAGAAATCCACCAGCAGAATCCCGAACAACGGACCGATGAAAGCGGCCAGCACGTCCAGGGTGTAATGAATCACTTCAGGATTGTTGAACAGGTTCCAGGGCGTGATGAAAATCGACGCCAGCGCAGCGATCATGCCGCCGGCGCGCCAGCTGATCTTGCTGGGGGCGACGTTGGCGAAGTCGAAGGCCGGCGAGACGAAGTTGGCGACAATATTGATGCCGACGGTGGCCGTCACGAAGGCGAAGGCCCCGAGCACCACCGCCACATCGTTGTCGATGCGCGCCACCGTGGCGATCGGGTCATGGAGCATTTCGCCGAACACCGGCAAGGTCCCGGAAACAATCACCACGGTGACCAGCGAGAACGCCAGGAAATTCACCGGCAGCCCCCAGAAATTACCCCGGCGCACGTCAGACATGCTCCGGCAGTAGCGACTGAAATCGCCGAAATTAAGGGTCGGTCCGGAAAAATACGACACCACCAGCGCCGTCGCCACGATCACCTGACCGAACGCCTGCCAGCCCGACAGGGATTTTTCCGCCAGCGTAAAGCTGATGTTGCTCCAACCGGCCTTCCACACGATCCAGCCGGCCAGCAGAAACATCACGGCATAGACCACTGGCCCCGCCCAATCGATGAAACGGCGGATCGACTCCATGCCCGTCCAGAACACCAGCGCCTGGACGAACCACAGGCTGAGGAAACCAAACCAACCCAGGTAAGACAAACCGGCAAAATGCGGCGTCGCATACACTTCCATTGTGGGAAAGAACCGCAGCACCACGATGATCAGCGCACTGGACGCCAGGTACGTCTGAATGCCGTACCACGCGACGGCAATCAAGCCGCGAATCACCGCCGGGATGTTCGCCCCAAACACGCCGAACGCCAGCCGACAGATCACCGGATACGGCACCGCCGCCTGCTGGCTAGGCTTGGCCACCAGGTTGGCGATCACCTGCACGATGCAAATCCCGCCCAATAACGCGATCAACACCTGCCAACTCGCCAACCCCAATGCGAACAGACTGGCGGCGAACACATAGCCACCGACGCTGTGCACATCACTCATCCAGAACGCGAAAATGTTGTACCAATTCCATTTCTGCGGCAGCGGGCCCAAGTCTTCGTTATAGAGGCGGGGGCTGTAGCCGTTGGGCAATTGCTCGGACATCGCGGGGCTCCTTATGAGTACCGCCGTGCCCCCGAGACGACCTGCTCACCATACTGCGCACGGGAGCCGGCATGGTTTGTATACGAAGCGCTGCGCAGAATGCGTGCCAGGGGCGGGGGATGTGATACAAACCGCGGTGTACGGCAGTGCTGCAAGGCAGCCAAGAAGATAGATATGCCCACGAACAGGGCGCTAGTGCATGCTAAAGGTGCAGGATTTTGTATACAGCAAAGAATCCGTGGCGAGGGAGCTTGCTCCCGCTGGGCTGCGAAGCAGCCCCAAACCAAGTGTGCTCGGTCAAAACTGGCACACCGAGGTGGCATATCGAGGGGCCGCTTCGCGACCCAGCGGGAGCAAGCTCCCTAGCCACAGGAAACAGTTCAGCGGGCACGTACTGTCTGCCACAGGGCCAGAAAGCTCTGTGGTCAAATCAGCTCAACTCAATACGATCCGCATGAATGACAATCTGCCCATTCTTGTACAGCGCACCAATGGCTTTCTTGAAGTTGCCCTTGCTGACGCCAAACAGGCTGCTGATCAGCGCCGGATCGCTCTTGTCGCTGACCGGCAGGGTGCCATTGTTGTCGCGCAACTTGGCGAGGATCTTGGCATTCAGGCTGGTGGCGGCTTCCTGGCCCACCGGTTGCAGGCTCAGGCTGATCTTGCCGTCCCCACGGACTTCCTTGATGTAACCTTTTTCCTGCTTGCCGGGGCGCAGGAACTTGAAGACTTCGTTCTTGTGGATAAGTCCCCAGTGGCGATTATTGATGATCGCCTTGAAGCCCATGTCGGTGGCCTCGGCAACCAGCAGATCCACTTCCTGCCCCGGCGTGTAGTTGGCCGGCGTCTTGTCCAGGTAACGGTCCAGGCGTGCCGTGGCGGTGATGCGGCGGGTGTGCTTGTCGAGATAGACGTGCACCACGCAATAATCCCCGGCAGCCATCTGGCGCTTCTCTTCCGAGAACGGCAACAACAGATCCTTGGGCAGGCCCCAGTCGAGGAACACACCGATGCTGTTGACTTCAACCACTTTCAGGCTGGCGAACTCACCGACCTGGACCTTGGGTTTTTCCGTGGTCGCGATCAGTTTGTCGTCGCTGTCCAGGTAAATAAAAACATTGAGCCAATCTTCATCTTCGCTGGGAATATCCTTGGGGATATAACGATTGGGCAAAAGGATTTCACCGTCCGCACCACCGTCCAGATATAAACCGAAGTTCGTGTGTTTAACCACTTGCAAACTGTTGTAGCGCCCGACTAAAGCCATTTCCGAATACCCTCATTGCGTGGGCGGCATTCTACCCGGTTTTGCGGTGCGATTCGTGACCGAAGGGAAAGCGCCCGTCCCGACCTCGATTTTCCGGCGTTTTACCCGTGAAGCGGCCATTCGTCAGGCAGACGACGCTCGGTGCGGCCGATTCGCACAGACCGCCCGACGTTATATTTCCCTCTCGGTTGTTATTTAAAACAGTGGCTTAGGGCATTGAGTGCGGCTTAAATCCGCCAATTGTCCAGTCTCGTCCAGATCAATCAGCGGGATATCAGCCAAGCAAGGGTCATGTATTTCCTGTACGATGCCTGGCCCAATTAATTATCGACAGGTTAATGGCCGCCATGCGTGTAAAAGCATCCAACAGCAAAGCAAAGCCAGCTCCAGCCGTTGAAACCAGCGAATCGATCAACGATCAAATCGCTGCGTTCCTCAAGTCCGGCGGTGAAATCCAGCAAATCGCCAAAGGCGTCAGCGGCCAGACATTCGGCCCGTCCAAGCAGATCAGCCTGGGCAAAAAGTAATCCCCGCATCACCTGGTCCCAAAGCGCTTTGAGCTTCGAAGCGCTTGGACTGGAACCTCCCCCCGGCCACATCCCACTCGTAAAAATCGACGAACGGCCTTCAACGCCGGGTATTCGCCGGTATGCTTGCACCTCTCTAGCTCAAGCGTTCTAGCTCAAGTGTTCCAGCTTGTCCTGCTCCTCGCTAATTCACGGAGTGAAGCATGCGTATCCCCATTGCCCTGCTGACCCTCAGCCTGTTGGCCTGTCCACCTGCTCACGGACAGATCTTCCAGCGCGACCTCGGCGACTTCGACCTCAAGCTCGGCACCAGCCCCAGCCGCAGCATGGCCCAAGGCCTCGTCACGCCTTCAAGCACCGGCTCGTTTCACGGTGGCCTGGACCTGAGCCACGACAGCGGTTGGTACTTTGGACAATGGTCACCCAGCGCCGGTCTGACGTCATCCGCCAACCTCGAGGTGGATTCCTACATGGGCTTTAAACAGCCCTTCGATCAAACCCTGGGCTACGAGGTCGGCCTGATCCACTACAGCTACCCCACCGTCGAGACCCTCGACAGCCAGGAACTCTATGGCGGCCTGACCGTGCTCGGCAGCCGTTTCGGCGCGGCCCTGCGCAACGACCCAGACAAACAGAACAGCACGCTGTTCGCCGACCTGGGCGGTAACGTGCCGTTCGGCATCGGCGTCAGCGCCAAATACACCACCCATCAGCTAAACACGCCGGTTTCGGTCGAGAACGGCTACGTAGGCAGCTTCAGCGACTGGTCGTTGAAAATTTCCCGTCCGTGGCGCGGCCTCGACCTGGACCTAATCTACAGCGACTCCAGCCTCAGCGGCAGCAGCTGTTCGGCCTACTCCGGTCACAACAGCGAATGCGACGGCCTGCTGACCCTGAAGATGGCCCATCCGTTTTACTAAGGGTTACGTATTCAATCGGCTGAACTGCCGCGCGCCTGCCATGCTCAAACAGAACACCGATGGCTTCGCAAGGACTCGCTCATGTCGCGCTGGCTTACACGCACCGTCACGTTTATCGCCCTCCTGTTGTTGCTCACGGCCTGTACCCGCATTGGTCTGGCCTACCGCAACCTCGACCTGATCATCCCCTGGACCCTCAACGACTACCTGGAGCTCAACGGCGAGCAAAAAGATTGGTTCGACGAACGTCTCAAGGAGCACCTGAGCTGGCACTGCACCACGCAGTTGCCCGGTTACCTCGATTGGCTGGACCGCTTGAAGACCATGGTCCAGACCGATCAGGTGACCGACGAAGCCCTGCAACAACGCACTCGGGAAGCCAAGGCCGCCATCGCCGAAACCGCTCGGGAAATCACCCCGTCAGCCATCGAGTTGCTGCAAGGCCTGAACGACGAACAGGTCGCCGACATGGACGCCGCGTTCATCAAGGATCAGCGCAAGCGCCAGCAGGAATACCTCAAGCCTTCGCTGCAACAGCAGATCCAGGAACGCAGCGAGCGAATGGAAAAACGCCTGAACGACTGGCTCGGCCCCCTCAACATCGCCCAACGTCAGCGCGTGGTGGCCTGGTCCACTGCCCTGGGCGACCAGAACCAGCAATGGATCGCCAACCGCGCCCACTGGCAAAACCAGTTCAGCGCCGCCGTGGCCCAGCGCCACGCCCCCGACTTTCCGAAACGCATTGAGCAACTGCTGGTCAACCGCGAAAGCCTATGGACCCCGGCCTACCGCGAGGCCTACAACAACACCGAAGCCCAGGCCCGCAGCCTGCTGATCGACCTGATGGCCGATAGCACCCCGCCCCAGCGCGAACGGTTGCTGAAGAAAATCGATGGGGTGAAGAAGGATTTCAGTGATTTGAAGTGCCTGAAAGCGGCAAGAAGCTGAACGAACAAGCTCTCAAAAACACTGGGAACCCCTGTGGGAGCGAGCCTGCTCGCGATAGCGGAGTGTCATCCTGCATACATGGCGACTGACACACCGCCATCGCGAGCAGGCTCGCTCCCACAAATGTTGTGTACAACCCTCAGGCAATCTGCGCCTTCGAAGCCAAGTCATCAAAGGTAAACTCATCCAGCGCATCCTCCTGCTCATCCAACACCTGACGCGGATGATCATTACCAGGAATGCTGCTGTCGATCAGGCTCAACAAGCGCGAACCCCGTACCGTCAGCACGAAATTCTCGCCATTGCCGCCCTCTTCCTCCGGCCGAGGCGCAATGAAGCCACGCTCCAGCAGCAACTTCTCATACTCCCCGGCGACCGCCTTCAGATGATCGAGGTTCTCTATCTCCTCGCCTGCGGCCGCCTTCGCCGCCGCGTACTGCTCCGCATAAGGCCGAGGGGTAAAACTGTGGCCGGCGCCGTTCTGCACTTCGTGCAACAACCGTTCGATCAAGTCCCAATTATAAGTCGTCATCCTGGTCCATCCTCCAAAGAGTGAGATGTCTACTTAAGTTGTGACCGAGGCGCCACGCCACCGTTCAGCCAGGATTCCAGGCGAACCTTCTGGCCAACCGACCAACGGTCTGTCGAATTCATCCAGGGCCAGACGACCACTGGTTGAAACGCCCTGCCTCCAGGAGAAATCACCATGAACGTAGAGAATCATCCAGTCGTCTCGCGGGAAGAATGGCTCAAGGCCCGCCAACAACACCTGGCCCACGAAAAAGCCTTCACCCGCGAACGGGACAAACTCAGCGCCGAACGCCGCGCCCTGCCCTGGGTCAAGATCGACAAGCCCTACCGCTTCCAGGGGCCTGACGGCGAACTCAGCCTGGCCGACCTGTTCGGCGGCCGCAGCCAACTGATCGTCTACCACTTCATGTTCGGCCCCGGCTGGACTGAAGGCTGCCAAGGCTGCTCCTTCCTCTCCGACCACATCGACGGCGTCAACCAACATCTGGCCCACCACGATGTGGCGGTGGTCGCCGTCTCCCGTGCCCCGTTCGCCGAATTCCAACCGTTCAAACGCCGCATGGGCTGGGCCTTCGACTGGGTCTCCTCAAACGGTTGCGACTTCAACTACGACTTCGGCGTCAGCTTCAAAGCCGAAGACACCGCCGCCGGAACGGCCACCTACAACTACGAAAAAACCGACACTGCCGAAGGCGAACTCCCCGGCCTGAGCGTCTTCTATCGCAACGAAGCCGGCGAGATCTTTCACACCTACTCAACCTATGCGCGAGGTCTGGACATGCTGGTCGGCACCTACCAATACCTCGACCTGGCGCCCAAGGTGCGTAATGAGGACGAGATCATGGACTGGGTACGGCATCACGATAAGTACGAGGATGCGAAGCCTCATAGTTGCTGCCACGGTTGATGCGAAGACTCATCTAACCTCAGTCGAGCAAAGCCCCCTGTGACGAGGGGCTTGCTCCTGCTCGGCCGAACAGCAAACGCGCGGTCACCCGTTTCGCATTGGCTAACCAGATCAGAGGCTAGGTGTACTCGCAACAGGAACGCGCTGTTGAGGCTGCGTGGTGTCATAGACATGCAGTTCACAGCCCTGACCCACAAACTGAAACTCCGCCAGATAAACCTTACCTTTCTCCGGCATGAACGTGGTGTTGATCGGACCACAGCGGTAGCCACGGTTGATACTCTCACCACTGGCGTAACCTGATACCTCGAATGGCTGATCGGGATCAGCTTGTACTTCCAATTGAGGGAAGTGCTTCAAAGTCGCGCTGTGAGTCGCTTCGTTAAGCTTGGCGATCCAGCCGAACACTTTGCCACGACCGGAATCCACTACGATGCCCTGCACATCCAGGCGCTGGTCAGGATCCGTTGCACGCCTGATCGAAAACTCTACCGGGACGACGTTGCCGGTCGCTTTCATGATGACCTTGGCGTGCTGGGCGTCGGCGGTCACTTTGTTTTGCTGGAGTTGGATACCGTTGTTGAGCAGGGTTGGGGAAGAGTCTCGGATGTTGGATTTGCAGCCTGGTAACGTCAGGACAAGGGACAGCAACAGCAGCGTGGTTTTCTTCATAAATGCTCCAAGCACATCATTAACTTCCAATCTTTATCAACAGGCCAAAATCGATATTTAGACACCTCAGGGACAGTCCACAATGAAAAGGCGAACCGATTTTCAGCCAACTTAATCGTGGCCTGTCCCTGATGAACTGTTAGTTTTCAAGCTTCGTCAACGCCTGCAGATACTTAAAAGGAGCCTTTTCAATATCAAACCCCATGACTGAGGCCAACAACCGAAGTCCCCTTAGCTCATCAGCAGATAAGACAACATCATATTCGCAAATATGCTCACAGAGAATTTCCAAAGCTAATTTTTCCTCGTTATATTTTATATAATCTAACGCGCCCTCCAGAAAAACAGGTCCCAAACGACCTTCAAATTTAGCACCTAAATTTAATATCTGTTGAGAATACATATCAACCTACTTTATCGGTTTATAAGGTTGTATAGGGGCGTCATCAGGAAATGCAGTTACGACATTATTAATCGCCGGTTGATAGATAACACGCATGTGGAAAACGGGGACAGACCACGTATTCCAGTTATAAAACTGGGTGTTCCCCGCTCACCATAAGTATCTAGCTAAACTCGACGCCCGATCATAAGTGCGATTTATGCGGCAAATCTTGAATCATAAAACACATAACTACAATTGAGGCAGACCAAATTTGAAAACGTGGTCTATCCCCACTTCTGCTAAACAATCATAATCATATGTATTACTTGATCCACAGACTCATCCAAGTCTACACCACCTGAACCACCGAAAATCACTCCTCCGTTCTTAGCATAAAACCACTCATCTCCTTCATCGAAACCCAACTCAAAATAAGACGCAGCATAGCTCATCCGAGAGCCTAGCTTTATCCCTTCCGCCAGACATCCCTGATATGAATTAGCCAGCTTCTGATCACCCAACGAGTCAAAATAATCAAACATCCAGACAGAAACATTGAATACTTTTTCATCCAAAAAAGCGACTACCAACGCTCTTGTTTCCGACAAAATTTTGTTTGAATCTGGAAACTGTGAAAACCACCCTGTGAGCTCCAGCTCAGCAACACTAAATACAAAATAGACCCTACCTCCTCCTTCGACAATCTTTAGTGACAGCAATGGCGCACCTGGAAGTCTATAAAGCCCCTCCTCAGAATCTAAACAAAACGAACTAAGCACAAATTTAAAGTCTTCAAGTGATGCGCCCAATTCTATCCCAGCTATTGACAAGCCCGGAATTATAGGTGCCTCCCAGTTAAAATTTATCATTTCAACACTCACTTGTCATTGACATACACCACGCCTTGACCTGCTGAATTATAGTAAGCTGTTTTCTTTTCTAGATCCGCTTCAAAAACCCCTTGAGAATTAAGCTTGTACTGAACCTTATAATTATCCGGATCAATAATTTTAACCTTGGTACCATCCAAAAAAGTAAACTTGTAATACTCACCACCATGAACAGATATAGAACTTTAAAGGAAAAAGGGGACAAAAGGAAAAAGGGGACAGATTTATTTTTCAGATTATCCATGAGTTAGTGCTGATTTCCTCCGCACCAGCAAACACTACCTGGTGGTTATAGCCTCGCTGCACAACGTGATGCAAGTAGTTTGGTAAAAATACGTCCCATTCTCGGCATTGCTGACTCCTCTCTCCATGAGAGTAGCAGAAGTGAAAAAAATAAATCTGTCCGCTTTTTCCTTTCAAACCATGTAGCCCGCAGACCTCATATGTATAAGTACATTCTCATCAAACTTCTGATCAGACGTACCCCTAATCGATTTAACACTCTTCCAATGCCATATCACAGGAAGGATTCTGCTATCCAAAAGATCAAATTCCTCCAAAAAAATATCTGCCAAAGAATATTTATCTAAATCAGGAACAGCTTCCAATATCATATTCAACACGACGCTTGGCGGCTTCCCTTCAAGTATTTGCGCCAACAAATATTTATTTTCCGAAAGTGACATACGTAGTTCCACCGATATCTTCAATTTTTTCGACCTTCGTATATCCATATTTTTGAGATATCCGACCAGTCCAGGTATTCAAAGCAGCATTTTCCTTTGACATTCCCCTGGCAATATTCTGCAAATATTGAGCAGTGTTAACGCTATCAGTATCTGCTTCCCACCCTCCGCGAATTTTATTAACTTGGATGCCTTCCTTATCGAGGCGTTGCATCGCACTAGCGAACATATCAGTCCCCGACGCATCGTAAAGTGGATGATTCTTTGCCGCACGAACTTCAAACCCTAGCACTCCTGATTTATCCACGTTCACGACCATTCCCGCTACGCCGTCAGGATTTCCATACTTGAGAGTGATGCCTCCGTTGCGGGACGGGTCCATCAAAAAGTCATCCGTGACATCAACTTTCGGAATGGGCAGCTCAATTTTCCCCTGTCCTCCTTTTGCCCCTAGCCCGCCACTAAAGTCCCCGACGTCATCTACACCCTGCCCTTTAACAGTCGTCGTTCGTGGAGGGTAGTCTCCAGAAAGCTGTCCACTATACGGACCTTCAGAGCTAGTCCACGGAGGCGTACCGGTTGAGCCTTTCGAACCGCCCGCAAGAGCATCAGCGTCTTTTGCTACGCCCCCTTTCAGCGCCCCTCCGCCGAATATCGCACTACCCAATCCCCACGCATTCAAGGCCGCCTGTAGGCCCCACACCACCTTTTCACTGCCGGTGGCCGACTCCTCAGTAACGGGATTCTTGCCACCTCCGAGCATGTAAAATGAGCACGCTATACCAAGCGGGCTAGCCCCACCACAACCAGCCGTAAACAGTTCATTGGCAATGCCCTGCAGCTGAGCCTTTGTGGTTTCTCCAATCAGCTTGTTATTCGCCTCCGCTGCAATCTTTTGCTCAGCGGACGCTGGCTGGAGGATCCATTCCTCACCTTGATCAGTTTTGATCGACTTATCGGTAACCACACAGTAGCCGTTACCTAAAGCACAGTTGATCACCTCCCCGGGATGAGTGGTGTGGACATTGGCGCGCGTAAACTCACTGTCCTCTGCAATTGGCTCGTCTTTGAGCACGCTAGTGCTTTTGGCAGTAAGTGCTGCAATGTCATCGGCAAGTCCCCGGCAATGGCTTGATGTAGAGCCTTTGCACGATGCGTCATACTCTTTCTCCAGAGCTTTTAGCGAGAGCCGTTGTATATCGCTCAGATGGTTGTTCTCAACGGCATTTTTCGCCGTCCCAGCCCCCAGCGCAGCGTCAAAGGCATCGCCCCCTGCGAGCGCACCGGATAATCCGCCGGCCAGTGTCGACAGGGCTGAGATTGTTTGTTTCTCTGCATCCGTCAGTTGATCGCTGGACTTGCCCGGGTAAAGCTGGCGTGCAATCAGCTCACCAGCAGTTGCACCTGCGGCGCCAGCCAGTGCCGAGCCTCCTTGCGTTTTTGCCAGAATCGCACCGAGTACGGCATGCGCCATCAGGTTGGCTGTGTCGTCCCCTTCTGTCAGTTGCTTAACGGCCTGGGCCAGGTAAGGTGCGGCCCCTCCTCCCACCGCAGCAACT
>Ga0157373_10001583_pt1 | contig 17384 bp, 8 predicted proteins | sample C65metaG_FD_113460 | JGI IMG/M metagenome (GOLD analysis project Ga0157373, IMG submission 113460) | Corn rhizosphere microbial communities from Kellogg Biological Station, Michigan, USA - C6-5 metaG | ecosystem: Host-associated > Plants > Roots > Rhizosphere > Soil | place: USA: Michigan... | reverse complement strand
GCCTGCAATCTTGCATCGGTAAATCTTCGCCAATTCTTTAATGAAGAAAATAACACATTTGACGTTTCTGGTTTTGAATACACTGTTCGTTTGTGGACAACGGTTTTGGAAATTTCAGTTTTAATGGCGCAATTCCCAAGCAAAGAAGTGGCTCAGTTAAGTTATGATTACAGAACATTGGGACTGGGTTTTGCTAATTTGGGAAGCATGCTGATGGTAAGCGGAATTGCTTATGACAGCGATAAAGCAAGAGGAATTGCAGGCGCGATCACCGCTATCATGACCGGAATTGCCTATAAAACTTCTGCAGAACTCGCCCAGCATCTCGGCCCTTTCCGCAAGTATCAAGAAAATAAGAATCACATGCTTCGCGTAATGAGAAATCATCGCGCCGCAGCTTATGATGCTACTGAAGCTTACGAAGGAATTGAAATAAAACCACAGGGAATTAACGCCAAAGATTGCCCCGATTATTTATTAAAAGCTGCTACCAAAGCGTGGGATGACGCAGTGAAGCTGGGTGAAAAATATGGCTACAGAAATGCTCAAACAACGGTTATTGCACCGACAGGAACCATTGGCCTCGTCATGGACTGCGATACAACCGGTGTTGAGCCAGACTTTGCTTTGGTGAAATTTAAAAAATTAAGTGGAGGCGGATATTTCAAAATTATCAACCAAAGTGTGCCGCAAGCTTTGAGAAATCTGAAATATTCAGAAGCGGAAATCGAAGAAATTGTCAATTATGCAAAAGGTCATGCTTCTATCAAAAATGCACCACATATCAATTTTGAAACGCTGAAAGAAAAAGGTTTTACTGCAAATGAGATCATCAAAATAGAAGCTGCTTTGCCGACTGCTTTTGAAATTGGCTTTGTCTTCAATGCTTTTGTCCTTGGTGAAGATTGTTTAAAACGCCTGGGTTTTACTGCAGAACAATACAATAATTATGAATGGAGTTTGCTGGAAGCATTAGGTTTTACCGACAAGCAAATTGAAGAAACCAATATTTATGTTTGTGGCACAATGACTGTTGAAGGCGCGCCTTATTTAAAACCAGAACATTTGCCTGTTTTTGATTGCGCCAACAAATGTGGAAATATTGGAGAAAGATATATTCATTACAGCGGCCACATCAAAATGATGGCTGCTGCACAACCTTTCCTCAGTGGCGCTATTTCCAAAACGATCAATCTTCCGAACGAAGGAACTGTTGAAGAAATCGCTGAAGCTTACATGTTGAGTTGGAAACTCGGGTTAAAAGCTTGCGCTCTTTACCGCGATGGCTCAAAACTGTCACAACCTTTGAGCAATAAAAGTGATAAGAAAAAGAAAACAGCCGATGAAACTGATAGTCAAACAGTAGAAGATTTGCACGAAACTGCTTTGGTAAATATGGGACAGTTAACCATTGATGATCTTTTGGAAGAGGTAAATAAAAGAGTTCAAAATAGTGAAGATACTTCTTTGAAACGCCAGCTAGCCATGATCGTTGAGCGCAGAACTTTGCCTGCAAAACGTCGCGGATTTACTCAAAAAGCAAAAATAAATGGTCAGGCATTATTCCTCAGAACCGGTGAATACAGCGATGGAACATTAGGAGAGATTTTTATTGATATGGCAAAGGAAGGAGCAACAATGAGAAGTATGCTTAACTGTTTTGCGATCTCTATTTCTATCGGTTTACAATATGGAGTTCCTTTGGAAGAATTTGTAGAAAAATTTGTTTTCACACGTTTCGAACCATCAGGAATGGTAGAACATCCAAATATTAAGAGCACCACTTCTATTATTGATTTCATTTTCCGTTCTTTGGCTTACGAATATCTCGGTAGAAACGATTTAGTTCATGTATTAGACAAGCCGGAGCTTGAAAATCTTGGAGATGAGCCATGGGATGAAACCTCTCCAACAATTGGAGAACGCGTTCCCGAACTCAGTGAAATCCGAGTTACCGCTTCATCAAAACCATACAGAGCCGAACATGTAAAAAAAGTAAGTTCTGATCTGGACGCTGTAAACGCAGCTTCTAAAAATATGCAGAGCGATGCGCCTGCCTGCAATACCTGCGGACATATAACCATTCGCAGCGGCACCTGTTACAAATGTTTGAACTGCGGCAACAGCATGGGTTGCAGTTAAAACATCTCAAAATGAAAAACATTAAAAGACCATCCTGGAAAGGATGGTTTTTTTGTTTTAAAAGCGTTATTAAAATTATTTTAACCAAAAAATATTTGGCAAATCAAATTTCACATCACAACTTTGCGCCAGTTCTTTGTGATTCACTTATCAAGAAAGGCAGAGGGAAATGGCCCGATGACGCCTTGGCAACCTAAAATGTGTTCCAAAAAAACATTAAAAGGTGCTAACTCCATCCCCACAGTGCTGTGGGGACAGATAAGACAGACTCAAGTTTTAATTGAAATCAATTGGCTCTGCCAGTTACAATACATTAACTCATCTGATTCTGTCAGGTGAGTTTTTTTTTGCGCTAATCTCACGAAAAAAGCTTTCCTGTTGTATCCCATCGAACTTCAAAAAAATGAAGTGAAAAAAATTAAATTAAAATAAAAAATGGAAACCCATAAGAAGCTTGTACTCGGAATTTTTGGATTCGGCGTGGTTGGTGAAGGACTTTACAAAGTGCTCAATCAAACATCCTCATTGAATGCAACCATCAAAAAAGTTTGTATCAAAAACAGTTATAAAAAAAGAAACGCGCCTCCAGAACTTTTTACAGCAGACAAAGAAATATTGCTAAATGATCCTGAGATCAATGTAATTGTTGAATTAATTGATGATGCAGACGCGGCTTATCAAATTGTTCAAACAGCTTTTGTGAATGGCAAATCAGTTGTTAGCGCCAACAAGAAAATGATCGCCGAGCATTTGCCTGAATTACTGGAACTTGAACAAAAAACAGGCGTTTCATTTTTGTACGAAGCCGCTTGTTGCGCTTCCATTCCTGTCATCAGAAACCTGGAAGAATATTACGATAATGATTTGTTGCATTCCATTAATGCTGTGGTAAATGGATCCACTAATTATATTCTTACAAAAATGTTCGAAGAAAAATTATCATTTAAAAGTGCTCTGATCCAGGCGCAGCAACTCGGTTTTGCAGAAAGCAATCCGGTGTTGGATGTGGAAGGTTTTGACGCATTGAACAAATGGAAATTTCTATTGACTCACGCCTATGGTATTTTACCTTCTGACATTATTTTCACAGGAATACAAAGTATCACTTCTGAAGATGCGCTGCAGGCAGAGAAAAAAGATTGTGTGATCAAACTCGTTGCTTCTGCAAAAAAATTAAAGAATGGAAAAGTGGCGGCTTTTGTATTGCCACAATTTGTAAAAAAGGATGATCAATTGGCTTTTATCAAAAATGAATACAATGGCGTTGTAATCGAAAGTTCTTTTGCGGACAAGCAATTTTTTTATGGAAAAGGAGCCGGAAGTTTGCCAACTGCTTCAGCTGTATTGAGCGACATATCTGCATTGCGTTATGATTATAAATATGAATACAAAAAATTGTATCATCATCAGCCCAATGAAATTACCAATGATTTTTTTGTAAAAACGTATGTTGGCTTTACTGATTGGAACCACATTCGCAAAGATGATTTTGAAAGCATTGAAGAATGGCATTCCAATGAACAAATTAATTACCTGGTTGGAATTATTCATTTTGAGAAGTTGCAGCAAAGTGATTGGTGGAAGAAAAATAATGTTTCGCTGATCCTGACTGCCGATCCGATCATTGAATCTTTAGATGTAGTAAAACTCAAAAAAAGAAGCCTGGAACTTGCAGGATTTTCAGGCGGTTATAGTTTATCCTGACCTTTTGTTTTTGTTGTTAATTTTTAAAAGCCATCTCTAAAAAGGATGGCTTTTTTAATACTTACTTTCGTTATCATAGTTTACACTTTTCAATAAAAAAAATCTTCAACTTTCATCCCACATCGTACATTTGTTTTAAATGACATCTTCTTATTTTTCCTACAATAAGCGCAAAGTTTTACAAGGATTGCGATTTCATTTTTTTAGCAGGAATGAAATCAAAATCATGATCGTAATCGTAAATCTGTTTGCAATTTTTTCAGCAGCTTTATATTTTGCCGGCAAAGTTTCTCCTATCGCTTTTTTATTAAGCTCCACACTTTGGTTTGCTTTAATGTTTGCTTTTTGGTACTTGCTTCCGGTAATAATTTATAGAAGAGAAGCCACTTTTAAAGATCATTTCAGAGTCAGTTTTGAAGATCAGCACATGTTTCTGGAAAACGAAAGAGGCAGCCGCAGTTGGCCATGGAAAAACTTTAGTGATTTTGTTGAAAGCCGAAATTTTTTTCATTTATATTTTAATAGCCGCTCTTTTTTTATCATTCCAAAAACCGCTTTCGAAAAAGATTTTCTTTTTGAAGTCAGAAAATTTTTGAGAGAAAAAATTAAATAGTAGCGAAATAAAAACTGTAAATATTACTTTGTTTACTACATTTTCTTTTAGAAATAATTCGTGTAATTAGTGCGTTCGTGTTATTCTGTATCATATCTTTCTACGCTTTCAATTCCTGGCAACTCTTTTAAACTGGTTACCAGTTCGTCCAGTTCGTCTTTGTCATGAACATACACTTTTACATTTCCTTCAAACAAACCTTCTTTTGCTTCGATCGTTAATGCATTGATGTTAATCTTTAAAGTTCCGCTGATCAGGTTCGTGATTTTATTGATAACACCAACATCGTCCAATCCGATAATTTTGATACCCGTAAGAAAAGAAATTTCTTTGTTCTTAACCCATTTTGTTTTCACTACTCTGTGGCCATAATTCGCTAAAAGTCTTGCTGCGTTTGGACAATTGGTGCGATGAATTTTCAATCCTTCACCTTGTGTGATAAACCCAAAAACATCATCGCCGGGAATCGGTTTGCAACAATTCGCCAATGTGTACATGATCCTGTCGCTGCTTTCTCCAAAGATGATCAGCTCATTATCTTTCTTATCTTTTTTGGTAAGAATTTCAGGTTTTTCCTCAATAACTTTTGTAATTTTTGGCGCAGAAATTTTATCTCCCAAAACCTGGAATTCTTTTAATTCTTTCAGGTCTATCTTTTTTATCGCAATATCATAAAGCAGGTCGAGGGTCGAATTCAGCTTATAATAATTTGCAATTTCTTCCTGATTGGTTTGATTCATTGGAACCCCTAACGCATCTAATTTTCTCTGTAAAATATTTTTTCCTTCTTCCGCAATCGTTCTCTTTTCTTCTTTTAATGAATCTTTTATTTTTTGTTTTGCTTTGGTTGTCACCACCATTTTCAACCATTCAGCTTTTGGTTTTTGCTTGGTTGAAGTAATGATCTCTACCTGGTCGCCACTGCGCAACTTATAACCGATCGGAACGAGCTTGTGATTTACTTTTGCGCCAATACATTTTTCACCAATTGCGGTATGAACCGCGAACGCGAAATCCAGGGCTGATGCGCCACTTGGCAACATTTTAATGTCGCCTTTTGGAGAATATACATAAATTTCTTCTGCAAGAAATGACACCTTAAAATCCTGTAGAAAGTCTATTGAATTCGTGTCCTGCGAAGCAAGCATGTCGCGGATCTGCTGAAACCATTTGTCAAAGCGGTTTTCATCAGTGGTGCCTTCTTTATATTTCCAGTGTGCTGCAAGTCCTTTCTCTGCAATGTCGTTCATTCTTTTCGTGCGTATCTGAACTTCCACCCATTTTCCATGCGGGCCCATCACAGTGGTATGCAACGCTTCATAACCATTATTTTTAGGATTGCTCAACCAATCGCGAAGCCGCTCGGTTGAAGGATTGTATTCATCTGTGACAAGGCTGTACACTTTCCAGCAATCTTCTTTTTCATGTTCGGGCGGAGAATTTAAAATGATCCTGATCGCAAAAAGATCATACACTTCATCAAAAGAAACTCCTTTTTTCTTCATTTTATTCCAAATGGAATGAATGCTTTTGGGGCGGCCATAAATTTCAAAATCAAATTTCCCCTGCGTCAGTTTTTCTTTGATTGGCCGGATGAAATCATTGATGTAGCGCGTTCTTTCTCTTTTGGTATTGGCTAATTTTTCGGCGATATAACGGTAACTGTCTGGCTCCATATATTTCATCGCCAAATCTTCCATTTCGGTTTTGATATTGTAAAGTCCCATGCGATGAGCCAAAGGAGCATAAACATAAACTGTTTCTGATGCGATCTTTAATTGCTTCTCACGCTTCATGCTTCCAAGTGTTCGCATGTTGTGAAGACGATCTGCAAGCTTGATTAAAATCACACGCGGATCATCAGTGAGCGTCAATAAAATCTTTTTAAAATTTTCTGCCTGTTGTGAAGAATTCGCATCAAGGACATTCGAGATTTTTGTAAGTCCGTCAACAATTTTCGCGATCTCTGTTCCAAATTCCCGCTCGATCATATCAAAGGTGATGTCCGTATCTTCAACCGTGTCGTGAAGAAGCGCGCAAATCGTGCTTCGAACTCCAAGTCCGATTTCCTCCACGCAAATCATTGCAACAGCTAAGGGATGCAAAATATAAGGCTCACCACTTTTGCGACGCATGGTTTTGTGGGCTTCGGCAGCCATTTCAAACGCAACCCTTATCTGTTCTTTACTTCCCGGTTTTAATTTCGGCTTCAGGGCTCTCAATAAGGCACGGTATTTACGAAGAATTTCCTTTTTTTCCTCTTCTTCGTTCATCGTATATTTTGGAATATCAAGTGTGCTTTGCATCAATTACGAATTTACACCAGAAATAGTTTTTGAAAATTAAAAATTAAAACGCGCACGAGAAGTTGATGTTTTATTTCTGTTAAAAAATTTTTTTCATAAGAAATTTATTTTATCCAATTTCAGATTAAAAATTATTATTTTCCTTCAGCGTTACCGTTTTATTTTTGTTGAATGAAATTATTACTTCAATATTTAAAACCCTACAAATGGCTGATTGGATTAACCTTGTTATTTGCAACTGTCAACCAGGTTTTTTCAATGCTCGATCCTTTCATTTTTGGGAAAATGTTTGACAAATTCGTCACTCATCCTCATGCTAATCAGCGAACTTCTTCACAATATTTATCCAACGTTTTATTGTATCTCGGAATGTTGATTGGCGTTGCCATGGTGTCACGTATTGCCAAAGCTTTCCAGGATTATTGTGGAAATGTAGTAGTCCAAAAATTTGGCGCCAGATTATTTACCGATGGATTAAAACATTCGATGAAGCTTCCTTACCAGGATTTTGAAGATCAGCGCAGTGGAGAAACTTTATCGATCCTTTCGAAAGTAAGAGCCGACACAGAAAAATTTATTGTTTCATTCAACAACATTTTATTTGGCATCATTGTCGGCGTCGTTGTTGTGATGGTTTATTCTTTTTCGTTGCATTGGTCGATCATGCCGGTGTATGTTGGCGGAATTATTTTGTTGTCACTTATGACGAGTGTTCTCAGCAAAAAAATAAAGATCATTCAAAGGAAAATCGTTGGCGAAACCAATGCCCTTGCGGGTTCTACAACAGAATCATTAAGAAATATTGAATTGGTAAAAAGCCTTGGATTGACGCATCAGGAGATCAACCGTTTAAATAATAACACGTATAAAATTCTTGGCCTCGAATTAAAAAAAGTAAAAAGCATTCGGACACTTAGTTTTATCCAGGGAACGTTTGTCAATTTTCTTCGTCAATGTATCATGTTCATTCTTTTGTGGCTGATTTTTAAAGATATCATCACGCCTGGACAATTGATGACGCTTACGTTTTATTCATTTTTTATTTTTGGTCCGTTACAGGAAATCGGAAACATCATTATTTACTATCGCGAAGCGGAAGCTTCTCTCGAAAATTTTGACACGTTGATGAAAAAACCTCCTGAAGAAAAACCTTCCAATCCGATTCATCTTGGAAACATTAGTGAGTTGCAATTTATTCATGTAAAATTCAAACATCAATCGGCGCAACAAGCGGCTTTGAATGATATTAGTTTTGATGTAAAGAAAGGCGAAACCATTGCATTTGTTGGCCCGTCTGGCTCAGGAAAAACAACATTGGTAAAATTGCTCGTGGGTTTGTACATTCCTCAGCAAGGGAAAATTTTATACAATCACATCGACAGAAAAGAAATTGATTTTGATGAATTGAGAAAACAGATTGGCTTTGTAACGCAGGATACACAACTCTTTGCAGGCACAATCAAAGAAAATTTGTTGTTTGTAAATCCTTCCGCAACTGATGAAGAAATTTTAGATGCGCTAAAAAAAGCTGCATGTTATTCCATTTTAGATCGTGCAGATCAGGGAATAGAAACCGTTATCGGTGAAGGAGGAATTAAAATTTCAGGAGGAGAAAAACAAAGATTGTCCATTGCACGCGCACTTCTTCGCCATCCGCATTTATTAATTTTTGATGAAGCGACTTCTTCTCTGGATTCATTGACAGAAGAAGAAATTACCAACACGATCAAAAATGTTTCTTCTCAAAAAGAACAAATTACGATTCTGATCGCCCACCGGTTGAGCACGATCATGCACGCTGATAAAATTTATGTTTTGGAAAAAGGAGAAATTATTGAAACAGGAAATCATGAACAATTACTCTCACAGATGGGATTGTATTATGCGATGTGGAGGCAACAAATTGGTGAAAGAAAAAAATCAGTGATTCAGCCGGAGTTAGCGAATTAAAAGAAAAGTTTTCTTTTTCTACAAAAAAAAAGAATTATTGGTTGATTTGCTATAAAATTATGAGATGATATTCGGCAGTTCATCTTCATTTTCTGCCAGTTTTTTTGCAAATTTTCCAATTGTAAGTCCTTGCGCGACAATCGAAAATAAAACGACAACATACGTGATCGAAACAAACATATCGCCATACATATACTTTGGAACTGCCAGTGCGAGAGCGACAGAAATGCCACCGCGTAAAGCGCCCCACGTTAATATAGGGATCGAATTTCTCCGGAAGTAATTTTTATATTTTATCAAAAATAAAATTGGTAATGACACCGATATTAATCTCCCTACCAGGACGATCACAATCGTGATACAACCAAGCCATAATAAAGTGAAGTTGAAAGGAATCACTAGCATTTCAAAACCTATCAGAAGAAATAAAATTGCGTTCATCACTTCATCAATCATCTCCCAAAACTTTCCAATGTAGTCGCGTGTAACATCGCTCACAATCACATCCATAGATTTATTTCCTGTGATTAAACCTGCCATCACCATAGCAAGAGGTCCACTTAAATGCATGATCTCAGCCATCGAATATCCTCCCATCACAATCGCGATGGTAATCATTACCTCTACTACATAATTATCAATAGATTTAAGAGCGGCATAACCAATATATCCCAGCAACCATCCAAAAAGAATTCCACCACCAGCTTCACGAAAGAAGAGCCAGATAATCTGCCATACTGAAATATTTTCCAAACCTATTTGTGCGATCTGTAAAAACATAATAAACAAAACAACGCCAACTCCGTCATTGAACAAACTTTCGCCGCTGATTTTTGTTTCCAGTGAAGAAGGAATTTTCGCTTTTTCTAAAATGCCAATTACTGCGATTGGGTCTGTCGGAGAAATTAATGCGCCAAATAAAAGACAATACAAATAATTTACAGAAAGCCCGAAAAGATGGGTAGTCAGATAAAGCAAAGAGCCAATTACAAAAGTGGAAATAATAACGCCGATACTTGCAAATGTGATGATCGATGTTCTTTCTTTTCTCAATCTTTTTGAATCAATGTGAATTGCGCCGGCGAAAAGTAAAAAACTAAGCATCACCCTCAGCAACACTGTTTGAAAATCGATAAGACTAATTGCCTGTATTGTTTGAAAAAAAAATTCGGGAAAGATAATTCCAATTCCTACTACAACCAGGGAAGCAAGAAGGGAAATAAGCATGATTCCAATAGTACGTGGCAGCTTGAAAAAGCGATGATTGACATAGCCAAAAATCGCTGTCAGTACGACTATCAACGTGATGATATTGTATATTTCCATGTTTACTTTCCGATAAAATCTGTGAAATTTAAGAAATAAAATTTTACGGACAGTGAACAAAGAAATATTACTGATTCTTTTTTTCAGGAAAAAGAATCAATTCAAAAATGAAGAAAAGGCAGTTGTTCTTAATCTCTCAATCTATTTTGTTTTTTTCAAGTTCTTCCCTCTTTACGACTTCGGGAATTGCCGGAATCATTGCTTTGTAAACGGCATCTTCAATCGCTCCACGAATATTATACTTATACAAATTGTTACTCCTTGTCGGGTTTACACGGTTGCTTAAAAATACATACACTAAATCGTATTTTGGATCAACCCAAATGCAGGTTCCTGTGTATCCGGTATGACCAAAAGTAAGTGGCGACGCGTATCTTGAAGGATAAGGGTGTGCTTCGGTGGTGGTATAATTATCTTTATCAGGTTTGTCAAAACCAATACCACGCCTGCTGATGCTCGAGTTGTATGCAGTGAATAATTTAAGCGTTTCGGGTTTCAGGTATTGTTTACCATTGAACGTTCCTCCATTCAAAAACATTTGAAGAATGCCCGCGATGCTTTCTACATTGCTGAACAACCCTGCATGGCCTGCTACTCCGCCAAACATTGCACTTCCTTCATCGTGAACATCTGCATGCAGATGTTGATGACGGAAATAATCGTCGGCCTCTGTTGGTGCAACGAGGTTGGTATCAAACCGGTTCCTCGGAGTGAATCCAATTGCAGTAAGTCCCATCGGTTTGTAAAAATTTTCATCAGCATATTTGTCTAATCTCAATCCCGAAATGGCTTTCACAACATCGCCCATAAAAATAAAATCATTATCGCTATACACGTATTTATTTCCTTTCAGAAGTTTACTGTCAAGAATGCTTTGATTCATAGAGTCAGCATAATCGGTACGCAAATACAGGTTTTGTGCAACTCTGACACTAAATTTGGCTGATGAATCGGGCTGAAAATATTGAGGCAAAGGCTGATGGGTAACAGGATCAATGGTTTTTTTATAGAAGACGACATCCGGAACAAGGCCTGCCTGGTGAAGCAAAATATTTTCAATATTCAGATTTTTCTTGTCGCTTTTTCTTACCCAGGGAAGATAAGTTCCCAAAGTCTTGTCAAGACTCAATTTTCCTTCATCGTACAATTTCATTACGCTAAGAGTGGTCGCACAAATCTTTGTTACAGAAGCCATGTCGTAAATACTGTTTAATGAAACCGGCTCAGGAGTATCATAATTATAAGTTCCATACGCTTTTTCAAAAATAATTTTTCCATGGCGTGCAATCAATACAACACAGCTTGGGTAAGCTTTTTGAATGATTCCCAGGTTTGCGATCGAATCAATATCGTTGTTCAATTGCAAACTATTGATGCCTTCCAAATCAGCGCTCACAACTGGCATAATTCTTTTTGAGATAACTCCGCTTCCGTATTTGTAATTTTCACATACTGTAACCGGCAAAGTTCCTTTCGCAATTATTTTTCCTTCCAGAATATCTGCTGCTACATTTTGGATGATAGAATCATCTTCGTAACAAGCCACTAAATTTTTTGCATCACAAAAGTTCTTGAGCGCATATGGATTTCCAAAATCGTAGATAACACTTTTATTATTTTGTTGAATTTGTTTGATAAGATCTAATGCATAATTGCTGATGCCAAAATTATTTGCAGGATAACGACGGTAATCGTGAAGGCCGATCACTACTGCATTGTAGTGACTTTTAAGCATTTCAACCAATGTTGGAATTCTTCCTGCATCTTCTTTATAACTAAAATAAAATGCATCTGCTTTCAAATCATTTTTCAGCCTGTTTGCAAAAGCATTGGCGCTGTCAACTCCGATTCCTACATAAGCAATTTTTTTATTTTCATCAGTCAATGGAAAAAATTCTTCATCATTGTCATTCAAAACTGTGATCGCATTTTCTGCAACCAGCTTATTCATTTTATCAATTCCTGCATTCAAATCATTTGCGAGATTATTGGTATCAATTGGTTGAAGATTTGAAAGCCCAAGCATGAATTTATAAGCCAAAACTTTTTTACATTTTTCATAGATGTCATTCCAGCTTAATTGATTGCTATCTATGGCAGCTTTAATTTTTTCAATACAAGTTGGAATGTCTTCCGGCAAACAAAGCATGTCATTGCCTGCAATTAGCGATTGGGCCGCGATCTGCCCGTTTGGAAAAAATTTGGCAACGCCTTTCATACCGAGTGCATCCGTAAAAGTAAGGCCGTTAAAATGCAATTGATCGCGCAACAAACCTGTCACGTTTTTCTTTGATAAAGAAGTCGCAGTGTTGGCGGTTGTATCAATCGCAGGAATATAAAGATGTGCGATCATCACACTTCCAACGCCTGCATTGAACATTCTTTTGAAAGGATACAATTCCAAAGAATCTAACTGCGCCATTGATTTATTGATCACAGGAAGATCTAAATGTGAATCAACACTCACATCTCCATGACCCGGAAAATGTTTGGCACAGGCAAGTACGCCTTCGTTCTGTAAACCTTTCATGTAAGCAATTCCAAAACGCGCCACTTTATATTTATCTTCTCCAAACGAGCGATCGTTGATGACCGGATTATTTGGATTATTATTGATGTCAACAACCGGCGCGTAATTCACCTGGATGCCCATTCTTTTTAACTGCTTGCCAACCAATTTTCCATACTGATAAACTAAAGAAGAATCATGCATCGCTCCAAGCATCATCTGGTGATTCAGTGGAGTAACACTGTCGAAACGCATGCCCAGTCCCCATTCCGCATCAATTGCTACCATCAGCGGAGTCTTTGCAATGCTTTGAAAATAATTAATAAAGTTAGCTTGCTTCACCGGAGTTCCCTGGAATAAACAGATTCCGCCGATGTTATATTTTTGAATCGCATCCGTAATGGCAGAATCATAATATACAGGACCATCTTTTGTAAAACTGCTCTCGCGAAGGATCATCAGTTGCGCAATTCTTTGATCATTATTCAATGTGTTGAAAACACTGTCCGCCCAATGTTTTGCAGCAACATCAGGAGTTTGAGAAAAGGCAATAAATTGAACAGCAGTCAGCAGAAAGAAAATACCCAGGATTTTTTTCATCAGAATTTTTAAGTAGAGTTTTGAGATAATGGTTCACAAGTTAAAGAATTCTATTTTTTATATGAAGCAGAATGCAGGTAAAATAAATTTTTAACAACTTGACATAATTTAAAAAGCACTTTCAAATAAACGCAAATGCAATTTTTTATATATAGCTTCTATTCTGTATTGGATCAATATTTTCAACAGAGGTGTCCCAAAATAAATATTGAGGGAAATCGCCTAGCAGGAAGCGCCTTAGATTTTACTTTTAACAACATAAATTAATCTGACAATTTTATTATTGATGAAATTTTGAACTCATAAATTTGTCCTATGAATATTGAAGAAATTTATAAAATTTATCGGCAGTATCCTTCTATCCAAACTGATTCAAGAAAAATAGAAAAAGACGATATTTTTTTTGCATTGAAAGGTCCGAACTTTAACGGAAACCAATTTGCAGAACAAGCTTTAAATGCGGGTGCAGCTTATGTTGTAGCCGATGAGTTTGTTGGGGTTGAAGACGAAAGAATTATTCACGTTAATGATGTTTTGAAAACGCTGCAACAAGTTGCGAAATTTCATCGTGAGCAATTTTCAATTCCTTTTATTGCAATCACAGGAAGTAATGGAAAGACCACAACAAAAGAACTTTTGCATGCAGTACTTTCAACCACTTATAAAACATATACTACAAAAGGAAACCTGAATAATCACATTGGGATTCCACTTACTATTTTGAAAATAAAAGGCGATGCAGAAATTGCTGTGATAGAAATGGGTGCCAATCATCAGCACGAGATCGAAGGATATTGTCAATATGCAGAACCCACTCATGGATTGATTACGAACATTGGAAAAGCCCATCTGGAGGGATTTGGCGGAGAAGAAGGTGTCAAAAAAGGCAAAGGAGAATTATTTGATTATCTTAAAAAAAATAACGGAACTATTTTTGTCAATACAGATGATGTGGCAGTTTTTGATTTGAGTAAACCAATAAGTAATTTAATTTTTTATGGAAGCAAAAGTGAAGATGCAAATGGAATTATTGTACAAAACGATCCTTTTATCGAAATAAAAATTGAAGATAAAAATCCGTTTACTATTCAAACAAATTTAGTGGGAAGTTATAATTTGGCAAATGTGCTTGCTGCCGTTTGTGTTGGAAAATATTTCAAAATTGATGTTGCAAAAATTAAGAATGCAATTGAAAATTATTACCCTTCCAATAGCCGTTCACAATTAATTCGGAAAGATTCAAATTCTATCATCCTTGATGCTTACAATGCCAATCCGGGAAGCATGAAAGCAGCGATAGAAAATTTTGCAAAGATGAAAGGAGATAAAAAGATTTTATTGCTTGGCTCAATGATGGAATTGGGAACTGACAGCCGAAAAGAACATGAAGCAATTATTTCTCTGATCGGTCAACACAAATGGAATGCGGTTGTTTTGGTTGGGAAAAATTTTAATGAAATCAAAAACAATTACATCAATTTTGAAAATGCAGAGCAGGCAAAAGGTTGGTTAAAAGATCAAAAGTTTGAGAACGCACAATTATTGATCAAAGGCTCAAGAAGTATGCAGATGGAAAAAGTGCTCGAATAGAGTGAACAAAGAAATAATTCTAATTTTTTATTGCGACAAAATGCGGAGACTAAGGGATTCGAACCCTTGATACAGTTTCCCGTATACACACTTTCCAGGCGTGCTCCTTCAACCACTCGGACAAGTCTCCATTTTTTAAAAAGGAGTGCGAATTTACTAATTAAATAGCATTGAAAATTAGTTTACCTAATCATTTCTTCAACACTGTTTCAAACAAATTAAAAATCCGTTTGTACTCGTCTGTCCAACTGCTTGGTTCTACAAAACCGTGATTTTCCATTGGATAAACTGCGAGTTCCCAATTGTTTTTTCCAAGCTCTATTAATCGCTGCGTCACTTTTACGATGTCCTGAAAATGAACATTCTGATCCACCATTCCATGACACATTAATAAATGTCCTCTCAAGCCATTTACAAAATAAATCGGTGAGCTTCTTTGATAGGCAAGGCTGTCCTCAAATGGTTTATTCAAAATATCGGAAGTGTATCCATTGTTATAATTCGCCCAGTCTGAAACGCTGCGCAGTGCTGCACCGGCAGCAAAAACATCAGGCGTCGTGAACATGGCCATCAGCGTTATAAATCCTCCATAAGACCCTCCATACACGCCAATTCTTTTTGGATCAACGCCGAAATTTTTTACTAAATAATTTGCAGCGTCAACATTATCTGTCAAATCTTTTCCGCCCATGTGGCGATAGATTGCAGTGCGCCAATCTCTGCCATATCCGGCACTTCCACGATAATCAATATCCATCACATAATATCCATTATCGGCAAGCAAATTATTGAACATGTATTCGCGAAAATAATCGCTCCACCATTTGTGTGCATTTTGTAAATAGCCCGCACCATGAACAAAAATTACCGCAGGTTTATGAACATCGGGATTTTTTGGTCGATACAATCTTGCATGAACCATCGCACCGTCTCTTGCTACAAAAGTTACGATTTCCGGATCACGCGATGGATATGATTTGAATTCATCACTTTGTGCTTTGTGAGTAATTTGTTCTAATTTTCCACCGGGTTTATTTTCCTGCAAATACAGTTCCCATGGCTTGTTCGAGTAAGAATAAAGAATGGCAATCGTTTTTTCATCGGGAGAAATAGTTATTTCATTCGCGCCGGTCATGGCAGTAATCCTTTCCATTTTGTCATCAGCAATTCTCAAGCGATAATATTGATGCTGCGCAGGTTCTATTTCATTTGTAGTGAGAAAAAAATATTTTTTATCGTTAGAAAGTTTTGCATCCAGCACTTCATATTTTCCAGAAGTATACACTTTCTTTTTTCCTGTTATTATATTTACCGAATACAAATGCGAGAAACCTGTTGCTTCCGATTGATACCAAAAATTATTTTCGTCTATCCATCCGGAGTTGGAAATTCCTGGCCCGCCGATCCACGCGCTGTCATGTTGACGGTCTAATAATTTCAGTTTTTTTGAAGCGGTGTCCCAAAGCACCAGCCATCGATCTTTATGATCCTGTGCCCAAATGTCAAGCATCAAATGTGTTCCCAATGGCGACCATTTTACTTCTTCAAAATTTACTTTACGAAGCGCATTTTCTTTCTTTCTTTTTGCAAGTTCTGTTGGATAATCTTTTAAAAATTCAGGTAAATCACGAATGCCTTCAACAGAATCAGTTTTTATCTGAAACACACTATCAAACTGCGCATCATAAATAAAGAATTCATTATTTCCTTGCGGCTCACCTACTTTTTCGCGGCCTTTTATATCAGTTGTGTATCCCGACTCTGTAATGTAATTCGGAACGATCGTTGATCTTCTTTTTGAAGGCGGTTCATAGAGACGGTAACTAATAAATCTTCCATCATAACTTATAGAAAGATTGCGTAGCGATTTATCATCAATGTTAATCTTCTTTAATTCCTTTTTTGCTGTTGCGCTGTCATAAATTTTTGCAAGCCGGTTTTTATTTTCTCTTTCTCTTAAAACCTGCATGTATTTTGTCTGCTCATTTTTAAGCCACTGATCTTCCTGTGAAAGCTTTTCGTTTTTCGTTTGTGCATCACCGTTAGTAAAATTGGTAAGCTGTTTTATTTGGCCAGTTTTTATATTCCATGCAAATAAATTTTGGTTTTGAATAAATACAATTTCTTTATCGGAAAACGAAAATTGCGGATTGGTTTCTGATTCAACAGTATGAGTGATTTGCTGCGTTTTTCCTGATTTAATTTCTTCATAAAAAATATCTCCATCCTGTTCATAAGTAAAAGCGGTTTTGTTTAAATCATAATGAATTTCATTAGCACTTAAAGCGTTTTGCTTTTCTGAAACAGTTGCTCTCTGTGGATTTTTATTTTGAAGCGTAATAAAATACAAAGAATCTGAAGCAGCCTTTTCAGGATTCCAATCAAAATAAAGTTTGCTTCCATCCGTGCTCCAAAATGGATTCGATGGCGAAGTGCCGATCCATTGTGGATCACGCATAATTTTTTCGACACTAAGAGTGTCAGGCCTTTGACAAAAACAAATTGTTGGAACTAATAAAAAAAAGAAGGCAGTCAATTTAAGCATCTTTCAAAATTTGTACGAATAGCTTCGTAGATTAATTAAATGAGAAGTGAAGATAAAACAGGAATTCTTTGTTGCAGTAAATAAACAAATAATTACAAT
>Ga0157373_10001582_pt1 | contig 17385 bp, 16 predicted proteins | sample C65metaG_FD_113460 | JGI IMG/M metagenome (GOLD analysis project Ga0157373, IMG submission 113460) | Corn rhizosphere microbial communities from Kellogg Biological Station, Michigan, USA - C6-5 metaG | ecosystem: Host-associated > Plants > Roots > Rhizosphere > Soil | place: USA: Michigan... | reverse complement strand
GACCCTCAACGGCTTGAACCAGCCGATCTGCACGTTCCTGTCCAAGGGCCCGCCCTCATCCACCGTGACCCAGGAAGGCCTGGCGATCCTGATGGAGATCATCACGTTTGCCTCCTACCCGAGTCGCCTGCGCAAACTGACCAACCGCACCCGCGCCATCCATATGGTGGAGGAAGGGGCCGACTTCCTGCAGGTCTTCGAGTTCTTCCGCGAGCAGGGCTTTGAAATGGCCGAAAGCTACGGCAACGCCAGCCGGGTTTTCCGTGGCTCGGTGCCGAACGGCCTGCCATTCACCAAAGACTTGTCCTACCTCAAAGGCTTCATCATGGTTTACAACTACATTCAGTTGGCCGTGCGTAAAGGCAAGCTGGAGCAGGTGCCGCTGCTGTTCTGCGGCAAGACCACCCTCGAGGACATGCGTACCCTGCGGCAGTTGGTGGACGAAGGCCTGGTGGTGCCGCCCAAGTACCTGCCCGACCAGTTCCGCGACATGAACGCATTGTCGGCCTGGATGTGTTTCTCAAACTTCCTGAACCATCTGAGCCTGGACCGGATCGAAGCGGATTATTCCAATATCCTGTAAACATCTCACTGTCCAATTGTGGGAGCGAGCCTGCTCGCGATAGCGGTGTGTCAGGAACCTGTGCATTAACTGACGCATCGCTATCGCGAGCAGGCTCGCTCCCACAGGGACTGTGTTTCAACTTCAAACTTATGCGAGGTTCACCGGATGCGAACCCTCGGCATCTTTTGCCTGCTGCTGGCCCTGAGTGGCTGCAGTTCGCTGTTGTTCTACCCCGAGCGCGGCCAGCCCTTCCCCCCGGAGCGGGCGCGGCTCGAATACCGTGACGTCACCCTGCTCACCGCCGATGGCTTGAAGCTCCATGGTTGGTGGCTGCCGGTCAAAAAGGGTGTCGAGGTCAAGGGGACGGTGCTGCATCTGCACGGTAACGGCGGTAACCTCGCCTGGCACCTGGGCGGTAGCTGGTGGCTACCGGAGCAGGGCTATCAGGTGTTGATGGTGGATTATCGCGGTTATAGCTTGTCCGAAGGCGAGGCGAGCCTGCCGGCGATCTACCAGGACATCGACGCGGCATTCAAATGGCTCGACCAGGCGCCGGAGGTCCGGGGCAAGCCGTTGGTGCTGCTCGGCCAGAGCCTGGGTGGCGCGCTGGCGGTGCATTACCTGGTCGATCACCCGCAGCGCCAGCAGCAACTCAAGGCCCTGGTACTCGACGGTGTGCCCGCCAGCTATCGCGACGTTGGACGTGTTGCCCTGAGCACGTCGTGGCTCACCTGGGCCTTCCAGATGCCGTTGTCCTGGCTGGTGCCCGACGGCGACAGCGCCATCGGTTCCATCGCGCAATTGAATGGCGTGCCGAAGCTGATCTATCACAGCCTCGACGATCCTATCGTGCCTCTTTCCAACGGTATCCGCTTGTATCAAGCTGCGCCGCCGCCGCGGGTCCTGCAACTGACCCGTGGCGGGCACGTGCAGACGTTCGCCGACCCGGTCTGGCGAACGGTGATGCTGCGCTACCTCGACGACCCGCAACACTTCGACGGGCTTCGCCGCCTGGGCGAAGTCCCGAATTACCCGAAATCACCTGTTGAATCTCCAGAGAGCCCTCAATGAGCGAAGAACGCAACGCCATCCCCCTGATCATCACCGGTATCTGCAGCATCCTCGGCACCGTCGCGGTGCTGTGGTACTACGGCTACCTGCACTTCGCCAAGCCCGAGGATGCGCTGTTGCTCAATGAGTTCACCATGCTCAAGACCGTGCCGGGCGAAGACTACAAGGTGTCCCTTGAGCCGGCGCCCCAGGTGGCCCAGTGCATCGATGGCGTGCTGGTGCTGTTCGACACCGAACAGAAAGGCCTGACGGGCGTGTTGGTCAATGAAAAGAAACGCGCGGTGCGCTGCATGGGGCAGGAGACGCCGCAGAAGCCCCAGCCGTAATGCCATGAGGGCCGGTGATCCCCTGTGGGAGCGAGCAGGCTCGCTCCCACAGGGGAAATATTCGACAGATAAAAAGCCCCGCCTGAGTTGTTCAGGCGGGGCTTTTTCATTTCACTCAACCGATCAGTTGGCGCTCATGCTCGAACGTGGCGCCACTGGCTGGTTATCGTTGGAGATGGTGACTTCAACCCGACGGTTCATGGCGCGGCCCGAATCGCTGTTGTTGTCGGCCACCGGGAATTCCTTGCCATAACCCTGGGTCACGATACGGGCCGGGTCGACGCCCATTTTCACCAGCGCGGTGCGCACGGAGCTGGCGCGGCGTTCGGACAGCGACTGATTGTAGGAATCCGAACCGGTGCTGTCGGTGTAGCCTTCGATGATCACCTTGCGGTCAGGGTTTTCCTGGAGGAACTGGGCCAGTTTATTCACATTGACCAGGCCGCTGGAACGCAGGTCGGACTTGTTGGTGGCAAACAGCACGTCACCGAAGGTCACCAGGGTACCGCGTTCGGTCTGCTTGGCGTTGAGGCTGTCCTGAAGTTGCTTGATCTGCGCGTTGCGGGCGTCGAGCAAGGCACGGGCGCGTTCGTCGCCGGCGTTTTTCAGCTCCATCTCGGCGTTACGCAGGGCAATGGTCTGCTTGGCCACTTCGACGCGCTGATTGGTCAGGTAGGCCAACTGGTCGACCTTGGCTTCGTCTTCCCGATCCAGATAAGCCTTGTCGGCCTTGGCCAGGAAATCGGCGGCGTCCTTGGTTTCCAGCGCGGCCACCTTGGTCGCTGCCGGGTCGGCCTGCAGGCCGTTGTAGTGGGTGCGGGCCTGTTCCAGGTTCACGTTCGGGTCGTGGGAGCAAGCGGCCAGGGCTACGCAGGCAGCGAGCAGGGCGGGCATCATCAAATGTTTATGCATCATAGTCTGTCGTCCTTTTATCGATGAGAAGTACGTCGTGGCGTGAACGGCTTACTGAACCTTGTTCATGCCTTCCTGACGCAGTTCCTGAACCCCTTTCTGGGAGTCCTTGAGTGCCTGTTCGGCTTTGGCGGCCTGGGCCTTGCGTTCAGCGACACGGGCGTCCCACTCGGCCTGTTCGGCCAGACGCCTGGCTTCGTCGTATTTCTTGTCATGCATGGCCAGCTCGGCTTGCTTGAGCTTGTCCTGGGCCGACTTCATTTCCACCGCGGCGAATTCGGTACCACCGGCGCTGACCGCGCTGTTGACGGCCGATTGAGTCACCGCGTACTGCTCCGAAGGTGGATTGCCGGCGCATCCTGCGAGGATGAAGCTGCTTCCGATGGCCAGGGCAGCCAACTTCAGACCACGCAGGCCATTGAATGAGGGTTTGGCAGTGCAGGTATTCATAGGCTTCAACTCCATTGGAAAACTCCTGGGAAACTACAAATCCATGCCGGAACCGAAGCCTTGACGTCCGTTTTGATGCTGGTGCCAGGCGCGTTTATTTAAACAACCGTTCCAGTATGGTTACTCGGTGTGACCCGAGGCTTTTTTCAAAAGTTCAGCGAAGATGGCCAATCGCCAAAAAGCTTTGCTGACTGATCGGTCAAGCGCGAAAAAGCTGAACTTTCCTGACGCGCAGCGGTATTCCAGCGCCGCTTACGGCGCTGGAAGCGAGATGGAAACGGGGGATGTGTCAGTGTTTCGACTTGTCGTCCTGTGAACAGAGTTCATGCAGATGACGACGGGACAGGGCGAGAAAACGCGGCGTCGGGCCGACATCTTCGTACAGCGGGTCGCCTTCTTCATCGGTGGCGACCACTTGGGAGCCCCTGATGTACGGGAAACTCGCTTCCAGTTCCTCCAGGGCGGCGCCGATCAGTTCGCCGAGCAGCTCCTCGGGCTGGCGCTTGGGGTACATGTCGCAGATCGCGGCAAGGCGCGCGGCGGCTTCCATGTCCAGGTGAATGGTGTAGCCGGTCTGGGTCAGGTGGCCCTTGGCGTTCTCTTCCCAATGCTGGGCAAGCTCACGGATTTTCATGATGACCTCATTAAACCTGCTCGTGGCAGGCACGGTGAGTGACAAGCCGTCGTGTGGCTTACTGATGAGACTAGCTTTGTCCGACAAGGTTTAAAGACCCTTCGTCGCTTGTCATACGTGGCCGGCATCGGCACTCTCTTGTGAACGTCTCACCCAAGAGCTGTCCGGACCTTTTTGCTGGAGAACTGCTGATGACCGATATCGATGCCCGCTTGCGCGAGGATGTCCACCTGCTCGGCGAGCTGCTGGGCAATACCATCCGCGAACAGTACGGGGACAGGTTTCTCGACAAGATCGAGCAGATCCGCAAGGGCGCCAAGGCCGATCGACGGGGCTCCGTGGATGCCGAACTCAGTGCCAGTCTCAACCAATTGAGCGAAGACGAACTGTTGCCGGTGGCGCGGGCGTTCAACCAGTTCCTCAACCTGGCGAACATTGCCGAGCAGTACCAGCTGATCCACCGCCGCGAAGAGTCGCAGCCAGCGCCGTTCGAGGCGCGGGTACTGCCTGAGTTGCTCGCCCGGTTGCGCGCCGAAGGCCATGCCGCCGAGTCCCTGGCGCGGCAACTGGGGCGCCTGGAGATCGAGCTGGTGCTCACGGCCCACCCCACCGAAGTCGCCCGTCGCACCCTTATCCAGAAATACGACGCCATCGCCGCGCAGCTGGCGGCCCAGGATCACCGCGACCTGACCAGTGCCGAACGTGCGCAGATCCATGAGCGCCTGCAACGGCTGATCGCCGAAGCCTGGCACACCGAGGAAATCCGCCGCACCCGGCCGACCCCCGTGGACGAAGCCAAGTGGGGCTTCGCGGTGATCGAGCATTCGCTGTGGCAGGCCATCCCCAACTACCTGCGCAAAGCCGACCAGGCCCTGCATGCCGCCACCGGGCTGCGCCTGCCGCTGGAGGCGGCGCCGGTACGCTTTGCTTCGTGGATGGGCGGTGACCGCGACGGCAACCCGAATGTCACCGCCGCGGTGACCCGTGAAGTGCTGTTGCTGGCGCGGTGGATGGCGGCGGACTTGTATTTGCGTGACGTCGATCAACTGGCCGCGGACCTGTCCATGCAGAAGGCCAGCGAGGCCTTGCGTGCCCAGGCCGGCGACAGCGCCGAACCCTACCGTGCCGTGCTCAAGCAACTGCGCGAACGCCTGCGCGCCACGCGTAACTGGGCCCAGGCGTCCCTGAAAGCGACCACGCCGGCCAGCGCTGACGTGTTGCAGAACAACCGCGAACTGCTGGATCCCCTGGAGTTGTGCTACCAGTCGCTGCACGACTGCGGCATGGGCGTGATCGCCGACGGTCCGCTGCTCGATTGCCTGCGCCGGGCGGTGACCTTCGGGTTATTCCTGGTGCGGCTCGATGTGCGCCAGGATTCGACCCGTCACACGGCGGCCATGACGGAAATCACCGACTACCTGGGCCTGGGGCGTTATGAGGAATGGAGCGAGGAGCAGCGTATCGGCTTCTTGCTGGACGAACTGAATAATCGCCGACCGTTGCTGCCGACCAATTTCAAGCCGTCGGCCGATACGGCGGAAGTCCTGGCCACATGTCGGGAGGTCGCGGCGGCGCCGGCGGCATCCCTGGGTTCCTATGTGATTTCCATGGCCGGTGCGGCTTCCGACGTGCTGGCGGTACAACTGCTGCTGAAAGAGGCCGGGGTGTTGCGGCCGATGCGGGTGGTGCCCCTGTTTGAAACCCTGGCGGACCTGGACAACGCCGGGCCGGTGATCGAGCGGCTGTTGCTGTTGCCGGGCTATCGCGCGCGTCTTCATGGGCCCCAGGAAGTGATGATCGGCTATTCCGATTCGGCCAAGGACGCGGGGACCACCGCGGCAGCCTGGGCGCAGTATCGGGCCCAGGAACGGCTGGTGGAGATCTGTCGCGAGCAGCAGGTCGAATTGCTGCTGTTTCACGGTCGTGGCGGCACGGTCGGCCGTGGCGGCGGTCCGGCCCACGCGGCGATCCTGTCCCAGCCCCCGGGATCGGTGGCGGGACGTTTCCGCACCACCGAGCAGGGCGAAATGATTCGTTTCAAATTCGGCCTGCCGGACATCGCCGAACAGAACCTCAACCTGTACCTCGCGGCCGTGCTGGAAGCGACCCTGCTTCCGCCGCCGCCGCCCACGCCCGAATGGCGACACCTGATGGACGAACTGGCGGCCGACGGCGTCAATGCCTACCGCGCCGTGGTGCGGGAAAATCCCCAGTTCGTCGAGTACTTCCGGCAGTCCACCCCGGAGCAGGAATTGGGGCGCCTGCCCTTGGGCAGCCGGCCGGCCAAGCGCCGCGCCGGTGGCATCGAAAGCCTGCGGGCGATTCCGTGGATTTTCGGCTGGACCCAGACCCGCTTGATGCTCCCGGCCTGGCTCGGCTGGGAAACCGCCCTGGGCAAGGCCCTGGAGCGGGGCGAGGGCGAGTTGCTGGGGCAGATGCGCGAGCAGTGGCCGTTCTTCCGGACCCGCATCGACATGCTGGAAATGGTGCTGGCCAAGGCCGATGCCGATATTGCGCGTTCCTACGACGAGCGTTTGGTGGAGCCGGCACTGCGACCTTTGGGTGCGCATTTACGCGACCTATTGTCGCAGGCCTGTTCCGTGGTGCTGGGGTTGACCGGTCAGTCGCAACTACTGGCACATAGCCCAGAGACGCTCGAATTCATTCGCCTGCGCAACACTTACCTCGATCCCTTGCACTTGTTGCAGGCCGAACTGCTGGCCCGCTCGCGGCAACAGGACGTCGCCCAGGGCAGCCCCGTGGAGCAAGCATTGCTGGTGTCTGTGGCGGGTATTGCCGCCGGATTGCGCAACACCGGCTAAGCTCAAGCGGCGCTTCGAAACGGCTCGCCCGGTGTCGCCGGGCGTTGCCTTTCAGAAATGGCGACAGGTCGGCCAGGCGATAGTTTGTTGCCCGGTTGCGACACTCGCCACCCCCTCCAAAGGTCGCGTCGGGCGCCGGTTCCTCCGACTTTCGGCGGCTTGTGTGGGTCGGGCCCGCTGTGTATCTTGATCAGCCTTTGGCCGTTTGGGCGGTCACGATTCCAGTTTTCCGAGATTGGCCCGACGAGGCGAATCCGAGCGTTTTACATAAAAAAATTGAGGAGCACATCGATGCGCGTCATTCTGCTGGGAGCTCCCGGGGCCGGTAAAGGTACTCAGGCAAAGTTCATCACCGAAAAATTCGGTATCCCGCAAATCTCCACCGGCGACATGTTGCGTGCAGCGGTCAAGGCTGGCACCGAGCTGGGCATCAAGGCCAAGAGCATCATGGATGCCGGCGGCCTGGTGTCGGATGACCTGATCATTGCCCTGGTCAAGGATCGCATCGCTCAATCCGACTGCGCCAAGGGCTTCCTCTTCGACGGTTTCCCACGCACCATTCCACAGGCCGAAGCCCTGGTGGAAGCCGGCGTGGAACTGGATCACGTCGTCGAGATCGCCGTCGACGACGAAGAGATCGTCCAGCGTATTGCCGGGCGTCGCGTTCACGAGCCTTCCGGCCGCGTCTACCACACCGTCTACAACCCGCCGAAAGTGGCTGGCAAGGACGACCTCACCGGTGAAGAACTGGTGCAGCGCAAGGACGACACTGAAGAAACCGTGCGTCATCGCCTGTCGGTCTACCACTCCCAGACCAAGCCGCTGGTGGACTTCTACCAGAAGCTGTCCGCCAAGACTGGGGGCAAGCCCAAGTACAGCCACATCCCGGGCGTCGGCACGGTCGATGCGATCACCGGCAAGGTGCTTGAAGCGCTGAGCTGAAAAGTCTGCTCGGTTGCACCAACTACGGCCCGCTTGCGGGCCGTAGTTGTTTATACTGGCGCCCCTTTTTTCCCCTGATTGACGGACACATCGATGAGCACCTTGCTGGCCCTGGACACCGCGACTGAAGCTTGCTCCGTTGCCCTGCTGCACGACGGCAAGGTCACGAGTCATTACGAGGTGATTCCACGCCTGCACGCCCAGAAACTGTTGCCGATGATCCAGCAATTGCTCAGCGATGCCGGCACCACCTTGCAGGCTGTGGATGCGATTGCCTTTGGTCGTGGTCCGGGGGCCTTCACCGGTGTGCGCATCGCTATCGGTGTCGTGCAGGGGCTGGCGTTCGCACTGGAGCGCCCGGTGTTGCCGGTGTCGAACCTGGCGGTGCTGGCCCAGCGTGCCTTGCGTGAACACGGCGCCCATCAGGTGGCCGCGGCCATCGATGCCCGCATGGACGAGGTGTATTGGGGCTGCTACCGCGAAATCGCTGGCGAGATGCGTCTGGGGGGAGCCGAAGCGGTGCTGCCGCCCGAGGTTGCGGCGTTGCCGGCCGATGCGCAGGGTGAGTGGTTTGGCGCCGGCACCGGTTGGGGTTATGGCGAGCGTATTGCCGTCAACCTCTGCGGCCAGGACGCCAGCCTGCTACCCCACGCCGAAGACCTGTTGGCCCTGGCCTGCTTCGCCTGGGAACGCGGCGAAGCCATCCCGGCCGACGATGCCCAGCCGGTGTACCTGCGGGACAAGGTCGCCACGCCGAAGTCGGAACGATAATCCTGCCTCGAAATTCCAAAGCGGGCAGCGTTGTAGCGAGGGGATTTATCTGTGGCGAGGGGATTTATCCCCGCTGGGCGCGAAGCGCCCCCGCCATTATCGTATCGGTCAATTATCCAGCGAGCGCTACGCACTTGAGCGGGGATAAATCCCCTCGCCACAAAGTCACCAGCTACAAGACCCATAGCAACATGTAGTCCCCTCGCCACAAGTCATTCCGAAGCCCGGAAGTCACATCCAATATTGCCAGTCGTCACTTTTTCGGCCGGTTTTTAAACCTTTTCGGCTTTATGTGTTCTAGTTATCACTTGCGCATTTGCGCGGCTGGGAAAGTGCCGCTAAATTGCCATCATTGATACTGAGCATTCTGTTATGCGTATAGACGGATATTCACCGCAGTCTTACCCCATCAAGCGCCGGCCCAGGACAGGCAAGGTTGCTGATCAGGAATCCTTCGATGACGTCGATGGCGAATTGGAGTTTCCGTCTGAAGAGCAACTGGCCGCCCGCGCCGCCAAAGCGTCCGCGCAGCGCCTGAGCAATCTTCCCGCTCGCCAGCAAGACATGCTTTATCACCGTTCCATGAGCCGCAGTGTCGCCACGGCCCTGGCCAGCTACCTGCGCACCGCCGGTTTCGTCGACTGGGATATGGAAGTGCTGGGGCTCGACCTCTACATCTGATGGCGTTGCCTTACTACCTCGGCTGCCCCTCCTGGAGCGAAAACGCCTGGCGCGATTATCTCTATCCCCAGGACGCCAGAAGCGCCGAATTCCTGAGTCTCTATTCCCAAGTATTCAACGCCGTGGAAGGCAATACGACTTTCTACGCGAGCCCGTCCGCGGCTATCGCGCAGCGCTGGGCCGAGACCATGCCCGGGCACTTTCGCTTCACCGCCAAATTCCCCGGCGACATTAGCCACAACGGCGATCTGCGCGAACACCAGACGGCTGTCGACACCTTCGTGCAACTGCTCAGCCCTTTGGGCGAACGGGTTTCGCCGTTCTGGCTGCAATTGTCCAAGGCGTTTACGCCGAATCGGTTGCCGGAACTGGCTGGCTTCATCGACGCCCTGCAGCGCCCATTGGCAGTGGAGGTTCGTCACGATGAGTTCTTCGCCAAGGGGGACGCCGAGCGGCGGCTCAATCGCCTGCTGCTCGATCGTGGCGTCGAGCGCATCTGCCTCGATCCCCGGGCCCTGTTCAGTTGCACCTCCACCGATCCCGCCGTGCTCCATGCACAATCGAAAAAGCCGCGCGTACCCCCCCGGCCGGCGGCCTTCACCCAATGCCCGCAAGTACGCTTCATCGGTCATCCGGTGCTGGAAGCCAACGAGCCGTTCCTGACGCCCTGGGTGGAGAAGATCGCCGGTTGGATCGAAGAAGGGCGCACGCCCTATATCTTCCTGCACACCGCCGACAACCTGCTGGCGGCGAAGCTGGCGCTGCGTTTTCATGATCGGTTGATGCAGCGACTGCCTGGATTGCCGGCCTTGCCTGAGTTATACAGAGAGCCCGCCGCCGAGCAACTGGGTTTGCTCTGAGGCTGAATCCCTCTCTGCTCAGGAGTGACCTACATGGATGCGCAAACCCGTCGGGCCCAGGCGTTCAAAGCCTTGCACGAACGCCAAGGGGCTTTTGTCATTCCCAACCCGTGGGACGCCGGTTCCGCGAAGATGTTGGCAAGCCTGGGGTTCGAGGCGTTGGCCACCACCAGCGCCGGCCACGCTTTTTCCCTGGGGCGCCCGGATGGCGCACTGGGGCTGGAAGACACCCTGGCCAATGTGCGGGCGATCGTGGCCGCCACTGACCTGCCGGTGGCGGTCGATTTCGAAAATGGTTTCGCCGACGCGCCCGAAGATTGCGCCCGCAACTTGCTGCGCGCGGCAGAAGCCGGCGCGGTCGGCGGGTCCATCGAAGATGCCACGGGGCGCGAAGACAGCCCGATCTATTGCTTCGAACATGCCGTGGCACGGGTCAAGGCCGCGGCCGAAGCGGTACACCGCTTGCCTTACCCCTTCCTGTTGACCGCTCGGGCGGAGAACTTCCTGCACGGCAATCCCGACCTGGATGACACGATCCGTCGCCTGCAAGCGTTCGCCGACGCCGGTGCGGATGTGCTCTATGCTCCTGGGTTGAGTACCGCCGAGCAAGTGCTCGCAGTGGTACGGGCCGTGGCGCCGAAACCGGTGAACGTGCTGATGTCCGGAGCACTGGACCTGACACTTGCGCAGTTGAGCGAGCTGGGTGCCAAGCGCATCAGCGTCGGTTCGGCCCTGGCTCTGGCGGCGTACGGCGAGTTCATGCGCGCCGCTGGGGAAATCCGTGAGCAGGGCACGTTCACCTTTACCCGTCGCTCGATGACGTTCAAGCAGGCCAACCAGCTGTTCAAGGGTTGATGCTCGAGGCGTTGTCGTGAGGATTGCGAAAGGCTTGACGTTGTTGGCGGTGCTCGTGGGCGTCGCGGGGCTGGGGGTGTGGCGGGGCTGGTTGCCGGTGCCGCCGGAATGGAACCCCTGGGCGCCCCTGGACGTCCGTGTGCCACCGAACCTGTTGACCCGCTATAAACTCATGGCCCTGCGCAATGATCCGCAATTGTGTGAGCAGGCCCTGGCCACCTCAGGGCTGCGGGTCGCCCACCAGGCTGACAGCAATCCCGCCGCCAGTTGCCCGTTGACCGATGTGCTACGGGTGCAGGGCGGCGAGGTGGCGTTGAGCAGCAGTTTCCTCGCCAGTTGCTCCCTGGCTGTGGCATTCGCCCTGTTCGAGCGTCATGCGCTGCAACCGGCTGCACAAGCGGCCTATGGGCAGAAGGTGTCCCGGGTCGATCACCTCGGCAGCTTCGCCTGTCGCAACATGTACGGTCGTGAAAACGGGGCGCGCAGCCAGCATGCGACGGCCAGCGCGTTGGACATCGCCGGGTTTCGCCTGGCCGATGGCCGCACGGTCAGCGTCCTCCGGGATTGGCCGAAGGACAGAGTCGACGCGCATTTCCTGCGGCAGGTGCGCGACGGTGCCTGTGACGTGTTCAGTGTGGTCTTGAGTCCGGACTACAACGCAGCCCACCGAAACCATTTCCACCTGGATGTGGGGCCTTGGTGGATCTGTAGGTGATCAGGCGGCGATACGCAGGTTCTGCAATACGATCGGGCGTGCCCAGCGGGTGTCGAAGTCCAGGGCTTTCTGCTGAGCGACGATTTCTTCTTCCGGGAACGGCGGGAAGGGCTTGTCCAACAGGTCGAGTTCGAGCTCGGCAATCGGCAGGTGCAACGGGCGTGGCTGCGGCGCCGGGCCGGGTTCCGGCAATGGTTGGCCAGCAGCCAGGACAATGGGGCGAACCCAGTTGCTCTCGAAGTTCTGCTGTTTTTGCTTGGCGCTGATTTCTTCTGGCAGGAAGGGAGGGAACGGCTTGTCCAGCAGGTCCAGTTCGAATTCGGCGATAGGCAGGAACAGCGGTTCAGGCGGGTTGACCTGGGTTTCTTTCACATCGCAGGTGCGCTGGCTGACGATGTGGTCCAGCAGTTCGGCGCCGAGGGTCGGTTCAACGGCCTCATCGAGGGCGACTGGCTGGTAGCTGCCAGGCGCTGGCGCGTTTTCACCCAACTGATCGGCCAGGGCCCGGGCAAAAAAATCTTGCCACAGGTGACTGACGCCGCACAGGGCCTGGGTGTTGCGCAGGCTGTAATCACCGTAACGGGAGATAACGCCTATCGATGTGGAATGAATGTCTGACATTTTTCTCGGTCGACGCTGAGCTATTGCAAAATGAAGTTCACCGTTGTTATCGGCCGTTTTTGCCGATCCTTAATTTTTTGAGCATGTTTCCATGAATGAACAACTTCCATGAGTGATCAACCCGCGGCCTGCCGCATCCACGTCGAGGCCCTGGCCCCGGCCTTCCAGCCTCAGGCCGAGCACTGGGCCCAGCGCCTTGACCTGCCCTTGCAGGTGGACGATGGCGAGTTTGCCCTGCAGGTCGGCGAACACGGGCTGCAACTGCAACAACTGGGGCCGGACGCGCCGGGGCCGGTGCGGGTGGATTTTGTCGAGGGCGGCGCGGCCCATCGCCGGTTATACGGCGGCGGCAGCGGCCAGATGATCGCCAAGGCGGTGGGGATCGCCCAAGGCGTGCGTCCCCGTGTGCTGGATGCCACGGCCGGGTTGGGCAAGGACGCCTTCGTGCTGGCCAGCCTGGGCTGCGAGATGAGCCTGATCGAGCGCCAGCCGCTGATCGGCGCATTACTGGAGGATGGCCTGGCCCGTGGCGCGGAGGATTTCGATGTGGCGCCCATCGTGGCCCGCATGCGCTTGCTCAAGGGCAATTCCAGCGAGGTGATGCAAAACTGGGAAGGCGAGCCGCCCCAGGTGATCTACCTGGACCCGATGTTTCCACACCGTGAGAAAACCGCCCTGGTGAAGAAGGAAATGCGCCTGTTCCGGCCCTTGGTCGGCGACGACCCCGACGCCCCGGCGCTGCTGGCCGCAGCCCTGGCCCTGGCGACGCACCGGGTGGTGGTCAAGCGCCCGCGCAAGGCAACGTGCATCGAAGGGCCGAAGCCGAGCCACGGGCTCGATGGCAAATCCAGTCGGTACGACATCTATCCCAAGAAGGCGCTCAAGGCTTGAGGCCAAGGTGCTTTCATCGCGAGCAGGCTCGCTCCCACAGGGTTTTGTGAACGACACAAGCCCCTTGTGGGAGCGAGCCTGCTCGCGATCAAGGCCGGCCCGGGCACCGAAAATCTATGGCCTGTAAGCCCGCATGAACAATCCCACCACCTCCTGCACATGCTCCTCGGCCGCGTCAGCCTCCAACGGTGCGCCGCAGCCATACAGCAAGCGGAAATTCGCTGCACCCTTGATCAGGCAGAAGAAGTGCTCCGCCGCATGACGGGGGTTGTCGATGCACAGGGCGCCGCTCTGGTTGACCTTGGCCAGCAACCGTTCCATGCCTGAGAGCATCCGTTCGGGGCCGGCCTGGTAGAAAATCGCCGAAAGCTTGGGGTCCTGGCTGCCCAGGGCCATGATCAACCGATGCAGGTTCACCGACTCTTCGCTGCTGACCAACTGGTGAAACCCGCGGGCGATGTTCAACAGCACGTGTTCGATCGGTACGCCCTCGGGCCACTCGAAGAAAAGCGGCGGCACTTGCTCTTCGCACTTGGCAATCACGGCCGCGGAGAACAGCGTTTCCTTGTCGTTGAAGTGGCTGTAGACCGTCAGCTTCGACACGCCCGCCTCGGTGGCGACGGTGTCCATGCTGGTATTGGCGTAACCCAATTCTATGAACAGCCGTTTTGCGGCGTCGAGGATGGCCTGGCGCTTGGCCAGATCCTTCGGACGGCCAGGGCCGCTGGAGGGTAAAAGATTGTTCGACATTCTTCGCTTTAATACTGGACTGGTGAGTTTGCTATTAATACCATACCCGTCAGTATAATTATTCCAAGCACCATTAGCGAAAGGTCTGCCGCCATGTTCCGCTATGCATTGCCCCTCGCCCTGCCAGTCAGCCTGGCTTTTTTATTGTCTGCGTGTGGTCATGACGAACCGGTACCGGTCGCCGTGCGCCCCGCCATGGTCGTGAAGCCAGAGCCTTCGGCCCAGGCGACCGACAGTTACCCTGGAGAAGTGCGGGCCCGTTTCGAGCCGGACCTGGCTTTTCGCATTGGCGGTAAAGTGAGCCGACGACTGGTCGAAGAGGGGCAGCGAGTCAAGGCTAACCAACCTCTGGCCGAACTCGATCCCCAGGATGTGCGCCTGCAACTGGAGGCGACCCGGGCCCAGGTGGCCGCGGCCGAGGCCAACCTGAACCTGGTGCGAGCCGAGCGTGATCGCTACAAGACCTTGCTGGACCGGCAGATGGTCAGCCGTTCCCAGTACGACAATGCCGAGAATCTCTACCGTTCCGGCGCCGCGCGTCTCAAGCAGATCCAGGCGGAGTTCGACGTCTCCAGCAATCAGGCCAGCTATTCGGTATTGCGGGCGCCCCAGGATGGCGTGGTCGCCCGGCGTTCGGTGGAAGTCGGGCAGGTGGTGCAAGCCGGGCAAACCGTCTTTACCCTCGCCACCGATGGCGAGCGTGAAGTGTTGATCAGCCTGCCGGAACAGAGTTTTGGTCGATTCAAGATCGGCCAACCGGTCTCGGTGGAACTGTGGAGCCAGCCGGGTCAGCGTTTCAGTGGGCATATTCGCGAACTCTCGCCGGCCGCCGATCCCAAGTCCCGAACCTTCGCCGCCCGCGTCGCATTCACCGGGGGCAGCGTTCCGGCCGAATTGGGCCAGAGCGCCCGGGTCTTTATCCAGGCCGTCGACAAGGTGCCGTTGTCGGTACCGCTGTCGGCCCTGACGGCTGAAAACGGCGCGACCTATGTCTGGGTGGTCAACGCCAACAACACCTTGAAGAAAGTTCCGGTACGGGTCGGCGCCTTCGGTGAGAAGAGCGTTCCGGTGCTTGAGGGCCTCAGTGCCAACGACTGGGTGGTGGCGGCCGGCGTGCATGTGCTCCTCGAAGGCCAGCAGGTGCGGCCGGTGGATCGCTCCAACCGCGTGGTCAACCTGGCGGCCAAGGAGTAATCCCCGATGGGCTTCAATCTTTCCGAATGGGCGTTGCGTAACCGCCAGATCGTACTGTTCCTGATGCTGTTGCTGGCCATCGTCGGCGCGCTTTCCTACACCAAGTTGGGTCAGAGCGAAGACCCGCCGTTCACCTTCAAAGCCATGGTCATCAGTACCAACTGGCCGGGGGCCACGGCCGAAGAAGTGTCGCGCCAGGTCACCGAACGCATCGAAAAGAAACTGATGGAGACCGGCGATTACGAGAAAATCGTCTCGTTTTCCCGTCCGGGCGAGTCCCAGGTGACCTTCGCGGCCCGGGACTCCATGCATTCGGCGCAGATCCCCGAGCTGTGGTACCAGATCCGCAAGAAAATCAATGACATCCGCCACACCTTGCCACAGGGTGTCCAGGGGCCGTTCTTCAACGATGAGTTCGGCACCACCTTCGGCAACATCTACGCCCTGACCGGCGACGGTTTCGACTACGGAGTGCTCAAGGATTACGCCGACCGTGTGCAGATCCAGCTGCAACGGGACAAGGATGTGGGCAAGGTCGAATTGCTCGGTCTGCAGGACGAGAAAATCTGGATCGAGCTGTCGAACGTCAAGCTGGCGACTCTCGGCCTGCCTTTGTCGGCGGTTCAGCAGGCCCTGGAAAAGCAGAACGCAGTTTCGACTGCGGGCTTCTTCGAAACCGGCAGCGAGCGTTTGCAGCTACGGGTGTCGGGGAATTTCCAGACGGTGGAAGAGATCCGCAATTTCCCGATCCGGGTCGCCGATCGCACATTCCGTATCGACGATGTGGCGGACGTGCGTCGCGGTTTCAACGAACCGCCGGCGCCACGCATGCGTTTCATGGGCGAAGATGCCATTGGCCTGGCCGTGGCGATGAAGGAGGGGGGCGACATCCTGATCCTGGGCAAGGCGCTGGAAACCGAGTTTGCCCGGATCCAGAACAACCTGCCGGCCGGCATGCAGTTGCGCAAGGTGTCGGACCAGCCGGCGGCGGTGAAGACTGGCGTTGGTGAGTTCGTCCAGGCGTTGGTGGAAGCGCTGACGATCGTCTTGCTGGTGAGCTTCTTTTCCCTGGGGCTGCGTACCGGGATGGTGGTCGCCCTGGCGATTCCACTGGTGCTGGCAATGACCTTCGCGGCGATGTATTACCTGGGAATCGGCCTGCACAAGATTTCCCTGGGCGCGTTGGTGCTGGCGCTCGGGTTGCTGGTGGATGACGCGATCATTGCGGTGGAGATGATGGCGATCAAGATGGAGCAGGGCTTCGACCGGATCAAGGCGGCGAGCTACGCCTGGACGAGCACGGCGTTCCCGATGCTCACCGGTACGCTGATCACGGCGGCGGGGTTCCTGCCCATCGCCACGGCGCAATCGGGCACCGGCGAATACACCCGCTCGATTTTCCAGGTGGTGACCCTCGCGTTGCTGGCCTCCTGGGTGGCTGCCGTGGTGTTCGTGCCCTACCTGGGAGAGAAGCTCCTGCCGGACCTGGCGAAAATCCATGCAGCCAAGCACGGGACCGGTAACGGCCAGCCTGACCCTTACGGGACGCCGTTCTACCAGCGGGTCCGGCGGTTGGTGGAGTGGTGCGTGCGTCGGCGCAAAACCGTCATCGCCTTGACCGTGCTGTTGTTTATCGGCTCGGTGATGCTGTTCCGCTTTGTCCCGCAGCAGTTCTTCCCGGCATCGGGGCGGCTGGAGCTGATGGTCGATCTGAAGCTGGAAGAAGGCGCTTCCCTGAGCAACACCGCCGAACAGGTCAAGCGCTTGGAGGCGTTGCTCAAGGATCATCCGGGCATCGACAATTACGTGGCGTATGTCGGCACCGGTTCACCGCGTTTCTACTTGCCGCTGGATCAACAACTGCCAGCGCCGAGCTTTGCCCAGTTCGTGGTGCTGGCCAAGACCATCGAAGAGCGCGAGCCCTTGCGCAGCTGGCTGATCAGTACCCTGACCGAACAATTCCCGACGATGCGCTCGCGGGTCACGCGCCTGGAAAACGGTCCACCGGTGGGTTACCCGGTACAGTTCCGGGTGACCGGCGAGCACATTGAACAAGTCCGAGCCCTGGCACGGAAAGTGGCGACGAAGGTTCGCGAAAACCCCTACGTGACGAACGTACACCTGGATTGGGAAGAGCCGAGCAAAGTCGTGTACCTGAACGTTGACCAGGAGCGCGCCCGGGCCCTGGGCGTGAGCACCGCCGACCTGTCGAAGTTCCTGCAGAGCTCCCTGATCGGTTCCAGTGTCAGCCAATACCGGGAGGACAACGAACTGATCGAGATCCTATTGCGTGGCACGGTGCACGAACGCACCGAACTGACGCTG